>CEUD01342460.1_pt1 | contig 79132 bp, 73 predicted proteins | sample 356481 | NCBI WGS metagenome assembly CEUD01 (sample SAMEA2623314, study PRJEB7988) | marine metagenome | isolation source: saline water (ENVO:00002010), including | reverse complement strand
AATAATAAAATCATTGATGAGTTTGAAGATTATGTAAATACTGAAGTCAATGGAGACGATTTAGCTTCTCAGGATTTAAGGTACATTTTATTTTTATATGCTGAAAACTTTTATAATATTATTAATGAAAAAGAATTAGATAAGCAAAAAGCTTATGAATTCAAGAGGAAATCTGAGGCCTATAATGGGTGTGTGAGATATATAGCATCACATTATAAAGAATTTATAAAATATGACTTTATAATTGAGTATGATATTTTCAAATCATCAAAACTTCTACCCCTTTTAGTTGTTAATAAAAAAATTTACAAAAAGTATGCTATCTACAGTGGTTTACTTCACGGCCGTGTTGGAACACCCATTAAAAAAATATGTAATATAAAACTAAAGGAAAAGTATTAATAATTAATGATTTTTAATACGAGTAAAAATTGGCATCTAGAAAAGAAGTGATCTGGGGACTTTTTAAGGTAAAAAAAGCCCCTTAGAGAAAGGGGCCTTGGTGATTATTTCTGATAATGTTTTTTCAATTCTTGGTAGATACGCTCATTCATAAGTCCGGCGCGTGAGCACATGAGATCGGTCGTATCTAATTGGTAGTTAACCATCACTTGTTCTTTAGTATCGTAGAATTCAGTGTAGCAGTCTGGCAGTCTTAGGATGTGACCGAATTCGTGTCTGATAGTCCATCTAACACCATATTCTTGGATATCTGTGTTTGAGTCCATTACGATTTTATTTCCACCGCTAACATGTGGAGTGACTCCTGGCTTGAATTCTAAAAAGGCCGTTCCTGAGTTGCCTGGAATATAGTTTAGTTCAAGGGAGAAGTTCTCTTTATCTAGTTTGAATTCGTCTTCTACGTTTTCTTTAAGCCATTTCGCAATTTCTGGGTCTTGAATATTTTTGAAAACTACACGCATTACATTTGGTCCTGCAGGTACCCATTCAATATCTGTTCTTGGATTAGAGATTTCAAAAAATGATTTGTAGACCATTTCAGCTCTAGGCATATAGATGTCATATGCTTGTGCTAAATGTGCTCTGTTAGAGGGTTTATTAATGGCCTCAGTACAACCGGCTTTATTATTAGTGGCGTTGTGACAGATATCAACAAGTGCACGGAGGAGTGTGGCCTGTTGTTCTTCATTGTATGAATCGATATTGGCGATAATGGTCTTTGCCTGATCGAGCTTTTTTAGAAAGAGGTAACCACGAATGTCACGTGCAGAACGAGCGATAAGACCACGCATATATGGTTGCATCATATTCCAACGTGTAGCAGTTTGGTAAAGTCCTGAAGCATAGCGAGCCATTTGAATAAATTCTTCTTTTGTTACTCCACTAGGAAGTGTGCTCGGTATTGGTTTAGTACCATATAAGATGTCGAAAACTTCTTTTGGCATTCTTTCTTTAAGTGTGGCAAATCTCTCACTTACTATTTTTGGTGAGTACTTACTTGGTCTTTCCACAGGAATTCCTCTTTGAGTTCCTTGAGAAGTAAGGCGAACTGGCTGTGCACTTGTACTAGGTTGAGTATTTATTTTTCTAAGCCATTGTGAGAGACGTGAGCCGCTATTAATGACTAGTCTCATATCATCGTCATAGGCCTCAAAAGTATTTCCAAGTACATTGAATTCTGTCGAATTTTTGATCAATGATGATTGTGCTTTATTTCTTTTAAAGTCTTTATAAAGTTTTAATGATTCTTCAAAAGTTAAGTCTAGGGGAAGGTGAGCTGTATTTGCAAAGGCAGAGAAGCTCAGGGCAAGTAAGAGGATTCTTTTCATATATTCTCCGTTTTTTAGAATGAGTCTTTTTAACATGAATTTGGATGCTTAGAGCATTGTCAGAAATATTTACAACGCACTAAATATTAACTTAAGAAGGTGGGTAAGTGTCGGGAATTATATAGAATGTCTAGGCCAAACTTGGCATATCGCTTGCTCTATATAGGGCCATGGGAAAGAGCTTAGTTTTAATTGTTTTATTTTTATCGGTATTTAGTGGCAATGTTATGGCCTATGTTGTGTATGGGGCGGGTAGTTCTGTCTTTGCAGAGACTGAGGGTGATGATGTGCTGGGAAGCGTGGATTTCTCTGAGTTCTTAGCGCAAGAGCCAGGTGATGAGCTATTAAGTGCTGAGAAAGCTCGTGATGTAATAACTCAGTTTGTAGAAAAATTATATTTTCGTACAGAGAGAGAAAGAGCAACTTTCTTAGATACAGTTTCAAGTAAAGTCGTAAATTTATTTAATAGTGAATTCTTATTAGAAAGAAAGCGTTTGAAAGATGAATACTTTGATAATAGTTTGAACTTATTATTTGCAGCTGGGGATGCAATTGATGCTTATGATATGTTAAAGAATTGTCAATTAGCTAAACAAGTTCCAATTGATCCACTTAGTTCTATTGTTGCAAATACTTTAATTCAGTCGACTCCTAGTTTTACGAATGCAACGGTCGAGGGAGTACTGAGGTCTTTAGTTTATTCTTATTATCGTTTTGATGTGATTAATAAGTCTAAGCGTATATATGAAATACGTCTTTTAGAGTGTCAGCAATTTGATGATGTTTATTATGTAGAACGAGATAGTGAGAAAAGAGAATTCGATCAGAATATTGATTCAGATATAAAAGGGAATACTGAACTAGCCATTGAAAGTTATGGTGGATCAGCTATTCAGGGCTAAGATCTAGAATTTACTCGTAGCCAATTTGCTCATTAATCACTTCAATTTTATTATCTTCATTGATTAATAATTCGATGGGCTTTTTTCTAAGATTATAATGGCTTGCCATAGAGTAACCATAAGCACCTGTGTGAGAGATGGCCAAGAGATCACCCATGTGCATTTTTGCTAGGTTTCGACTTTCTCCAAAGCAATCTGCAGTTTCACAGATAGGGCCTACGATATCAGTTTTAATTTTATTAGTGCTAGTTGTTCCTTCATAGATTTCATGGAATGCTCCATAAAGAGATGGGCGAACAAAGTCATTCATACCACCGTCAACGATTAGAAAGTTACATTCTTCAGAGCTCTTATTTCGGATGACTGAAGTAATAAGCATACCTGATTGAGCAACAATTCTTCGTCCTGGTTCAAAGACAACTTTTTTAGGGTTGGCACTTTTAAGTCCTTCTTTCACGATATTCATATAGTCCATAATGCCAGGAGCTTCATCACCAGCATAGTTGACACCAAGTCCACCACCTACATCTAAGAAGTCTAATTCTTGAGGAAGGGCATTGGCACAGTCTGCTAGCTTTTTGAAGGCCTCAAGGGATGCTTCTAATTCTGTAAGTTGACTTCCAATATGAACACTAAGGCCTTTAAGTTGAACATTTCCCCAGTAGTCCGAGTTATTTGCGATCTCGATAATATCTTGAGCTAACAGACCAAACTTATGAGTCTTAAAGCCAGTGGAAATATGTTTATGAGTCATGGCCTTAACTTTAGGGTTTAGTCTAAAGGCAACGGCGACTTCTTTATTAAAGTGTTCGGCTCGGGCCTTAATTAAATCTAGTTCTTCTAATGACTCTACATTAAAGGAGTAGATGCCAGATTGAATTCCATAATCAATTTCACTGGCAGTTTTTCCAACACCACTGAAAACAATTTTATCTGCAGGGATACCTGCATTAAGTGCTCTTTCTAATTCTCCACCTGAAACAATATCTGCACCTGCACCAAGTTCTTTTAGTCCTTTTAAGAGGGCGAGATTGGGATTGGATTTAAGAGCAAAGCAGATTTGCCCATTAATCCCAGCTTCTTGCATGGCCTGATCAAATTCTAAGTAGTTCTCTTTTAAGACATTCTTAGAATAGAGGTAGAGGGGAGTTTGATACTTACCTTTAAGGTCATTAATTTTAAAGCCATTAAAGTGTAATTCATTATCAATATAATTTACGAAAGATGTTCTTTTTTCCATTGCTCTATTATGCCTATTTGTTTCTCATCAAGCAATTGTTCTTTCTTAGTATAGGCCAAAAGATTTTTAAGATTATCCAGAGAGAAATATTTAATTTCAGCTGCTTGAAAAGAATCATGAGCTTTTTTCAAATTATAACTAAATATTGATGCTACACAGAGAACTTCTCCTCCTGCGTTTTTGACTTCTTCACAGGCCTTGAGAGAACTCCCTCCGGTGGAGATAAGATCTTCAATAACGAGGACCTTAGATCCATTAGGCATATCACCTTCGATGGCATTTTTAAGTCCATGGGATTTATTTGAAGAACGAATATAGATCATGGGTTTTTGCATTTTATCAGCAATCCATGCGGCCCAAGGAATACCTGCGGTAGCGGTACCTGCGATAATTTCAGTTGTTGGGTATTTGAGATTAATCATTTTTACAAATTCATTAACTATAATATCTCGCTCCCTTGGAGCTGAAATAATTTTTCTATTATCACAGTATATAGGACTTTTTAGGCCAGAGGCCCAAGTGAAGAAATTATCAGGGCTTAGGTGGACAGCTTTTTTATCTAATAGAATTTTTGATATCACTTATAGTTCTCCTAACATTTTAATAAAAGTTTCATTGGGGTTTTGGGCCTGAGTTATTGAGCGACCCATAACAAGATAGTCACTGCCTGCTTTAAAGGCATCTTTGGGAGTCATCACTCTTTTTTGGTCTTGTTGGTCATCACCAGCGAGGCGAATACCTGGAGTCACAGTTATAAAATCATTGCCACATAATTCTTTAATATTTCCCACTTCATGTGCTGAGCAAACAACTCCATCGACTCCTGCATCTTTAGTGAGAGCGGCCAAAGTATCTACTATTTTTGGAAGTTCAGTATTAATACCAAAATCATTTTTGAGATCCCTTTGAGAGTGACTAGTAAGAGCTGTCACTGCAATTAATTTAATATGGTGAGGGACGATACTTCTGGCCTTTTTCATCATTTCCATTCCACCTGTGGCATGAATATTAATCATATCAATATCATGTTGGCATAAGCTTTTTAGTGACTTTGCAACTGTATTAGGAATGTCGTGTAGTTTAAGGTCTAAGAAGATTTTCTTCTCTCTTTTTTTAAGCTCTTTTAAGAGGTCAACACCAAAAGTGTAAAAGGCCTCCATACCAACTTTGAAATAAGTTGCTTCATTAAGATTGTCTAAGAGAGTGTTTAGTTCATTCTTATCTTGAGTATCTAGAGCAATGATAATTCTGTCTTTCATAGAGATAAGATCCTTAGAGTATGCATTTCAATTGCTTTAACCAGTGCATTGGCTGTATCCAGGGAAGTTAAACAGATAATTCCACTTTCAGCAGCCGCTCGGCGCATTTTAAAACCATCTGTTTCCACATTCTTACCTTTAGAGATGGTATTAATGATTAGATCCACATGACCTTCTTTAATTTCATCTAAGAGATCGCGATCGGCCCTGCCAATCTTATCAACCACTCTTACTGGGAGGTCATTTTCTTGTAGCACTTTTGCCGTTCCACTAGTTGCTAAGAAATTAAAGCCACAATAATAGTACTTTTTAAGCATAGGTATTGTTTCTTCTTTATGCTTATCCGCAAGAGTTACTAGTATGGTTCCGCAATTAGGAATATTAATGCCAGCGGCCTTAAATGCTTTTCCTAATGCTCTTTGCATATCAATATCTCGTCCCATGGCCTCACCAGTTGATTTCATCTCTGGTCCAAGGGCAGTATCAACGTCTCTTAGTTTTGAGAAACTAAAAACAGGTGCCTTAATACTTACTTCATCACTTTCTGGATTAAGTCCAGAGAAGTAGCCTTGATCTTTTAAGCTTTCACCCATAATGGCCTTAGTCGCAACTTTGGCCATTGGAATCTTAGTAACTTTTGAGAGAAAAGGAACTGTTCGAGAAGATCTTGGATTAACTTCAAGCACATATACTTTTCCACTTTTGATAACAAATTGTAGATTGATTAATCCCTTAATATCAATTGCCTTAGCAATCTTAGTGGTAATTTGAATCATTTGTTTTTGAGCATCAGTTGAAATAGTTTGGGGAGGGTAGACTGCAAATGAGTCTCCAGAGTGTATTCCCGCTCTTTCAATATGCTCCATAATTCCAGGAATAAAAACTGTTTCTCCATCACAGATGGCATCGACTTCAGCTTCGAGCCCAATCATATAACGATCCATTAGGATCATTTGATCTTTTTCATGATTTTCAACAAAGTAATCATCTAATTCACTTTCATCATAAACAATCTTCATGGCCTGACCACCAATTACATAGGAAGGTCTTAGCATCAGTGGGTATTCTAATTCTTTGGCCTTGGTGCGAGCTTCTTCTACACTATGAACACAAGTTCCTAGTGGCTGAGCAATTTCAAGATCACGTAGGAGTTTTTCAAAGCGATCACGATCTTCAGCGGTATCAGTTGAGTCTTTAGAAGTTCCAAGGATTCTTACTCCACGACGATCGAGTTCATCCACTAGATTAATCGCTGTTTGCCCACCAAATTGTGCGATAACTCCAATTGGTTTTTCTTTTTTAATGATATTCATGACATCTTCAATATGTAATGGCTCAAAGAAGAGTTTATCAGAAGTTGAAAAGTCGGTACTCACTGTTTCAGGGTTATTATTAACAACCAGGGCCTGATAACCCATTTCTTTTAAGGCCTTGATGGCGTGAACTGTAGCATAATCAAATTCAACCCCTTGACCAATTCTAATAGGACCTGAACCAAGTACTAGTACACTTTTTTCACTGTGATTAAAGCTCTCATCTTCTTCTTCGTAAGTGGTATAGAAATAAGGAGTCGATGATTCAAATTCCGCTGCACATGTATCAACCATTTTAAAGACAGGTTGGATTTCCATCTCTTCACGTAGTTTTTCAATATTATCCATGTGAGTATCTTTAAAGCGGGCGATTGCGTAGTCAGAAAAACCATAAGTTTTTAATTCAGTTAAAAATTCTTTACTTAGCTCTTCTGTCTTAATTCTATTTTCTAGTTTTACAATATTATTTATCTTATCTAAGAACCAATAATCAATCTTAGTAAGGGTATGAATCTCATTCATGGTCATACCTGCTCGTAGAGCGTGGGCAATGTAAAAGATACGATCATCATCTTGTCTAAGGATTCTCTCTCTAAGTTCATCCACACTTAATTCGTAAAAAGGCATATGCTCCAGGTGAACTCGTTTGATTTCTAATGATCTCACGGCCTTTAAAAGTGACTCTTCGAAGTTGCGTCCAATGGACATGACTTCACCTGTGGCCATCATTTGAGTTCCAAGTCTTCTATTTGCACCAACAAATTTATCAAATGGCCAACGAGGTATTTTAAGCACACAGTAATCAAGAGCTGGCTCAAAACAAGCATAGGTTTTCTTAGTCACGGGATTAATGATTTCATCCAGGCTCATTCCCAGAGCAATTTTAGTTGAAATCTTGGCAATAGGGTAACCTGTTGCTTTAGAAGCGAGAGCAGAGGAACGACTCACTCTTGGGTTTACTTCAATAATATAATACTTATTACTATGGGGATCTAATGATAGCTGAACATTACATCCACCTTCAATTTTTAATTCACGTACAATTCTCAGACTCACATCTCTGAGCATTTGATACTCTTGATCATTTAAAGTTTGAGAAGGAGCAACAACAATTGAATCTCCGGTATGAATTCCTACGGGATCAATATTCTCCATATTACAAACGATAATGCAATTATCTTTAGAGTCTCTAACCACTTCGTATTCTATCTCTTTAAAACCAGCGATACTTTTTTCCACTAAGACTTGTGTTATTGGTGAGTTCTTTAATCCACTCTTAACAACTCTTTCAAATTCTTCTTGATCATGGGCTATTCCCCCGCCTGATCCACCGAGAGTAAAGGCCGGTCTAATAATAAGTGGAAAACCGATTTTTTTAGCAAACTCATTTGCATCCTCTAAGTTTTCTACAGTAAGAGACTCAGGGGTAGGGATATCCATTTTTTGCATTAGGTTTTTAAAGAGTTCTCTATCTTCAGCGTCTTCAATGGTTTTTAAATTCACACCGAGAAGTTTTACTTTTTCTTTTTCTAAAAAACCTTCTCTTGCAAGACTTAGGGCCAAGTTTAAGCCAGTTTGACCACCTAAGGTTGGAAGAACCGCATCTGGTTTTTCTTGAAAGATAATCTTTTTAATAAAGTCAGTTGTTAGAGGTTCAATATAAACTTTATCTGCAAGTTCTGCATCAGTCATAATCGTGGCCGGATTAGAGTTGATAAGAATAACTTCAACTCCTTCTTCTTTAAGAGATTCAATTGCCTGTGAACCGGAATAATCAAACTCAGCGGCTTGGCCAATAATAATAGGTCCGGAACCTATAACTAATACTTTTTTAATACTGGTATCTTTAGGCATTTTTATTTCCTCTCACTATGTTTAAAAATTCATCAAATAAAAAGTGTGTGTCTGTTGGACCGGGATTTGCCTCAGGGTGATATTGTACTGAGAATGCCGGTTTTGATTTATGCTTTAATCCTTCAATGGATTTATCATTTAAATTGATTTGAGTTAAAACGAGATCTGTTCCTTCAAGGGATTTTTCTCTTACCGCATATCCATGGTTTTGAGAGGTGATATAAACGCGATCTTTTTCGAGATCATGCACAGGATGATTGGCTCCTCTATGTCCAAATTTCATTTTCTCCGTGTCGGCACCATTAGCTAAAGCAAATATCTGATGTCCCATACAAATGGCGAAAAGTGGGTATTTTTCTTGTAATTGTTTTATGGTTGGAAGTACTTCTTGAATATCTTTTGGATCTCCAGGTCCATTACTTAACATAATTCCATCTGGAGAGTAGTTTTCAATTTCTTCAAAGCTGGTATTCCAAGGAACAACAATCACATCAAAGCCACGCTTTAAAAGAGAAGAGAGTATATTTTTCTTATAACCAAAATCAATCATTACCACTCTTTCTCCACCGTGGTTAGGAAAGTGGGAGTGAGTTTTGGAGCTGACTCTTGGAATCTGATCGGTTGGAAGCTCTTTACTTAATTGATCTTTTACATCTTCAAAGGTGACATCATCAGTTGTCATTAATCCTTTCATAACTCCGCGCTCACGAATAAGTTTTGTGAGCTTTCTCGTATCAATAGAGTGCATCCCAACAATTTTATGTTGTACTAAAAACTGATCTAGAGATTTTTGATTTTTCCAATGGCTAGGAGTTGGACAATGCTCTTTAACAATAACACCCTTAAGAGCGGGACTAAGACTTTCATAGTCATCATTACTAATCCCATAATTTCCAATTAGGGGATAGGTCATAGTCACAATTTGATCACAATAAGAGGGATCGGTGAAAACTTCTTGGTAGCCAGCCATTGAAGTATTAAAAACCACTTCTCCAAAAACCGCCTGCTCAGGCTTTGCTCCGAAGTGTTTTCCGTGTAAAACGTCTCCGCTTTCTAAAATTAATTTCATCTATTATTCTCCATTATCCATTCTAAAATTGCCATTCTGGTGTAAACACCATTTTCCATTTGTTTAAAAATGCGAGACTTTTCGTGTTCAACCAGCTCACTTAAAATTTCCACATCTCTATTCACTGGTCCAGGGTGCATGATGATTGCTCTCTCTTTCATGCGAGCTAAACGTTCATGGTTTAAACCATATTTTTTATTATATTCTTCGATAGGTATTTCAAAAGTTTGATGTCTTTCATGTTGAATCCTTAGAAACATCATCACATCACTAATCTCTATTGCCTTATCTAATTCTAAAAGGGTGCAATGATCTTCAATCTCATCACTTTTTGGGAGAAGAATTTCAGGTCCAGTTAAATAAACCTCAACCCCTAATTTTTTTAATGCTCTTATATTAGACTTTGCTACTCGAGAAGATTGAATATCTCCACAGATACAGATCTTTAGGCCTTCAAAAGTTTTAAACTCTTGATGAATGGTAAAAAGATCTAAAAGGGATTGAGTAGGGTGTTCATTCTTTCCAGCTCCAGCATTTATAGTAGAGAAGCTAAAATTCTCTCTAAGAGAGTTGATAAAATTATCATCAGAATGACGAATAATTGCGATATCAATTCCTAGGGATTCAAAAGTTTTGAGCGTATCATAGAGTGATTCTCCCTTGGCCAGAGAAGATGATTCCTCGTCAAAATTTAAAACATTCGCACCCAGTCGTTTTTGCGCTACTTCAAAAGAGAAGCGAGTTCTCGTTGAATTTTCAAAGAAAATATTTGCAACCAGACTATCTTGTAAGAGTGGGTGAATTGGTTTTTTATTTTTGACTTGTTCGGAATAAAATAAAGACTTCTCTAGAATTGAGTAAATATCATGGGTTTCTAAATCACTAATTCCAGTTAGGTGTTTTATCTGCATTCCCCTTGTTAGACATTGGTAGTTGTATAAATAAATTTGATGTAATTTTCTTGCTATATAAATTGAAGAAGTTGAGAAAAGAGAATAGAATATCGTTTGCTTTTATAAGGAGTGTTGAGAATCTTGTGGTGTGTGTCAAATCTCGCATGTCTCTTTTCTGGTTTTTCCTAAGCATCCTTAAAAAGACAGATAATGGCAAGCAATTTTTTGGTGTAATTCATGGAAAAGAATAAATTTCAATTAGTTTCTAAGTTCGACCCACACGGGGATCAGCCCAATGCAATCAAACAGATTACAGAGGGACTTTTAAAGGGAGAGAAAGAAAAGACCCTGCTTGGAGTTACCGGTTCTGGTAAAACATTTACCGTGGCCAATGTGATTCAAAAGCTCCAAAAGAAGACCCTGGTTTTGGCCCCCAATAAAACTTTAGCCGCTCAACTCTTTGCTGAATTTAAAGAGTTCTTTCCAAATAATGCCGTTGAATACTTTGTTTCTTATTATGATTACTACCAACCCGAGGCCTATGTTCCAGGTACTGATACTTATATTGAAAAAGATGCATCAATTAATGATGAAATAGATAAACTTCGTCACTCTGCAACTCGCTCTATTTTAGAAAGAGATGATGTGATTGTGGTTGCTAGTGTGAGTTGTATTTATGGGATTGGTTCTCCAGCTGAATATCAAGGGCAAAGAATCGATCTCTTTACAGGTGAAGAATATAATCGTGATGATTTATTAAAGCGCTTAGTGGCGATTCAATATCAACGTAATGATATTGATTTTTCCCGTGGTACTTTTCGTGTGCGTGGGGACACTATTGAAGTTTTTCCTGCATATGAAGATAGTAATGTTATTCGTTTAGAATTTTTTGATGATGAGATTGATGGTATCTTCTTAGTAGATCCACTAAGGGGAAAAATCCTGCAAACTCTTCCCAAAGTTAGTATCTATCCTTCATCTCACTATGTAGTGGGAGAGCAAAAATTAAAAGCCGCCATAGGAACGATTCAAGAAGAACTGAGAGAGCGCTTACAAGAATTAGAAAAAGAAAATAAGTTAGTTGAAAGGCAAAGACTTGAACAAAGAACTCTCTTAGATCTTGAGATGCTAGAGGAGATGGGATTTTGTTCTGGTATTGAAAACTACTCCCGTCACTTAACAGGTGCTAAGCCTGGGGATGCTCCTCCAACTTTAATTGATTATTTTGAAAAAGATTTTCTCTTAGTGATTGATGAGTCCCATATAACTTGTTCTCAAGTAGGAGGTATGTACCGGGGAGATCGCTCTCGAAAAATGACTCTAGTAGAACATGGTTTTAGACTACCAAGTGCCCTTGATAATAGGCCTTTAAAATTTGATGAATTCACTAAAAGGCTCGATCAAATCCTCTATGTGAGTGCAACTCCTGGTGATTATGAACTAGAAAGAACTCATGGTGAATACACTGAGCAAATTATTCGTCCAACTGGACTCTTAGATCCTGTGGTAGAAGTAAGAGATGCGGGCTCACAAGTCGATGATATGTTAGTACAAGCAAAGAAAGTCATAGCCCAAGGTTATCGAGTACTCATTACGACTTTGACCAAGAAGTTAGCCGAGGAGTTAACCAAGTATTATAAATCAACTGGCATGCGTATTCGTTATCTTCACTCAGACATCGATACACTAGAGCGTATGGAAATCTTAAATGATCTTCGAACAGGAGAATTTGATATACTTGTTGGGATTAACCTTTTAAGGGAGGGCTTAGACCTTCCTGAAGTTGCCCTAGTTGGAATTATGGATGCAGATAAAGAAGGTTTTCTTAGATCTAATCGTTCCTTAATTCAAACCATTGGTCGAGCTGCCCGTAATAGTGAGGGGAAAGTTATTCTTTATAGCTATAAGATTACTAAGAGTATGCAGTATGCAATCGATGTAACGGCCGAGAGAAGAAAGAAACAAGATGAGTTTAATCAAGCAAATGGTATTGTTCCGACCACTATTTCTAAGCACGTTTCAGGGGGAGTGATTGAAGTCTTAAGAGGAAGTAAGCGCAAAGGCAGACTAAATAAGTCAAAAAGAAAAGAATTTTCCACTGATCTAACAGTTGATCAAATTGATGCTAGAATAAGAGAATTAAAACAAGATATGAAAGATGCTTCTAAAGCATTAGAGTTTGAAAAAGCAGCCAAGCTAAGAGATGAAATAAAAGAATTAACGGAGATGCGAATAATACTATGAAATATCTTTTAATTTTATTATTACCTTTAATCGCTTATGCAGAAAAAAGCTATGAGTCTTTTATTGTAAAAGTAGAAGAGGAAAAAATCTCAGTGATCACGCCTAAAAAGAGTAAAGACATCGTGACTATTATTGTTGAGAATAAAACTTTTGAACGCATAATTTCTGAAATTAAAACAGATAAGAAAGTATTAAAGCGCTTTACCCTAGAGCCAGAAGGCCAAAAGGGAGCAAACTTTAGTCTTACGGTAGATTTCTCAAAGGTTAAAAACCTTTTCTATGTACCCATAAGCCCACCATTTCAAGCTGCACCACTTAACCCAAAAGGAAAGAATTATGAGATTCCTTAGAAGAGGTAAGAAAGCTAAGAAAATTATTTTAGTCATAAGTGACTTACATCTAGGGGCCGGTCATAATCTTGGTGGAAGAAAAAACTCACTTGAAGATTTTCATAGTGATGAAGAATTAGTTGAATTTTTAAAGTACCACTCCACAGGTGAGTATGCGGGAGTTGAAGTTGAATTAATTATTAACGGAGACTTTTTAGATCTCTTAGCAGTACCCCATGTTCCTTACTTTGATGATGAGTATTGGTCAGAGAGTGCTGCTCTTGAAAAGTTAGAGCTTATTATCAAGGCACATCCAGAAGTGATGGAAGCACTTGATCAATTTGTATCTCATAAGAATAAAAAGATTGTTTATATTATTGGAAATCATGATGCAGAGTTTGTTTTTGACAGTCTTAAAGAGCGCTTTTTTAAAGTATTTAAAGAAGAGCATAGAGAGAGAGTTGTTCTTTCCAATGAAATAGAAACCTATAACCCTGCTACAGGTGTATACCTTCGTCATGGGCATCAGTATGAACAGGCCCATATCTTTGATCAGCAAAATGCCACGATTGAGTCTAAGAAAGGGGAGAAGTACTTTCTACCACCTTGGGGCTCGTATTATGTAACTCATGTTATTAATCGTTATAAACAAGAGCGTTATCATATGAATGCGGTGAGACCAATTAATAACTTTCTCATCCATGGTTTAATTTTTGATACATTTTTTACTATGCGTTTTATGTTTGCAAACTTCTACTATTATTTAATGGTTCGTTTTTTACATTATTATCGTTTAAAACTTGGATGGAAAAAGATTACTGAAGATATTATTAATGAATTAACTCTCTTTCAAGACTTCGAAGGACTTACACGTACTTTCTTTCAAGAGCATGAAGAGGCGAGAGTATTAATTGTAGGCCATACTCATGAGCCAATTTATCGTGAGTTTCTAGATGGTACTGTTTTTATAAATACTGGAACCTGGACACATATGATCTCATTAGACCTTGAACATCAAAACGATGATAGTAAATTAACTTTTGCACGTGTTGATTTGTATAAAACTGATTATAAACCAGAAGAATTCAATGAGAACGTGAGGGTATCACTCAATTGCTGGGCACCGGTGCAAAGCCTGCCTTATTATGATTTTAGATAGATGTAAACGCCCATAAACAGATACTATTTGAATGATTGGGTAAAATTTTCCCCTTTAAAATACTTTAAAATTCTTCTCAAGCGAACGCCATAAACGTCGAAAAGCTAGGTGTTCAAAGCATTAGGCGGCTTTGACAGATTAACATTAATTATCAGTCTAGCAGGAAGCTTATCAATCTCACGGTTAGAGGATTGAGTATCAGGACTTAGGTACATCACTTTCCAAGGGAGGAAAATGTATGGGTTTCCGTATTAACACGAACGTATCTTCGATCGCAGCTCAACGTTCACTATCAGTAAACAACAGACAATCTCAAGACACTTTAGCTAAGCTTTCTAGTGGTACAAGAATCACTAAGGCATCTGACGATGCAGCTGGTTTAGCAATCTCTGAGAAGTTAAAAGCTAACATCAGATCGAACTCACAAGCTAACAGAAATGCCAACGATGGTATTTCAATGGTACAAACTGCTGAAGGTGGTTTAGATGAAATCTCAAGCATGTTAACAAGGTTAAGAGAACTTTCTATCCAATCTGCTTCGGACACTGTTGGTGACACTGAAAGAAGTTTCACTGATATGGAGTATCAGAACTTAAAGCAAGAGATCGAAAGAATTTCACAAGTAACAGAGTTTAACGGAACTAAACTCTTAAGTGGTCAAGGAGAGAAACTAGATTTCCAAATTGGTGTAAACAATGATGCATTTCAAGATAGAATTTCTTACGATGTTCAAATGACAAATGCTTCAATTGCTTCACTAGGTGTGGATGAAATCTCAGTAGCGAGCAAAGAAGGGGCTCAAACTGCACTTAAAACAATTGACGGTGCAATTGAGAAAGTTTCAGGACAAAGAGCGGCTCTCGGAGCAATTCAAAACAGATTAATCTCAACTAGTAACAACTTACAGATTACTAATGAGAACTTAAGCGCTGCTAACTCTAGAATTAGAGATGTAGACTATGCTCAAGCATCTGCTCAAAATGCTAGAAACAACATCTTAAACCAAGCTGGTACAGCAGTTCTTGCACAAGCTAACCAGTCTGGACAAAATGCTCTAAGACTAATTGGATAGTAAATCTAATTAAATACATAAGTAATATGTATGGCCCCGAAGTATTCGGGGCTTTTTTTATTATTAATTTAGTGATTCTTCATCATTTATATCTCTTGCATCAATCTTATTCACACGATATTTTAAAAAGATGAATATTTATCTTAAATGTCTATTTATATTAAGTATTATGCTCTCTCCTAAATTAAAACTTAAGGCACAAGAGAGTGCCAAGGAATTGCAAAATACTCCAGTACCGATTGAACTCTTTGATTACGCTCCTTATTCCTATACATTTGATGGACAAATTAAAGGTATTTTTCCTGCCATTTTAAAAAGAGTCTTTGATGAAGTTGGAGTTCAGACTAAGTTTAAGATTGCTCCTGCCGCAAGAATTAAATTTAAGTTTTTAAATAATGAGTTAGCGATATGGCCAGCTGAGCTTGCTTCTATTAAAGATCATATTAAGCGTGAAGACTTAATAATGTATAATGTGCTCACTGCCTATGCATCATTTTCTAGTTTAAAAGAAAATAATTTACCAAGACCTAGTCTTGATAATGTTAAAGGTAAGAAGATCGCCTTTATACGTGGATTTAAAAAAGAGTTTGAAGTGTACCAAGCTAGGGGAGCAATCCTATTAGAGGCCAGTAATTTTGATCAATTAATGCAAATGCTGACTAAGAAACGAGCAGACTATATAGGTATTGCTGAAATTGCAGCATATTATTACGCAAAAAAACTTGAGATTACAGAGCTGGTAAAAATTCATCCTCATATTTTTTCTTTTCCTGTAGGCATTATTTTTAATAAGAAGAATAAAGAGCTAGCGGATAAGTTTCACTTAGGTTTTAAAAAATTAGTTGAAAGTGGTGAGTATAAAAAAATTATTTTAGAAAATACAAAGCGCTTTCACCCTAAGAGCGAAAAGCTTTTAATTAAAGAGTATTCACTTATAAATAATGATATTGGGGAAGAGGTTATTACACTTAGTACTCAACCATAACTCTCGGTTAATTATTCGTTAATCCACACTAAAAATTATCTATAAAATTTATATATGAATAAAATTTGTGAAAAAAAGCAAATTTTTCCTATTTATTTATAAAGTAAAATATTTGACCTCCGATAAAGGTATTGTAAAGGATTTTGAATCCTTAAATCATTAACCACAAAAGAGCAGAAAGCTCATCTACCCCAAGGTTAGGCGGCAGAGTTCAAGGACTGGAAGAACTATGAAACACATGGAGGTAGTATGGGTTTCCGTATTAACACGAACGTTTCGTCTATCGCAGCACAACGTTCATTATCAAAAAACAATCGTGAGTCTCAAGACACTTTAAGTAAGCTTTCTAGTGGTACTAGAATTACTAAAGCTTCTGACGATGCTGCAGGACTTGCAATCTCTGAGAAATTAAAAGCTCAGATCAGATCTAACTCTCAAGCTAATAGAAATGCGAACGATGGTATTTCAATGGTACAAACTGCTGAAGGTGGTTTAGATGAGGTTAGTTCAATTTTAACAAGATTAAGAGAACTTTCTATCCAATCTGCTTCGGATACTGTTGGTGATACTGAAAGAGGTTTCACTGATATGGAGTATCAAAACTTAAAGCAAGAAGTAGAAAGAATTTCTCAAGTAACTGAGTTCAACGGAATTAAACTTCTTTCAGGAGAAGGTGGTCAATTAGATTTTCAAATTGGTGTAAATAACGATGAATTCCAAGATAGAATTTCTTATGACACTTCTAAGCAGAATGCTAAATTAGATAGTTTAGGATTAAGTGATATTACAGTTGCAAATAAAGAAGGTGCACAAGGTGCTTTAGAAACAATTGATGCAGCAATTGAAAAAGTATCTGGGCAAAGAGCATCTTTAGGTGCAATCCAAAATAGATTAATTTCTACAAGTAATAACTTACAGATTACTAATGAAAACTTAAGTGCTGCTAACAGCCGAATTAGAGACGTTGACTATGCACAAGCTTCAGCTGCTAATGCTAGAAATAACATTCTAAATCAAGCTGGTACTTCTGTTCTTGCACAAGCTAATGCACAAGGACAAAATGCGCTAAGACTGATTGGTTAATCTAAAACAACTTTATAAGCCTAACCTCCCTCTGAATAGGGGGAGTTTAGCTTATCTTTAAAAAATCTGATAATTTCTCTTAATTTTTACTCTATATCCCTTATAATATTTGTATGAACTCTTTCGGGAACAAAGAATGCAAAATGTGAAGACATATATTGAAATGATTAAGAATATTCCTGCATCCATTGCCATTTTGGATAGGGAAATTAAATACCTCTTTGCTTCTAAGGGATGGCTTCGTGATTATAATTTAACTGAAGAAATAATTGGAAAGTCTCATTATGAAGTTTTTCAAAATATTCCTAAAGAGTGGAAGGCCATTCATCAAGAAGTATTAAAGACTGGTATTGAAAGAGAAGGAATCGAAGATCATTTCCTGGCCGATGATGGTAGTGATATTTATATCAATTGGGTTGTGACTCCTTGGTTTGATAATAATAATGAAGTTGGTGGACTTATCTTTAAGTCACAAGATGTAAGTCAGAGAGTAAAAGCTAGAAAAGATCTTGAAATGGCGCAAGAGATGGCAAAGATAGGTTCATGGTCTTTTAATATTCATAGTGGAAAAATCTCTTGGTCAAAAGAAATGTATAATATTTTTCCTGAAGACATTACCAAAGGTGAACCTGACTTTGAAAAGCATAGAAGTACTATTCACCCGGATGATGTTGAGCACTGGGAAAATACAGTGGGTGATGCAGTATCAAAAGCCAAAAATTATACCATGCAATTTCGTTCTATTCACCCCAATAAAATTGTATGGATTGAGGCCATGGGGAGAGTAAAAACTTCTCGAACAGGTGAGGTGCTTGAACTCTTTGGAACATGTCAGGATATTACAGAGAAAGTTTTACAAAGTGAGAAGGTCAATCGCCTTAATCAGGAATTAAGAGAATTCTCATACCGTATCTCCCATGATTTAAAATCACCACTTACATCTATTGAAGGACTGATCAATCTGTGTCGAGAAGAAAAAGATGATCCCGAATTAATTGAAGAATCTATCGAGAATATGGAATTAATGGTGCACAAGCTTAAAGATACGATTGATAGTTCTATTAGTGTTATTCGAAATGAAGCAATTGAATTAAGTCTTATCACTTTCAGTGCTCAAGATATATGCGATCGAATTATCCATTTATTAGGCCCGCAATTTGATAAAGAAAAAATTAAATATCAGTTTCAAGGTGGAGATATAAAACTTACCACTGATAAGAGTCTTTTAGAGAGTGTGGTTGAAAACCTTGTCTCTAATTCTATAAAGTATAGAGATGAGTTAAAAGATTCATTTATAAAAGTTATTTTTGAAAATGATGATAATTTTATTTATCTAAAAGTTAGCGATAATGGGCTTGGTATCGATGAAAAATTTCATGATAAGCTTTTTAATATGTTTTCACGCTTTCATAGTGTTTCCGAGGGTACTGGACTTGGACTTTATACCCTAAAAAAATCTGTAGAAAGAATGGGGGGAAGTATCAAGTTTAAAAGTGTCAAAGATGAGGGCACTGAGTTTGTGGTAACGCTTCCTCGTTATGTTTCTAAAGCTTAATGTAAATTCAGTAATTTCAATATGTTAAATATCTAACAGGGCCTGTAATTTTTACTCTTTTGCTTATTTCCTTTGAGCTTTAAGCATAGAATTAAAGCTATGTTACTTAATAAGATTCTGCCTTTTAGCTATATGGCCCTACTTAGCTTATCCTTCACTAGTTGTGGGCCAGTGGAGACTACTAGAATTAAGTATGAAGATAGCTATGTTGAAGAAAGCACTGGTGAGGCCTTTATTTTAAAGTATGATGCTAGTGAGTGTGATGAATCTGATTATTATCGCTTTAAATTATTTACTGCTTATAAAGATTATAAAAATGTAGAATATTATCCCGATACAAATGAACAAGGTGCCTTTAGTATTTCGAAAACGAGTTTACTAAAAAAAGAAATGCTCTTTGGTGGAAAGCTTATTAATCGCTTAACCTTGCATACATCAACTAATAAAATAACTTCAAAAAGAATTATCAAAAGAAAGGCCGATCACAAAAGTTTTTGTCTGGGTAAAGATTATTCGGAGTCAGACTCTTTAGATGCGGTTGGAATTAAGGTGGATGCCACTTTAAAAATGGTCGAAACAAAGCTTAAAGAAACGAGCTTATTAAAATATTTAAGACCAATAAATATTCGTATCCACCCTGAGTATACCATTGAAGAAAAAGTACAAGGGCGTGCAAGTTCAAGTACGAAGGCAAAAACCTTAATTAATAATGCTCTCTTTAATTATGAATATAATGAGATGGTGATTTTACCACAGGGGAAAAATTTAAATGGCATCGTACCATTTAATGGGGTTCCTTTATGGGATATTCCCCTGGTGACTTCTCATGAGTATGGGCATTATGTTTTTTCGACTCTTTATCCAAACTACTTTTCAAATGTAGCACCTTATAAAATTTCTCGTGCCCACTTATGTTATAACCCTGCTGGACATGGTGCGAGCATGCATGCAGTTGCCCCAGAAAATAATGAAGAAGATAAAGAAAAAGAAAAAGATAAAGAAAAAGATAAAGATAAAAAAGAAAATAATACAGAAACAACTAAAACTAATTTTGAATTTAAGCCCGTTGTAAAAAGCTCACAAGAGAACTCTCAAAAACGCAATGGCTCAAGCATCGAAGAAGTCAATAATGTTGATACTGCGAGCTTTACTCGACGAGTAGATGAGCATACGGTGATTGGAGCTTTAAATGAGGGGTTTGCGGATTTATTTGCTCGCTATACCATGGACGATCAATACACTGTCAATGGACTAGGTTGCTTAAGCTTAACTCGTGATGTTTATTCAAAGAATTTTTTAAGTGGTGAAGAAAAAATCTTCTCTCAAGAACTAGTCGATTCATTTACTTCTAATACAAAAGAAAGCTCTGAGAGTTGTTATCGTAAAGCAAATTTTCAAAGCCTACATGTTGTGGGATCTGTTTTAGCACATGGAATAGACCTTCTTTATACCAAACTATCTCTTACAAAGGCGCAAAAACTGACAGAATTAACAAAGTGGGTTCGTGCAATCAATCGCTCACATCAGCACTTATTAAGTCTAAGTTCCGCTCAGGCACTTAATTACTATGCATTCTTGGCCTTTTCTAATGCAAAAAAGCAATTCCCAGACTCACAAGTTGATATCTTAGAAATCTATTCGTCTAACTTTCCTATGGCGAATGCTCTCTATCCACTTTAATTAATTTCAGCTACAATAGGGTCTATGCGTAAATCGGTTATGGCCATATTTAAAGTGAAAGATGAAGTCTTCTTTGTAAAAAGACAAAATCACTTACGTGCTTTTCCTGGGTATACTTCTTTTCCGGGAGGAAAGGTTGATAGAGGAGAAGAGCTACAAGCTGCTTTAATTAGAGAGTGTCATGAGGAGTTACGTTATGAAATTAAAAACGCTACTAAGCATCTAGGAATTGCTGCAAGTCCTGCATTTAATCCTCTGCGCTTTGAAGCTCATTACTTCTTAGTTGAACTCAATGAGAAACCAAATTTTATAGTAGATAAAAATGAAATTGAATATGCCTTTTGGGCCACACCGGATGAGCTGGTAAAAAAGTATCAAGGTGGAGAGTTATTATTAATTCCTCCCATGCTTAGAATTATGCAAAGACTATTAAGTTCAGAGGACTCTAGTGAAGTCGCTGAATTTCATTCTCATTGCCCTGAGGATAAAGTTCCAAGCTTAGAGACGGTTTATGGGGTGAAACAGGTAATGCCACTTTCATACACTGTTCCTCCTGCAGATCGAACAAATTCATTTCATATTGGAGATACCTTAATAGACCCTTCTCCTAAAGATGAAGCAGAGTTTATTAAATTTAAAAATACACTTAATTTAAAAGACATTCATAAAATCATGCTCACTCACCATCACGGAGATCATCATAAGTTTGCACCCGATTTAGCGCGAGAACTAGGTGTCCCTCTCTATCTCTCTGAGGATACTTATCAAAGAATTCTAAAGTATGATGAGAATTACTTTGTAAATATTGAGATACACTTTTTAAAAGAAGGAGATGTGCTTACTCAGTGGTTAGGTGAGGATGTTAAAATTATGGAAGTCCCAGGGCATGATGAAGGTCAGCTTGCACCATATCCTGTTTCTAAAAGATGGTTTATCGCTGGTGATCTTTTTCAGGGAATTGGAACTGTTGTGGTTGGGGGAGATGAAGGGAATATGCAAAAGTATTTTCATACCCTAAATAAAGTTATTCAAGAAGATTTTAAGTGTGTTTTTCCGTCTCATGGAATTGCTCTCGGTGGAGTACACATCCTGGCAAAAACTCTCGAGCATCGTAAAATGCGTGAGTCACAGGTCCTAGAAATGCATCAGAAAGGATTGAGTCTAGATGAAATGCTTAAAGCTATTTACTTTGATTTACCTGAAAAATTAATCAAGTACGCCAAGGCAAATATTCAATCTCACTTAGATAAGCTTAAAACTGAAGAAAAGATCTAGTGCGATCAAGTCCCTTAACATCTTCAATTATTGTTAGCACATTTTCATCACTCGCTTCTAAGTGAAAAACATTTGACCAGCTAAAGTCTTGTCCCTTAGTTAAGCTAACTTGATTTGAATTAGATTCAATTGAATCAATTAAGTTTGTTAGTTGAGAATTTTCATTGATTGAATGAAGAGTAATGGCAAAAAAGATGTAGATAAAAAATGGTTTCATTTAAAGCTCCAAAGTATATGGCGCGCCTTATAGCAAGTTTTCAAATCTGGCACAAGGGGATTGAAAATTATACAGTATAAGGCGACGCTATAATGGAACTTAAACGTTTTCTAATTCTCTAATACAATTTAATTCAAACTCATCTGGATTATACTCTTTGCCTCTCGTTTTAATAAAAGCATCAAGTAGTACCTCTAGTTTTTGCGGATTAAATTCCGTGAACTTTAAATGGACTCTATTATTTTCTTCAATGAAAAGTTGAGTTAGTCTTAACTTGTCCACTAGTTCGACCATTTTTAATGTAATAGACATGTTTGCCTCCTTTAACCGAACGTTCGTTCTTATTTTAGACCAAAGTTAAACTATGATCTATACCTATCAATAATTGCCTTATAAGCATCTTTAAACTTCTTTTCAGACTTCTTATCTTTTAATAATCGATTGAAAATATGAAAGCCAATCATATTAGAATAGACTTCATAGGCCAATTGATCTTTATCTGTATCCTTATGTAATTGACCCTCCTCAATGGCAATTTCAATTGCACGGGCAAATGTTCCAATCATCGAGCCTTGTAATACTTGTAAGTGATCGCGGATTGGACCTGGTCTATCATCAAACTCTACAATTGAACTAAGAAATGGGCAGCCCCCTGGGAGGTAAGAGCTCGACCAATTCTTCCAATTCATCATCATTGCATCGAGACGAGCAATGCCACGCTCTTCTTTGAGAGCTGGTTTAAAAATTTTCTTCGTAAAGTTATTTGCACTATAATCCAAAACTTTTATTTGTAATTTCTCTTTGGATTTAAAATGGCTAAAGAGGCCACTCTTGCTCATGCCAACAGACTTAGCAAGTTCACCAATTGATAGGGCCTCTAAGCCGAACTTAGATGTAAATTCGAATGCTGTTTTGAGAATGTTTTCTTTTGTATCAAAACCCTTAGTCATAGATATATTTTAGCACGACCGTGCGTACGGTGCAATAGGTAATTTGTCTATAAAAAACAGTAACTTATGCTATTACTATCTATGGGGCATCGGTTTTGAAGTCAGATGCTTTGATATTAATAGGACTCCCATTAAAGCTGCCAACTTGATCATAGATTGTCATCGTATCATCACGAGAGTCATCTCCTAGGCGGTACCATAGACCTAGAGTATTGGCCCTTAGGTGCTTAAAGAGATTAAATGGTTTTCCTTGATTGTAAATAAGAACGGCGTCGTTAGAGCCAAGCGCAGACTCCCAAATTGAGACTTCATCAATTTGACCGTAGAAAGCTTTTTGAGAACCTGTATAACTTCCAAGGTGAGCTGGATGACTCCCAAGTCCTTTAAAGCTATCTTCAAAACGTAACTTTCTAACTCCATCCACATATACAACATAGAACTTTCCATTATAAGTTGCAGCTATATGGTGCCAAGAATCGTCTGCGTAGTTTTCATTAATGTATTCTTTTTTAAAGTCATCACTAGCATTACGATAACCTAGAACAGTTCTCGTGCCATCTAGGGCAAGGTAAAAGGCACTACTAGCTCCACTTGAATGGTGAAGAGTAATAAGTCTAGCATCATTTTGATTATCACGATCCGTTTTAAACCAAAGTGAAAGGGTGAAAGTATTATTTGGTCCAAGTTCTTCTGAAGGGGCCATATTAATACTCTTAACTCCATTAAGAGCTAGGGATTTTGTATTGGCATAAACTGGCCAAGCATTTGTAGTAATCGTTTTAACATTTTCATTAATATCAGGCATTCCTCTTTCATCAATAAAGCGAACCATAAACTCATAAGTTGTATCTGCTTTAAGATTACTAATATTTGCTCTGGCTCCAGGAGCATTACGTGTATGGACGAGTTTAAATTTCTCTCCTGGTTCACGCATTAAAACCATATAGGCCTGAGCATCTGTAATAGGGGTCCAATGAACTGTTAATTGTGTTTGTCCAATATTATCTACTGAATCGATTCCATTGAATAAAACAGCTGGTGGTTCTGGATAGGGACCACTAGGAGGACAAATACTTGGAGTACGTACTTGCTCCACAACAGTTTTGGTTTTATTGGCCTGATCCTTACAACCAAAGAGAATCAGTAAAACTAATAAAGAGAAGAATTTCATATTTTATCCTATTCTAAAACGTATTTAAGATTTAAACCAAGTCCATCAATATTCTTAGTCGAGCTACCGCTATATTGTTCTCTAAAACTAAAAATACCTAAGTGATAATTATTTAAAAGATTAACCTCTCCTTCAAGAGCTGCTCTTTGTCCATTTAGGTTTTTATAATCTGGGTTATCACTAGCATATGCAGTAGTCATGATTTCTGCACTAAAGCGATATTGAGTATAACGAGTTTCATAAGTTTTTTGGGCCTCAACACCTAACCATGCAGTATTATCTCTTCTCACTGTAATTTCATCTTCAGCATTAACTGCTTGTGAAGAAGACATAAGCTTTAGTTTTGGCCCATAATACATTTGATCTTCAGCATTGATGAGAAGAGAGCTTTGGAGATAATAAGTTGGTCTAAAATTAATTGCGATATCATCTGAATAGTTTGAACCATGATTGATAATTCCTAAATCAGCAGTTGGGTTAACACTTAGTGAGCCCATATTAAGATTCTTCTTATCGCGGTATAAGAAACTAACCCCAAAGTTTTCTTGTGACTGAATATTACCTTCTTCTAAATTTATTGAGCGAGAGTAGTATTTAAAGTTCACACCATAACTTTGATGTTTAGAAATTGAATTGGCCAAAAGTCCCGTTTGCATCGTCGCTGCTTTTTTTGTTTTTACTGTATCAACATAAATAGGAGCAATATTGCGAGTGACTAATTTTTCTTTATAAGCATTTCTAATATCTTTATCTGTAGGAAGAATTATCGGAAGACCTTTTTTAATTTTCGTCACTGTATTAGGAGTTAAGTGATTGGCCTCTAGAATTTTTTCAACCCACATACCTTCTCCATAAAGTGGATGGTATCCTTCTTTTTGTAAGAGCTCAGAGAGAGTGTCCCCTGGTTGTAAGATATAAAGCTTGTATTTAATCTGATTATTTTTTTGCATTGAAAATGCACTAAACGAAAGCATACTCATCATGAGTAGGGGAAAGATTTTTTTCATGGCTTACTCCTTTAAGCAAGGATATTCTACCATTTGAAGCCAGCGGTCTGTCAATTTTTGCTATGAGTTATTTTGCGAGTTTCATCCCAATAACACAGGCGAGTAAACCTATTAAAATACTGAGAGTTGTAAAGAGAATTGCCTTTATTATCTCACCTTGATTTAAAGATGTAAGAATTCTTAAGCAATAACTTGAAAAGGTAGTAAGCCCACCACAAAATCCAATCAAAAGATACTCGGCCATGGCCTTGGATTGAGTTTTTTCTGAAATATAAGTGTAAAGGATACCTGCTAATAAACAACCAATTGTATTAGCGATAAAAACACCTAAATGAAAATGGGAATAAGACTTTAAGAGATTTTCTATTTGGTGCCTAGTAAGAACCCCTAGGGCACCAAATAAACTTAAATAAAAAACTGCCATTAGTGGAGCTTGCCTACTCCATGACAGTAGAGACGATAGATCTTATCTTTCGTTCTTTTGATCGCAAAGTTTCCTTGCTCTCTTTGTTCGATTAGGTAATTGTAATAAGTTGGGTGAGTATCACTTACCTCTAATACACTTTTACCTTCATGCTCACCGAAATCGATAACAACCGCTTCTTCTGCAATAATACCTGTTAGTGGACTTGTTTCTTGTAAGGCCATTATTCCCTCCTTAGAATAAATAGCAAATGAACCTAAGTGCTCTCCATAGCACTAAGTATATTTTTCAAAAATAATCACAGCTTGAAAAGAAAAAATTTACTTATTTCGAAAAAAATTGTCTGAGAAAATTAACCAAGTTTCTAAACTCTTGAGGGTACTCATCGGATAAAACTTTCTTTAATAACTCTAATGCCTGAAACATACTGACTGCATCTCGATAGGGACGCTCATTTGTCATGGCAACCAAGATATCTAAGGCACTTAGAAAAGTTGACTCAACTCCATGGATTAATTCATCCTTATCCATAGTAGTTTGCTTCATTACTAGTTTTTGAATTTTATAATTTAAAAAATGATGATTTTTAATAATTTCTAACTGACTTTGCGACAAGGGCACTCGGCCATTAAGAATCTTCATGGAATTCTCAGCATGCTCTGAAAATATTTTTTTATCAAACTCTGTTAGGTGAGCGAGTTCAAATTTTTCTCGAGGAATAAAACTCATTCCAATATCTTTAAAATAAGATGTTAAAAAGAGAGTTTGAATTTCTTTTTCTGAGAAGAGGCCAATACTTTGTAAAAAACCTAAGAGCATGATTGAAGAAAGTAAGGGCTGTGCAATTGTATAGTGATGGCCTTGTTTAAGAACATTTTTATAAAGATCTTTGGTAAGGCCTTTATTTTTTAATAAGAGACTAGATAGGTTCTTAGTGGATTGAAATTGATTACTTAAAAGTTCATCATTAAACGGGTCTTGATAGAGATTCGACATCTGTAGACTTAGAAAGTTTACATGTCTTGTACTATTTTTAAGTGGATCACCTATAGAGAGTGAACGAGTAATTTTTAAGAGTTCTGAATTTATAAAATTATTAATTTCATCAAAGTCTTCTAAGCTTACAAATATTTCTTTAGATGTATTGGAAGCGTACTCGCGGATAAATTCATTGGTGATCGTTTCATTAGGGCGAATGACTTCTTCAAACTTGCCATTGATATAAGCATAGGCACTTTCTCTTAAGGCATCTATAGTAGAAAGCTGGCCTACAAAAAGTGGTTTTAGTTTTAATGGTAGTGAATGAAGAGTCGCATAGCTCATATATCTATTATAACCTAAAAGGAGATAGAGTTAAATGATCAAAAATTATCGTAATGATTTATCAATATGATAGGTGATAAAGTCTTTAAACTCGATACCATCTTCAATGATCATTTTAGGGAACATAGAAATAGGGGTCATTCCCGGGAAAGTATTGATCTCATTTAAGTAAATGGTTTCATCGACTAAGAAAAAATCCATGCGACAAAATTGCTCAAGATTTAAAGCATTGAAAGCATCTATGGCATATTTTTGAATCTTCTCTACGATAGGTGCAGGAATATCTGCTTTTAGTACTGTGGAAGTTTTAGATGCTTGAGAGTATTTTTCATCATAACTATAAAACTTATCAGGACAATTAATTTCACATGGCCAGCTGGCATGAACTTTTCCCTGATAATTATAAACTGATATCTCAAGCTCTCTAGGAGTAACTAATTTTTCAAGGATAACAAATTTACTAAATTGAAAAGCATTCTTAATCGCTTGATCAAGGTCGCTCTTTGTTTTGACAGGATAACAACCAACTGAAGATCCTTGATTACTTGCTTTTACAAAAACATTCTTATGTTCTTCAAAGAAATTGTTACGAGCTTCTTTTTTATCTTCACTATTATTTAAAATTAAAAAAGGTGTAATGGGGATATCTACTTTCTCTAACCATAGTTTAGTAAGAACCTTATTAAAGCAAATCAGACTTGCCTCGGCTCCACAGCCAATAAAAGGAATATTAATCATCTCAAGGTAAGATTGAATATGTCCTGTTTCTCCTGGATAACCATGAAAGCAAGGAATAACGAGATCAATTTGGTGTTTTGAGTCCTTAAGCACTAATTCACCATTAAAACTAATTTCACATTTTTCAGTTTTTCCATCCGCAATGAACTCCCACTCTTGATCCTTATTTAAGATCACTTCTAAAATATTATACTGTGAGGGAATTTGTTGCTTTAGGTATTCAGCGGTGACAAGTGAGACATCATGCTCATCTTTTCCACCGCCTTTAAGAAATAAAATATTCTTTGCCATTAAACTTCTAACTTTTTAGGAAAACGCTCATCATTAAGCTCTTTAAACATTGTAAGGGCTTCTTCTAAAGAATGTACATTAGTTTCTTTTGAACCGTACTTTCTAAGAGCGAGAGAGTTGGCTTCAACTTCTTTATCACCAATAACCGCCATAAAAGGAACTTTGGCTTTTTGAAGTGTTCTCGTCTTTTTCCCCATCGTTTCATTACTTAAATCAACACGTACTCTATAACCAGCTTCTCTTAATTTACTTGCAAGATTAGTACAGTACTCACCATGAATATCATTATTAACGGGAACAAAAACAATTTGCTCTGGAGCTAACCAAAATGGAAATGCTCCTGCAACGTGTTCTAGGTAAACCCCAAAAAACCTTTCTAGAGAACCAAGGAGAGCACGGTGGATAACCACTGGTCTTTCATCAGTACCTTCTTTACTCGTATATTTAAGATCAAATCTTTCAGGTAATTGAAAGTCTAGTTGAACAGTACCTAATTGGAAGTATCTTCCAAGAGCATCACTGATTTGAATATCAATCTTTGGACCATAAAAAGCACCATCACCTTCGTTAACATGATACTCTTTACCGCTTTGATCAAGAGCTGCCTTGAGAGCTTCTTCCGCGAGATCCCAAGTTGCATCATCTCCAACTTTTTTCTCTGGGCGAGTCGAAAGACCAATTTTAATATTTTGAAAACCAAAGTGATCATAACAAATTTGAAACATCTCTAAGAGTTTTAACACTTCAGCTTGGATGTCTTCTTTGGCCAAGAAAACGTGGGCATCATCTTGGCAAAAAGTACGCACACGAGTTAGTCCCGCTAAAGTACCACTTCTTTCATTTCTATGCAGTCTACCAAAGTCAGCAAAGCGCAGTGGTAGTTCACGATAAGAGTACTTCTTCGCTTTGAACATAAGCATGTGGCATGGACAGTTCATTGGCTTAACTGCCATCTCTCTATGATCGTCTTTTGAAAAGAACATATCGTCTTTATAATTATCGTAGTGACCTGAAGTCTTCCATAGTTCAACATCTAGAATTTGTGGAGTAACGACTTCTTTATAATCAAAGAGAGAATAAATCTTTCTCACAAAGTTTATAAGTTCATTATAAACAATGGCACCTTTTGGTTCAAAAAATGGTGAACCAGGAGCAACTGGGTTAAAGTGAAAAAGCTCTAGTTCTTTTCCTAGTTTTCTATGGTCTCTTTTCTTTGCTTCTTCTAAAAAGTTTAAATGATCTTTTAATTGTTTCTTATCATCAAAACATGCAGCATAAATTCTTTGAAGCATTGGGCGTTTTTCATCACCACGCCAATAAGCTCCTGCAGAATGAAGTAATTTAAAGTATGGTTTAATATGTCTTGTTGTCTCTACGTGTGGACCACGACAAAGATCGATAAACTTATCACCTTGAGTGTAATAAGAAATAACTTCGCCATCAGGAAGATCTTTGATTAATTCAACTTTATATTCCTGTCCTCTTTCAACGAAAGTTTGAATCGCTTCTTCACGACTAACTTCATGACGAGTAATCTCATCACCACGCTTAATGATTTCCTTCATCTTATCTTCGATAGACTTTAGGTCTTCATCGTGAATTCTTTTCTCCATATCAATGTCATAATAGAAACCATTTTCTATGGTGGGACCGATGCCTAATTTAACAATATCATTTGGATAAAGCTCTTGAATGGCCTGGGCCATTAGGTGAGCTGTAGAGTGTCTTAGGGTATCAAGATCGATTTTCGCCATTATTCTTCCTATTTTAAGTAAAAAAGTGTTCTTTTAGTTATCAATAAATTAACGGTTTATCAATTAGTTAGAGCGCAAGATGGCCTAAAAATAATATAATTTTTACCTGTCATTTTTTATGAGTTTTTAAAAGGCACTTTGATGGAAAGCTCATATAAAAAGTGGGCTAAATAATTAATATTTCTAAGCTTTTGTATAAAACTTTATGTCATCAATGTAAGAATGACTTTTAGAATCCGCTGGTACAGCATGGCAAGTATATGATTTTTATATGAATGGCGATTTTACAAGTGAAGAAAGTTATTGTAAGTTTTCTGGCGTTAACTCAAAATGGGTGTTTTATGAATATAGAAAACTATAATGAAAAAGAACTTAGAGAAGAGCTGCAAGAGCGTTACATGGCCAAGAGCTCTCTAGTAGAAGATCACGACGAAAAGTTTGTTGATCTCGAATCTGATAGAGAGAGAATTATCGGTCAAGGTTATTATCGCTTAGGTAAAGTTTATTACGATAAAGCAGATCTTGAAACAGCTGAAGATTACTTCTTAAGAGCTTTGGATAAGACAGTTTATCCAAAAGACTCATTTGCAATGTTCAAGTGTTATGGATTTCTAATTCGTATCTACTCTGAAAGTGAAAAAGAAGTTGAGGCTGAGAAGTTTATTGCACTGGCTGAAGAGTTAGTGGATAAGTTTTCAACAGACTTAGGTTCTTTAAACGCAGAATACTTCTTTAATGTGGGAATGGTTTTCACATATAAAGGAGAGTTTGAAAAAGCCTTAGAAAATTTCAAGCTAAGTCACCTAAAAGCTCAACAAGAAAATGAGCCAGAGCTATTGGCAAAATCATTATATTCAACAGCTAAAGCTTGTTATCACTTACAAAGATATAAGGAAGCTTTAAATTTCCTTACTCAACTAAGTGAGCTATTAGAAATTTTAAAGAAAGGTTATTTAAAAGGCAGCATGCACTTATTGTATGGAAACCTTTATAAAGACCTTGGAAATTATAACGAAGCTCTTGATCACTTTGATAAAGGGATTCAATTATTACAACAAAAGAACTGTTGGAATCTCTATGGTTATATTCTCTTAGGTAAAGGGATTACATATAAGCAAATGGGTGAGTTCAACTCTTCACTAATGTATTTTAAACTTGCTCTTAATACTATTAACTCTCAGTACAAGAGACTTAGAGGGTTAGTAACTGACCAAGTTGAAGACGTGAATGATTCGAGTGTTGATTTATACCTTGATCGTCATAATCGCGTTATCCACGAGAAGTCATTAGGTATGATTGACTTTAAGCACCGTTTTGTTCTACTTGAAATTTTATTCTTATTGGCAAAGAACCCAGGAAGTCACTTTAATAAAGAAGATCTGGCAAAGTCGATTTGGAAAGATGAATACAATCCACTTATTCACGATAAGTTAATCTATACAAGTATTTCTAGATTAAGAAAGCTTATTGAGCCTAAAGGTGGTTCAAGAAAGTATATCATTCGTGGCAAAGACGGATATACATTTAACCCTCGCGTTAATGCAAGATTTCATAAAGAAGACGATCCAATGGGTAAAAAAGTGATCGCAAATGTTGAAATCAGCTCTCCAGTCTAATAAACTAAGTAAATGAAAGCTATGATATGGGTCCTCCTTTATGGAGGACTTTTTTTTGCCAATTCTTTAAATGCCAAAGATTCTAAACAGAGTGCTGCATCTAATGTGCTCATTGAAGACACTTTAATCTTTATGATTAAAGATCAAGTGTTTTCACTAACAGATCTAGAACGAGTCCAAAAGGCAATGAGTGAATTTGACTGTATGTACCCTGGAGCATTTGTTTCAGAATACTTTGACCTCATTGTACGAAAGTTTGATAAGCGCACACTTAATAAAGATTATCTTAAAAAGTATGAGAATACTGAAAAGACAAAAGTATATTTAAATGAGTTTTTAAAGTTTTTAAAGATTGCACTTTATTCCCGAGAGCAATCAGTATCTGTAACTTCTGAGCTTAAAAAAGCCATGTACCTTTCGGCCAAAACAAGAAATTGCTCTTTGGAAAATTTTGAAGGAGACACCCTAAGTGAGGCTTTAGAAATGGCGTTGATGGTAGAAGTTTTTTATCGTTCGCGAAATGTACTTGATTCTCAAAGAGAGCTTAGTAAGAGTGAGAGAAAAAATATACTAAAGAGTTTAAATTCCCTCTCGCACTCAATTACCAATCAAATTACCCATACTCAATTTGAAATTAGTCGAAACCTTAAAAATGATGTGCAAAAAAAATCAGAAGCATCGACTAAGAAACAAGAAAGCACTGACAAAGAATAGGATATGCAAAAGCTCTCTAGTATTTCGCAAGAAATAATTCATAAGATTATCGAACTCGACCAGAAGTTTCTAAATTACTTTTGGAATGATAATCAATGGATTGATTTTCTTACTAATAATAGTAAAGATGCTTACTTGTTATATAACGCTGAGGGACAAGAGGTTTATTCTTTTGCTTTATTTTTGGGAAATTATGCAGATAACTCATTGCATCTTTTAAAGGTGGTTACTCATCCTCTTAAAAGAGGAGAGGGGATGGCATCCCAGTTAATTAAAGCTGCTCAAGAAAGCGATGTTTTTAAACGCCCAATGGGGCAGGGGTTGAAGATTTTTCTGGAAGTGTCGACGATGAACTTTACTGCCATAAAAGTATATGAAGAACTTGGTTTTGAGCGCACTCGCTATATTAAAAAGTTTTACTCAGATGGTAGCGACGCGTTAGAAATGCTTTATCAAGGAGAATAAGTATTGCCTTTTTGATTTCAATTTGATATGAATTCAATCTGTTACAGTTGTTATTTTTAGTGGGGTGGAGCTTGTTTTCCACCCCTTTTTTTTATGGGCATGTAAATAATGTTAATTAAGAGTGATTTATCGCAATTAGAATCAAAGCTTTATGATTTAACCAATGAGGTTATTGCTACTACAGAAAACCTTGAGCTCTATGATATGGAGTATGTAAAGGGATCGAAAACTCTTAGAGTCTATGTATGTAATAAAGAAACTAAGAACGCTGTTATTGAAGATTGTGTTGAAGTTGATAGGGCCTTTACACCATTTGTAGAGGAAGCAGATTGGATACCGGATGATTTTGTCTTAGAAGTCTCATCCCCTGGAGTGTATCGCAATTTAAAAACGAAAGAGCATTTTGATGCTGCTTTAAATGAGAATATTCAAGTAAGACTAAAGCCTGGACAGGCAAAGAAGTACAATAGCAAGAAAACACTTGGTGGAGTACTGGAAGAATTTAATAACGATAAATTAAAAATAAGTAACGATGATGGGGAAATGGAAATTGCTTTTGAAGATATTGCTAAAGCAAATTTAGATCCTGATACATTTGAAGGAGTTTAGAAGGTGAATTTTTCAGAATTAGGTAAAGTAATTGAACAACTTGGTAAAGACAGAGGAATCAAGAGAGAAGTAGTTGTTGGTGCTATCGAGCAAGCATTCTTAGTAACTGCGAGAAAGAAATTTGGTATCCAAGGTGAGTTCGAGGCTCGTTATAATGCTGATGACGGTGAGATTGAGATTTTTCAATATAAGAACGTCGTTGATGCTGTAAAAGATCCAATTGTTGAAATTAATATGGATGACGCTAAAGAATTAGACGAAGATGCAGAGATTGGTGATCAATTAGGGATAAAAATTGATGATCCACGTTTTAGCCGTGTTGATATTCAAACAGCGAAGCAAATTATTTTTCAAAAAGTAAGAGATGCTGAAAGAGAAATTCTATTTAGTGAATTTAAGCACCGTGAAGGTGAGCTCGTTACAGGTATCGTAAGAAGATATGAAAGAGGAAACGTTATTGTTGATCTTGGAAAAGCTGATGCTATCTTAGCTCGTAAAGAAATCATCTACGGTGAGACTTTTAATCCAGGGGATAGAGTTCAAGCTTATCTCTCAGAAGTTGTTATGACTAATAGAGGTCCAGAAATTCGTTTGACGAGAACTTCTCCATTATTCTTAGTTAAATTATTTGAAATTGAAGTTCCAGAAATTCAAGACGGAACAATTGAAATCAAAGCAGCAGCTCGTGAGCCAGGACATAGAGCAAAAATCGCTGTATGGACTCAAGATCGTGACATTGATCCAGTTGGAGCATGTGTTGGTATGAAAGGTTCAAGAGTTCAAAATATTGTAAATGAATTACAGGGTGAAAAAATTGATATCGTTAAATGGCACGATGAAGTTGATGTCTTTGTTAAAAATGCATTAGCGCCGGCTGATATCACTTCAATCAACCTTAACTCTGAAGAAAAAATTATTGATGTTATCGTTGAAGAAGATCAATTATCTCTTGCGATCGGACGTCGTGGACAAAACGTAAGACTTGCAGCCATGTTATCAGGATGGAAAGTAAATATTATTTCTAAGAATAAGTTACAAGATAGAATTAAGAACGCTGCCATTAACCTTGTTCAATTAGATGAGATCACAGAAGCATATGCGCAAGTACTTATTCAGTCAGGTGTAATGTCGATTATTGACTTAAGTGCTTCTGAGCCAAGTGATATTGCAAAGTACTTAGATGTTGCTGAAGATGATGCAAAGAAATTAATCGCTGCTGCAACTGCTGCAATTGAAAATACAGAAATTGAAAATGAACCAGAGGAAGAGGAAGATATCATTTCTGCTTCAGCTGTTCCAAGTGCAAGAATGGGATTAATCAATAGCGAAAGTTCTGAAGGATCTAGCGCTGATGGTGATGCTGATTCTGATAAATTCTCTGAAGCTGAAAGAAGACTAAGAGAAGAGTTAGCAGCATTTAAATTAAAATAAGTAATAGAAAATAATAAACTGGAGTAAGAATGCCTAAAAAAGTATACGAATTGGCCAATGAATTAGGTGTCGGTGCAATTGATTTAGTTGAGAAGTTGAAGTCAGAAGGCTATGAAGTCAGAAATCATATGGTGAGTTTATCAGATGATGAGGTCGAAAAGGCCATTCTACTGTACAAGCCTGCAGCAGATGAAACTAAAACGGCAAAAAAGAAAGTAACGAAGAAGAAAGCAGCTAAGAAGAAAGTAACGAAGAAAAAAGTCGTTAAAAAGGTTGCGAAAACTTCTGGTGAAGTACAAGACTCAGGTGATGAAGAAGCTGTTGAAGCAAAGCCGGATGAGAAAAGTACTAAGACCGTAGTTATTAAGAAAAAAGTTGCTAAGAAGAAAGTTGCTAAGAAGCCGACTCAAACTGAAGAGCCTAAAGAGGAAGTTGCAGCTAAGAGTTCTGAAGAGCCAACTGAGAAGTCAGAGGCCGCTCCAAAGAAAGAAGAAAAATCTGATGATGTTTTTCAAGAGAAAATGCATACATTTACTCCTGTTTATGTTCCTGAAGAGTCTGAGAACGATAAAGAAGAGTCAAAAGATGCTGCCTCTAGAGAGCCTAAGAAATTTACTGAAGCAGATGCTCCAAATCTAGATGACGATGATAAAGATAAGAACTCTAAAAAGAGAATGGGAAATCTTGCAGCTATCGTTAATAAGAAAGGTGCTGTTGGAAAAACTAAAGACTTAACTAATCTTCGTGCCGAAGAGGAGATGAAACTCGCGACTAATATTATTGGTCGTCAAGTTTATACTCCGGTAAAGCGTAAGAAGATTTATACTGGTGAAACTAAGAAGACTGAAATTACAGAAGTGAAAGACTCTAAAAGAGTTGTTCAAATTCACGGTGCAGTTACAGCTTTAGATCTTGCTGGTAAATTAAGTGTTAAGTTTAAAGATCTTAAAAATAAAGTTCTTCAAATTAACCTACTATTAAAAGAAGATGATTATATTGGTTTCCAATTAGCAACTGAAATCTCAGAGCTTTATGACTATAGAGTTGAAGATGTTAAGTTTGATGAGAATAAAGTTCTTAGTGATGAGAAGAAAGTTGATAAATCAAACCTTCCACTAAGAAATCCAATTATTACGATTATGGGTCACGTTGACCATGGTAAGACAACGCTTCTTGACCATATTAGAAAGTCTAAAGTAACTGATGGCGAAGCCGGAGGTATCACTCAGCATATTGGTTCTTACTCAGTAAAAGTTGATGATGCGACACTTACTTTCTTAGATACTCCAGGTCACGCGGCTTTTGGAAATATGAGACAACGTGGTGCTAATGTTACTGATATTGTGGTTCTCGTAGTCGCTGCAGATGATGGTGTTATGCCTCAGACTAAAGAGTCAATCAACTATGCTAAGAATGCAGGTTGTCCGATTATTGTTGCCGTAAATAAAATGGATAAAGAGGGAGCAAACCCTGAAAAAGTTAAACAAGAACTAACTGAGTTTGAACTTGTTCCAGAAGATTGGGGTGGGGAGACAATGTATTGTCCAGTATCTGCTCTTAATGGTGACGGTGTTGATGACCTTTTAGAAAATATTAAACTGCAAGCTGAAATGATGGAGCTAAGAGAGTCTCCTAAAGGTAGAGCAGAAGGTGTGATTATTGAATCAAAAGTTGAGACAGGACGTGGTCCGGTAGCAACAGTTCTTGTTCAAAAAGGAACACTTAAAAAAGGTGATGCAATCGTTTGTGATGAGTATTATGGACGTGCGAGAAGCTTAATGGATCACCTTGGAAATAACCTAGATCAAGCAGGTCCTTCTATTCCTGTTCAGATTCTTGGTTTAAATGGTGTCCCAGCTCCTGGTGAAGCTCTTAATGTTGTTAAAAACGAAAGAGAAGCGAAGAAAGTTGTTGAGAATAGAGTTGCTGAAAGAAAGAAACTTGAAAATGTTGAGAAAGTTGAAGTTAACTCGCTGGAAGATTTCTTTGCACAAGCTCCGGAAGATGTATCTGAGAAGAGAATTCTTAACCTTATTATTCGTGCCGATGTTCAAGGTTCTTACGAAGCAATTAAGAATGCAGTTGAGTCTCTTGGTAATGATGAAGTTGGTGTAAATATAATTCAAGGTGGTGTTGGTGCTATCTCTGATAATGATGTATCGATGGCATCAAATGCTAATGGATTCATTATTGGTTTTAACATGAGACCTGTAACAAGTGCTCGTCGTCTTTCTGAAGAGAAGGGTGTTGAAATTAGAACATATACTATTATTTATGAATTAATAAATGATATCACTCTTGCTTTAGAGGGTATGTTAACTCCAGAGTCTGTTGAAAAATACATTGGACGTGCTGAAGTTAGAGATACATTCTCAATTCCAAAAGTGGGAACTATTGCTGGTTCTGCAGTTATTGATGGGAAGATTGAAAGAGGGTGTAATATTAGATTACTTCGTGAAGGAAAGATCATTTACGATGGTAAACTAAGTACTTTAAAGCGCTTTAAAGATGAAGTGAAAGAAGTTAAGAACGGATATGAGTGTGGTATGGCACTTGAAAACTTTAATGATATTAAAGCAAATGATTTAATTGAAGCTTATATCTTAGAGGAAAAAGCTCGTAAGCTAGAAAGCTCTGGGGAAATTTTATAATGGCCAGAAAGACGAGTGGATCACATTCAAAAACTATATTTGAAGATAAAATAAAAGATGAGATTAGTGTGCTCTTGCGCACTAGTCTCAATGATCCAAGATTAATTATGATGAGTATTACTCGAGTTGAACTCAACCAAGACTACTCTCAAGCAACTGTCTACTGGGATACTTTTGATAGTACTAAGCGTGGAGACGTTAAGAATGCTGTCGATGGGATGCGTGGTAAACTAAGAAGTATGCTAGCAAAGAATTTAAATGTAAGGCATACACCAGACTTAACTTTTGTCTATGATTCTCAATTTGAAGATGAACAGCGTATTCAAGATCTCTTAGATCAAGAGCGCAATAAATAACTTCCTATGGAACCACTAATATTTAATTGTTTTAAACCTGCTCGAATGAGCTCTTATGATATTATTCGCGAGTTTAAGCGCAATATTCCTAAAAAAGATTTAGGAAAAATCGGACACTTTGGAACTCTTGATCCATTTGCGTGCGGTGTTCTCTTAATTGGTGTCAGTGGTGCCCAAAAGCTTAATAACCTTATTCATGATGACCTGACTAAAACTTATCTTGCTATCGGTAAGCTAGGAGTTGATTACGATACAGGTGATATGACTGGAATCTGTACCCAAACAGATGATTCAGATTATTTTAATAAAGAAATTCCCCAGTTTTCAAAAGACTTTATTCAATCTCAATTAGAAGAGAAATTCTTAGGAACTTATTGGCAAGCACCTCATAAGTTTTCAGCTGCAAAGTACGAGGGAAAAAAGCTATATGAGTATGCAAGGGAAGGTGTTGAAATCAAAAAAGCGAAAAAAGAGCGCTTTGTTCACAAGATAGAAGTGGTTAAGTATGCATTTCCTTATCTTTCAATTCGTTTTGAAGTTAGCTCAGGAACCTATATTCGAACTCTCTTTAGTGACTGTGCTCAATACCTAGGGACCTTAGGAACACTTGTTTCTTTAGTTCGTGAAAGTATAGGGGATATGAACATTCATAATTCGATTCCTTATAAAGGCCTGCCTGGTAAAGAGTCTTTTAGTAAAGATCTAGGAATGACACCTGATGAGGCCTATCCGGCACAAAAATATACTCTTAATGATAAGTTAGCAGCTCATTTTGTAAATGGAGTACAACTTTCATTAACTCAATTTGATTATAAGTTTGATGCAACTAAGAAGTACTGGCTTTATAATGAAAAAAATGAATTATTAGGGTTGGCAAATATAGAAAATGAAAAAATAAAATCTCAGTTTATCTTTTCTTTTAATTCGTAATAGCCCTCTAGGACTTTATTCCATGCAGCTTCCATAAAGGCCTCACATGATTCAAAGTCTCCTGGATATACAGCTCTATGATGTTTAATCCCAATGCTCTGACCATGGCGAATCATCCCCGTCTTAGCACTTAAAATTTTCTTAGTTCCATAAATACTTGTTGGAAAAACGGGGATATCAGCTTCATAGGCAAACTTCATTAAGGGAGTTTTAATTTCTCTAAAAGTTTTTGGTTCATTATTCCCTCGCTGGCGAGTGCCTTCCGGGTAATATTGTAAGGATTTAAATTCATTTAAAAGGCGATTCTTTGATTGCTCAAAAACTCTACGGCGAGAGTCTCTCTTACTACGATCTACAATCATCGCTCCAGAAGCATATCCACAAAGACCAAAGATGGGAATATAGAGAACTTCTTTTTTCATAATAGGTGGAATTTGAAATGAACAAAGTACTAGGGGAATATCCATAAAAGATTGATGATTAGCAATATGCAAACCTGGTGGTTGTCGCATTTTTCGCATCTCTTCATCTCTTTCATCAATTTTAGTTATCTTTGCAAAAATTCCCAACTTCATAATGACTTTTGCAAACATTCCCCAACCAGGGCTTACAATTTTAATTCTAGTATTAATATGTAAAGGCAGAGCAATCATGCTAATCGGTAAGATGAAGATTGAAAAAGCCGCAACAATAATAAAAAAAGAATAAACCTGTAAAAGAACTTTAAATATCTTCATCTAAGAAATTTTCTTTTTTAATAGATCACTCTTGATAAGATTTTGAAGTGCATCTTTATTATGCTCCCAGATATCTTTTAATGAAAGATCATCATTTAAAACAGGACATTCAAAAGTTAAAACACTTCCATCATATTTTTCCGGCACAAAACTTCCAAGTGATCCTGGAGTCGGGTAGCCAATATCTGGTACTGCTTCATAGTCGTTATAGCTTGATAAGTACTCAGCAATATCTGCACAGTCACCATTGTAGTTAAGAAGTGGCTTCCAAGAGTGAAAACTTAGTACAAATGAAGGAGGAAACTTATCAAATAGCTTAATTAAAAACTTATTTTCAGGCTCACTTAGTGCACTTGGACCTGGATTGTATTTCTTTTTTCTTGCTTCACTAGTCCAGTTTTCAGTTGGATAGTTTCTATTTAGATCAACTGCGTGTGAGTTCACTCGAGAACCTGCACGGTATCCATCAGGATTTAAAATCGGAACAGTAATAATAGGTAACTCTGGTAATTGATGATCAGACTTTAACCAATCAAATAATTGCTTTAAGACATAAACACCTTCAACTTCATCACCATGTGTACCACCGAGAAGATAAATATACTTCTCTCCTGAGGTATCACTCTTATAAGCTTCAATGTCATTTTCTTCTACGGACTTTCCAAATTCTAACGGGTGAAAAATCATAAATCTTCCTTATGAATATAAACAGCTGACTGACCAGGAGTCTCTTCAACTTCAACTTCAAATTGATCAAACTTAAAATTAAATCTTTCTTGAGTTAAAACTCTAACTCTTTCATTGATATAGATAGCGAGTCTTTCGGCACTTGTATTGTGAATCGGTAATAAAAGAACATCACTCTTAGGAAAACTAAAGTGAGAGTCATCTTCAGTTTTGATTAAATAATTATTTCCATCTTCATGTATCTTAAGGCGTTCATTATCCTTAGGTAAAAGTAATTTGTGATCAAGACTATCACAAACTTCTCTAACAATTGGTTTAATATCAAGAAAGTCGAAAACCAAATCATGTGAAAGCTTAGGTGCTTCACCTTTAATCATGACGCGATAATTATGACCATGTAATGGTTCTCTTGTTCCATCATCAAAAAGTAAAAAATGTGATGATGCAAAATTAAAGTATTGTTTATACACTTTAATGCTATAGTTCATAGGTCACCTCAATAGCGGATAAGAATACTCGAATGCTAGTCTTTTGAAAAGCTCAGACTTTATGTTGCACCTAGTAATTTTCTGATGTTTTCAATGTTAATTTAATTAGATAGAAACTTTAGAATGGAAACTAAGAAATCATTAAAAAGAAAAATAAATAGTCTTAAAAAGAGCCTGAGTGATCCTGCGTTAGATGCTCATTTTGATGCTTTGCATATGGCTGCAGATAGCTTTATTGAAGAAAAAACATCTTCAAGCTCAGAACTTAGCTTGCCCAGTGAAATTAAAAATCAAGAAGATCTAGCTTTATTTTCTGATGGTGCATGTCGTGGAAATCCAGGACCTGGAGCTTGGGCCTATATTGTTCAGGATATAAGTGGGGAAGTTATTGCTAAGGATCAAGATGTTGCGGCCAAGACCACCAATAATCGCATGGAATTAGCTGGAGCAATTGAAGCACTTAAATTTTTAAAAGACTCAAAAAAATCAGGTACTTTTTATTTATACACTGACTCTCGCTATGTAGTTGATGGCATTGAGAAGTGGGTTGCAGGTTGGAAGGCAAGAGGCTGGAAAAAAGCAGATAAGAAAGAGCCAGAAAATTTAGAGTTATGGAAGCTCTTAGATCAATTAAATAATGAATTAAAAGTTAATTTTAAATGGGTTAAAGGCCATGCCGGACATCCCCAAAACGAATTATGTGATCAAATGGCAAATGAAGCTCTTGATGAAGCTGGTTATTAAAAGTTTATCACTCATTATTCTTACTGTTTCATTATTCCTTAATGAAGCTTCTAGTTGTGAATTTAAAAAAGATATTAAAGTCGGACTTTATAGTGGGGCCATCACTGAGTTGATTAAACATCTTGGACTTGAAGAAAAAGAAAATATCATTTTTTATTCTAATTATTTTCCAATAAATAATAAAAGCGCCAAAGAATTAAGTGGTGGAATATTTACTTCTAAAAAATTACTTAGCGAGTATTCAGTAGACCATGTCTTTTATGATGATAGTCGCGAGTTAAAACTCCTTTTTGAGCGCTCTGGTTTTAAGCAACTCACGGCCATTAAAACTGCGGGGATGACTCCCTTTGAAGTCGTGACAAATAATCTAAAAGTTTTACGTCCACTGATTAAAAACTGTGGTGAAAAGATAAAAGTATTAGAGGAGAATATTTCTAAGACAAAGAAGCTAAGTTTAAAGCATAAGAAAGTCATATTCTTTTTAGGTGAGCTAAAAGAAAATAAGTTACCAGAACTCATTATGCTACAAGATGGCTTTGTAAAATATCTTCTACAAGAGAATTTGATTAAGAGCTATGAGAGTGAGCTTGCTTACATCACTTGGTCAGAGAAATTACTCAATGAATATATCCAGGATAATTATACACTTGTTGGTTTAAGCCAATCAAAAGTAGTTCTTGAAATTCATATGGTAAGTAAGAATAGATATAATTTTGCATGTAATACTTGCTTAACCCCAGGGCTAGGGCAAATTAAATTTTTAAATGCTCTTAAAGACACTGACTTTTAAACGTATTTCTTTTTTATTTGCTCAAACTTCTTAGTGGATATAGTACTAGATGCTTTACTTGTTTGAGAGCGTGCCATTTTATCCATTTGGTCTACGCGCTTTTCACTAGGAGGATGAGTACTCATAGCATCTGCTAAGCTTGCAAGCATTTGATTCTCACTTTTCTTATGAGCTTTCTCCATTGCCAATAATTTTGAGTAAAATTTGCCAACATAGTCTTTATGGTAACCAGCACTCACAGAGGTACGAAAACCAATTCTATCTGCTTCCATTTCATCCTCTTGAGAGTTTGCCATAAAACCATACTTTTGAATTAAAAGTCCGCCTGCAGCACCGGCCATGGCCCCATACTTTGAAATTCTCTCAATACATTCTTTATCTTTTGGTGCACAAGCAATCTTACTTAGACCATAACCTAAAGCAGCCCCTCCAAGGGTTCCCCCTAGGGCATACATCCAAGTCTTACCTTGTTCTTTTTTAGCATAATCAATTCTCTCAGCTGTATGTCTTGCTTTTACATGTCCAATTTCATGACCAATAACTCCGGCCAGCTCTGCTTCAGTTTCGGCCATGGCCAATAGCGGAGTTGTCACAAATACTTTTCCAGCTGGTAGGGCGAAAGCATTTACTGCTTTAGATTCCACTAAGTAGAATTCATATTGATAAGGATTATTATTTAAGTTATTGGCAAGTACGATCTTTGATCCTAGCTCTTTTAAATAAAGCTGTGACTCGTTATCTTTAACCATTGGATAGTCTTTAAGCATCTGTGGCATATACTCTTGCGCCATCTTTTGTTCATCTTTTATTGATATTGAAGTTTTCTGGCCTTTATTATTGCCTTCTCGATAGCGAGTTTTATCAACGCTTGCACAGCTGCTAAGAATTAGCGGGAGGCTTACAAGAAATGCTCTTCTTCCATGAGCAGTGCTATTAAGTTTTTTTAATTCGTATTCAAGAGTATCAAGTATTTCGCTTTTCATTATAATTCACCTTGCTTAAAATGAGATTATATATGGTATCGATTCAACAGAAAAATTTTTTTACCGTCAACTCTACAAGCGTTGATTTAAACTTCACACTGCATCAAGCTAAGTTAAATATTTTGATGGGAAGAAATGGTATAGGGAAGTCGACCTTTTTTAATCGTTTAAAAGAGAGCAAAATACTAGACTTCTCAGTGGCCTTTATGGATCAATTTCCTCTTTGTCCTATTAGCGAATATCAAGTACAAGACCTTTTTCAAATAATACTGGAAGAGTGCAATGGGGTTATTAGTCAAAAAGAAGTTGAACTTAGGTATGATCTAAAAATAGATGATCTACTTTTAAAAAACATTAATTATCTTTCTGGTGGGGAGCAACAGCGAGTTAAGCTTTTCTGTACATTGATGCTTAATAGAGAGGCAGTCTTTTTAGATGAGCCATTTCAATATTTAGATGTAGAGAGTGTTATGGTTTTTAAAAATATTTTTAAAAATCTTATAAAAGAAAATAAAACAGTCTTAATCATTGAGCATGATAAAAGCTTAATTGAAGAATTTGATTCGCACTTTATCCATATGAGAGAAGAGCGAGATAAAATCGAGGTTATTAATGGAGATTAATTCCCTTCGATTATTATTGGCATTCTTTGCAGGTATTTTTCTAACCTCCTCTGGGAGTCTATCTCAAAATACCACTCAGAATAGCCTTGCGAGTCCCTCTACTTTAGGCTTTGATGCGATGGCGGTTTTTGCAGTTCTAGTAAGTCATGGGCTATTAACTTTATTTAATTTAAATATAGAGTTAACTCACTTTTCATTTTTAATTTTCAATGCTTGTTTTCTCCTTACTTTTTTATGCTTAAAAGGTATTAGTTTAAAAAGTGCTCAACTGGATATGAAAATTATTATTTTGATTGGACTAGGTTTTAATCTTTTTATTGGTGCTATTTTCTCAGTTGTTCAATTTTTATTTATTGCTACTAATACTAAGTTTCCAACTGGCCTATGGTTTGGAAGCTTTAAGTTTTATCAAGCAATTGAATTGCTTCCATTTATCTGTGTTTTTCTTTTATTAATAATTTTCTTGTATAAGAATCTTTCTTCATTACGACTTATTAGTATTGGAATTCCATTTGCTAAGGGTGTTGGTGTAGAAGTTGCAAAAACTCAGAGAAGAAGCTTATTTGTGGCCTATTATTTGACAGGCGTTGTCATTTGTTACTTTGGTGTTTTTTCTTTTATAAGCCTTGTTTTCCCACATATCCTTAGATTACTTCCATTTATAAAATCAGATATGCGCAAGGAATTCACTATAGGAGCACTGATCGGAGGATTGATAATGATGCTTTTGGATTTCTTAGTTTATAACTTTGATTTTTATGGCGCAGAGCTTCCTGTGGGAATGATCAGCTCTGTTTTAGGTTCATTTATGTTGATCTCTTTATTAGGCCGAAATTACTTTAAATCTTTGCAAAAATAAAATTTATATTTGATAATTATCTAAAATCATAAACTAAAAAGGAAAAGATTGATGAGAAAATTAGTTTTACTTATGGCGCTAACTTTATTTTCTGTTTCTTGTAATGATAAAGGACCAGGAAATGTGAAATTAAAAACTGAAGAAGATAAAACATTTTATGCAATGGGATTTATGTTAGGATCTAACCTTCAAAAATTAGAACTTACAGACCAAGAATTAGGTGCATTAAATAAAGGTTTAGTTGATGCAGCTAAAGGTAAGAAAGAAGCTGTTGAGTTACAAATTTATCAACCAAAAATTCAAGAAATGTTTAAGAATAGAATGGATAAAGTTGCTCAAAATGAAGAGAAAAAAGGGACTGACTTTGTTGCTAATTTCTTAAAGAATAATAAAGATGCAAAGAAAACTGAATCAGGACTTGTTTATCAAGTAATTAAAGAAGGAAATGGAACTAAGCCTTCTGAAACTGATACTGTAGAAGTTCATTACCACGGTACTTTAATCGATGGTGAAGTATTTGACTCATCAGTTGATAGAGGACAAAAAATTACTTTTCCTCTAAATAGAGTTATTAAAGGTTGGACTGAAGGTCTTCAACTAATTGGTGAGGGTGGAAAAATTAAATTAGTTATCCCTCCTAGCTTAGGTTATGGAAAGAATGGAGCACCTCCAAAGATTCCTGGTGGCGCAACTTTAGTATTTGAAGTTGAGCTTTTTGCTGTTAACCCAAAAGCTGAAAAAGAAATGGGTGCAGAGAAGAAAAAATAATTTAAACATTAATCTTTAATACAGGCCCTCTTAACCGAGGGCTTTTTTTTTATTATGAAAACATTTTTATTCTATACTTTATTATCATCTACAGTCTTCGCTCAAAATAATTTTCAAAAATTAGAGAATTTCCTCTTTCATAAGCCAGATCCAGGTATGACCACAGAAGCTTTTGTTTTATGGCATGATGGAAAAGTTGTTTATGATAAGTATGAGAAAGGGGATGAGGAAACCCTGCATCTATTATGGTCAATGAGTAAGAGTATTAGTTCATTCTTACTAGGAATTGCTCAAGATAAGGGTTATTTAAAAATTAGTGATCCACTAATAAAGTATTATAAGACTGAAATAGATAAAATGCCTAAGGATCAAAAGCTACACTATAGTAAACTCAAGGTTGATCACTTCTTACATATGGCCTCAGGCCTTGATTGGAATGAGTTCTATGAAGCGGATCCATTTAATTCTCACGTGGTAAATATGCTTTATGCTAAAACCCTTGGGGATGTAGCAAGCTATGTTTTGCAAACACCTGCAAGGCATGCCCCAGGAGAGCGCTTTTACTATTCGAGTGGGGATACAAATGTATTTATGGATGTCTTAAAAAAGTCTCTACCTAAAGAGCAACAAAGTACCTTTCCTTGGGATTGGTTTTTTAATCCAATGGGCATAGAGGCCATCTTTGAAATGGATGGTAGTGGTACCTTTATTGGTAGTTCATACGCTTATATGAAAACAAAAGATCTCTTAAAGTTAGGACTACTCATTATGAATAAGGGTGAGTATGAGGGGAAGAGAATTGTCTCTGAAGACTATATTAATTATGCAATTAACCTTTCTCCCTATCAAAAAGAGAGATGCTTAGAAGACTCTTATATGACTTATGGTGCACAGATTTGGTTAAATCATAAATGTGACGATGGGCGAGTTCCTTTTAAAGATGTTCCTGATGACCTTGTCATGTTCTTAGGGCATGGGGGGCAATCAGTTTTTGTTATACCAAGTCAGAAAATTATAGCAGTTAGAATAGCAAGAGATGTTCATAAGGCGTTAAAGAAAAGAAAGTACACACTACTATTAATGGAGTCATTAGGAATAAAGGAGCTTGAAAAATGAAAAAGTTAATTCTTAGTTTTTTTATTCTTGTCTTTATCGGAGTTGGTTTTCATCAATATAAATTCTCTGTAATCTCTCTCACCAAAGTTCCAAAGCTTTTAAGCCGTATGCGTGCCAAAGAATTTTGTACTTGTTACTTTCTCTTAGAGAAAGGAGAGGACTATTGCTTAAAGTTTGTTTTAAAGGGGTACCCTCAATTTGATTTTGCATTAGATAAGGTAGCTCAGAAAGTTACTTTTTCAAATCCTATTGCCAGTACAACTGCTCAAGTGGTTGAAAAGCAATATGGATGTCGTTTATTAGATTAATAAATATTTTTGTTTGATTTGAGTTCATAAAAAAAGCCCACTATTGTGGGCCTTTTTATTTGAGAATTGTAAGTATTAATTACTTAGCTGAGAACCAACACTTTGGTCTTAAACCAACAGTATCACCAGCAGAAGCGTAACATACACCAACAGCTTCATCAGCTTGGTCTACATCAACTAGCTCATCTACTGAACAAAGAGCACCGCTATAGTAAGTATCTAAACGACACTGAGTAGCTGGGTGATTATCATTTGTTCTAGAAACAACATTTGCATCTGGAGTTGTGAAGTCTGGAGCAGTTGTTTGGTTACGAAGAGCTTGGAAAAGTTTAGCAGTACTTAAACCGGCCATTGCACCTCTTTGACAAATTAATTGATCTTCTTGAGAAGTGAATTGCTCAGAACAAGTATCGATAACAACTTTTGGAACATTCATTTCAGCTACTACTTGAGCAGAGTTAGTTTCAGCTCTAAATACTCTTCTTAAACATTTTGCAGTTGAGAAGTAGTCAGCTTGACCTTCGTTAGATGCCCAAGTACTCCAAAAAGAAGCTTTCTTAGGAGCTCCACCAATGTGGTGACCTAATTCGTGACAAACAACTAATGCAAATCCGTCACTTGTAATAGTGTTATGTCTAGCTAAACCACCAAACATAGCTACATTCCAAGTACCACCTCTTCTTGAAGCGTAAGCATTTACAGTACCGTCATTCCAATTTCTTTCAACATTAAGTTTTCCACCCATTTGAGAGATAATTGGCTCATAAATAGCAACTACTTTATCGATAACAGCGTTAAATTCAGCTTCATCAATAGTTGAGATTCCTTTAGCAGTTGTAGAGATCCACATATCATTCTCAGGAACGATACCTTCAGAACCATCTTGTGTACAAGGAAAAGCAGTATTTGCAGTTAAACTAAGTGCAGTTAATAGAAATAATTTCTTAAGCATGATTTATCCTCCATGATATTTTTAAGCTTTGACCTGATTATTCTCTCTCCAATTAAAACTGGTTGGCAAAGAAATTTATAGTGTGTAAGTAATTGTTGGAATGTAATAAAATGCAAGCTTAGAAGAGGGAATTGATCATGTATAAACTCATTGTTTTTATACCTAAAAAAGATACACCAAAAGTTAAAGAGGCTTTGTTCAAAGCAGGTGCTGGAAGGCTTGGAGAGTATTCTGATTGTGGCTTTGAGACACAAGGGCTTGGACAATTTAAACCCTTAGATAAAGCAAATCCAACAATTGGTAGTCGCGGTAAGATTGAGTATGTTGAAGAGTGTAAGTTTGAAACAATTGTTGAGCAAAATAGTATCGAAGATGTACTACTTGCATTATATAAGAGTCATCCGTATGAAGAGCCTGCTTTTGATTTAATCGAACTGGCCAATAATAAATTCAGTCATTTAAAAAACCTTGTAAAGAGCTAAAGTATTATCTTCACTTATCCGATAGGTATTAGGTCGGAGAAGGTATATGAAACTTTTTTGCTTATTAATATTATCAATATTACCGATAAGTGTAGTAGCTGAGGAGAACGAAGTGTTTAAGGCTAAGAGCTTTAAAAAGCCACTTCGCGAGTACTCAATAATTGCAACTGATCACGGTTATTACCCTGATAGTGTTTTTGCCTATGTTGGAGAAAAGGTAAAGTTCTTTATCACAGCAACATCGGAAAAATCACAATGCTTTCTAGTTAAAGACCACAATATCTTTTTAGGAGCAGAGAAGGGCAAGGTCAGTGAGGGAGAAGTTGTATTTCATTCTCCAGGGCGATTTGATTTTTATTGTCCAGCAACAAATTTTACAGGCCATGTAACTGTGGTTGAAAGAGCTGGAGAAAAAACAAAGAGTGCAAAAAGAGAAGTTGCGTCTAAGAAGATAAATTATTGGACGCCACGTAATTATGATTAAGGGAGGGACTTTTTAGTCATGAGTTCAGTTTTTCAAGATGCCATTAAGACCTTACTTGCTCCAATAGAAAATCTATTGGATGATCCGACTGTGTCGGAAATCATGATTAATGGTCCTCATGAAATCTTTATTGAACAGAAAGGTCTCGTTTTTTTAGCACCAAATAAATTTCCAGATGAAGAAGCTTTAATGGCTTCAATGCGTGCGATTGCTCAGTCAGTTGGTAGGGTGGTCGATGCAGATAATCCAAGACTAGATGCACGTCTACCTGATGGTTCTCGTATCGCGGTGGTGATTCCACCAATGGCAAAAAATGGAACAACCGTTGCGATTAGAAAGTTTTCAGAAGAAAAGTTAGGTCTAAAAGATATGATTGACTTTGGCTCACTGTCTCCAGATGGTGCACGCTTTTTAGACTGTTGTATGTATCTTGGAAAAAATACCCTTGTCAGTGGTGGTACAGGTTCAGGTAAGACAACAATGCTTAATGTTCTTGGATCAAGAATGCCTAAAACTCAAAGACTATTAATTATAGAAGATGCAGCAGAGCTTCAGATTAAAGCGGATCACGTAGTACAATTTGAAACTCGTAAAGGAAATCCCGAGAGAGGAATTACTGAAGTTTCCATTAGAGATCTCGTTGAGTCTGCCTTGAGACTTCGTCCTGATAGAATTATTGTTGGGGAAGTTAGGGGACAAGAAGCACTTGATTTATTAAACGCAATGGGAACAGGTCACGAAGGTTCAATGGGAACTGTTCACGCCAATACACCTTTAGATGCTTGTACTCGTCTTGAGACTCTTTGTCTGATGGGAGAAACTAAGATTCCACCTGATGCGATTAGAAAGATGGTTGGATCTGCTCTACAAATGATAGTTCAGTGTAACCGTTATCATGATGGTGGTAGACGTACTTCACATATTAGTGAAGTCTTAGGTGTTGATGAACACGGTCGCTATATTGTTCGTGATATCTTTAGATGGATCCAAACTGGTAAGGATCCAGAGACTGGTAAGTATATTGGAGAGATGGTTCCATGTGGTTATGTACCAACTTGGTTTCCTGAATTTGTTTCTAATAAATTACCATTTCCAAAATCAAAATTCAGACCTCCTGAGTGGGCCCTAGAGTATTTAAATCCAACTAAGAAAAAAGCAGCCTAACTAGTACTTTAGTTACCTAATAAGATGACAACATCATGGGGAAGTAAAGTTCCAATATTATCTGTGGCAGGTGATGTTTTATTTGTAAGTATATTGGTGTATCCATCTTTCCAAATTGATTTTAAATTATTAATAGTAAGCTCCTGTGAGCTTTGAGCTAAGTTTAAACAGGTAAGTGAGCTTATAAAGGCCTCTTCATTCTTTCTTTGGTTCTTGCTAAAGCAAAAAATATTTTCATTAGCAGTTTTTATTACTTTTAGATAACCTCTAAATCTTTTGTAATGTTTTTGATAAATTTCTAGGTAAGGTTTCGCCTTTTTAAGATCATTAAAATTAGAAGTGAGAATTTTTCCACCAGAGCTGATAGCAAAGAGCCAAAACTTTTTGATTAGTTCTGGCTTATTTCCAAGAAAGTTGTCTATGCCCATATAAAGTAGAGTGGCAGGTATAATTAATCTTTCATTATTCAAAGAAAAAGTTTGCTCTAAGTAAACTTTAAGCTCTTCTTGATTGATCTCCTTATCTAAGAGTTTTTTTATAAAAAAAGGAAAGTTATAAAGAAAGAGATCATCAATAAGTTTTTTTTCTACGTATTGTTGAAAAATATTAGCATTTCTATTTTCAAAAATCATATTCAAGCTAATTGATTCTTTGTGGTCTTTATTTAAATTTCTTCTAAAATACTTTATAGACTCTTGATGATATCCCCCCCCCTGTAAGAGGAAAGCACCATTAAAGCCCTTACTAATCCAAACAGCATTTAAGCTCTCGTATAAGTACTTTAGAGTTGATGGGAATTGATCATTAAAATCAATTGAGTAAGGAAAGTAGCAATTTGGGTCATAAATGACATCGCTTGGGCATTGCTTAGCATTCTTTCTAAAAAAGTCTTTAAGCTCCAATCTTTCTTTGGAAGACGTCACAGCGGAATGAAGAGAATTGAGATTAATGCTTAAGTGAGTCTTTAGGCCTGCCTTTTGAGCTTTAAATAAAAAAGCACTTAATTGAGCTTCACTCATTAGGCGCGGATCTATTTGGTCTATTGCTTCACTATATGTACCTAGTGCATAAGTAACTTTCTCATTTATATTTAATTGCTTATTCAATGGACTAAGAATGAGGTCAGTAAAATTATTTTCAGCTAAGAGAGGGATTGTCGCTTCTCGTTTTTGATCTGATTTATTGGTTGGGTCTTGATAGAGGTAATAATATAAAGGAGCTTTATCAATCAGCTCTAAGTCTTTAAAGGTTTTTAAATTATCATCTTGTTTATACTGATTAACATGATCAATATGACGAAGATACGTCGTTATAAAGGCAAATAAAGGAATAATTAATATTAAACAGTACTTAAGCATAACTAATTATAGAAAAAAATATCATAATATGAAGTGATCATTTGTGACGCGTGGTGTTTTTAGACTAACTGCAAGTTTTAATATCGTTCTATCTGGCATAGGATAGTGAACAATTTCTGAAGGAGTATATATGAGTAAGATTTTAGACATTAAAGCCAGACAAGTATTAGATTCAAGAGGGAACCCTACTGTAGAGGTTGATCTTTATACAGATAAAGGAGTTTCGCGAGCATCAGTTCCTTCAGGAGCATCCACAGGTAGCCGTGAGGCGCTAGAATTAAGAGATGGTTCAGATACTTTTATGGGAAAGTCTGTAAATCAAGCTGTTAATAATATTATTGAAAAAATTAAACCTGCCCTTTTAGGAATGGATGTATTTAATCTAAGAGCAATTGATAATAAAATGCTTGAACTAGATGGTAGTGAGTTTAAAAGTAATTTAGGTGCGAATGCAACCCTTGCTGTTTCAATGGCAGCAGCAAGAGGTGGAGCATTAGAAAAGGGACTTCCACTTTATAAGTACCTATTTGAAGAATTAAACTGTCCAAATCCAATTGGTAAATATTCACTTCCAACTCCTTTGATGAATATTATTAATGGAGGAGAGCACGCATCTAATAATCTTGATATTCAAGAATTCATGATCGTTCCTCATATGAAAAAATCTTTTTCTGAAAACCTAAGAGCTGGAGTTGAAGTATTTCATCACTTAAAAAAAGTTCTTGCTAAAAAAGACTACTCAACTAACGTTGGAGACGAAGGTGGTTTTGCTCCAAATATCCAATCAAATGCTGAGGCTTTTGAATGTATAAAGAGTGCTATTGAAAATGCAGGTTATAAATTTGGTGAAGACATTTCTCTCTCTCTAGATTGTGCTGCAAGTGAGTTTTATAATAAAGATAAAAAGACATATTCAATGCAAGGTGAGGAATATACAACTGAAGCGATGATTGCATATTATGAAGGTCTAACAAAATCACTTCCACTTTATTCAATTGAAGATGGTCTCGATGAAAGTGATCATGCTGGTTGGACTGAGCTTACAAAGACAATCGGAAGTGCGACAACTTTAGTGGGTGATGACCTCTTTGTGACAAACCCTAAGATTTTCCAAACTGGAATTGAAAATGGTGAGGCAAATGCCATTTTAGTTAAGATCAATCAGATTGGTACAATCTCAGAAACATTTGATGCTCTTGATATTGCTTATAAGAATAATTATAAGACTATTATCTCTCACCGTTCAGGTGAAACAGGGGATACTTTTATAGCAGACCTTGCTGTTGCAAGTGGTGCAGGTCATATTAAGACTGGTTCTGCTAGCCGAAGTGATCGTATTGAGAAGTACAATCAATTACTAAGAATTGAAGAAGAGTTGGCTGATAAGGCAATATATAACCCTGTAAAGTAGCATTTACAGGGTTTAACCCCCTAAATACCCTTAATTTTTTAACTTTCTTGCTTTTTCCTTGTAAAGGCCGTTTTTGCGTTCTAGAATTATATTAGAAGCTCCTGCGACAAAGGGAGGTGCAATTATGGACAATCGCATTACACTTAGAAAGTATTTCGTTTCGCTTAACTTCAGATCTGACTCTGCTCTATCCAAGAAAATTGACGGCTTTAAAAAGAGATATGACCCAAAGTATCGTCAAAGAGCATTCGCCCACATGTCATTACTAAGACCGTTTGAGATCTCAGCTATTGATAGAAATTCATTGGTAGATGAATTAAAAGAAGAAATTGATACTTTCTTCTTTGGGCACACATCAACCAAGCTTGGTTTTAGAGGCGTCGGAGTTTTTCAACACAAAAGATCCAATGTAGTCTACCTAATGCCAGACTTCTCAGATGATCTCCTTCATCTACAGGAGCTCGTACTAGATATATGCAAGTCCTTTATTCCTTTTAATATAAAATACAAGCCAAATGACTTTCAATTCTTACCACTAGGGTATTTTGATGATGTTTTTAGCCTGACAGATGTTATGGAACAGGCAAAGCTTGAGTTCACAAAGAATAGTGAATTAAGTATTGAAAGCATCAATCTATATGAGCAAGTAAATGGGCAATGGAATAAAGTGGAAACTCTGATCGAATTTGAAAACTCAGGGGACACATTTTTGCAATTACAAGTTTAATATACAAATTTATTACCGTATACTAAGAGCATGATAAGATTTATTATGCTCTTTTTTATATTCTTATTTTCTCTAATTCAGTTTGCATTTGCTGAAGTTTCATATGTACCAAAGTCATTACCACTACACGACAGTGGAAATGAATTTAATATTCGTTTTGATTATTTTCAATCATTAAAAAATATTGATTCCAATGGAAACTTAATTGAGTTTTCAGATGGAGAACAATATTTTCGCGCTGATTTAGTACTCTCATACGCCTACGGTTTTACAGATGACTTTCAATTAAAGCTTGGGGCAATCACAAGAAGTAATTCATCCTCACAAAGAATAGAAGACGAATTAGAAACTTTTTCAAACTCTGGTTTGAAGTCGACTTTTGTTAACCTCTTATATCGTTTACCAAAACAAGAGAATATGGAATACACTCTTGAGTTTGAATATGAAGCGGCATCATTCACTAACGATGTTTATGAGGGAGGGGATAGAGACTCTATAATTCTTGGTGATGATGGCTCAAGTGTATCAATTGGTCTTAACGTGACTTACTATACACAATCACAAAATTTTCTTACGGCCCGTGCCCTTTATAGAAACCCTTCTGAAAACTTATCAAATGAAATCTTTACTCAAGTTGAAGGTGTCTTAGTTTTTAATCGCGTTTCCATGCTTGCAGGTGTTGAGTATCTTTATTCTTTAGACCAAGACGCTTACACAAATGAACCAGATGAAAAACCACAGTATCAAACAGGTAACACAAGCCTTTATAATTCAATTAACCGTGCATGGTTTGCACCTTACTTAGGTTTTAACTTTGCTTTTAATGATAAATGGCGACTTGAATTTCTTACTAAACCAAGACTTTCTGGAAACTCTACAGATGTAGGGAATAATTATCTCATCACACTTGCACGAAGAAATTCAAAATCAAATAATTACGAATTAAAATACTCAACTTTCAAAGAGTACACAATTGAAGCTTCAGTAATCAAAGTTTCAAAGTCTAGAGAATCAGTAATCGTAGATGCAGGACAAATTCAAGGACTAGATAAAGGAAATAAGGTTGATTTCTTCTTTTTTGATTATGTAGATGGCAATAAACTTATTGGTAGTGGATATGTAGTTAAAGCAGGTGCCAACAAATCGATGGTAAAAGTCACCAAGCGATTTGATAAAAAAAGAATAGAAGTTGGTACAATCATGCGCGGAGGACTGCTTAAAAACTGATTATTACACTCAAATGCCGCCTTAATTTCCCCATGGAAAAAAAATTATCCTTTGTAAGTTTGTATTATTAGATTAAAATTACTACATAAGTTTTTAAATTTACGATTAAGGAAATCTTATGATGATTAGCTCGAAGATCAAGTTTACACTTTTACTCTCTATAATGCTCTTTAGTGTTAGCTCTATGGCAAAGACATTTTCTAATCAATACTGTCAATTCGAGTTACCTGCTGGATGGCAATGTGCGATCGAAGGAAGTGAGTGGGTATGTCAAAGTGATAATAAAGATCGTAAGAAAGAAGCGATCATTATCCTTGCTGCAAAATACAGAGGACCTCAAGATACTTTAGCAGAATATCAAAAGTACCTTAAAGATACTAAGACCTACACACTACCAGGTGGTAAGGTTCAAAGGTCTGAGCCAAAGTATGCTAATTCAAAAAGTATTAATGGCCAAAACTGGGTAGATGCTCTTCACCTTGCTTCAGAGGTTCCTGGCTTCTACACTCGCTATCTAGCAACTGTTAAAGAAGACCTAGGTGTTGCAGTAACTTTTTCTGTAACAAAAGATCTTTATACTGCTTACCAACCAATATTTGATAATGTAATTGCAACTCTAAGAGTGTTTAGACAAAAGAAACAAGATCTTTCAAATATCAAAATGGCAGCTTCTGATAATAATAATGCTCCAGTTTTTGGAGATGATCTTGTAACTGACTCTGGTATTCCAGACATTGCTGTTAATAAAGGAACTAAGAAAACAGGTTCAGGTGCAGGGGATGATTCTACACTACTTTTAATCGGTGCTGGTGTGGTTGCTCTAGTTGCTGCTCTTAAAATGAAGGGTGGTAAAAAGAAAGGTAAGAAAAAGAAGAAAAAATAAGTAATTAATATAAATTCAATATCTTAGAGAAGGAGCCTGATTAGGCTCCTTTTTTTTGCCCAATTTTGCCATATTCAGTTGCCACCTTAAATACAGGTGGATTTTTATCAATTAAATAATTTCAAGTATTTATGATATTTCATTAATGATAAGTGCTTGAATGACGATAAAATATCAATAAGTTAATTAAAAAGAGAGCCAATTATGAGAAATGAACTCAAAAGATTGATCATGGGATTTATCTACTCACTGATGACCGTTAGTTTCATCATGAGTCCAATACCATTTATTGGATTTAATAACGCATATGCGGAAGGCCTAAATACTGAGCGATCTAAAATATATAAGAAGGGTGAGAATGTTGATGAGATAGTTCAAAAAGCTCAAATGAAAAACTATACCGACGAAGCTGGTGGCTTAAAAGCTATGATTGAGCAAGCGGTAGTTGGTATGATGGCAGTAAACTTACTTTCAACACTAAGGTTTAATTATCTATATAAAGTAAACCCAATTCTTTATGGTAACGACTGTAAAGCAAATAAAGCAGCTAAGATTACAATGAGAATTGCACAGCTCAGTGCTCTTATGTACATCATAGGTGATGTCTCAGCAAATATGGGATTTAAGAAAGCAGCTAAAAAAGCTGCTGATGAACTAGAAGGATTTAATCCAACTGAAAAAACTAATTTCGAAAATATGTCTGATGAAGAAAAAGAAGCTTGGGAAGAAGCGAACGAAGGACAAAGTGCAGACAGACTTGCAGAAGATAATAAACAAATTGGAGCCTTCAATAAGCTAATTGAAATTTTACAAGGTCAAGAAAAAGCACTCAAGAAAAAGAAAGCAATGAATATGATAGCAACTCTTGGTTATGGTATTAACACAGGAATTGAAGTTGCAAATATTATAAAGTGTAAAATGCAATGTACAACACTTGAAACTTTAAAGAACTCGCAAGAGCATATGATGTTTCAGGCAACACTTAACGCTGCTATTGCACAAGCACAAGCTGCAGCCGCAGCTGGTGTAACAGCTCAAGGTTCTTGTCTGGGGACATGTGCTCCTGCACTGGTTACACAAACAGCCGCTTGTCAAACACTTGTTGGTTCTTTAGGTGCATGGGCAGCAAAGTTTGGAGTTGAACTTACAAAAGATAATGCAACTGCAGTTGCAAAAGAAGCAGCTAGAGTAGCAAAAGATACAGCAGAAACGGTTGAAAATGTTACCCTATTTCAAAAAATTGGTCAGTTCTTTAACCCTGAAAACGTAGAGAATTCACCATTAAGTGTTGAAAATCCAACTCAAGCTGCAATGGAAGCTGATCCAAACTATCAATTAGTTTCTGGAATTCCTATTGCTGATACGGTTGATGATGCTGAAGCAGGTGCTGTAAATGGAGCAAATGCTGCATCGACAAGTGCTGTCGGTGGTACTGCACAAGGTACATCTGCTCCAATCGTAGCACAAGCTATGACTTGTTCTGCATTAGGTTTACCTCCTGCTCCACTTGTTCCAACTTCGGTAGGAATGGCAATTAAATCTTATACTGGTTATGCATTTAAGCCTGTAGAGTGTTGTGGAGGAGATGGTTTATCTAAAGCAGGTTTAGCTCAAGCTTATACGGTATTTAAAGTCTTAAATGCTCAAGCTGATGCCTTAGCGGGTGGAGCAGCTTCTGCTCAAGCAATGGGAGAAGTTGCTGCAGAAATAGCTAAAGATCAGGGGATTGCTCTTGCTATAGATAAAGCTAAAGACTTAGCTGTTCAAAACCTAGTAAGCTCATTTGGCGATATGGGACAAATTGTTCAAGGTGCATATAGTGAAATGGTTGAAGGAAATGATGGTGCCCTTGGTTCAGATGCACTTGATAGTATGGCCGAAGAAATGTTTGGTCCTGACTGGAGTGGTGCCGGTACACTAATTCATCATGGTGTTCCTAAGACAGGACAATTACATAGGAAAAAAGATATTAGAGTTCTAGGATTATTTGAAAAATCTGGAGCTGAATATACTCCTGAAGAAAGAGAACATTACGAAGGGATGAAGTACTATACAAAGCATAATTTTGAGTCAATTCTTAGAAGGTTTGCTCTAGCGAAAAGGCTTTCATTGCCAGTTCAATCTAAAGAAGAAGAGCTAAGAGTAATTGCAGAGAACGATCAAAATATTTCAAACATAATGTTTTTCTTTAATCAAATAGTTGAAGAGACACCTAACTTAGGTGATATGAATATGGCACAAATGAGAAAACATCGTTATTGGGATACTATAATCTCAATGATAGGAAATGCTTTTCTCCCTAAAGCTCATGCTTTCTTAAGTGGAGGGATGGGAATGGCTGCAGGAGGTATGGCACTTACTATGGTTGCTGGTATGTTAGATCTTCCACCATTCTGGAGTGCTATTCTTAATGTAGGTGCACAGTTTATGCTTATCCAAGGTCTACTTGGTAAGATTGGTAAGAACTGGGCATTTGTTAAACCTATTGGTCGATCAATCACATGGGGTCTGATGACAGGGATTCTTATTTTAGTGAACACATGGGATAAAAAGGCTCTCGATAAAGTAAAAGAAAGAATTAAGCTGATAGAAGATGAAAGAGCAAAATATATTGCTTCAAGTGCTAGAAGCGGAATTGGTGCTGGTGAAGGTTATCAAGCTGGGCAATATCAAGCCAATAGCTATCAAGCTAATGCCCAAAATGGTGGGGAAGCTTTTATTAAGCAATGTGCGGTACCTGCTGGTGAAGGGTTTAAGCCTGCATCTTGTCCACAAAAAACAACTAAGTCTGCATTTGATGTACCTAAAGTTGATAAAGTTACTGCTAAGTTAGTTTCTCCTGATAGTTTTAGAGGGATGGCAACTGTTAGTAATTTAAGTTCTAAGACCTCTAATGGAAATTTAAGTGACGGTGACTTATCAGATAGTAATCTTGCAGCGATCGAAAAACAATTTAATGCTATAAAGGCGAGAAACGATGGTCTGATTAAGGGGCTTGATAATTTAGAGAAAAAGCAATTTAGAAATAAAAAGAATAAGCCTAGTTCTTTAGCAAAGACAATTGCAGCTGCAAGAAATGCAATTTCAGGAAATGTTAAAGCTATCGAAGGATCACTTGCTTCATTTGGAAGTAATGGTTCACCTAACGTAATTTCTAATAAGAAAGATAAGGGTGATAATGGAGTTGTGACTGCTTCAGGAAGTAAAGCTGGTGGTAGTGCAGGTGGAGCAGCTACTCCTGCTGCTGGTGGTTTTAACTTAGATCTTTTAGGAGATGAATTTGGTGATGACTCTGCAGCTGGTGGTGATGGAAGTGCTGATGGTGCAACAGCCGCGAAAGCTGAAGAAAATTTAAATGACTTTGAAATTAATCACGATGATATTAATAAGAAGAAAGAAGTTTCCATCTTTAAGATTCTTTCTAATCGCTACATTCTTTCTTATCCAAAAGTGCTAGAGGAAGAAGTTGTTGGAGCACCGGATGCGAAGGGTGAGCCAGAGGCGAAAGTTGATTTAGAAAAACAGCTTGAAGAAATGAAGCAGTAAAAAGCTAAGTCAAACCGAAGAAATAAATAACTAGAATTACATGGCCCTCATTTGAGGGCCTTTTTTTTGCCAATCTTTATTGTCACTAAATAGGGCCTCTATTGGCTTATCGTATTGAAATTACTAGCTTTTGTGGTGTGGATAGCATTTTTAGTAGATAATATTACTAAGGTTTTAGCTCTTAAGTGCCGAAAAGCTAATGAGAGTTTATATTGGGGAAATTTATGAAATTTACAAAAACCACTCTATTCGTTTTTCTATTATCTCTAAGCATGGTGAATGTTTATGCTAATACTGATGCTGATGCTAATGTAACTCAAGAAGAATTAGCATGTAGAGACCGACTTATAAATAATTTAGGTGCAGGAGTTGGTAATCAGAATGAAAGTCAAAATGAAAGTGTTAACCATGATAATGTTCAAAAAACATTAAGAGATATGTACTCAGAGTTAGCGAGATTGAAAGAAGCCAATAGTGATTATAGGTTAGGTGGAGAGGAAGTAAATATAGAGGCAGATCTTGGACCACAGGTTTTTAAGGCTCATAAGTGTTTACTAAAATCAGGAACAAATGGAGATGAGTTTGCTCAAAATGAAGACTTATACAATTTCGATTTAGAGTCGGAAGTTTGTAGAAGTGGTACTGATCCAAGTCCAAATGTTGTTACTGGAGATACATTAAGTGACAAGATAAATGCGGCAATCAATATATGTTCGTTAAGACAAAACTATAGTGTTTTTGTAAGTGAGTTAGATCGAATTCGTCCAATAGTTGTAGAACATACTTCTTCAGATAGAATCTCAAGAGCAGGTTTAATAACTACTGAAACTTTTCCGGAGGCAGGTTCTACTATCTATGAATCGCTAGTGGGTCTAACTGAGGATCTTATAGGAGAACTTGGTGACGCTGGAGTTGATATTTATGGTTTAGGAAGTAATAACATATCAGGATCAGATCAGCAAAGAATGTATAAGTGTTCTACTATCTTTGGTGGCGAACTTGATTTGGCGAATAATGAAGAAGCACCAGAGAATAATGATATTTTTATCAAGCTCTATGAAACTTATAAAGCGGGGCGTGTTTCAAAGATAACTGAAAATCTAGGTATAAAAAAATCAGCTCAGTGTGTATCTAACTCAATTACTGTAGGCCAATTAGAGCTTCCAGCTCCTTTTAGTGGGAGTTTAAGTGAAGATGCTAATGGCTCTAACGGTCACTACAATAAACCATTCTTTGTAGACTTTAGTTCAGCAAGCTTAAGTTCACTAGACTCACTTAATATCAGAGTTGATGGTAGGGATATAAGTTATAAGAATGTAGAATACAGATTTTGTATGGACCATACCCGTTTAATGTGTGCACCTGCATTAGAGTATTATATGGCATGTGAAAATGCACCAGCAGTTCAACCCGCTGCTGGATCAAATAATGTAATTGCAAGTGATGCCTGTAAAGCCATTGCATACAATAAACTTATTCAATGTGCTCAAACTTTAAATAATAGTACTTTATTTAAAGAGTTAAAGTTTCCAACTTCAATTGGTGGTGGACTTCAAAGCTCACAAATTCCAATTGCTCAATATAGCTTACAAGAGGGGGAGTCTACGTATAGAGATATTGCAACAAGACTTGAGGGCTCAGAACATAGTTACGAAGAAGCATTTAACGGAATGTTATCAGGTGACACAGACGTAGCTAAAATTCTTCAAGCTAATTCGATAAAAGAAAAGTTTCATATGCTTTATGGGAACTGTGTACTTTATAGAAATGCAGCAAAGAAAAATAAAGATGGAAGCCGAGTTGAAGTTGGGCGAAGAGAGGCTTCAGTTCGTGGTAATTATAGTTGTAAGTTAGAGACTCCTTGGAGTGCTGACTTTAAATTTTGTAATCATGCCATTATGTGGGCCGATGGATTCTCAGATATTTTAAGTGTGGGAACCAATATGGTTATGGATGTTCGCGGAGTATCACAAACAGAAGGTGCAATGAATGAAGCGAATAATGCAGCTATGCAAGGAGACCCAACTGGTGGAATGATTTTACAGGAACAAGAGTTAAGAAATAGATCTGATAAGCACTTAGCAAATGCAGCGGTTGATACCGCAAGTGCATTGGGCTCCATGGCAGGTTGGATGGCATATCCAGGACCAAAGAGATTACGTAGTTCTTGTGAGGGAAGTGGTGAGTCTGTATATGGAACTCGTGCCATTGACTGTGGAATGTATCATGCTTATTCATACCAGTGGATTGAAAGCGGAGGACAACAAGCAAACTACGCTTCAGTATTTCCAAATGCTAGTGTTAAAAATATTTTAATGACTAAGATGATCCAGAAGTTTGGTTCAGGTATGTATAATGCAATTGTTGGGCGCTCTCTTGCTAAGCAAGCAGGACAAGTTAATAAGTTAAGAGAAGGTTTTCAGGAGTTTTATGAAGAGCCTACAATTGGCTTAGGTGGTCCAGGCACAACTTTATCTACTTACTGTCAACAAAATCCAAGTGTTCCAAGCTGTCGTTCGAGAAGAGATGGTACTGTTCAAGGCGGAGGAATGGGATTTAATGGTGGTATTCAAGATGGACAGGGTGGAAGTAATTTTAGCTTTGGAAATGAAACTGCTGGAGAGTTTATTGATGAAGAGGGAACAGATCCAAACAGACGTAAAGCGATTGATGATTTAAAAGGTATTATTGGTAATACAAATAGAGAAAAATTTGGAAGTGACTTCAATGCTCCAGGTGCTGTAAAAGGTGCCGCAAACTCTGGTGGTGGAGCAGGGGCTATTTCTGGTTCTGCCGGTGGTGGCGGAGGCGGAGGCGGCGGTGGTGCCGGTAACTCTGGTGGCGGTGGTGCTAGTGGACAATCAGGACCGTCGAAGTCAAAGATTTCTTATAGCTCTGGTGGTGCTGACTCATTTAAATATAGAGCTGGTGGATCAGATGCAAGTAAGTCTAAGTCTAAGAACCCATTCTCAAATATGTTTGGGAAAAAGAATAGAAAGGTTGCATCAAATGTTGTTGATGACATTGCACCAAAAAAGAGTAAACTATTCGAGAAGATATCTAGTGCTTATTCAAAAGCTAATAAGCAAAATAGGTTAATTAAAGTAGAAAACGAGCAGTAATTATGTCAGAAAATTCAACGCAGTTTAAATACGAGGTGACTATCTTAGAACGTCACCTCGATTCATTTGGTCACGTTAATAATGCAACTTACTTAGAACTTTATGAAGAGGCCAGATGGGATGCCATCACACGTGGTGGTTATGGTTTAGATACCATTCATAAATTAAAGAAAGGTCCAATTGTTTTAGAAACAACTGTTAAATTTCGAAAAGAAATTAAGAATAGAGATAAGGTAAAGATTGTCTCTAAGAGTACAGGTGTGAAAGGTAAAATTATGAAAATGCATCAAGCAATTCTTCATGAGAATGGAGAGATCGCTTCAGAGGCAGATTTTACTTTTGGCTTTATGGATTTAAAAGAAAGAAAGCTAATTAATCCACCGGCTGAATGGTTAAAAGCAATAGGCGAGATTTAAAAATAAGAATAAAAAAAGCCCCGATTTCGGGGCTTTTTCTTTATATGGTGCAGGTGTGTATTTAAATGATTACCATCTGTGTGCTTCAAGACACATGTATGGAGTTCCATACTCATAAGAGTTTTCGTAGTTAGCATCTTCCATACACTCATCTAAACCTCTAGAACAAATATAGTCTGGGTAAGATTCAAGTACAGAGTTGTAACGAGTATCAACTAATTGATAGTTACAGTAATCTCTATTTGAGTAACGTAGTCTGTATCCATTGAATACATAGTATGGGTATCCATCAACAACATGGTATCCACGTGTTCTATAAGATGGAATTCTGATCCAGTTATTCCAGATATAATTTCTGTTATAACTATAGATATGATCATAGTAATTTCTAGTTCTTAAGTAATTTCTACGAGCAACGTAGTTATGTCTATAAGGAGTGTAACGAGTATGGTTATAAGACCCATATCTTCTATTATATCTGTCGTAGCTGCTTCCTCTTCTATAACGGTTAGTTACAACATCTGGTCTTCTTGTATTACCAACAATTACGCCACCATTATGTCTTCCACTTCTACCACGATTTGTTCTAACTGTAGTTGTTCCTCTGTGTCCACGGTTAGTTCTAACAGTAGTTGTTCCTCTGTTACCTCTGTTTCCACGATTAGTTCTAACAGTAGTTGTTCCTCTGTTTCTAGCTCTTGCTTCAGACCTAAGCCTGTCTCTGTCTGATCTTGATTGTGCTTGTACTTCTGAAATAGTTGCAAATGTAACTAAAACAGACAGTAATAAGAATGCGCTTGATTTCATTTAAATTCTCCTCGTTCAAAAGTTGATGTTTTTTAACAAGAAAAAAACTACTCTTGAATAAAAAAACACTTACTTCTGGCGAGACGCGTTGGTGCATTATGACTCTTTGAGCTTATCAATTGTTAACTTATTGAAATCCAATACTGAAAATAAGAAGTTGTTAGAAATTTAGGTATGAAAAAAATTCACACTAACAATTCAAATGTAAGAGAAAAGTCATGAGGTGCAAAAAGCACCGGCCTATTTTGAAACATTTATGATGTATTTTTGAAAGATTTCTTCAATATTCTCGAGAACAATATCTTTAAATTGCATGTCCTGAGTTTCATTAAGACTTTTTATAATGGTATCAATAGAGTAATTCTCTTCAAGCTCCTGACTCTCTTTAGAGAATGATAAGTGCCATGGCTCAGGAGAGACGCCACCTAGGTCAAGTGCATATGGCCTATGAAAGCCACATTGCTTTAAATATTGATCAAGATGCTGGTAAAGATCGTTAAAGTCTTTATCACACTCTTTAAGTGTTAAGTTCACTGCACTTACTTCTTTAATATTTGCATCAAAGACATCAATTTCAGTTCCCCAATGATGACGGCTAGCTCCTGGTAGGGCAGACCATCGAAGTATTGCATGAATGATTTCAATTGGACTTAGGTCTTGATAGTTAAGTAAGTTTTCATCTTTATCATATAATTTTCTCTGACCACTAGCTTTCCCATTCCATATACGTAATTGATGCTCAAATGAGCGATAAGAGCTTACTAGTGAGAGATTGATACCATGATTTGAGAGCTGTTCTTTGAGTTTTAAAAAGCCTTCTTTAGCTTCCTTTGATAGTAGGTAAGTTCTATCTTCTTCTTTATATTCAACTAAGTTTTTATTTTCTCTTCCTGTGAGAAAAAGATAATTCATACTAAATCCTAATTACTATTATTTCCTGAGTTGATATCAGAGTTACTTGCCTTATCTGCTTTAAAGTCGCCTTGGTCATCAAATAGTCTTATAAGTGCACTTCTTTGGTAGCGGATAGAAAGTATTTTAAAAATATCCCCATTTTCATTTTTATGAATATCATCATGTTTAAAGTTAAACTTTTTATCCATAACAGCAGAGACATCGTCTTCAATTTCAACTCCACCTTCTCCTGTTCCAGTATCACCAAAACCAAAATCAAAGTCATCACCTGAACTTGTGACAGCAGCCTTTGTAGATCCATCACTACCACCACTTGTAAATTCAGCTTCTTTCGCCTTATCAAGCTTATCTTTAACCTCTTTACTTAAACTCGCTTCAAGTTGTCCATTAACACCAGAGTTTAAATTAGTATCAACTGAGCCTACGATAGCTTGAATCGCATTTCTATTTTGTCCTGCTGCTTTAAGAGTAGCAGCTCTAAGTCTTGATTCAAAGTTCTTTGCTTTATCTGCACCTGCTTTAAAACGAGGATCTTTTGATAGCTTATCTTTTAATTTTCTAAATGCAGCAGTCTGATTATTAATATTGGCTTCATCAATATTAGAAGCATTAAGTCCACCGTTATTAAAATCATTTAATGACTTCATGGCCTTTCCAAATACTTTGGTTGATCCCATAGTCATACCATTTACAGTCATAGCTGGAATAATATTACATTGTTCAGGAGAGCGATCACAAATACTACAGCCAGCATCAATCTTACCATCGCCTTTAAGACATGACTTCATTGGGTTGTATCCCGCACCTCTTAAGGCCTTATAGTCACCAGCTGCAAAGCTCTTATTGGCCATATAGAACTTACAAACGTCTCTGTTCTTTCTTACGTTATTAACTGAACCATCTTCATTATAACAATAACAATTTGGCTTACCAGGGTTGCGACGATCACCTTCTTGACAATAACTAGCATTACCAGCTCCGCCAGTTTCTTCAAAACCAAAAAGAATTTCTTCAAGCATTGCAATTCTATCTTCAGCAATTTTCATATTCTCTTTGGCCTTTTTCATCATTATAAATGAGTAACCAGCAAGAACACCTGCTAGAGCTGCTCTAATCCAAGGAGTAGAGATCGCTTTATCAATAACATTTCCATAAGTTGTTTCAACTTGTTGTAGAGAAGAGTTGGTTGTAATGTGATTTATTGGAGATGGGGCAGAAGCACCACCATTTAATACTGACGCTCCATCGATGGCACCAAATGAGTTACCATTGAACTGAGCAAAGTTTCTAGAGTAGGTTGCTCCATTTCCTGTCGATTCATCCGATGCAAAAGCATTAAAAGATAAAGCTCCAGAAAGTTCTGCAAATTTTCTCATAAAGATTTCATTTAGTTCATCAAAGCTAATCTCATCATAATGAGCATACTCACCAAATAATTCATTCATCTCAGGATTAAATAATATTTCATCCATTTTAATACTATTTTGTTTTTTAGGTGTGTAATACGCATCTGTAGGAGCTTCACTAGGAGTCACTTCTGTTCCAGAGTCTTCAACAGCATGTTCAGTACAAGCACCCATTTGCATAGTTCCAGTTTGTACTTGTTCATAGATTGCTAGTGCAGCTGCACCTGTATAGGCCATTCCAGATATCATATAACCGGTCTTTCTTCTTTTAGCAGCATCGTATCGAGCTTTTTCTTGTTCGATCATAAATTCAAGAGCTAAGGTTTGAGCGTTTGAAGATCTTGCTCTCTCTTGCGCATCCTCTGACTGATTAGCTTCCATATTTGCTTTATAGTCTTCCTCTAATTCTTTTAATTTCTTTTTATATGCAGACTGAGCAGAGATCTCAGTAACAAGTCCAGCGACAGCACCACCTAGCATTAGCCACATAGATCCTGTAAAACACTTACGAATACTTCCATACTTATCTGAGAACTTAAGCTTTAAAAGATAATAAGCAGCAACTAAAGTTACAATAACTGGAACAGCATAGCGCATACCACTTCCGTCTTTAACATCAGTAGTTTCCGCCATGTCGGTCATTTCATCACGAACATTTTGTTCAAAACATTCTCTTCTTGCGTCACCAGTCGTATCCGCACAAGCATTTGCTTTTACTTTAGTATCTTGAACTTCTCTTTTTAAAACACAGCGATTTAACTTCATGTCAAAATGCATACCTTCGGCACAACTCTCTGTAGGCACTTGAGCATAAGTGTAGGAGCTTCCAATGACGGCCATTGGAGTTTGAAGGAGTACTAATTGGAGTGCGATAATTAAATTTAACATTTTCATAAAGTTCTACTTGTTTTTATTATCTTATCGACTAAGTTTCTGTAATTATTAGTCTTTTTATATTATACGGGACTTTTATACTATTGTTTGTTCTAATTTGAATTTCTTTGTGCTAATTTGGGCTAAATGTTTAAAATTACGAGGTTTTTTCTATGAATTTGACTGATTTTAGGCCTAAATTTCTTGTGACAACTGACAAGAAAGTGAGGCAATTTCTTGGTTTTATCTTAATAATCTTTGGATTCATATTCTCTCCATCCCTTAAGGCATTTGAGCTTAAAACTGGAGATATTTTATTACAGCCATTACATTGTTGGACTTGTTCACTTATAGAGGCACAAGAGCGATCCATCTATTCTCATATGGGAGTTTATTTAAAGATCAATGATAAAGACTATGTCTTAGAGGCCTTTGGAAAAGTACAGATCATTAGTTTAGCTGACTTTTTACAAAAGACTCAAAAAGATCAAGATGTACTAGTTAAAAGATTTAAGAATATTAAATTTGATAGAGACTTACTCATTGCAAATGCCCAAGCTTATACTGAATTAGAATATGACTCTGATTTTATTTGGGATAATTATGATGTAAATGGAAATGAAAAGTTATATTGCTCTGAACTTGTTTATAAATTATTTGATGAATTCTATGAGGGACTTCCTATTAAGAGAATGCTCTATGATATTAATCGTGAGCATTGGATAAGATACTTTAGAGGAGACCCACCTGATGGAAAGTGGGGCAACTCACCAGCTGATTTTGATAAATCAGATTTATTATATCCAGTAGGTATCCTTAAGTAGGTAGATGATGAAAATTTCTTTTGAAGCAATTGAGTTAGAACTTGCAAAAACTTGGAAGATATCACGTAACTCTTCCGATTTTAAAACTAATTTTATATGCCAAATTGAAATTGATAATAAAGTTTTCAAAGGTGAGTGTGCTCCCAATATTCGATATGGTGAAAGCTTAGAGGTCATTCGTGATTGGATTACTAAGCTTGATAAAATACAGAGTATAGAAAACTTAGAGGCATTCTTAAAAACTCATTCAATTTCACACTCATTAGAGAATGCAGTTCAAAATGCTCTTTTAAGATATAGAGCCAATGATGCAGGGGAAGGGTTAAGTAGCTTTTTAAATTTCCCACATGCTAAAAAGTCATATAAGACCTCCTTTTCATTTCCAATTATGGAAATTGATGAACTTGCTGCATATTATGAGAAAAATAGTCAATATGAGGTCTATAAAGTTAAAATAACAGATTTAAAAGACCTTCCTTTTTTAAAGGCAATACGAAAGCTTACCAGTGCTCCGATTCGAATTGATGCTAATGAAGGCTTTAGTTCTAAAGAAGATTATCTTGCTTTTGATAAAGAGATCTCAAACTTAAATATCGAATTTGTAGAACAACCTTTTCCAGCTAAGGAGTATGCTTGGTATCAGGAAATTAAAGAGCTTGTTAATATTCCTTTAATGGCCGATGAAAGTATTGAAAAAGAAGTTGATTACAATGTTATTAAAGATTGCTTTCATATGGTTAATATAAAACTTCAGAAATGTGGTGGGATAAAAGAGGCCTTAAGATTAATTAAAGGTGCTCGCGAAAAAGATTTGAAAGTAATGCTCGGTTGTATGATTGAAACAAGTCTAGGTATCGCAGATGCACTTGAATTAGCAGAGATAGTAGATTTCTTAGACTTAGATGGATCTCTTCTTTTAAAAAGAGACCCATATTCTTATATAAAATTAAATAATGGTTTAATTAAACTAAATCATTAAGTGATTTAGTGTTGGTGTCCACCTTCACCGTGAGCGTGACCGTGAGCTAATTCCTCTTCAGTTGCATCTCTTTTTTCAGTTAACTCAACTTCAAAAAATAGATCTTTTCCGGCCATTGGGTGATTACCATCAATATGAACATCTTCACCTTCAACACCAGTAACAGTAAAGATAGGTGCGTGAGCTTCATTACTTACTTGGAATTGATCTCCAACGCTTACTTCTTGACCTTCAGGGAATTGAGATTTTTTTACAGTGATACGAAGATCGTCAATGATTTCACCATAAGCATCTCCAGCTTTTACTTCAACATTCTTTTTGTCACCTATATTCATATCAACTAATTCTTTTTCAAGACCTGGAATAATTTGTCCGCTACCAACAAGAAATAATAATGGTGATCTACCTTCAGAAGTATCGATTAAGTTATTTTCTTTATCTTTTAGTGAGTAGTGAAATCCGATTACTTGTTGTGACATAAACTTTCCTTTCTTTTAGTGGGGGAGAAATGTAATACAAATATCTTCATCCCCAATGGTTTTTTTTATTTCATTTAGACTCAATTTTGCGAAGCATTGAGTTATTATGTTTTTAGTACTATTTGAAGTATCAAATCTATCCTTTAATTCCAAATTTAATTTGAATAAATCATTAAATTTTAACCAAAAACGCTCTTCTACCGCTGCAAAAGCAATTAATTTCTTATCTGCAGAGCGATATATATTATAGCAAGGGAACTTACCCGTGTGTAGGTGTTGAGAACTTTCTCCTAAGCTAGGACTCCAAAATAGGTCTAAAAGATCAGTACTAATATCTGAAAGATAAAGCTTCTTATGAATGTTTTCTTTGTCATGGATAAAATTGAGAGCGTGCAGAGCAATACTTTGAGCATAGATAATTCCAGCAAAAGGTAAATGAGGTAATTCGCCACTGTTCAAATTAAAGCTTGTAGATAGCGAAAGGGCATTCAAGTCATGTAAGTATTTTAGTTCTTTCCCTCCAAGAACTTCTACTCTTTTAATTTTGTTTGAAAAGAAATCTTTATAAAGTTTATTGGGAGAATAAATAACTAAGTCAAATTGTTCCAGCTCTTTTGGATCAAAGTCTTTAAAGGAATACTCAAAGTTGATTTTATCTTTATTAAAGTTTTGATGCCATAACTTAAAAATGGGATCATTCTCACCATCTCCAATATTAAATGGATCAGGACTTTCAATCCACTCTATTCTAGTAACTTCATGCCCAAGCTTTTGTAATTGATTACATGCAAGTGGGCCAGGAAGTCGCGTTGTAAGATCTAGGATTTTAAGTCGCATTTTTTACCTATGCCTGTGGTTGCTCTGGTTTGAAGATATTCTCAAACTCTGCAAAATCTAATCCTTTAAACTCAGTTTCTTTTATATTTGAAATACTCCAGTTCTCATTTTCTTCTGTGTGATAGTTCATTACAAAACGAGATGAGAAGTGAGTAAGCAGTTGAATGAGTTTATTTTCTTTTAACCAACTTAGAGGAATTGTCATCTTCTTAAAAGCAATGTCTGGGTAGATCATTGCACGGATGGTCTCTCCGTAGCCTAGTGGGTTTTGAAGTGCAAAGTGTTTTAAATTCTCAATTGTTTTATTTAATGAAGCCTCAATATCTCCTAATTCTTTATCTACAAGTTTCCACTTTCTAAGGAGGAGTAAGTAGGTCGCAAAAGGAGCCTTATAGGATTGATCATAAAATTGAATATGAATATTTTCGTATTCAAAATGATCTTGGTAATCAAGGGATCTAGTCAGTACTTTACCATCTTTAATAAATTGTTGTGCAGTGAACTTTAATGTTTCTAGACCATTTTGTAGAAAAACTTTATTTCCAGATAACTCATAAACTCTTAGTTGAGCCTCGCAGAAATTTACATAATCATCAAAAAGTGGAACATGTTCTTTTCGTGTTGTCGTGGTGTGAATTCTAGATAACTCATTTTCATTATCGCTATAGATAAAAGTCTTATGAATACCTTCAAGGCAAGTTTGCAATAATTGCGAAGCAGATGCCTTAATAACTTCAATTTTAGAATATTGAATAACATCTACTAATGCCGAGATAAGCATAAAGTTATTACTACTAATACCTTTATTATCAGTCATTGGTGGAATTCTTTGTTTTCTTTCATTTAATAAAAGAGTTTTTGTCTTTCTAACGAGGTTCCAATTCTGTGGTTCAAAAAACTCACTTCTATGATTGAAGTCTAGGGAGATAACATTAAGGCCAGATCTAAAATTACCTTTTTCAGTTATTCCAAACCATTTTTGAATTTGTTCAAACTTCTCTGCAAGCTCTTCATCTTGTGTAATGGCCTCTTTAAATTCATCATAGCTAAAAGTAAAGTAAAGTCCTTCGATGCCCTCAGAGTCTGCTCCTTGTGAGCTATAAAAATAGCCATCATCAGAAAGCATTTCATTGCGAAGATAATCAAGTGTTTGCATTTGAGCGTCTAAGTATAATGGATTTGCACTGATAAGACTGGCCTTAGTAAGTATTCTTAATAGACCCGCTTGATCATAAAGCATCTTTTCAAAGTGTGGGATTTTCCAGTCTTTAGAGGCACTATAGCGGTGTACACCACCACGGACATGATCATATAGACCACCCATCATCATATGATCTAGTGTCTTGAAAATATGCATTCCCAATTCTTGAGGAATCATCCCTTCAAGAATTTGCTCAATAGCAAATTCAAGAAAAGAAAACTGTGGGAATTTAGGGGCATCAGCATAGCCTCCAAACTCATCATCTTGCATTTCTTTTAGAGCATGAACAATCGCTGCGGCACCAGGGAAGTGTCCATCAAACTCTATCTTCTCTGTTAACTCAGGAGGTGAGCTAATTGCTTGCATTATTTGTTTAGCGTTCTCTTCTACTTTTTCTTTCTCAGTATCAAATGCTTTTTTTAAGTTCTCAATAACTTCTTTAAATGCTGGAGTGTCATTAACAGCACTGGTTGGAAAGTAAGTCCCACAAAAGTATGGTTTAAACTCATCTGTTAAGAAAACATTTAACGGCCAACCACCACGTCCACTAACAACTTGTGATACTAATTGGTAATACTGATCGATATCTGGCAGTTCTTCTTTATCAACTTGAATATTTATAAAGTGCTCATTTAGATATGCTGCAATTTGTGGATCATGAAATGATTCTTTTGCCATTTTATTGCACCAATGACAGGCAGTATAACCTATCGAGAGGAACACTGGCTTTTTCTCAGCTCTGGCCTTATTTAGGGCCTCGGGTCCAAAGCTAAACCATTGAATTGGACTATCTTTATGTAAATTATAGTACTTAGATGTTTCATTTTTTAAGTTATTGATATTACTAGAACTCATACCCTTAATCCTTTAAGCATTTAAAATCTCATTCCTTATAATGTGAAATTATTAACTGTATTACAATAATTTTATTTATTTTACGATCGTGCTTTGCTAAAAGACCCGCATGGAAGCTGCGATTAGCACGATTAGAAGGGTCTTTAGTATCAAAGGCTTCGATCTTTCTGGTCATTACTTATTTGAACGTTCAATAGTAACTAAAGTTATTTTAGTCGCTTTTGTAAGTGCATTATTCTTACAAACTCTAATGGAGTTTAATCACTTCTCACCACTTATGCACTTTAAAGGTGAGGGGGCTATTAAGGAATTAAAATTAGCACCCGGACCTAGAGTGAAAACTTACTCTTTTAAAAATGTTAGTCCAAGTTTTGGATTAGTTGAGCTTGAGCACTTTGAGAATGTTGAGTCTCATCTTGTTGATCAAGTTTTTATTTCAACTTTTCCACGCTATATGCGCAAAAAAGTAAAGCCCTTTGCTAAAGCAATCTTAAAACTTTCAGAGCTTCATCAAATTGATCCTTTTTGGGTTGCTTCAATTATGTGGACTGAGAGTCACTTTGATTGGAAGGCAAAAAGCCATGTTGGTGCAATGGGCTTAATGCAATTAATGCCAAAAACTAAGAGCTGGCTGTATTGGAAATTGAGAAAGAAAGGTCAATTTCTAGTCGTTGAAAAAAATAATTTTAAATATGCTGATTACTTTAATTTTAAATTAAAGAGTAAAGAAAAAAGATTATATAAATACCGACTGGTAAATATTGAACTTGGTATCATTTATTTAAAACGTCTCTTAAAGAGATTTAAAGGTAATCACACCCTAGCAACAGTTGCATATAATATGGGGCCTAGTTGGACTAGAAGGCGTATTAACTCAAATCTCCCTGTTGGACAAAAGAATCAATATCTCTCTAAAGTGAAGTTGGCCTACCAAAAATTAAGTGATGGTTTATGGCAATTGAAGCTTTAAGATCAGACCTGCTAAAATTAACCGAAAACTTGCTTGAATTAATTAAAGAGCGAGAGAGTGTTGTCAAAAAAGTACAAGATTTAAAAGTTGCAAGTAATCTAACTTGTTTTGATCCCATAAGAGAAAAATATATTTTTGAAGAGTTTAAAGATTTATTAATTAAGCTCAGCTTAAAAGAATTGTTTGCAGTCTCTCTAATTATAGAGTCGCAAGCAGGTGAGCACTATCCAAAGTGGAGTGAAAGAGAGCATTTGCAAACAACTCAAAATACATTAATCGAGCAAATAAATCCTTTGATGCTCTTGCAATTGAGAAAAGATGATTTTAAACTACTGGATTTAAAAACTGAGATAAAGGCATCTTTAGAATGAAAGATCAGGTTATTGCCATTGATGGTCCTAGTGGAAGTGGAAAATCTACAATCACTAAAGAACTCGCAAGCAGACTTAATATTACGTATCTTGATACGGGAGCAATGTTTCGTTCATTAGGTGTGATTTTATCTGAGAAAAACTTTGTTCTCATAAATCCAAGTGATGAGGACTTAAAAGAAATCACTGTTTTTCTAGACTCACTTGATTTTCAATATGCTCCTAGTGAAGATATTCTTATAAAGATAAACGATACAGATTACACAGATATCATCAGAGAACACTCAGTCTCTAAACTTGCTTCAGTCGTTTCAAAGCTTAATCCAGTAAGAGAGTATCTTGCAAAAATGCAAAGAGAAATTGCAAAACAAAGAGTCTCTATACTTGAGGGCAGAGATATCGGTACTGTTATTTTTCCTAACGCAGCATTGAAAATATATCTTACGGCCAGTAGTGATGTTAGGGCCAAAAGACGCTGTGATGAGTTAAAAGAGCGAGGAGAATCTTTTGACTTCGAACAGATTAAAAAAGATATAGAACTTAGAGACTATGAGGATATGAATCGTTCAATTGCTCCTTTAAAGAAAGCTGATGATGCAATTGAAATTAATTCTGATAATAAGTCTATTTCTCAATTAACTGATGAAATAATTGAGCATGTCAAAAAAACGGAACTCTTTTAAAAACTTCCCAGAATCATTTTAAATTTGTAAAATATCTCCATGATTAGTGAAAATAGATTTAACGAAGTATTATCCAATTTTGAAAAAATTAAACCCATTATGGTGGTCGGAGATGTTGGTGTTGATAAATACACTAAAGGGGAAGTGACTCGTATCTCTCCTGAAGCCCCGGTTCCAGTGCTTAATGTTGCAAAAGAATGGATGAAGCTTGGCCTTGCAGCTAATGTTTCTGACAATCTTAGCTCACTTGGTGTTGCCTCGACTCTTTGTGGAGTAATTGGTGAGGACAGTAATGCGACAACTTTTGAAAATCTATTAGAGGAAATCAATGTAAAAACTTGGGGTATTATTCGTGATAAGTCACGCATGACAACCTTTAAGGAAAGAATTGTTACAGAAGTTCAACAAATATGTCGTGTTGATTATGAATCTAATCATCCGATTGATGAAGATACTTATAAAAGAATGGAAGACCGCTTTCTTGAATTCAAAGATCAACATAGTGCTATCATTTTAGAAGACTATGGGAAGGGCTTTGTTGATGAAAGAGTATGTAGTTATTTAACTACTCATTGTAATGAATTAAATATTGAACTTTCAGTAGACCCCTCAAGAACAACGCCACCATTGTGGTATAAAGGTGCACATCTTTTAAAACCTAATCGTATTGAAGCGCTACTAATGTCGCAGGCCCTTGGCTATAATGAAAAAGATATTGAAACTATCGCTAAGCTTTTAATTGATAAACTTGAATTAAAAAAGATTATCATCACACTTGGTGCAGATGGTATGGGAATGATCGATACCACTCTAGATGGTAAGTTTCATAAAATTCCTACAGTTGCTAATGAAGTTTTTGATGTCAGTGGTGCCGGTGATACTGCTATTAGTACTGTTGTTGCTAGTCTGGTTAGTGGAGCAACGCTAGAAGAAGCAGCATGGATTGGAAATTGTGCCAGTGGTGTAGTCGTTTCTAAGAAAGGAACAGCATTAGTTAATCAAGAGGAATTAAAGGCATTCTTTAAAAGATTTGTGCAAAATGCTTGAGCTTAATGCAGCTACTCCTGGAATTATTTTTGCCAGTATTATTTTTAATTCAAAACACTCCCTAGAAGATATTCAAAGTATTTGGTCTGAGAAGCTAGATCTTGCAGAAATGTATTGGCCAGAATTTAATCCCTCAATTGAGTATTACTCCAAAGAAATGGGAAATGATTTAAAACGAGTTATTTTCTTTTCATCAAATAAAGTCCCACGTGAGGAAATGATTAATCTAAAACTATGGGCAACGGAAAAAGAGAGACTTAGCTCTAATGACAATAAAAGAAGCTTAAATATCGATATTGGTTTGATGTGTTTAGAACAAGTTTTACTAAGTACGAGCAAACCTTATTCCCATAGAATTTATTTAAATCATGGGGTTTATGCTGAGCTTACATACAAATATGAGAACAAAAGTTATCACTTTTTGCCATGGACCTACCCAGACTACCAACATCAAGAAAAGGTGGATTTCTTTAACTCCATGAGATCACGTCTCTTTTAGTTTTTCTTCATTTTTTTATTGGGCGAATTTAAGTACGGCCTTAGAATTATATTTAGAAACCCGTGGAAAGGGAGACTGAGTTTCGAAAGGGCTCAAGATCAAAGTTGTTGTCCTAACCAAATTGCATGGATTAACAATTGCCGAAGCGGAAAAAGGTGCTGCCTTCATCGATGCTAGCAGGGATGGTGTCGAGCTTTAAGCGATCGGGTGCCTATCTTGGGTGGTGAGTCCAAGGGGCGAAGGTTGGTACTTTTTTGGGAGGATATAATTGGGGCCATAAATTAGGCATTCCATTTTTGACACATTTAAACATTTACTTTTAATCTTCAACAGCGATGCTGTTTTTAATTTAAGGCCCACTCCGTGGGTCTTTTTTTTTGTCTAATATTGTCTATTTTCACAAGCTTTGATAGCCTTTGGCACGTTTCAAAGGAAATTTATGCTAGATAAAATAGACGCACTGTATGAAAAATTCAAAACTGATATTAATTCTGTGTCCAAACAAGCTGATGTTTTAAATCTAAAATCAGAAGTTATTGGAAAAAAGGGATCTTTATCTGAGATTCTCAAGTCTCTAAAAGATGCTACCCCTGAAGAGAGAAAGGCCATTGGCCCTAAGTCGAATCAAGTTAAGTCAGAAATTGAAAAATTAACTCAAAAGAAATTACAAGAGATTGAATTAATTGAGATTAATGAAAAGCTAGCTAAGAATAAGATCGATTTCAGTCTTAGAAACTCTATGCTTGAGCGTGGCTTAGTTGCTGGAGGAGAGCATCCTGTACATCAGATTCAAAGAGAAGTGGAAGATATTTTTACTTCAATGGGCTTTGATGTTTTAGATGGACCACATATTGAAGATGATTGGCACAATTTTGGTGCTCTAAATATTCCTGAAACTCATCCTGCTCGTGATATGCAAGATACTTTTTGGTTTAAAGATATGAAGCACCTTCTGCGTACTCATACTTCTACAATTCAAGTACGTGGGATGGAATCGAGAAAACCACCTTTTAAGTTTGTGGGGCCTGGAAAGGTTTTTCGTTGTGAAAGAACAGATACCACTCATGAAATGTGTTTTCACCAATTAGAAGGAATGATGGTTGGTAAAGATATTACTGTTGGAAATTTAATTTATTTTATGAAGACTCTTTTAAAAGAGATCTTTAAAAAAGATATGGAAGTTAGGTTACGTCCAGGCTTTTTCCCATTCGTAGAGCCAGGTTTTGAGTTGGATATTCGTTGGAAGAAACCAGGCCCTGGTGAATCAAAACATAGCGGTTGGCTTGAACTTCTTCCATGTGGAATGGTTCACCCTAATGTTTTAAGGGCAGGCGGAATTGATCCTGATGAGTACAATGGTTTTGCATTTGGTCTGGGCCTAGATCGTCTCGTTATGGTTCGCTATGCAATCGAAGATATTCGTCACCTTCATTCAGGGGACCTTCGTTTTAATAAACAATTTGCTAAATTTTAAAGGATATAACTGTGTTAATTTCACTTGATTGGATAAATGAATTTGTAAAACTACCAGAGATCGATGCTGATGATTTAGCAAATACTTTTACAATGACAACTGCAGAGGTTGAAGATGTAAAAAAGCTAAATGATCACCTAGCAATGATTAAGGTTGCTGAAATAAAAAGTCTTCGCTCTCACCCAGAAGCTGATAAGCTGAACCTTGTAACATTTGATTTCGGAGGCAAGGAAACAAAAGAAGTTGTTTGTGGTGCCCCTAATGTTCGCGAAGGACTTAAAGTTCCTTATGCTCCACTTGGAACCACACTTCCCAATGGTTTAACATTAGAGCCTAAGAAAATTCGTGGTATTTTATCTGATGGAATGCTTTGTTCTGAAGTTGAATTAAATATTGGTGAGGAGGCCAGTGGTTTGATGGAATTAGATCCTAAAGCAACCAATGGACAGTCTATGCTTGAGTATCTTGAAATGAAACAAGACACCATCATAGATGTTGATAATAAATCTCTTACTCATAGGCCTGATCTTTGGGGACATTATGGGTTAGCTCGTGAGTTTGCTGCAGCCTATGAAGTTCCGCTTAAAGATGCTTTTAATAATGATTGGAAAGCTAAGTTAGAAGCAAAGTTCACTAAAGATAAAAGTCCAATAACTCCTAAGGTGGAAAGTGATTCTAGTTGTCTTGCTTATTGGGGCTTAAGCCTTGATGGTGTGACTGTCTCAGAAAGCCCAGAATGGCTTAAGAGAAGATTAGAGGCCGTAGGTCTTCGACCAATAAGTAATATTGTTGATATCTCAAATTATGTAATGATGGAACTTGGTATGCCATTACATATTTTTGATCGTGATAAAATTAAAGATAATACGATTCATATAAAAAGAGTTGGAAAAGAAGATAGCTTTGAAACTCTTGATGAAATTAAAAGAGATCTACTTGCAAGTGATACTGTTATTTGTGATAGCGAAAAGCCACTCGTGCTAGCAGGTATTATGGGAGGCCATAATTCTGGTGTCGATGAGAGTACAAAGAATATTTTTATCGAGGTGGCCAATTGGAAAGCTGAAGAAGTACGTATGACTTCTACACGCCTTGGTCTTCGTACTGATAGCTCTGCTCGCTATGAAAAATCATTAGACTCTTTACAGTGTTACCGCACTTTACTTCGCACGCTTGATCTTGTTTTAGAACTATGTCCTAATGCGAAGGTGATTGGAAAACCTGAGTATGATGGAACTGATCTGTCAAAAATAGAAACTCTTACCATTGCAACTAGCTATGAAAGAATTAGAAAAGTACTAGGGCATGAAGTGAGTGATGAAAAAATTAAATCAATTTTTGAAGCTCTTGATTTTACAGTTGATGCCAAACAAAAAGACAGTGGTGATTTAAAAGTAACTATTCCAACATATAGAACAACCAAAGATATTGAGTATGAAGCGGACCTTATTGAAGAAGTTGGTCGTGTGATTGGTTATGATAATATTGTTCCAGTAAGTCCTCTCACTGATATTCAAGCCACGAGACTTGATGCAGGTAAGACTTTAACTCGTAAGATACAAGACTTTATGACTTTAAATGCACAGTCCTTAGAAGTCATGACTTATCCATTGATAGGAGAGAAGCTTTTAGATAAGGCCTTATGGGATAATAAGAATGAAGATCTCGTTTTAGTAAATGCTTTATCAAAAGATGCAGATCGTATGCGTCCAAGTCTCGTTCCTCATGCACTTCAAACTGTTGGGGTAAATGCTAAACAATTTTCTTCATTTAAATTCTTTGAAATCGGAAGAAGTTATTTAAGTGATGATAAGAATTTTTCTAAAGAACAACATCAAGTTTTAATTGGTTTTTATAATAAGTCTAAAAGTCCTATCTTAGAACTTGTTAACACTGTTGAGGATCTTTTAAACTACTGTGGTATTAACTTTAACTTTGCCAATGAATTAGGAAAGTTTAAAAATGAAGTCCTTGATCAGGACTGGAGTGGATTACATCCGCATGAGAAAACTCATTTACGTATCATGGGGAAGTTTAAAGGTATTGTTGCTAGTGCACACCCTTTAGTTCTAAAAAACTTTAAAACAAAAGGACATTTTTCTTTTGCAATTATAGATATAACTGATCTTATGCAAAGAGAGATTAAGGCCAAGAGTAGTTATACACCTATTCCGAAGTTTCCAGCTTCAACTTTTGATTGCACAGTTTTAGTAAAGAAAAATACTGAACTAGCAAACGTTATTGAGGTTGCTCGTAAGATAAAAATTAAAGAAATGACTGATGTAAAAGTAATGGATGTCTTTGATCTTGATTCAGATCACTACGCTGTTACTATCCAAGCAACTTTTCAAGACCCAAATAAAACTTTGGATGGGGAGTTCTTAAAGGCTAGTGAGAACAAGGTAATCTCTAGTTTAGAAGGGGCTGGATACCCTTTAAAGTCATAATTGCTATTTTTTAAATTGTGGACAGAAAGCCTTTTTACAACTTGATTTTGGGCTTTGTAAAAAAAAATAAAAAAAAGTGAAAATAATACAAAAAAAAGATTGACGGCGGATAATGAAATGAATAATATGCTGTCTCACTTGAGCTAATAACTATCTAACAAATTTCTAAAAAAAGTTTGTCATATATCTAGCTCTTTTGCTCTTTGACAATTGAATAATGAATAAGATTTTTACTCTTCGG
>CEUD01342461.1_pt1 | contig 84829 bp, 101 predicted proteins | sample 356481 | NCBI WGS metagenome assembly CEUD01 (sample SAMEA2623314, study PRJEB7988) | marine metagenome | isolation source: saline water (ENVO:00002010), including | reverse complement strand
GGTAATAACGGTAATAACGGAAACAACGGTAATAACGGAAATAACGGTAATAACGGTAATAACGGTAATAACGGTAATAACGGAAATAACGGAAACAATGGTTCTAATGGATCTGACGGATCAAATGGATCTGATGGATCAAATGGGTCTGACGGATCAAATGGATCTAATGGAAATGCCAATGGCCAAAATGGAGACAATGGATGGGGTAACGGTGATGACGATGCTCCAGGTGGATCTTGTGACAATAATAATGCTGAAAATGGTGGATGTACTGACGGTGACGGATCTTCTCCAGACGAAGGTGACTACCCAGGCGGAAGCTCTAATGCTGGAAATGGATCTACTGGTGGTAACGGTAATGGATCTAATGGAAACGGTAACGGTGGAAACGGTGGCCGTGGTGGAAACGGAAACGGTCCAAACTAATAAAGAATTAATCTATGCTTAAATAAAGAGGGACGTCTAAGACGTCCCTTTTTTATTTTAATTTTTGAACAATCTCTTCAATGAAAAAAGTATAAATATAAATTGGGACTGGTAGACCAATTAGTGAACCTATTAAATAATCACGAAATTTAATGCCAGAGAGGGCCAATGTATAATTTAATGGTGGATAGGTTTGAAAAACTAAACGCAGTAATATGACTATACTTATAGGGTATTGGTCTAATTTATTTAATATCTTTATAACCCAAGGCTTTTTAATTTCTCGGATTAGATCCTTGCCTAGAAAATTAATTATATAAAAGCCAATGATACAACTTAGATAAGCAGCGAATAAGGTTAAGAAATAACCACTTATTTGTCCAAGGCCTAATATTGCAGCAGCGAGAAAGACTACACCTGGAATTTGTAATAAGTTTCCTACTATAAATAAAGAAATGAACGAAAGACTTGCTAAAAGAAAATGATTCCTTAGTATTTCTTGTATGTTTTGTAGTTTAAATATTCCAAGGTCTTTTAAAAAAAATCCCAGTATAAAAAGTATGGAGATAAGTAGAAGTACTTTATAAAATCTCTTCATTTGATTTTGCCATTCTAGAAAAAAGTATCAAACCAATAAAAGTCGACGTTATTGATAATAGAATCATGATAAAATTCAGCTTCAAAATGATAAAGCTATATATATATTGCAGACTAAGAGTGGTTAAAAGTAGATTTCTAATAAAAATTTGGGATCTGTTTTTTATAAAATATGCTCCAAAAGGTGCTCCAAAAATAACAACAGGAATACAGACGAGAAAATAATTAATCGCTTCTGTTTGAAGAGGAATATGTGTCAAAAAGCTTTTACATAGAAAGCCTGCTGCAGAGTTTATGGCCATAAGTATAACGGAAATAGGTGTCGCAATTTTTAAATCTACTTTTTTATACAGAGTTAAATATGAAAAAATAATAATATCGATTCCTGTACCTACAAAAGAGGTTAGTAAACCACCGGTAAAGCTAAGTAGAAATAGGTGAATAAGTTCTTTATTCTTTATTTCTAGTTTTTGAATGGTACTTGAATGTTTTGAGTTCTTAAATAATGTATAAGCAAAGCTTAACCAAAAACTTGTAAAAAAAATTTTTAAATATGGTGCAGGTATTTTTCCGTCTAATAGAATTAGACCAAAGAATATACCAATGACACCAGTAATTGATATTTTAAAAATGGTCTTCCATGGAATAGGGATTTGCATGAAATATATTGATAGACTTGCCATACCCATACCTACAGTTTGTATCATGAGTGAAAAGTCCCTAGCACATAACGGATCGATATTAAATACTAGTGTCATTACTGGAAAGGCGACTGCACCTCCACCTTCTGAAGTTGCTCCTGCTATAAATGATCCAAATACCATGGTGAGAGACATGAACCAATTATCTTTAAAAAGATTAAAGCTTTGATTAAAAGACATATAGGAAAACCAAGAGCATAGAACTACTAAATATATAATTAGTAATTGGAATCTATTACTCTTTGTTTTCAAATTATTGAATCTTAGGAAATAAGATCTCTGGATCCGTTAATTTATAAGTAAGACTTTTGATATCTTCAAATGGGTTTCTATTTAAATCTTGACCAATTATATTTAGGATCTTAACTGAAGTCTCAGGCATAACTGGGTAAAGTAAATATGTTAAAGCATGAATAGAGTAGAGACAATTAAAGAATATCGTTTTTAATTCTGTCGTCGGCTCCTTGATTGTCCATGGCTCTTTCTGATTAATATATTGATTAACACTAGTAAGTTCAGTCCAAATTTCTTTAATCGCTTTATCGTGTTCAAAGTTTTTGATATTTGCATTTACTTTTTCAAGTAGAGAATCAAAATTAAAAGACATTTCAAATTCATCTGAATAAGAAAGCTCTGGACCAACTCTTTTCATTGTAAGCTTAACCGCTCGCATGATTAAATTACCATAGTCATTTGCAAGACTGGTATTAATATCTTGAATAAGTGCGGCCTCAGAAAATCGTCCATTAGAGTGACTTGGTAGCGATTTTAATAAGTAGTATCTAAATGTATCAAGATTGTATTTATCGATTAATTCAAGTGGATCAACACCATTTCCTAAGGATTTTGACATCTTCTTGCCATCTTCAGCTAGAATCATACCGTGAACATAAACATGCTGAGGTAATTCAATGTCTGCGGCCTTTAAAATTGCAGGCCAAATAATAGTATGAAACCAAGCAATATCTCTTCCTATAACATGACAACTAGCAGGCCAATACTTTAAGGTTTTATCATCTAGTGCAGAATAATAATTTATAAGAGCATCAAACCAAGTGTAAATTACATATTGATTATCTCCAGGAACTTCGATTCCCCAACCTTGATTAGGGCGAGAAATAGATAGGTCTCTTATTTCATCATCAAGTCTTGCAATAATTTCTTTTCTTGATGCATTAGGAATAATAAATTTAGGGTTTTCATTGTGAAATTCTTTGAGCCACGTTTGAAAAGTACTTAGTCTAAAGAAGTAACCACTTTCAGTTTTTTGAGGTAACGGTTTGTGGTGATGTGGACAATTGTCACCATCTTCTAATTGGGTCTCTGTATAAAAAGATTCACAATCATCACAGTAATGCCCGGTATACTCACTTTGATAGATAAGGTCTTTCTCAGCTAATTTCTTCCATAAGTTGTGAACTACGTTCTTATGTCTTTCTTCTGTGGTTCTAATAAAATCATTATTGGTAATATTAAGTTTTTGACATAGGTCTTTAAAGATATCAACGTTTTGATTAACAAATTCCATTGTTTCTTTATTTGCTTTTTCTGCACTAGTTTTAAGCTTTTGACCATTCTCGTCAGTGCCAGTGAGGAAGTATGTATCTTTACCCATTAGCTTATGATATCTTGCGTAAAAGTCTGTAACGATCTTTTCATAGGCATGGCCCATATGAGGAGAACCATTAGGATAATCGATAGCTGTTGTAATATAAAAGTGATCTTGCATACATATTCCTTCGTTTGGCATATTATAGGCCTAATGAGTAATAATTGTACACATTTTGTTATTTAAAGGAATGTACTTAGTTTATTTATCCAATAGTCTGTTTTTAAATCAAAGTTTTCACATGTAATAATATCGTCAGCACAGCTCTTACTAGGCTCTACGTATTGGTCATGCATGGGTTTAACTTGTTCTTGGAATTGAACTCTAACACCTTGCTCCGTTCTGCCTCTTTCTTCAATATCTCTTTTAAGTCTTCTCTCAAAGCGCGTCTGTTCAGGGCATTCAGTAAAGATTTTATAATCAAAAAGATCGATTAAATCATTATGTGTGAAAATGAGAATTCCATCGAGTATATTAATTTTCTTAGGAATGACTTCAATTGTTTCTGGTAGGCGTTTATGAGTTGCAAAGTCATAAATGGGGCAGTTGATAGATTTTTTTTCACAAAGCTTTTGCATATGTTTTGTTAGGAGATCAAAGTCAATACTGGCTGGATGATCAAAATTAACAGCACCACCGTCGTGATCAAATTTATGTGATTGATCTTTATAAAAATTATCTTGGGAAATAATCTGACAATGTTCATTACCAAAGTGATCTAAGATTCTATGAGCTAATGTTGTTTTTCCAGAGCCACTACCTCCAGCAATTCCTAAGAAAATCATAATGTATTAAATAGTCTATCACCAGCATCACCCATACCAGGCAATAGATAACCCTTATCATTTAATCCATCTTCTTTTTTGACACACATTATATGTACATCTGGGTGAAAGTGATGAATTTTTTCTAATCCCATTGGGCTGATAAGAACACATAAAAGATGAATCTTTCCAACTTGATATTTCTTTAATCGATCAATACTTGCTATTGCGGTATCAGCTGTTGCAACCATTGGATCTAGTAATAAAACATCTCTTCCTTTATGGGTATTAGGAAGTTTGAAATAATACTCGACGGTATTGTTTATAAATTTATCACGATAAATCCCAATTTGACCTGCAGGTGCGTAGGGAAGTGCATTCAGTACCCCATCTAATAATCCATTACCTGCTCTTAAAATAGATACAACCATAGGGTATTGTTTTGGCCTTTGGCATTCTGTTTTCATTAAAGGAGTTTCAACATTAAACTTTTCAGTCTCTAAGTAACGAGTAGCTTCGTATGCTAAAAAAGTTCCAATCTCATTCATTATTCCACGAAAACCGATTGAGTTGGTCTCCTTATCTCTTAGCATCGCTAGTTTATGTTCTAATACCGGGTGATCTAATTGTGTAAAATTCATTTATATACCTTTTATTTAAAATACTGTTCCATCACTTTCAATTTTTATTGGAGGGGAGCTATCACTTCTTTTTTGAGCAGCAATTTTTCTTCCTGCCCACCATGTTCCGCCTTCAAGGACCTTTGCCAATGGGAAATCCTCTTCCGAAAAGCCTAATTCTCTTTGTACTTCTTTTGCTACTTGGTCTAGGAGTTGAATGGTAAGGGAGCGCCACTCTAAAATAAGTTCTCCACTTGGTTTGTGTGCTTTTGAATAAAGTGATTGATCTCTTAGTTCAAGCACACCCATGTCTACAAAAAGTCCACCGTTTCGATACTCCGCAAGTCCTGTTAATTCATGAACAGCTTTAACTTCAATATCAGCTGCCATAATGGGCTCAATTAGAGAGTAAGTTAGCCATTGTGATAATTTATGAATGGGTACCAGTGAATCAAAACTTTCTTTTTCACCTAATAGTGAGTGTGACCAAACATCACCAAGAGAGATGCCGTCGCGCTTTATTCTTGCAGGCCATATATCACCGAATTGTAATAAAACTTCAAAAAGTAAATCACTTGCTTTAAAGCTTGTGCCGTAATTATCCAGCATGTGATCAATGATATTCCCAGGTCTTGCATCTTTAAATACACTTGGCTTAGAGGCTACGCATTCACCAAGTGCTTTTAATAAATTTGCTCTTCCACTTACTCCAACCAGAGGATTTGTTTCACTTACTTGAAAATGTTTTTCAATATCTTTATCTGTTATTTCTTTTAATGCATCCGCATCAGCACGAAGTCCTGCATTCTTTGTAAAAGCCCCACTAGTAAACATATGAAAACTAGCGACTCCTAAACCTTCAGAGCGATTATAAGTTTTCCCATCTTCATCATACTTCCACTGAGCACCTGCACCTGCATCTAAGAGTACCGATGTAATGACTAAATCAAGCATAGTACGAGCAGTTTCAAGTTTGTCTGTATTCATTTCATTTTTTAAGATGGCCGCACGATCTATGCCACCTGGCTTAAAGTGTCCCCAGCGAGAATGAAATGGTATTTGTAAATCAGGATAGTTTTCTTTAATAACACTCACAACAAATGGAGTGACTTCAGCTAGTTTATCATGATTGATTTTAAAGTGTGTCTTTCCATCCTGTGCTAATTGATAGATCTTTTGAGTTCTTTCTCTAATAGCACTTGGACTTAATAAGAATTTAATTTCATCATTTACTTTATTCATCTAGCTTTCTACCTTGTACGCCTTGTAGTCCATCACCATCTTTAATCTCTTCTTCAGTAAAGTAGCCAGCTGCTTTTTTTGCTTCAATTTCAACTTGAGCATCTGCTGGGATTAATTCTTTTGGAATGCTTATACGGTTAACTACTTCAATACCACTACCTGTAATAGCGTCATATTTCATATTACTCATAGAGTGAAGGTTATGAATTTTTTGAACACCTAGGTAATGTAAAATATCTGGCATTAATTCTTGAAAACGAGCATCTTCTACACCGGCAACACATTCAGTTCTCTTAAAATAATTTAAAGCAGAGTCTCCACCAACTTGTCTTTTTCTAGCATTATAAACTAAGAACTTTGTTACTTCTCCTAAAGCACGACCTTCTTTTCTAAAATAAACAATTAATCCAACTCCACCTTTTTGAGCAGTAGCTGCAGCATGTTCAATTCCATAAGTTAAATAAGGTCTACATGTACATATATCACTTCCAAATACATCACTACCATTACACTCATCATGAACACGACAGCTTAATTCTACTTCCGGGTTTGCAAGATCTGCAGGATTTCCAAAGATATAAGCAGTAGTAGATCCTATAGGTGGTAGGAGTACATGGAGATCAGGTCTTGTGACTAATTCTGGAAACATTCCACCAGTTTCATTAAAAAGTATTTTTCTTAATTCACCTTCTGAGATATTTAATCTCTTTGCGATTCCAGGTAAGAACCATACTGGCTCTAATGCAATTTTTGTTACGGCCACATCACCATTTTCTTTTACAATTTTACCATCAGCCTTGAGTCTGCCTTCTCGCATGGCCTCTTTAATTTCTGGTAATTGCAATTGAGCTTGAGTAACAGCAATTGTTGGTCTTACATCAAGTCCTTTATCAATTTCTTCTTTAAAGACCTTTTGAACTTCTCCGCCCCATGGATCGATTGAGACAATTTTTTCAGGATCAGTCCATGATGGATAAGGTCCAATTTGTGCAGTGGCTTCAGTATTGTGAAGATCTGATTTATGATCCGCTGGAAATTCACCCTTTGCAATACTTAGAGCACGGTAGACAGTATATGATCCGGAATGGGTTCCAATGGCATTACGATTATCTTTTTCAGAAATAGTTGCAACGATTGGTCCTCTTTCCTTAGCGGTCTTAGCTCCCCAGTTAACAGAAGGGATTTCTTTATATATCTGGTTCTTATGTGAAGTCAGAATTACGTGACTTGCTCTTTCAAATTTTAAATTATCTTTTTCCATATTTTCCTCTTTAATTATGACATCCAATTATGGTCGTTCTGCATTTCCCACTTAGTTGTCACTTTCTTTAAATTGCTCCAAAAGTTTAAACTCTGTTCACCTGTGATCTCTCCGTGACCAAATTTTGAAGTATTCATACCCGCAAAGCTAAATGGTTCACGGGGCACAGGAACACCTATATTTATTCCAATCATGGCGGCATTAGCTTCTTTGGCCACCTTTTCAGCTAGTGCTCCATTATTAGTAAAAACGCTAGCAGCATTTCCATAATCGTTTGCATTTTCTATTTTTAAGGCCTCAGTTAAATTTTCACATCGAACGATAGAGAGAATTGGTCCAAATAATTCATTCTTGGCAGCTTTTGAATCAGCTTTTACATGGTCTATAATTGTTGGGCCAATCCAGTAACCATTGGCATAATCAGCAGGTTTTTTGGCCTCTCTTCCATCTAAAATTATTTTTGCACCTGCACTAATGGCTTCATCAATAGATTCATTTAAAAAAGCTAATTGCTCTTTTGTAATGATAGCTCCCATCTTATCTCCACAAGTAGTGCTAAGAGCTCTTTGCTTAATTTGTTCAATTTGTTTATCTACTTCTCCAACAGCTAATAACACTGAAGCGGCCATACACCTTTGGCCTGCACAACCAGTAAAAGAATCAGCAATACCAACCCCACACATTTCTGGATCAGCATCTGGAAGTAGGATTATATGATTTTTTGCTCCACCAAGAGCAAGGGCACGCTTTCCATTAATAGCAGCACGCTCATAAACGAGCTTTGCAATTTTACTTGAACCTACAAAGGCAATTGCTTTAATATCTTGATGATCAATAAGTGAATTAACTTCATCTTTTTCACCATTAATAATAGTTAATACTCCACTTGGCAGACCAGCTTCAATAAATGCTTTACCCATAAGAGTCGCAGTTAGGGGAGTCTTATCACTTGGTTTCCAAACATATGCATTACCTACTGTAATAGCGATAGGTAATGTCCACATTGGAACCATGGCAGGAAAATTAAATGGTGTAATACTTAGAATAGGACCTAAGGGTTCACGTCTAAATTCGCAATGCACACCTCGGCTTACTTCCATTTTTGCACCTTGATCAAGGTTTTGGATGGAAAGAGCAAACTCTAGCACTTCAATGCCTTTCATCATACCTGCTCTTGACTCAGCTAGTGTTTTTCCACTTTCTAAACTAATTGTTTGAGCAAATGTTTCAATATCACGTAAAAGTATTTCTCGCAGGCGAAACATAATGCCAGTTCTTTCTTTAAGAGGAGTCGCTTTCCATTTTGCAAAAGCCTCTTTAGCTGCTTTTAAGGCCTGATCAATTTCATTTTGATTTGGGCAATTGAATTTACCAACTACATCACCTGAATAGGGACTATATACACTAACTTCTTTTCCACTGCCTTTGGTCCATTCACCACCAATTAGATTGGGACAATCAATAGGTGAACTTGGAATCTGAACTTGATTCATTTGTGCTCCTTAAAAACGATCATTTTAATAAGAGCAAAATTATCCTTTATGCATGGTGCTTATAAAATACGCAGTGCTTAAGCTTTAGAAGGGATTAAGTCAGGTAATGGCTAGTAAATCTAGGCAGCTTTTTTCAGTTTCGCCTTAAGATACTCTGGCATTGGCTCATAGATTATTTCATCTATTTTATCTCGTGGTGTACACTCACTTGGTCCACCATGATTTATGATAACATGTTTAAAGGCCGCATCAATTTTAAGCCACTTTTCTTGGATATCTTCAGGGGTATTTACGTTCTCAAAGGCAATCTTTAATAAATCCTCACGATATTGCCAGATATTCTCATCAACCCATACTTGGGGATGTGCATCTTTTGGCATTCTGCCACAGTACATTTTTGGTCCTCCAAAATTTTGTACCATGAAGTCTGTTTGTTGGGTGGTAATAATATCTTGTTCAATATTGCGAAAGAATTTTTTAAAATACTCATCTTTATAAGCGAGCTCATAGAACTCCTCGCTTGCTTCAAAAATATACTTATAAAGTTCTTCATCTGTGTACTTTTTCATAAATACCTCTTCGTCATATTATAAAATGAATTGAGGTTTCAAAAACTAAGAATTATCAGCTTTACGCTCAAAGTACTGTATGTCGATGAAAAAAGAACTACATAATATTAACTGCTTATGCTTTTCTTCATTAATTTGACCAAAATCGATATGAAAATTATCTGCATCCATAAAGACTTCTTTTAAAAGACCAGACCATTTCTTCTGTATTTTTGCCACTTCTTGATCTCTTTTAAATATGGGAAATGTCCATATTTTATAGAATGGACTTTTAACTGTGAGTATAACTTGATCGTTATAGTCGTGAATGTCAAAGTGCTTAGTTAGAATAGCAAATCTTTGTTGTAAGTAACCAATCTTTTGATCTTGTGAGTTATAGATTTCTAATCTTTGAAAAAACCAACGAAATGGATGCTTTGCCTTGAGTATTAATTGTTGGTTTTGATCAAAAATATGAATTGAAAACTTTCGCCAATGCCCTAAAAAACTACGTGCAAAGAGATTAAATATTCCTTTTCCTTGTTCGGCTGCAAAGCCTATGAGTTCATTATTTTGATTTTTAATCTCATACTTATTTCTCGTCTCAAAACCAAATAATTCTGCAATTTCTTTGCGCTGTTGAATAATTAATTCTTTATCTTGATTTAAGTCCATGACTACTCTTTTGTTAATGTTTTCTCATTATTCTATGTCATAATAAAACAAAGGGGAAATGATGAGTAAATCTTTAATGGGCGACAAACGCTTTTGGCCGATGTTTTGGACACAGTTCTTTGGTGCATTTAATGATAATGTTTTTAAAAATGCCTTAGTAATTCTCATTACCTTTAAATCATATACCCTGCTAGGTCTAGGTGCTGATCAGATGGTGGCACTTTGTGGTGGTATTTTTATACTGCCTTTCTTTTTATTTTCTGCCAGTGCAGGTCAAATTGCAGATAAGTATCCTAAACATATTCTAATATTTTGGATCAAGGTATGGGAAATAATTGTGATGCTTATTGGTGGAGCTGGTTTTATATATGGAAATATAACGCTTTTAATGTTTTCACTTTTTCTAATGGGATTACAATCAACTTTTTTTGGACCTGTTAAATATAGCATCTTACCTGAGCTCGTTGCAGATGAAGAATTAGTGCAAGGAAATTCTTTATTTTCTATGGGAACATTTGTTTCAATTCTCTTAGGAACAATTCTTGGAGGAGTACTGATTGGAATGGAAAGTGGTGGTGCACAAGCGGTTTGTATTGCTGTTATTATATTTGCTTGCATTGGAACTCTCTTTAGTAAGAAAGTTCAAAAGTTAGTTCCTAATGATCCAAAGATTAAAGTGAACTTTCTCATTTTTAAGCCTACATGGGATATTATTAAAATAGCTAAGGAGCGGGAAGGAGTTTGGAATTCCATCTTAGGTATCTCTTGGTTTTGGTTTCTAGGTGCTGCTTTACTTTCAATCTTTCCAATCTATGTTAAAGATGTCATTCATGGCCCAAAGTCTTTAGTTACAGTTTTCTTGGCCCTTTTTTCTATTGGTGTTGCCATTGGAAGTATGCTCTGTGAACGTTTTTCTAGAGATCGCTTAGAGCTTGGCTTAGTGCCCTTTGGCTCAATAGGTATGTCATTATTTATACTCGATCTTTTCTTTGTTGGAGACTTTTCACAATTTGGTGATTTTTTTTCAATCAGTGACTTTCTTACCCATACTAAAGGAGTAAGAGCAACATTTGATATTTTTATGTTAAGTGTTTTTGCTGGGTTTTTTATTGTTCCTTTATACACTTTTATTCAGCAAAGAAGTAATGCTAGTAAGAGATCACGTATTATCGCTGGCAATAATATTTTAAATGCCCTTTTTATGGTTGTTTCGAGTCTCTTTTTAACTTTGCTTTATGGAATGAAGTATAGTGTGCCTCAGTTATTTCTTATCTTTGGCCTATTAAATCTAATTGTTACAACTTATATATACTTTGTGATTCCAGAGTTCTTATTGCGTTTTTTATGTATGCTTCTCTCGAGAACTCTTTATCGACTAAAGGTTTTTGGTCATGAACATATTCCAGATGAGGAGCCCTGTGTTTTAACTTGTAATCATGTTAGCTTTGTGGATTGGTTTTTGATTGCAAGTGGAGTCAAAAGACCAATACGCTTTGTAATGCACTATACATTTTTTAATATACCCTTTATTAAATTTATTTTTAAAGGTGCAAAAGTAATTCCTATTGCTAGTTCGAAAGAAAATCCAGAAATTTTAAAAAGTGCTATGGATGAAATATCTAATGCCTTAAGCAATGGTGATATGGTTTGTATCTTTCCAGAAGGTAAAATTACAGGTGATGGAGAGTTAAATCCCTTTAAGCCAGGAATTGAAAAAATAATTGAAAGAAATCCCGTTAAAGTAATCCCTATGACCATTCATGGACTTTGGGGGAGTTTCTTTTCTCGCAAATTTGGAAGAGCGATGAGTAATCCTTTAGTTATACCAAAAACAATATGGTCTAAAATTGATCTTAAAATCCACGATCCCATAGCTCCTGAACAGGTAAGTGCACAGGATTTAGAAAACTTCACTCGAGATAAGTTATGAGAATTATGGGCTTTATGTTTTAATACCTTAATTAAAAGCTTGGGTATACCGAAAAGCACTTATGCAAAAGTTATTCTTAATACTTTCTTTAGTTTCATTTCAAATGCTCGCTGGAGAGGCGGATATCAAAATTCCTCGTTCACTTTGTGAAGATGTGGATATTAGAGATCAAAACCCCAGTTTAAGAGAATTCTTTTCCACGCCACGTTCTCAAGATAGTATCGGTTGGTGTTATGGTTTTAGTGCAGCTGATTTATTAAGTGCTGAGCTAGCTCGTCCAGTTTCAGCCGCTCATACTTCGGCCTTATATAATAAAGATGTACAAAGTAATTTCTTTTGGCGACTTGCTTATAAATTTGCACCTGGTTCATTTGATGAAGTCTATGAGGGTGGTTTTGTTAAAAAAGCATTAAAAAGTGTTCGCAATAATCAACGAGTATGTTTAGAAGATGATTTTCCTTATGATGCCAATATGAATGGCGAATTCTATTATTTAGTAAGAAATTTAGAAAGCTTAAAAGAAAGAATAGAAAATGAACAAGTGAATGATGAAAATAAATGCTTGGCCATAAGACGCTTTATTAATAGTGAAGACAATATAAACCTTAATGCAAATGAGTTATATGCTGCTCTAATGAGTGAAAACTTAAATATAGTTTTAGAACAAATTGCGAGTACAAGATGTGGAGAGAATCAAATTTCAGTGCCTGAGATGGATTTTGCATCTAAGTCCATGCCTAGTCTAAATCGATTCTCTAATGAATCTGCTGAAGATGCCACTAGAAGACATGTGAGAAGCTTAACACGTTTCTTTGGTACAATTGATGAGAAGTTAAAGTCAGGTAAGCCTTTAAGTGTAGATTATAATGTAAAACATATAACTCATGATGATGGGCTGCATGCTAGTGTTTTAGTCGCAAGACGTTGGCGCAATGGTCGTTGTGAATTTAAGATAAGAAATTCATGGGGTGTAGGCTGTAGCATGTATGATAGAAGAGAAATTACAGAATGTAATAGTTCTGAAGGCTCATACTGGGTAACGGATCAGAAATTTTATGAAATGGTTAATAATATTACTTACATTGACTAATGCATTACTAGCTTGTGATGCTGTAGAGCTTATTGGAAATAATGTAAAGTACCAAGTTTGTTCAACAAAGTCCGACAATGAGTTTTTTTATTATTCAAAGGACTGTAAAGAAGTTAATAAATGTGTCGATTTTAAACAAATAGATAAACTAAAACTTTTCCCTAATCAAAGTCCATTATTTTCTTTATGTTACCAGTTAAAGGGGACACCGCTTTTTACAAAACACCAAAAAACAAAAAAAACTGTGGAAATCTGTCTTTTTGATAATAGACCGATTGGACTTAATTATTTGATGTCTCATTACCAAATTTATAGAAAATAAAACGTTCCTTTATTTTATTAATAATGACTGGATACTCTTCAATTTTAAACATGCCAATCAAACAAACTATCATTAACCACTCAAAAGTTGGTATTGCCATCATATATTCAATACCTAAGTGAAAAAAGATACCTAGTATAATTAGTGGCTTTCTGAGCTCATCAATAAAGATTAAACTTCCAAGAGCAAATTCTAACACCAGTGTTGACCAAGTCATGAGCTTAATTGACCACATATAGTCTAAAAATATAGGGACAGGAAAGCGCTCAAAATCTGTCAGGCGAGTTGCATAATATACAGCTGAGCCATCTACCCATGTATGACCTTTAGACTTAGCAATAACAGTGGACACATAAACAACCGCGATTTGTATTTGCAATATACGATGTATCCAGGGCGAGGCCATACTGGCCAATTCACGACCTTTTTTTCTAGCAAAATATGCATCAAGGCTATACTTATTGCCACTAGGAGCAAATACAAAATACATTAGAATAATGCGAATAAGTAAGTCCGCAGAACTGAGCATGTTTATATTTCTTTGATTAAAGGATACAAGTAAAATAAAACATATAAGTGCACTGGTCTTGGTTTTAAGTCCAAGTATAAAACTAAATAAAGCAATAAACATAATGATAATGGAGAGTTTTACTACCCAATCTTCATTAGGTAGGTATTGAAAGATATTTAGAATGGGGAAAGAATAGTTTCTAAGACTAATTTCTAAAGTTTGGATAGCACTAGTTGACCAAATATCTTTATAAAAGATGGCATCTTGAAAAAAGGTAGAAAAGACCAATAGACCAAAAAAGATCCTAAGTATACAGATACCATCGACAGGCTTTTCTTGAAAGAAATAATTATTCCATGCATTTTTTAGATCATTTAATTTCAATGCCTTTTCCTTCTTTTACTTTATACGTATAAAACTTAAAATTTTTTACTTTGATTTTTGATTCTTTTCGGTGCGGGATAAAGTATTCATCCCAAGGAGGTATGTGTGACCAATTACGATAGAGGTTAATATTTCTAACTTCTTCATTTGGATATATTTCTTTAAATTTTCGAAAGACCCATAAGGCGGTATCTTTCCAAAGGTGTTTATTCTTATCTAGCCGAACCCCTTCGACCATATACTTTCTAAAGCGTTCACCAATAAAGTAGCTTTGCATAAAGTCTTTACTCTTTGGCCCTGGAAACTCAAACTCAATAACTTTGTCTTTTGTAACTACTTTTGCACTGATAAAGCTATTAATGCGTAGAGGATTTGGAGCAAACATCTGCCAGCCTCTCCACATACTAAAGTAATTCTGAATAGGTGTGACTATTTTAAATATCTTTTGAGCTAGGTAATTATTTGAATCGAACTGTGCTCTTGCCATCATAAGCAAAGATAAAAAGATAATGATATTGGCACAGACTCGTTTCAAATGTTTTTCCATAAATATATTATATGTAATTTCAGAACTTTAAAAAGGTGTATTTTTGACCCAATTATAGTCATAGCAAAAGTGTCTAGTAATTTGACACCCCATGAAGGATCTACAAAGTACCATGAATATGGAGCCAATAAATTTTATACTTAATTTATTTAAATGATAAAGAAGGATTTCTTATGACAAAAATTAGTATTTTCTTACTGGCGTTATTTACTTTAGTAAGCTGTAAGTATGGTTCAAATGATGGTGTAAAAAAACCCTATAAAGAACTTATTAATAGCTTAGAAAATAAGTATGAAGACTCTAGTGCACCTAGTGATAAGTTTAGGCTTGATAGGGCAGAGGAAATAAAGCAAATAGCAGATGATCAAATTGATCATACAAACTCTGCTCCTACCTTTGTTAGAAAATACTATCTTTTTGAGAGTGATCAGAATGTAAAAGATCGCCTCAATGATATGAATACAATTGTGAGTACTCATATTAATAAGTGTGAAGCAACTAGTTTAGAGCTACAAAAGAAAATTCACTCAGTAGGCAAGCAACAATATCAATTATCACTAGATCCAAGTAAGCAGGTCGCAGCAGACAGACAAGTTGATAGTGATATTATTGTTCTTCATTCGCTTCAGTATATGAAGAGAATGTATGAGACTTGTGCAGGTCTTTCATTTCACTATATGAATGAGCTTTCAATCGAGAAATATGATGAGTACGAGATAATTTTTAAAATTCGTGAAGATCTCTTAAGAAACTTTATGGGCTTAAGTGCAATGATTAAAGTTATTGCTAAGGACTCAAAAACCATTTCTGATAGAATTTTAAGTGCAAAAGAAGCAGGTGTTCTTACTAGTGAACAAGAAGAGTTAGTTGCAAACTTGGCAGTCGATATGAAAGAGTCAACTCAGAAGCTACAAGAATTAACAACTGAGACTTTAAAAAATGGTCTAAGTTCAGAGATGCAAACTGCGTATACTGAGATGCAGGAAAAAGCAGATGATTTATTTAAAGATAAGACGATATTATTTGACCCGGCCAATCCAGATCATCCGATCGTACATGTTTTAGTTATTCTATCTAATTTAACTTGGGGAAGTATCCAAACTTCAATTGGCCTTGGTATTGTTTTAACTCACGCAGTAGTGATTACACCATTATCATGGATTTTGGAGCCTTTATTTCCAATGTACTTTATGAAACTACGTGGACCAACATTAAAAATTGCACGTAATAAAATGCAAATTTATGCAGATGTATGTGGTTTCCCTGCAATACCATCTAAAATGAGTATGGGGATCTTTGAATTAGACTTCTGTGCTGGATATAGTTTTGCAAGTGCTCATGAAGGTGGTCACGCTAAGCAGTCTGCTTTACTTGGACCATTTTATCTACCTGCAGCGATTTTAAGTTATGCACTTAATATGGGACATGGTGGCTTTATAGAAGAATGGGCCGATGACTGGTATGTTCATTAATCATAATTTAATTCTAATATTATTTTCAATCAGCTTACTCGCTTGTTCTGGCAAGCGAGTAACTTATAAAGAATTCACTAATCAATTTGATTCCAAGTATAATTTAAGCCTTGGTGAAAGTGAAAGTTCAGTTTACTTTACCACAATAGCTGAGCTTGATCCTATTAAGCGCAATAGCTTATCCCTTTATACTGATCTTGATGGTGATGGGGTTGTTGATTATCATGACCAAGATATAGATGGTGATGGAATTCATAATTACGCCGACTCTTATCCAATGGATGCACAAATAGGTGGAGAAGACCTCAATGGTGATGGGATAATCGATTTTATCTTTAATGAGAAGTATCAAGAGTTACAAAGAATGTACCAAGACAAAGAAGTCCATCTTGTCTTCAATAATAGTTATGAGCTGGACTCACTAACTTATAATACATTAATTGATCAAGATTTTTTTAAGAATATAAAAGATCTAAAATGTATTAGTTTTAGCTCCTTGGATTTAAATAAGTACGCAGATTATAACTCTCAATGGAAGGCGATAAATATTTATCCGCAAGCTTTGAGTAATAGTGCACATGAGTCTTTAATACATGAATCATTTCATCACTATGCTAATATAGAAAATGAATTTTATGCTTTAATTATTGCTAAGCTTGAATGGATGCTTACATATGATGAGTATGGAATGGAAAATTATGAGCTAGCAACTTCGACTAAACTTCCAAGTGATTATGCTTATACTGATCCAAAAGAATCATTTGCAGAAGTTATGACCTATTTTTATACAATGAATAAGAATATTCCAATGCAACGTTTTAAACGCTCGGAAGAATTTAAAATGTCATCAGATTATCTTGAATTAGAAAGCCTTATTCTTGAGCAACTTTTTTAAATCTACGTTTCTCAGTACTCTCATCTTTACTAATACTAATATTGATTCGACCAATCTCAAGTCCACCTTCAGTTTCAATTCTTACTTGCCAATCGCCTTCTGAATAATTGCTCTTATAGCTAAATCCTCTAAAGCCTTCTCTGCGGCCACCGGTTACTTTTAGGGGGATGCGATCACTGGTTTTGTACCCATCATCAGTATCTTTAAGCCAGTGAATATAAATATTGCCGGCGAATCCCGCAGGTGCAAATACTTTGGTGAAAACAAATACCTTATCGCCTTTACGATAAAGATAATTTTGATCTCCATTAGACCAAAAGTTATACCATGGCCTATTAGAGTAAGTTATATAAGTATTATCTTTCTTTCTTAGATCATGATAAATCCCGATATGCTTTAGGCTTAATGGAACTGGTGGAATAATTTTTGAGAAATAGAGGATGATAAATAAGAGTAAAATGATCGCCTGTGGCAGTAAGAATTCTTTAAGTATTTCATCTGGGGAAATGGAATTCAATTTAAATAAATAACTCTTAATCAAGACTAATAATAAAGCTATTAAGGCAGCACTTAAAAAGTAGAGCATACCAGTTTTTCCAAAAATTATTGGAATGACGTAAATAAGGAAACTTACTAAACACAGCATAAAAAGAGCTGAGCGAACTAAGTGTCCTAGTTTTTGAAAGTGTGGAATTTCATTAAGTAATAATAAGCTTGAGATTAGGCCTAAAAATAAGAATGAATTTGCTACCGAGGCAGACTTAAAATAGAAAATAGTAAAAGCACTTAGTAATGATCCTAAAAGAAAATGAAAAATATCATCTTTATATTCAAAGTAATACTTTAAATACTTATTTGTAATTTCTCTTTTAGGGGGACAGTAATAAGTAAACAGAATGTGTCCAGCTACTAGTAAGTATATAGCTTGTGTAATGATATTAATTAGGTCATCAATTTCACCAAGTGTGAAAAGGTCAAAGCTAAAACCAAGGGCAAAAAAGAGTGCTGGAAAGTACTGTTCATACTCATCTTTTAGATGATTGAATTTTTCAATATATGGTTGATATTTGTTTGAAAATTCCATAACTTAGCTCTTTTTACTTTATTTTAACATGGTGACAAAGAGTGCTGTAGCAGGTAAAAAAAACAAGAGAGATACACTAAGGAGTTTTATGAAAAAGTTGCTATTAGCACTACTAATCTGCTTGAGTTCATTTGCTGCAAATTATCCAGAGCATTGGTGGCAAAAAGTTGATGAAAATGATCGTCAGGGGAGTTGGGAAATACTTCCACATGAATGTAAAAAGGGCGTTGAATTAATTCTTTCTAAGAGAAATGAATTAGGTGTCTTTTCTAATTTTGGTCACACTCCATTTACTTTTGAGGGTGAGCATTACCAATCAATAGAAGGTCTTTGGCAAATGATGAAGTATCCAGAATTAAATGAGCCAAATGATCCAAGACATCTCTATGTCTATCCTTATACTAGAAATGAAGTTAAAGATCAGCACGGTTTTGAAGCCAAGAAAGCTGGAGATCTTGCCAATGTAGTTAATCGCAATGCAGGTATAAATTGGGTAAGTTATAAAGGAAAGCGATTTAATTATAAAGACTTTGCTGAGGGTTCTCGTTATCACTTAGATCTTATGAAAAGAGCTATTAGAGCAAAAGTAATGCAAAACCCAGAGGTAAAAAAACTACTTATTAAAACAGGTGACCTCACTCTCTTACCAGATCATAAGCAAGGTAATAATGTTCCACCAAGCTATTTATACTTTAAAATATTAATGCAAATTAGAAGCGATCTTAAAAAAGAAATTTCTTTAAGTGAGTTAAATTAAAACGAAAGAAAATATCAGTATAATAAAACTAAGAAAGAAGGCCCCATCTATTTGGGCCTTTTTTGTTTGCACCATATCCACTACTTTTTGTTTTGAGTAATGGGGGTACTTTGCCCGTAAGCGCTTAAAGCTCTCATTGGCCGTTTGATTTTGATAAAAGATTCGCATAAAGGCCAAAAGTCCAAGACATATATAAAAGAGGGTTGGGATTTTATTATCCCAATAAATTTTAATTAGTATGTAAGGAGTATTCACTAAGCCTAGTAGTATAAGTATCTGGATATATTGGTTTTTTATAAAATCAATCGCTTTTAATGTGAAATTTTTGTAATTATAACTCATTTTATGATTCTTTGTGTCAAAAAATAAACCTCTGTGGTAAAAAGCCTTCACACATTTTGAGGTACGATATGAAATATAACGCAATTATAATGGGTTTGTCTTTAGTTTTAAGTGCTTGTGGAAGTTCAAGCTCTGGTGGTGGTAAAAAGAAAGTCATAAAATTTAGTTCACTTTCTATGAACCCAATTACACTTCAAAAAGAAAATACAAGGTGCTCAAGTGCTGATCTTTTAGAAGAAGAAAAAATTTTTACAGTAACTCGTTTAATTAATAAAAAACCAGTTGAAGAAATAGTTAACCTACAAAGTTTTTTACAAAACAATCAATTAGTAGATGCTAATAAAGATCTCTTAAATGCACATCTTTATGATGTTAGTAAGAGGAGAGTTTTAGAGGTGGTTTATTATGATGAAAATAGTTTTGATATAACGACGGATATTGATGAAGTAGATAGTGCAGGTCTTACAAATTCAGTTTGTGCAGACAATATGAGTTATGCACGTAACTCATATGAGAATGTAGGACTTATTGTGACTAATGCTTTAACTAAAACACGTTCAGCCATTACTTCGTTAATTAGTGATTCCATTCCATCTGTCTCTGTTTCTTTAACTCCACTGGAGTATAGTAAAGTTAAAGTTACTGATGTTTATGGAAATGTATATCAAGATGAAGAAGGTTATCGAACTAATAATGCTTATTATAGTCCCAGTGAGAAAGCTTTAGTTTTCTTACCAGGTAGTAAGGAAGTAGAGGCCGCAGGTATTTTTGAGAAACCATTTTGGGAAATTCCAATGGTAGCTAGTCATGAGTATGGCCACCATATATTTGATACACTTTATCCAAACTTTGAGCATAGTAATATGCACCAAGATATTTTACACGACAGTTGCTTTGATACGCGTTTTAATACAAATACAGAGATGATGGCAGTGAGTGAGGCCCGTACTACTGAAAGGTCAGATATTGTTGGCGGATTTAACGAAGGTTTTGCTGATCTTATGGCCCAATATACATTAAGTGAAAGTGAAAACTACCTTGGTGATTTAAATTGTTTTAGAAAAAACCGTGAAGTGAAAAGTCCTAAGTTTGCTGATGGAACAATTAAAAAGTTTAATGCTAAGAATATTCGTTTATTATTTAGCTCAAAAGAATATGAAACATCTTCATGTAATAAAGCAAATATTCAAGAAATTCATCATATGGGTGCAGTCTTCGCTCATGTCACAGATGCTATCCAAAGTTCATATGGGCTTACCAATACTGAGAAATTACAAAATATTTTAACTTGGATTAAAGCTCTAAATGAAGATGAAAACCTTAATCTGATGGGTGGGCGTGATTACTTTGAAAATAGCATGAGAAAGTTTGTAAAAATCATGCATAAGAATTATGGCAATATCAATGATGATATTATCCGCGATTACCTATCAGGTGTTTCCATTTAAAAAAATTGAAATAAAAAAGGCCTCTTAAAATTAAGAGGCCCAAGTATTATTCAATAAGTTGTGTTTTAATCTATTTATAAACCTTAATTGCACCTGATTTTAAATCACTCTTATACTTCGTTAGAACTTCTCTCACTTTAGGCATAAGCATAAAACAAGCAAGCATATTTGGAATTGCTAAAAGTCCATAAACACCATCAGAGATATTTAAAACTGTTTGTAATTTAACTGTCGTTCCTAGAAATACGAAAATACAGAAAATCACACGGTATATTTTTAGCGGTTTCTCACCAAAGATATAGATAACACCTTGCTCCCCATAATATGACCAAGAAATAAGGGTTGAGAATGCAAACATAGTAACTGTAATGGTTACAATCCATGCACCAATTGGTCCCATAGCACTAGTAAAAGCAGCTGAAGTAAGATCCACCCCTTGAGCAGAGCTCGTTGACCAAACACCTGAACTTAGAATGGCAAGAGCAGTAATGGTACAAACAACGATAGTATCAATAAATGGTTCTAAGAGAGCAACAATACCTTCTTGGATTGGAGTTGACTTGGCTGCCGAGTGGGCCATGGCCGCACTACCCATACCAGCTTCACTTGAAAAAGTTGCACGTCTTACACCTTGAATAATTACTTCTTTAACTACAACACCAGCAAAAGCACCAGTGGCAGCTGTTCCTGTAAAGGCGTTTGAAATAATCATAGAGAACATATTAGGAATGTCTGCAAAGTTAGAAAGAACTACAAAGAGAGCTCCACCTACATAGAGAACAACCATTGCAGGAACTAATTTATCAGTTACATTTGCAATACGCTTAATACCACCAACTAATACAATAAAAGCAAGAATTGCAAAGATAATTCCAGATACCCATTCAGGTAAACCTACTGTTCTATTAATGATAGAGGCCATTTGATTAGACTGGAACATATTCCCAGCACCAAATGATGAAAGAATAACAAATAGGGCATATAACCACCCCATAAAACCTAAGCTTTTAGGAAGTCCATTCTTAACCACATACATTGGACCACCATGAACTTCACCTGTCGTTAGCTTCTCTCTATAAGTAAGTGAAAGAGTAACTTCTGTGAATTTTGTAGTCATCCCGATAAAGCCTGCAACCCACATCCAAAAAACAGCTCCAGGACCACCAGCAGCAACAGCTACTGCCACACCTGCGATATTTCCTAGACCTACAGTTGCCGAAAGGGCAGTGGCCAGTGCTTGAAAGTGAGAGATCTCACCCTCATCATCAGGATTGTCATACTTACCACGCACGATATCAATCGCGTGTTTAAATAAAGTTAACTGAGGAAAGCCAAAGTATAATGTGAACATCACACCCGCTCCCACTAAGAGGAAGATTAGAGGTAATCCCCATACCATTCCAACAAATTGACCTGTAATTTCTTCTAAACTCATGAGTCTCCTTTTTTAGGTAAGTGCCTAAAAATCATACCGAGACGATCATGTTTATTAAAGAAAAATATTCGTAATTTTAATGACTTGCGCGATGTGTAAATTTAACATATGTTGCATCTGCTTGTTTACGCAATGCACTATTTGTGCTATATAAGCGGGTATAGGTAATTTATGAAAATTTTAGCTCTCACAATTCTATTCTCAATTTCTCTTTTCGCTCAAAATCTTGAGTTAAAAGCAACTAATACAGGTAGTAATATCGAAGTAAGAGTGGTGGAAGCTAAGAAGCAGATTCAAGTTTATCGTTTTCAATTAAAGCATATCTTAACTGAAGGTATAAATATCAAGCATAAGTCATTTAGTTTTAATGGTGAAAATTATGTGATTAATATTTTTGCTAATCAAAATTATCTAGAAAAAGATGACTTAACTGAATCAGCTACTCAGTGTAGCTCTAATGGTTATGAAGAAAAGATGTATAATATCTTATCTGAAATTTCTTACTCAATAAGCCTAGGGATTATTGAGCAAGGATTTTTAAAAAATCTAAATGTGCTTGAAGGGATTGAAAATATCCGCTTTGCAAAGCGTGTTACTTATAAGTGTCAACACTAAGCCGCTTGAGTATTGGCCTCAATCCAGCTCTTATATTGTGGATCTATTTCATCAAAATGAATCCCTACACCTTCAGGATAATGTCCTTTAGATAAGGCCTTACGCACAAGCTTACCACGCATTTTTAAGTTCTTTGATCCACAGTGAATAGTGATATCTACAATTTTATTCTTTGGTAATTGAAAGAGTTCAAAGTCTGGATCGTTCAAGGCAAATAGCCCAGATTCGGAAATATCAAAAGAATTAGTTTTAATTAATTCATTGCTGCCAACAATTGTAATAGGTAATTTAATTTTCTTTCTAGGCTTTGTTAGCCACCAACGATTTTTTAAATCACTGATAACTTTATAATGATCCTTAACATAGTAGAGTAAAGTGAGACCAAGAAAAAAACAAGATGCCAATGTAGTTTGCATCACATTGAAATCTTCTCCAAATGAGCCCACGACGTAATTATTTAGAAAAACGAAGAGATTGATAAAAGGTAAGAGGATAAAGAGGTTTTTATCAATCTTATAAGTTGCATAACTTAGCCAAGTAAATAAACCCATAAGGAGATAATTTAAAGGAGTTAACTTACTAAAGATGGCTTCGATATTAAAAATGGAGATATCATAGATCACTGCTATTTGCATTGGCATAGACATGGCGACCACAACAAGAACCCATGGCATGAGGGTAAAAAATAGTGGTTTTGATTTCATAATGGGCTCCTATTTTTTTACAATCTTATTTTTAGAATTATAAGGTGGCTCGACTCTTTCTAAATCTGAAAAGGCGTAGCAATAGCTTCTAATATTTCTTACGTATTTCTTTGCTTCTTTTAACTCATGGTCTTGTAGCCATTGTTTGCGATTTCTTTTAATGCTCTTTTTAACTCGATAGGCACCAGAGTTATAACTGGCCAATATAATATCAGTCCATGGGATATTTTGTTTAAAGACACTCTTTAATAAACGAACACTGGATTTTTGAGACCAATAGTTTTTTAATTTCTTAATAAATAAAATTCCACCTTCAAGGGACTTGGCCTTATCTAGTCTCCAGTCCGTTTGTGCATTAATTTTATTCATAAATATTCTGGCCTTAATCTGCATATAATTCATTTCATTTATTCGATTATCCACAGGCCATTGCGCTTTTTCACCAATGATTTCTTTATTAGCGATAGGGGTCACTTGAGTTAGGCCAACTGCCTTGGCCCATGATATGGCCTTAGGGTCAAAGCTAGATTCTTGGGCTATAAGTGCTGCGATTAATGTAGGGTTAACATTATTATCAATGGCAATTTGTTCAATTTCATTTTTTGCTAGAGGTGCAGAATGTTCAAATGGTCCAAGACTATCTATTTTTAAAATCTCATCCATAGAGCATTTTGGTGGTGCCAGGCTATATACAACAGGCAGAGCTGCTGCACTTCTATAATAAAGGATTTTTATATCATTTTCTCTTTCAGCTAAAAGAGATAAGTTTTTAAATACTATATTAACAATATGTGGATTATGATCATCAAAAACTATTTTTTCAGTTTTCCACCAATTCTCTAAGACATCTCCATTGTAAACTACTTGATAGCGAAAATCTTTAGGCACACCAGCTTCATCAGTAATTTGAACAATGAGATCATAGGGAGTGTGGTAGAGTTTGGTTTGTGGAAAGCTCTTAACTTGCGCACTGACATTGGCAAGTTCACGTGTTTCACTCTCACTAGGAATTTTTTTAAACTCAGAATTAATCCAAACCTTCGATCCAAAAGGATTAGTGGGTCCAGCACAACCAACACACATAAATATGAATACCAAGTTTGCTAAAATTTTCAAATGAATTACCTTGTGGATTTGTTAAAAGACGTAGAAGGGCTTCTAATGATAATTATAATGCATAATGACGCAATACGCAAATTTGTTTAGTACATCATTTAATTTAGGGTATTTAGAGTCTCATTTAGATAAAGTTTTAAGTATTTGCCAAGCTTATAGTTTTCAACTATTTATAGAGTCCATGCAAAATATTGATACAAAGACAAAGATCCTTCTTACTGCAATTGAGCTCTTTAGCACTAAGGGTTTTGATAAGACCACTGCCACTTTGATTGCAGCAAAATGTGATATTTCCCAAGCATCGGTTTTTTACCATTTCAAAAATAAGATGGTTCTTTTTGAAGCAACCTTAGATTATATTATTAGCAATAATAAAGATGTTTTTGAACACTATGAACATGCAAAGAATGAAGAACCAGTTGATAAATTAATACGTCTATTAGAGGCGAATATTCGTTGGACTTATAAGTTTCCAGAGCAAGCTAAGATAATTATTATGCTCTTTAATTTTTCAACATGGGATGAGAACTTCACAAAGCTTAGTACTCGAACCATTGAAAATGGAAAGAATAAAGTTTTAAGTTTATTAAATGAGATTAGTGAAAAAAGAACAATAAAATCTGCACTGGATAATGAGAAATTAGCTATGATTATTCAACAGTATATTAATGGCGTTATATTTCAAATTCTAGCTCATAAGGAGCGTGCTAAAATTAAATCTTCATTTAAAAAGAGCATCACTCCATTTATTCATGAGCTTATTGGATACAATTAAAAGTGTTTTAAATAAATTGTTTTCGTAAGCTTTTGGTTAGCATTTAATTTAAAGTTACATTTTCTATAATTTGGTGGTCCAAAAAGGATTCTTGGATTATTACTAAAACCAAAACCTTCACTTGGAATGCCAATTCTATTTGTATTTAGATTCTCGTCATTATTAGCATCATGGAAAATGGCCAAGGCATAGTTTGCAGCTTTTAAATTTTTAAATGTATAAGTTGTTTCATTGGCAGCAATACTTACTTGGTCAATCGCTGTTGTATAATCTTTTGGAAATCCTCGTGCTTGATCCCAGATAGCTATTCTGATTGATCCATTATTATTTCTAAGGTTTTTTACATCAATTGTTAATTCAGCAGCAAATAATGAATTAAGCATTAGTAGGCTTAAAATGAAGAATATCTTTTTCATATGAGACCTCTCTTTGTCTTATAAAGTGAGTGGATATTAGCCCTACATTTAGTTCAAAACAATCTTATTGTATAAATTACTACTTAGTTAACTACATGAAATCACTTAGATATATAAGTAATAAAGGGCAAAGAAACTTAGAAAGGCCATGCCTAGGTATGCCCAAAGCTTATTAAGGCCATGAAAGCCATGATTTGTGTGAGCAAATTGTTTTTGCATAACTTGGTAATTCATATAGGCAAAGACCGGAGAAATTACAAATGAGAGGGTTGTGGCAAAGTCAACTAATTGTCTCATATCTTTTAAAAAGAAAAAGTGAAGAATGCTTGCACCAGTTAAAGTAATTAATAACCAAAATAAATAGGCCTTATGGCCACGATAGACTTCTTTTTCACTAAATTGATAGAGACCTTCTTTTGTTATTCGAGCAAAAGCATCTAAGCAGGCAAGTGTAGTTGAAAACATGGTTGCAAAGGTTGCAAGGGCGATAAGTGGATAACTCCAAGTTCCTAGTGCTTTGGTGTAAAGTGATATTACTTGTGAAGCAAATGCTCCTCCTGAACTTTTAAAGCTCTCTCCTGTTTGATACATAACAAGTGCACCTAGAGCAACAAAGCACATTGCTAATAAAGCTGTCCCAATAAAGCCGATATTAAAATCAAGAATTGAATCCTTAACAGATTTTTGGCACTTCTTATCCTCATTATCTGCCATACACCAAACGCTATGCCATACAGGTATGTCCATTGGTGCAGGCATCCAGCCAATTAAGGCGATTAGAAAGAGAACATGAGTCTTATTATTAAAATCAAAACTAATAGGCATAGCCGGCTTAGGTATATGGGCGAAGAAGGCAAAGAATAAGGCCAATACAGTTGTAATACTCAAAATGATGACTATGACTTTTATAAATTGATCCAATATATTGTATTTGCCCTTATAAAGGATTAAAAAACATATAATGAGTAGAATTAATGAAATGACTCTAATATCCAGACTTAGTCCTAGAATTGATTGAACTAGTCCAGCTGTAACAACAGTCACCGCTGCTTGGACCACAAACATAGTCAGTAGGGTCATAATAAGAAAAACCATGACCCAATGTTTACCAAGCTTTTTATAACCCTCTAATAAACTCTTACCAGTTAATGCCGTAAAAAGAGGTCCTACCTTAAAAAAAGGGTATTTAATAAAGTTTGCTAAAAAGACGGCGAAGATTAATTGGTAGCCAAATTCAGCACCAGCTCTTGTGGATTGAACCACATGAGAAACCCCAATAGCTGCAGCAGCATATAGTAGACCTGGCCCTAAAAGCCTGAATTTATCTTTTAAACTTTCTAACATATTAATAAATCAAATAATTTATTTTAAGCTGTGTCAAATTTTGTCATCTGAGAATCTTTAAGTTAGATATGAGATATGAAAAAGGGCCTAATTTTATTCATTTTTCTATTTTCTTTTAATTCATTGAATGCAAGCTGTGACTTTGACTCAATTGCGCTGTTTAAACAGTCTGATATAAACCTGCTTAAAGCTGATATTCATAAAACCCTTAAAGCCGCTGGCATCACTCATTTCAACTTAATAGCTGGAAGCTCACAACATAAATTATTAGACTTAAGTTATGGTGAGGGCAATGCAGATATAAAGTATGATCTGGCCTCAATTACAAAAGTATTTACTGCAATCACACTGATGAAAATTCTAAAGGAAAAAGCAATAGATGAGTCTGAGTTGGTTGCCAATATACTGCCTGAGTTTAAAACACCAAAAAAAGATCATATAACAATTGAAGATCTTCTGCGCCATCGTTCGGGCTTTAAAGCAGGCGTTGGAGTAAATGATTGGGGACAAATTGCTTCAATTCAAAGTTATTGGCAAAATATTTTAAATATCAATCCCACTAAAAAATATCATGACTTTCTTTATAGTGATTTGAATTATCTTTATATTGGAAAAATTATCGAAAAGCTAAGTGGAAGAAATTTACAAGAAAACTTAATTACGTATATTACAAACCCTTTAGAATTAGCAAACACCAATTACCTTCCGATAGATAATAATTGTGCACCAACAATTAATCTGGATACAAGATTGTGTCGGGTACATGATCCAACAAGTTTTCGGCTAGGGGAGCTTACCGGGCACGCTGGAATTTTTTCTAATCTAAATGATATGACAAAGCTTGCACTGGCACTTTTAAATAATGGTCACTATTGTGGCCAAGAGCTTATAAAGAAGTCATTGCTAAAAAAGATGACCACTCTAAAAACATACTCTGATCGTGGACTTGGATTTGATATTCAATCTCCATATGCGCGAAGACCAAGAGGTGAGTATATGCATAAGGGAAAATCTTTTGGGCATACTGGTTTTACTGGAACCTCTATGTGGATAGATCCTAGTAGTGATTTCTTTGTGCTCATACTTTCAAATGCTGTTTATGCAAAGAATCCAGCATATTCAAAGAAGCTATATCTAGATTTATTATTAAGAATTTCAACTAAACTTGGTAAGATGCGCCTAGAAACTCTTAAGCATTGATTTAAGTCTATCTATATCCTTATTTGGGGTATAGCGTGACTTCTGATAAGTTTCTAAAAAATCTTTTATTAACTTCTTATCTAGCTGTGTATTACTAAGCTTTTCCAGCATGCTTTGAATCTCTGTGATAGTATCTTCTTTTTTTAAAGCTACACCATGCTTTTTAAGTTTTTTCTCAAATTGATTGAAGACCTGATCAACTTCATCAGTGAAGCCTTTTCTTTGTTTACGTTTTCGCATAAAAAATAAAAAAACTGTGATGAATATTAATAAGGCACCATAGAAATAAAACTGTCGTAAGCTTAGATTGAAAATCTTTGCAATCTCAGACTGAGAGTCTCGATCAAAATTATCCATAAAAAGAGCGAGTTTATAATTTATAGTATCAAAATATTTCTTTATAAAACTTAATGAATTAAATCCTTCACCTTGACTCTCGATGACTCCATTACTATTTAGAAACTCATTTCCCCCTCTAATAATTCTAAGAGGTGAAATAAATTCCGTCGGGTCTACTCTTTTCCAACTACCATTTACATTGTATTCAACCCAGGCATGAGCATCATTAGAGCGTATTATATAATATTGGCCCACACTATTATATTCTGCACCTTGAAATCCACTTACTAGTCTTGCAGGTGTACCATTCATCCTTAAGAGAATTCCTAATAAGGAGGCATAATGAGTACAGTAACCAATTTTCTTGGTGATAAATTCTCCCATTGAGCTTAATCTTCCTGGGCTGAGTGAGTAGGTATACTTTTCTTTTATTAGGTATTGTTTAAATTTATTTATTAAACGCTCAGGGTTTGTGTCTTTAACTTTTTGAAATACTTCTTTGAGTAAGCTTGGCCTAAACTTAGGTAGTTGGGTGTAATCATTTTTATTGGTTTTTTGGATATAATGAGCATTTATTTTAGATAAAGCATTTATGGTAGCTTTTTTCTTTGTCTGATAAGTTCTAAAAGTTTTATATTTTTTTTCTTCATAATATCTTAGGTTGGCGTCTAGAATTGTGATAGGTGTGTCTAATAAAATTAAATCTCCATCAAAGTCTTGTTCGTACTTTAATTGGTATTTAATTTCTTCACCTTTTTTAGAGATTTTAAGTTTATTACGATTGATAAATCCATCTTGTTGCTTCCAATTATAGCCATCAGTATATGTGTGGACTCTACCACGCCAGTATAACTGCTCAGTAGATAATCTTTTTTTCATTTCGGCATAAAAAGCTATTTGTCCATTAAGTTGTAATGACTCAATGGTTGAGTTATTTATCTTGGTGGAATATCCAATTTTACCAGCAATTGCCTTATTAGCACTTGGAAGAAAGCCATATAGCCTGGGGAAAATAAAGAATAAAAGTGCGATTAAGGGTAGTGCCTTTAAAAGAGAGTAAAGAAATTTTTTATCTATATTAAGGTTTTGTAAGCTAAAGGGGGCGTCCATTTTAAATGGGTACATATATATAATAAGTAATAGTGAAATAAATAAATAGGCAAGATAGTAAATATTAGTATTAAAAAGGGCAAAGGTACCGACCCAAAGAAAACCTAATATGTACTGAGTTTCTTTTTGTGCTTTTGGAGATAAGAACTTTATAAGTAATATCAAATTTAAAAAACCGACAGCACTTTCCGGTTGTAGGTTATAAGCAAACTCCCTTAATAATTGAAATGAAAAAAAGCCCGCAATGGGAAAACTTAAGATCTCTGGAACTTTAATGAAAAATGAAATAAAAAGTGCCAGTGAATATAGTCCAATTAGCCAATTGGGAATAAAGTCAAAACATTGGATAGGTGCAAGCATGAGAAGAATCTTGAATATTATTTTATTTTGTATTCTCATTAACTAATACTTAAAAACTCAAGTGCATTTTGCCTATGAGTTTCTCCCTTATCTAATGGAAGGTAAAAGTTTGGAAGCTTTAATTCAAATTTTTGATTCTCCGTCTTTGTTTTCTCCACCAGGTAGGCAAGCTTGGATAGTCTAACTTCGTGTTCATCATTTAAGCGGTAGTAATCAAGACTTAAGCCCAGTGGGTTTTCATATGTAAAGTTTTTAGAATAAAGTGAATTCGTTCTAGCATATACCTTCCAATCAATTCTTTTGGAATTTAAACCCTGTTGATAGAGAGTGTGATGGCTAAATTCATCATTACCGATTGGGTTTATTTGTGCTTCATAGCTGTGTGAGTCTAGTGTATTCGCTATTGGTGTAGGATAGATAAAGAATACATCTTCTTGTTTGCGATAAGTCCATACATAGAATAGATGGTAAAGGCCGAAGGTGTAATATAAATAGTCACCATTTTGATACTTGCCACGCTTTAAATCTGGGCAGTGAAAAGTATTTTCTTGAAATGACTTTTTAAAATTATATTTAGTCTTATCAACGCTTCGATAATTAATTGAGACATTTTCATCTATTTCATGAATGACTAAGCGAAATGTTTGGGAATCACCCTTAATTGTCATTACTTTTGGGGTTTCTAGTTTCTCCATAATTTGATGGGTATGAAACATTGTCATAAGAAAGAAAATAAAGAGAATAAAGCTTATTAATAATGTGAAGTTATTCGCATAAGTGAGTCCTATAAGAAAGAGTGTGAAATTAATTGCAATATAGAGCATTCCTTCTTTAGAAGGAACAATATAGATCTTTGCATTTTTAATGATTCTATTCTCTATTGTTTCAAAGTACTTCATGCTCTCACATTGGTTTGAGCAAGAAGAGCTTGTGCCTTATCTTGTTCAACTCTAATATTAGACTCACCTGGATGTACTAAGCGATGGCCCACAACATATGGAAAAATATATTGTATATGCTCTGGCAATACACTCTTTTCATTTGATATAAAAGCATATGATTTGGCTACTTTAATGAGATCAATTCCACTACGGTTACTCAGAGGAAAACCATCAGACTTTCTTGAATTATCTAAAAGACGGTAGATATAAGCAAAAAGAGCATCATCTACATAAACGTTTTCAATTTCTTTTTTTACTGTATTAATCCATTGGCTAGATATCTTTTCTTTAACATCCACTTCAAGGCTTTGGCTTTTATTCTTTAACATTGTAAGAGTGCTTTGTTCATCAGGATAGCCAATTTCCATTTTCAATGAGAAGCGGTCTAGTTGTGATTCCGGCAGATCAAATGTTCCGATTTGTGCATGTGGGTTCTGAGTGGCGATAACATGGAAGTTTTGTGGTAGTTCATAGGTATTACCATCTACCGTAATATGTTTTTCTTCCATTGCTTGCAAGAGAGCAGACTGGGTTTTAGGAGGTGCACGATTAAGTTCATCCGCCATAATAATGTCACCAAATAATGGTCCTTGGTGAAAATTAAATTCTTGTCTTTGGGAATTATAGATAGATGTTCCAATAATATCTGAGGGTAGTAAGTCGTTAGTAAATTGAATTCTTGATAATTTCAGATCAAAAATTTGTGCAAAAAATTTAACTAATGTGGTTTTTCCAACACCAGGAACATCTTCTATCAGAGTGTGTCCACCGCTTAAGAAGTTGGCCAATGCCAATTTTAATTTTTCTTCTTTACCTGTAAGAAGTTGATTACCAGCTTTTAGGTATATTGCTAATTCATTCATTTTAACTTTGTCGACTTGAAGTCATTTTCTTTATGTTTCACACCAATTTTTCTATCCTTCCATTGAATAATAGATGCTTTCTTAGTTTGAACATTGTCCATTTTAATATAATTGGCATAAGTAAAACTCTTTTTACCTACCTGATAACTTTTAAACTTATCCATCACTGATTTTTTTAAAAGCTCTTCTCTTTTATTAAAGTACTCAGCTTTGATTGGTATTAACTTTTTCTTATCAATAGTTGAGATAATTTTTGAATACCCACTTTCGTTCTTAGGCCTTGCTTCAACTGTCCAAGTTGACTCATCTTCTTTTAATAATTTGTATTCATACTTATCAAGTTCATTACCTGCAATATCTTCGTAGCTAAATTCACTACCCATAAATGAACCTGACTGACCCGAAGATGAAATCTTTTTTATTTTTTTGAAACGTGGCAGATATAGCCATTGTTTATTATTATCAGATTTTTGAGACCAAGTTAGAAGTTTTGTTCCTTTTACATCAAGCGGCTCAACAAACTCAGTTATAGACTTATTTCCTTCTTCATTATTTTCAAAAACTTTAGATTCCATTACTCTTTCAATTTCTTCACCTTGAGCATTTATTAAAACAAGGGTCATTTCAGAAGAGCTACCAACAAAACCTTCACCACTTTTATCAACCTTCTCCATGACTTCACGTCCGGTAATTGCAAACACCAGTGTTGGTAATAATAAAAAAGAAAATAATTTCATAAATTTAACCCTTAAAAAAAGCGAATAACATTAAACAATATATTATCCGATTCTCTGATGGGTTTCAATCCGTAATAACTTTCAGCCAGATTATCGCTGTCAGGTTTAGCTGTCTCAATGACTGAGAGTGTTGTTTCTATTGTCCAATAATTATTTGCTCGCATAGAGTGCTTCATACTAAAAGCAGTTTCGTCATACTCTTGCAGGTCAGTTATAAGTGCAAATTGTAATTGATGACTTTTAAAATCATTAAAGTTGTGGCGATAACCTAACATAATGTCTCTTTGAAAAGCTCCAAGGGTGCGGGCTTCTTCATAGGTTACACCTAGTACGGTTGTATACTCGACTAAAAAAGTTGCTGAATGATTATTCTTATAATCATGTGCCTTCTCATAACCCAAAGTTACTTTTTGAAAGTCCAATTGTGTTGCTTGGTTTAGTGTATTTGGTGGAACAAAGAACTCAACTTCTAAATTATCAAAGTCAACTTTTAAGTACTCAAACTTTAAGAGAGACTCCCAAAATTCACCCTGTAAGCTTATATATGTTTGTTTGACTGGTTGATAGTATGGCCTAATATCAAGATCATCTACTGAGCTAGGGGAAACTCCTTGTGGCTTATCAATCACAATGATGGGGTAGGCGGTATCAAATTTGCGGGCATAGTGAAAATCAAACTCAAAATTATCAAAGAACTTTTTAAAGCGAAATATATATTGAGTAAAATCAGCATCGCCAGTTTCATTATTATCAATTAAAAACTCGGGATCCTGCAGATCAAATTGTATTCCTAAGCGATTACGCTTTTGTGCAAAATGACTTGCAGGTGTTTGAAAAATACTAACAAACTGGATAAAACTCTCTTCAAACTCATAGCGCATGTTTAAACTAGGTAAACCTAATCTTTCAGTGTCTGAGCTACTGGCCGCTAGGTTTCTAGCATTATAATTATCACCTAAGGTGAAAACTTCCATGATTGTCCAATTATAAACTTGATTTCCTAAGAGGGCGGTGAAGTTGCCTTTTTCGTATTTAATAAAGGCCTCTTCGAGGTTTGAAAAATTTCGATCTTTATCAAAGTAAGCTTCACGAACATAGCCTGCCACTTTAAGTGAGAAGATATCTTCCTCTAATTCAATATTAGCTCTTAAAAGATTGGAAACTTGGTAGTCATTATTATCCTCCTCATCATCCACTTGAAATTGACGATACTCAGTTGCAAATGAGCCACTATAGTCAACATCTGCTGAAGCATAGTGGCCAATTATAATGAGGAATAATGCAATTTGAATTTTTATTTAAATACCTTTGAAGTCGCTGATTTAAAATCATTCCAAGCATTTTTAGCATCTGATTTATCAGACTTTTTAAAAGCATTTACAATAGGGTCAATGGCCCCATAACGAAATGAAGTCAAATCCACATCATCTGCTAGGATTTGTTCCATTCTAATTGTGTGTTTTTTATGGTCATCAGCAAAGACTATTGCTTTAAATTTTGATTTGGTCTTTTTTAATAAAGTCTTAAGCATAACACCTTTATTAAGTCCGGCTGTCATAAAAACTCCATTCATATAGCTAACTGGTCTGGCTTTTTTGTTCCCACTAAGCTTCATCTCTTTTTTAGTTAGGCCATAACGTTGGTGATTTTTAAGCGTATAGGGAATATATGTTGATCCAAAACCAGCACTACTTCCAATAGCACTTTTTGAAAAATCTAATCCATTTATTTGCAAGGCCCTTTCTGTTGCATTTCTAAAGTCTGGTCCTCTTGATGTTAGAAGAATAACTTTAACACCCATGTCTTGAATTGACTTAATAGTTGCAACTGTACTTATTTCAGTAGGCTTCATATTTGAAAGTGCAAAAATTTGTCCTTGTATATCTAGTAATTCACTAAACTTTGTGGTCACACAAAACTCAGGTGCTTTTTCTGCTCCAATACAATTCTCACTTTGCCAATTCCACCATTGATCACTACCAAAATTTTGAGACATTTGCAGAGTCGTATTATCAATGTCTAAAACTAAGAGCGTATTTTTCGCTCCATATTTTTTAACTTTTTCGACAACTTTGGCTTTTATATCAGCATAGGTATTAGTCTCAATTTCAATGGCATGGACTAAGTTTAGTGTGATTAAGCTTAAGAGAATTAAATTTTTCATGTTGGATCCTTAAATATAAATTAATTATGACTTAATGAAGCAAATGGCATATTATTTGTCTAGCATTTAATAAAATTTTACAAAAGTTTAACTATGTTTCAAGCAAATGTTGCATTGGGTAAGAAATTAAAAGTTTCCAGTTGGCGTAAAACTGCTTTTGGTAGTTGGAGATCAACTCAAGACTCACAGGTCTATTGTCTGCAAACTATTAACGTGGAGAGTGCCTTAAACTTTGCTAATAAAAATGGTTTTAGTCTGACTCATTTAGTGGCACAGGCCTGTGCTAGGATGATTGAAGCCAACCCAGAGATTAATACTCTTATTCGTTTTGGAAATTTTTATCCCCGTCTAGAAACCAGTATTTTCTTTCAAGTGGCTTTAGATAAAAAAGGTAAGGATCTTTCAGGTCATGTAATTAGAAATATAGATAAACTTAATCTTAAAGAAATAAGAGCTGATTTAAGTGGGGCTGCCAATAAAATAAAGGCCGGTGATGATATTCATTATAAGAAGGTCAAAAAACAAATGAATTTTATTCCCACGATCATGTTACCAAGTATTATAGACCTACTGGGCTTTCTTTTATACAAACTAAATATTTGGACAAAGCTTCTGGGTACTCCCAAAGATTCTTTTGGATCTATGATGATAACTAATATTGGAAGTCTTGGTATGCAAAGGGCCTATGTCCCATTAGTGGCGTATTCTCATTGTCCACTCATACTTGCTATGGGGAAAGTTTATGAAAGAGTGGGAGTGAAAAATGGTGAGCCTTGTGTTGAGAAGGTTATGGACTGTTGTTGGACACTTGATCATCGTGTGCTTGATGGTGTCGTAGGTTCTAAGATGGCAAAGCGTTTTGAAGAATACTTTTTAAATTTAGAATTTGAAAAGGAATGCTCCACCAACACTTGATTGTGGATCAGCATTTACCCCATCACCTTGAATATAAATATTATAAATCGAGAGTCCGTTATTCTTATTAAACCAGATATTAAAACCTACAGCTCCATATAAATAAGTCATCTCTTCTTTTTCAACTTCAATGTTTCCAACACTATCACCAATCTCTACATCTCCCTCATCAGTATTCACGCTATTAAATCGTACGTTTGCAAAGACTTCAAAGGCCTCATTAAATGCAATCGATCCAATGACTCCAAGATAATAAAAATTAGTCGTTTCACTAGAACCATAGGCAAGCTCTCCCGCAACACTTGGTCCAGTTTCATTATTTAAAAAAGAATATTTGGCCAATAATGCAGATGTAGAGAACTCTCCAAACTCCATTACATATCCAAGATCTAGATCTTCACTAATCCCTGCGCTGGCCTTCATAAAGTAATTACTATTAGCATTACCAAATTCTGTAGCCACATTTCCAGCTCCTAAAGATTTACCCGAGTTTGTAGCATTAAAAGGAGCTAGAGAACATGAAGTTAAAAAGAGAAGTCCTAAAAGTAAGATTATGTTTTTCAAATTTCTACCTCTGCAAATATAGGGTAATGATCACTTGCGGTTTTAAAGTCTATATATTCTTGGTGGATTAAAGCATAACAAGTTTTCCCATTATCTTCATATTTTACTTTAACCATTGCTTCTTTCTCTTTGTCTTTGACTTGAGATCCACAACCAAGTTCAATACGCTCAAAATTAGGGTGAATTATTTTACCTCTTTTGATTTTTAAATCATTACTAGTCACTAGGTAGTCTAGCATTAAGCGAAATGGTTTAGGGCCATAGCCATTGCCTTCATTGGTAAAGTTCATTTCACTTTGTTTAATCCATGGATTTGTTTTATTTAAAATATTTTGCATAACACTGGCACCGGGATTATCTGTTTTAAAGCCCACATTCCAGTCTCCGGCAGCTATAAAGCTTTCCCCTTGAATTGGTGTAATGGAATTCAAATTTACATCAATATCTGTTTTGCCTGTTAAGTACCATTCCAAAAACCTTAATTGATCTCTATTGCGTAGGTAATTAGGAGATTTTTTATTTCCAAAGTGATAGGCAGGAACTGTGTGTAATGTAATTATATGAATTTTCTTACCATCTACTTCTATTAATGTGTCTAGAAAGTTTTTATCAAAAAGCTCCATATCATTTGGAAGCTTAGATCCATCTGCACCAGTAAATTTTGTAAGATCAATTTTGGGATTAAATGATTTCCATTTTAAAGTAGAAATTACACTTTCTTTGATGATTTTGAATTTCGTTATAACACCACTTGAATACTGATAGGGGAATGTTCCAAAGTTGACTTGATCTGCTAGCTCTCTTGCTCCTGGAGCATTTGGATTTACATTATACTCTCCTTGAGAGTTTTTCTTGGCCTCTTTGCCAGTGTTAGCTGGATAAAAACTAGAATTATTTAAATTCAAATCGAGAAGTTTATTAAGTTTAGCAAGGTTTTCTCCCTTAGTTGTATACTGAGCATTTGGTACACCTGGAGAGTCATATTGAATTTCATTAAAAAAGACTAAATCAGGCTTGTGAGCTTTTAGTATTTTTTTTACTTCTTTAAGTGGTGGACTAAGAGTTTTAATTTTTGTTGAGTCCAGCTCCTTAATATTAAAATGAACAATATTGATAGACTTTGCCATAGTGGTTCCAAGTAAGAAGAAAAAACATAAGAGTATTTTCATTAGTTTTTTCCTTTTTCAATTTTTACTTCTTTTCCTTCCAGAAAATCACAAAAAGCATTAATTGTTTTACTTACGCCTTCGTATACATTTGCCAACTTACCTGTTCCATACATATAAGCAGCCGTTGTAAAGAGTCTATTTTTTTCATCAAAGTGAAAATCAGTGATGGATTTTTTGAAGTGATTTGCACCCAACTCTTCTAAAATCTTTATTGTGTCCTCATCGTTACCAACTGTAACTTCTGGCTCTTTTCCTTGTAGTGTTAGCGCCAAGAGTGCTGGTGAAATACAAAGGGCACATATAGGTTTTTGGGTTGCATGAAAGTGGAGTATAACTTCATTAACTTTCTTATCAACTTTGGCAGTGGTTCCATTAAAAGCAAAGTCACTTAAATTTTTGGCAACTCCGAAGCCTCCAGGGATCACAAGTGCATCAAAGTTTTCTGCCACCAGATCATCAAGAGGATTAATTTTACCCCTGGTTACTCTTGCCGCTTCAATTAGAACGTTTCTTTTCTCAGGCATCTCTTCACCAGTTATATGATTAATAACATGATGTTGATCTTTATCAGGTGCAAAAACTTCAACACTTATATTTCTTTGGTCCAGTGTAAGTAGGGTAAAAAGACTTTCTCTTAATTCAGCTCCATCTAGGTGCCCCGCACCAGATAAAATGACGCATACTTTACTCATAAATAGCTCCTTCGCCGTCTGATTCATAATATTAAAAAAAAGTTAGTGTGCAAACCTTGACTTCAATTTTTATGATCTTATCTTGTGCTTAAGTTTGCATTCTTAAGGAGATTGCTATGTTTAAACGAATTGGTTTCTTTTTATTAACAAATATTTTAGTCATAATTACCCTTCAAGTAGTTGTATTTGTGCTTGAAAGAGTCTTTCAAGTTAACTTAATGGAAGCAATTGGGGGACATGGTTATTTGGCCGTATTCTCACTTGTTTTTGGTATGGGGGGTGCCTTTATTTCCCTTTTACTCTCAAAGAAAATGGCAAAGTCTATGATGGGAGTACAGATCGTAGATGGGAGAGGAGAGTATGCTGAACTGGTAAATATTGTGCATAGACTTGCAAAGCAAGCTTCTCTACCAAGCATGCCTGAAGTTGGTATTTATCACTCACCAGAAGTTAATGCTTTTGCTACAGGACCAAGTAAGTCGAATTCACTAGTAGCAGTGTCTACAGGTTTATTACAAAGAATGGATAAAGATGAAGTTGAAGGTGTGTTGGCACATGAAGTTGCCCATATACAAAATGGGGATATGGTAACAATGACTCTTATTCAAGGTGTGGTAAACGCTTTTGTTATTTTTATCTCCCGTGTTTTGGCCAATGCTCTTGCAGGTGGGGATGATGATGAAAGACCTAATCCATTTTTATACTTTGCAATTGTTATCGGACTAGAAATAGCTTTTGGTCTCTTAGGATCCATTGTTGTGGCCTATTTTTCTCGTGTACGTGAATATCGTGCCGATAGAGGTGGAGCTAATCTGGCCGGCAGAGATAAAATGATTAGAGCACTTCAAAGACTACAAGCTCAATTTGCTAACGGTCCAGTTGATGATAGAGGAAAAGCTCTGCAGACCCTTAAAATTTCTAATCATGGCAGTGGTCTAATGGCATTATTAAGTACCCACCCAGATTTAAATAAACGCATCCAGGCCTTACAAACTAAGTAATTGCTTTGAATAAGGGACAGGACAGTCCCTTATTCATTTATAAGTCCTTATAATAATGAATATTCAATTTATATTTAAATAATTTACTCAAGAATTACCTGGGTATTTCCGACTAGCATAGTATGAAAATACTAGCTTTAATTACATTTATCTCTTTATCAGCAATATCCCAAGATACAGGTCAGTATGTAAGTCGCTTGGACAATAGTTTGGCCGAAAACTATAAAGAGAGTGCATGTTATAAAGAGTTTAATGGCGTTTATTCAGATGCAGTTGAAAGTTCAATTAATCAATTAAAATTTAAACAACAAGTTGCCTACCAGTATGGTGTAACTTTATCAGGTGGTAATTCTTCAAGTGATTGGGGGAAAGCTGAGCGCTCTATCGCTAATGCAGCTGATTATCAAAGTGATTCTAGTTCAAGTTATACATTAAATGATTTTCATGAAATTCATTCTAAAGCACAAAAAAAGTTTCCAGAAATAACAAAAGATCAAACACAGCTTTTAATTCGTAAGGGTTTTCAGTCCGGACGCTTTTGTGATCATTGGTTTTTTTCTTCACGTTATAATAAAAAGCAGGTTGCAAAGTATGTTAAAAAAGAGTTTGAATTATATCTTGAAGAAGAACAGGGACGTCGACCTGCAATTAGTGATAGTGAAATTCCTAAAGAAGAGTTGGATCAAGAAATGAATCAAGAGTTACAGTACAATGATGCTGGAGTTATTGATAATTAGAAATTATGTAAATCAGCTTTTAATTTATTAAAATCACTCATTAGTTTTTCAATCATTTCACTGGTACTTGGTATATCCTTAATCATTGAGCAGACTTGACCAATCTCTAATTCTCCCTCATCAAGATCTCCGTCATGCATGCCTAATTTTGCTCTACCTTTACCTAAGTGTTCTTTTATAGATTCTAAACCTTCACACTTCTCTTCAAGTGCTTTAATTTCACTCCAAAATTTATTCTTGTATAAACGAACCGGCACTAAGCTCTTCATGCTTAACTCAGTTGATGACTCATTTGCACTTAAAAGAAGGTCTTTATAATTTTGATGGGCCCTACTTTCTTTTGTCATAAGAAATCTTGTACCCATTTGAATGGCATCTGCACCTAAGCACATTGCGGCCAGCATTCCTCTGGCATCACCAATACCACCAGCTGCAATTAAAGGAATGTTTATCTGGTCTCTTACTTGCGGTATAAGAGTCATCGTTGTTAATTCATCACGTCCATTATGTCCGCCGGCCTCAAACCCCTCTGCGATAACCATATCAACTCCAGCATCTTCACATTTTTTTGCAAGATTTGGACTAGCACAAACATGAATGACTTTGGCATTTTGATCTTTTAAATATTGAGTGTATTTTTTAGGGCTACCTGCACTGGTAATGAATACTTTTATTCCAAGTTCAAGTGCGGTTTGTATTTGTTCTTGCGCTCCATGATAGAGGAGTGGAATATTCACTGCTAATGTTTTATCGCTTAGAGATTGTGCTTTCTTTATTTGTTCTTTTAAAAGCTCAGGCTTCATCGAGCCAGCTCCTAAGACTCCTAGGCATCCAGCATTAGCACTGGCAGCTGCAAGCTTAGCTCCACTAACCCAAACCATACCACCTTGGATGATTGGGTATTTAATATTTAATAACTCACATACTTTATTCATGCTAATCTCTTTTTTTATAATTCTCACACATCTCATCTCTAAGGGCCAGTGCAGGTGAGCGCTCAAGGTGTGCAAGCATTTCAGTTTCACTTTCACCTTTTAACCGTGCCCTTGTACTAGTGCGTTTTTTACCAAATTTATCCCCGCTATAAAGCTTAAAGCCTGCGCTTAGCATAGACTTGCGAATACTGGAGGAGGCACTATAGGTGCTCATGATAACGTCTTTATCACTGTGATCAATTAAATCTTTAAACCATTCTACGGTCCATAGATAAGGGTTACGTCTGGGACTGTAGGCATCTTGATAAATGGCATGAAACTTATTTGTCTCAGATTGAATAAGCTTGCGAGCATCACCTAATTTAATTTGTAAGGTAAAATTCTTAGATTTAAATTCATATAGTTCAGTATTAATTTGATTAATTGAAAATTGTGGATGTGTATTTATAAAGTAATCGATTAATTCAGCTTGAATTTCATAGCTAACCATTAAAACGTTCTCTTCACTTAGGGCTTCATAAGTTTTTATAAAACCAAGACCAGTGCCAAAACCTATTTCTAGAATTTTAAAATAAGAGTGCTCTTTAACTCTTTCTTTTATTTGGCACCCGTTAATATAGTGCAGTTCAGTTTCATTTGCTGCTCCATGCAAAGAATGGGCATTTTCATTATACTCTTTTGAATAAAGGGTAAAGCTGCCATCTTCTGTTTCTACTAGTTCGTGATCTTTTAATTTCAGATATTATCCTTTTAAGTTATAATAAATTTGTGAAAGAACTTCTATATAATAAAGCATATGAGAAATTTACTCCAGATTGGTTTGAAAATCTAGCTGCCGTTGATCAATATCTTTATGAGAATAATAGAACTCTTAGAGAATTTTGGGATCAGTATATAGAGCAATTCTTTACTCATAGTAATAAAAAATTCAAAGTACTGGATCTTGGCTGTGGACTAGGTGGTTTTAGTCTCTATTTAGCTGAAAAAGGTCATGAAGTAATAGGTATAGATATATCTGAGTTGGCCATCCAAAATGCAAATTATCTCGCCAATATAAAAAACCTAGGTGATAGAGTTCGTTTTTTAAAAGTAGATATAACTAATCAGACTAAGCTTGGACATGATTTTGATTTTATTTTTGATTCTCACTTACTTCATTGTTTAACTAGTGATGCAGAAAGAAAGGCTTATTTTGATTTTATTAAATCCCATATGCATGCTGAGACTCATTACCTTTTAGAAACAATGGCCTTTCAAAAAGGTTTGCGTACACCACTTGAATATAACTTTGATGATAATTATACATTATGGAAGAGTAATGGAGATGGTGAAGAGTATGCATTGCGCAAAATATTACCTTCTTTTGAACTAGAGCAAGAAGTAAAAGCAAATTTATTAGAAATTAATTTTTTATACTTTCATGCTGAGCTTACTTTTCATGTTTTCACGGAAGAGCCTGACTATCCTATTCAACATTTGCCACAAACATTACGCTTAGCTGCAAAGCTTTCTTCTAATGCATAAGGTTAGGAAATTCTTTATATAAATTTAGTATTTTAACTCTGATTTATTTTAGATTATCATATTAAGAAATAATTAAAGGTGGTTATATGTCTAAAAAATGGTTTGAAAGTTATCAAGAAGGTGTACCTCATGAAATTGATATGAGTGAGTACAAGAGTATTGTTGAGGTTATTGAAAATTCATTTAAACAATTTGCTTCTAAGCCTTCATTTCATTGTATGGGAAAGACATTATCATTTAGCGAAATGGATATTCTTTCTCAAAAGTTTGCCTCATTTTTGCAAAATAATTTAGGACTTAAGAAGGGTGCACGTGTTGCGCTTATGATGCCTAATATTCTTCAATATCCAGTGGCCCTCTTTGGTGTTCTGAGAGCTGGAATGATTGCTGTAAATGTAAATCCTCTTTATACTGATAGAGAGCTTGAGCACCAATTAAATGACAGTGGTGCTGAAGCGATAATTATTTTTGCAAACTCAGCTCATATCCTTGAAAAAGTTAAGGCAAATACAAAAGTAAAACATGTTATGGTTACACAAATTGGTGATATGTTAGGTTTTCCTAAGTCATTATTAGTTAACTTTGTTATTAAAAATGTTAAAAAAATGGTGCCAGCATGGAATTTACCAGGGCATGTAAAGTTCTTAGATGCATTAGCGTTAGGAGATGAAAATAAATTTCAAAGAGTTGAACTCACTCATGATGATACAGCTTTCTTACAATACACTGGTGGTACAACAGGAGTTTCTAAAGGTGCAGATTTAACTCATGGAAATATTGTTGCAAATATGATTCAGGCACGTGCTTGGATTAGAAATTGTATTACACCGGGTGAAGAAATTATCATCACTCCTTTACCGCTCTATCATATCTTCTCATTAACAGCCAATTGCTTTATCTTTTCAAGTGTTGGTGCTTTAAATGTTCTCATTACTAATCCTCGTGATTTTGATGGGTTTGTTAAAGAGTTAGGAAAATGGAAGTTTAGTGCTGTCACAGGAGTGAATACATTATTTAATGCTCTTTTAAATCACCCAGAATTTTCAAAATTAGATTTTTCTAGTTTAAAAGTTACACTTGGTGGAGGGATGGCCGTTCAAAGAGCTGTTGCTGAGAAGTGGAAAACAATAACAGGTAAGCCACTTATTGAAGCTTATGGCCTAACAGAAACAAGTCCAGCAGCTTGTATAAATCCGCTAGATATTCCAGAGTATAACGGAATGATTGGTGTTCCAATATCTTCAACAGATGTAAAAATATTAGATGATGATAATAATGAAGTTGCTCAAGGTGAAAGAGGCGAGATTGCAATTAAAGGACCACAAGTAATGCGTGGTTATTGGAATAGACCTGAAGAAACTGCAAAAGTTATGACTAGTGATGGCTATTTTAAAACAGGGGATATCGGTGTTATGGATGAAAAAGGCTTCTTTAAGATTGTAGACCGTAAAAAAGATATGATCTTAGTTTCTGGCTTTAATGTTTATCCAAATGAAATTGAAGATGTTGTTGTTTCTCATCCAAAGATTTTAGAAGCAGCTGCAATTGGTATTCCTCACGATAAAAGTGGGGAAGTAGTTAAGCTCTTTATTGTTAAAAAAGATGATTCACTTACTGAGAGTGAGGTAATTGAATTCTGTAAAGCTGAGATGACAGGTTATAAAGTGCCAAAGGCCATTGAGTTTAGAGCAGAATTACCAAAGTCTAATGTAGGAAAAATCCTTAGAAAAGATTTAAGAGCAGAGGAATTAGCAAAGGCATGATTAATTTACTTATAGTTGATGATGAAACCAGTATAGCTGAGTTACTTGCTGAGGTATTTAGCCTTGAAGGTTTTAATTGTGACTGTTCTTACTCTGGCAATCAAGCCATACAGAAGCTGGCAGATAAGAAGTTTGATTTAATTATTAGTGACGTGAAGATGGGAGATGGTGATGGGCCATCTCTCTTGAACCATGTAAAAACAAAAGATCTTGGTATCCCTTTGATTTTTATAACAGGACATAGTGAGTTCACAGAAAATGAATTAAGAGATCAAGGGGCTTTACAGGTCTTTTATAAACCTCTAGATCTTGACCAATTCATTCAAGAAATAAAAGTAATTTCTAAAACTCTTAGTTAATATTTTTGGCCTTATTTTCCGATAAGGTCTGTATGAATGGATTATCACTCCAATTAAAATACGATTATTTAAAGCAAGCTTCAGAGTTAATAAAAGACTTTGAAGCAGCTGTGCTTAATTATTTAGAAACTAATGATAAACAGTATCTAGATATTGCCTATAAAAAATCATATATTTTACATCGTACTGCTAAGGCAGTTGAGTTTGAAAACCTGATTCATTTCTTTGATCAATTAGAGGTTCTTTTTAGTTTTTTAAGAAATAAATCTCATAATGAATTAAATAATGCAGAGTTCTTATTAGATCTAACTGATTATGTAAATAATCTACACACGGTTTTATCTAGTGATATCGATGCTCGTTTTAATCATCATGAGGTTTTTAAAAAAATTAATAATTTTATTGCTCTAAATAATCAAAAACATATTCAAGCACCAGAGCATGCTCATTATGAAAAATTAAATATTCAACACGCTGAGATCTATGATCTTTCACTTGAGTTATACTCATTAAAATCATCTTTGACTCAAGAAAAGCCCACTATGAGTCTCTTGCAGAGTCTAAATTATATTAGTGAAAAACTTTTGAGTAAAACACAAGAGCTTAATATGTTTAGGTTTAAAGAGCTTATTGATAAAGTTAAAAATAAGCTTCCACTATACACCCATGCTAAGTTGCAAATTAATGCCTTTGGTGATGATCTTCGTATTGAGAAAAAATATTTAGCGAATTTAGAGCAGCCTTTAATTGATCTCTTTGTATTTATATTAAGAAAAAACCATGATCAATCAATTACAAGACTACTTTATACTGTAGAAGAGTCAGAAGAGAATACTTTTGTTAACTTTAACTTTGAAAAGGTTTTTTTAAATGATTCAGATATTAAAACTATCCAACATCAATTAAAAGAGCATGGTTTAAGTTTTGAATTTTCTCAAAATTCTAATAGTGGTCTAAGCTTCTCATTAAATTTAAATAAATCTTTTGATCTAATTTATGGATATGTTTTTCAAGTTGGAAATTCACAATATATTATCGAGAAAGAATATATTAAAGAAACAGTTGAGCTTACAAATGATTCTTTATTCAAACTAGAGAATCACGGCCTATATTATTTAAGCTCTGGTAAGAATATACCAATTATAACCAATGGCCTTTTTGAGCAGTATGCACAAGGTGCAAAGATCGGGTTATTAATTGAGTACAAAGGGCAAAAAGCTGTTATGCCAATTGAAAGCTATGGAAAAATGCAAAAAGTTGTAAAAAAATATTCTTATTCTGTTAGCTTTGATAAGAATACTTTTAAATCCCTTGCTTTTTTAAATGATGGAAAGCCAGCATTTGTTTTCAATGGACCAAAGTTAATTGAAAGTGCTTATGAAAATGAATTAAAACTTACTAAATATATTGAATGTCATATGGATAATAAGACATTTGCATTTAGAGCAGATCAAGTTAAAGAAATTGTCTCTAAAGAATTGCTTAGTATCTCTCGCTCTGATGATGGTGTTTATGGACTTATTAATTATCATGGAGAAATTGTTCCAGTATTTCACCCTGAGTATATAAAATTAAATGAAGAAAACTTTTCTAATATTTTAGTCTTTAATTGCGAAGGTGGGCATAAAGGTATGCTAGTGAATTCAAATGTTAGTATTAAGAGTATCCTCAATGATGATATCTATGAGGAACATGCATTTGAATCAAGCTTTTTAAAGAATTGGATCTGTGAATCTTATCAAAAAGAGGGCAAAGAAGTGAATGTTCTCAACCCGGAAAATATATTCCTTAATCAGTTATTTTTAAAAAAAGTTGCTTAAAAGTTTTAGTCTTTTAAAATATTCTTATGAGTTATAACTTTCTTGTTATTGATGATGAACCTGAACTTGTTGAGTACATGCAATCTCTTTTAGAAGATGAGTATCCAGGTTGTATGGTCCATGCATTAGATGATTGTGAAGAGGCGATTGCTTATTGTCGTGCTAATGTATATGACATTATTTACACCGATTTTAAGATGCCTAAGATGAACGGTGACCAGCTTATAAAAGGAATTCGAGAGTTAAATAATGATAATCAAAGTGCTGGTGTTATTGTTCTAACTGCTCACGGAGAGTCTGCCAGAATTGCATTTGATAATCTTGATAATGTTATTATTTTAGAAAAACCATTAGATATTGAAGTGAATCGTAAAAAGGTTCGTATATTACTATCCCTTAGGAATTAAATGGAACATATAGGGATTGATATACTATTAGTGCTTATTGGCTTTATTATAAGCTTTGCACTTCAAAAGTTATTTCCCCAACTTTTAAAAATTATTCCATTTGCAATCGTTGCGGGATTTGTGGTTATTCTAATTAAAATATTTGGTTTTAAAATTTCAGAATATAATACTCTATATACCGATATCTTTTTGGCCTTTATTTTTGGAAGTTTCCCCTTAACGATTAGTACATTGGATAAGAAGTTTGTAAAAAATGTTTTACCTTTATGGCGTTATTCTTTATTTCAATACCTTATTCAATGGGGTGGATCTATTATTCTTGTTACCTATATTCTTAAAAATTACTTTAACCTTGGGGATGAATTTGGAAGTTATCTTCCTAGTGGATTTGCGGGAGGACATGGATCGGCTGCAGTCGTTGGTGATCTCTTGCAAAGAGGTGGTATAACAGATGCATTAAGTTATACCATGTTCTGTGCTACAGCAGGTATTCTTTTCTCAGTATTTGGTGGAATCATTTTAGCAAAGGTTTTCAAGAGAAAGTATCATTTAAAAAATATTCAAAGTCATACTGCTCAAAATTTTCATTTTAAAGACTTTATGATTATTTGTGTGACTGTAATAATAAGCTTTATTCTAAAGCCGACAATCTATAGCCTTATGCAACTTAATGTACCTGGCTTTGTTATAGCAGTACTTATTGGCTTTATTATGCGTATGTTTTTTGGTTCAAGAGATCAAGTTACTCTAGGTTTAGTGAGTACTTTTACAACTGATTTATTAGTAATTATTGGAATGGGGTCAATAAACTTTTTATTAATTAAAGAAAATATTTTTCCACTTATCGTTCTTTTCTCATTTGGTCTGATACAGGGAATTATAGTTTTCTTATTTCTTTCTAAAAGAGTTTTTCAAAAAGATGATGCTTTTGAAAAAGCCCTTTTCACATGGGGCTGGTCCATTGGTGGTTTAGTTATAGGCCTTAATTTAGTTCAATCATTAGAGAAGAAAATGAATCCTAATATTATAGAAGAATTTGCCATGACCTATTTGATTCTTTCTCCTTTTGAAATAAGTCTCTTAGTTCTAGGGCCATGGCTACTTTTAAATGGCTTTGCACCATTTATGGGCCCTATATTACTAAGTGCGGCCATAATTTTACTCATATGGATGCTTAAAAAGCCCTTAAGTAATTGATATTTCATTTTAGACTTTATTCAAATCTGGTTTTGTCCGATAATTAAGTATATGAAAGTACAATTATTAACTCTATGCTTTGTCCTTATTTTCTCATCTCTTAGCTTTGCTAATGAGGCCTCAGATTATATTACTGCTTTACGGGCACGAGATGTGGAAGGACAATTAGTTAATTCAGACCTATATACTCGTTGTGCTTCTCAGGCAGACACTGCTATAGAGAGTGATGGTACCTTAAATCGAGATACTGAAATTCAAAATTGTTTTGCAACAGAGTTTCAAAATACAAGTGATGAAGATCTTCAACAACTTTCAAGCAATTTAAATATTCAAGGTCTAGAGTTTGAAAAGACAGAAACAAATAAGAGCTTAAGACAGTATCTTTCAGAGCGTATTCACGATGCTATTCATGGTGAAGGAAGTTATGGAAAGAATAAATTAAAAGAAATGAAGTTTGTTGATCAGGGATTATTTTTTAGGCTTTATGAATCTCAAATTCATAAAAATATTACTCTTGAATTTGCAAAGTACTGTCTTGAAAATGCTGGTAAAAAAGGTAATCCTAATTACTTTACTATGTTTGCTTCTTCATTAACAAATACCCAAATTAATGAAAGACTTGAACAGGGTAAGAAGTTAAAAATATCAGAAATAAACATTATGGATACTTATAAAGTTGCTGATGAAGATGGTAAAGATAATAATGGAAGAGTGAAGTATAAGAAAACAGATTGGACTAAAACCAGTAAAGATCGAACTGCTGAACCTAATACTATCTTTCAAGCAAGTCATGATTTTAACCAAGCTAGCTCTAAGTTTGGAGATGTATTTCACGAATATAATTATTGTACGCGATTAAGTACAGACCCGAATGATCCTTGTCATAAAGATAAGGGGAGAAATGCTAATTTAATAAATATGCTTAAAGGGTTTGAACTAGACCTATCAAAGAATACGAGTGCTGGAAGCTTAGGTGCTAAATTGGGAAATCGTTTTGTACTTTGTTCAAAGGTAATTGTTCCTACTGCATGTGAGGCCTTTAGATGTCGTAATACTTACACATGGCCAGCCACAACAGCAGATTTAGATAATGATAATAGTCTTATGGGTAAGAAGCTCAAAAATTGTCGTGATGTATTAGGTATTGATCGAGTAGGGTCCACTGGGCCTGATACCGATAAGTCAGGGAAAATTGCATGTAATGTGGTTAGTAAAATTGTAGATTATAAGAAGACATTGGAACTCATTAAACAAAAGCAACAAGAATTAAATGATGACTTTAAAGTGGCCAAGGGTCTTAATGTAAATGATGTTTTTGAAGGCCAGTATAATCCTAATGGTGAAGACATTGATAAGATAACATCGATTTCATCTAAAGAGATTAAAGAAGCGAGTTCAACATCTGTTGATACGGATGAGCTTAGGGCACGCTGTATTGTTAATGGTGAATTAAATGCTACTGATGCTGAGTGTGCAGATTTAAAATTAGAAGATGAAGATATAGATAAATTAAAACAAACTAAGGCATTAGCTGATGCTGAAACTGCGGCTTACCTAGAAAGAGTCAGAAGATTTCGTGATAGTGGTATGAGTGATGAAGATGAATTGAGAACACTCATTATTGAAAATGGTTTGGCAACAGAAGCTACAGTAGAAGACTATATTAGTAATACTGATCGCAATGATATTGTGCAAATTATTGAGAATAAGTATAAAGCAGATAGACAGGCCATAATTGCAACTATGAATGATAGACTCTACGAAGTCCTTAATAGAGATAAGAGTCAAGCTGATACTATTAGAACTAATTTTGCTGAGGATCAGATTAATGATCTTGAGGGAAATAAAGATAGGGTAGAGACACTTTTTAACTACACAAATATTGTTACTTCATATGTAAGCCTTGTTAGTAAAGATGGTGATGGTAATCAAGGTAGCCCCCGTGCAAATACAATTGCGAGAGAGATTGAAGAAAGTGGCTTTACTGATGATACGGAAAGACAGCAATATGAAGAGTTTTTTAATGATGAAGACGATCAGTCAAGCTCTGGTGGCTCAGACGCTGGCTTTTATTCAACTGAATCATTGATAAATGATATTGGAGACTTCGCTTCTGTTGATAATTAAGTGCATTCTCCCCCTTTTACTTTTTTCAATTAATACTTATGCCAATAAAGTTATGGTGACTAATTTTGAAGGGAAAGTGAAAGTAAATGATCTTGAAATTATAAAAAAAACTCCTTTAAAAAATGGTTATAAATTAAGTGTTCCTAGTGATAGTGACTCCTTTGCAGTCATTACCTATGATAATGGTAATAGAGTTCTCGTAAAATCAGGTGAAGTCATTATAGACAAAAATGAGACAGATAATAACCGTCTTGCTTTTAAAAATGGTGAATTTTATTTTCATGTGATCAACCCTGATAAGCGTCTAATTACATCTGTAATGGCCTTAAAAACACCTCAATCAGTATTTAATATCTATGGTGGGGATAGTTATTTAAATTTAACTTCAGGTAAGCTCTTCTATGGTGTCATTCGCGGTAAAACTCAATATGAAGACCCATGGGGAAAGCTTACGGTCATTAAGTCACAATCAATACAGATTTTAAAAGAAAATCAAGCTCCTAGAACTAGTCCTATCGCTTATAATGTATGGAAGAGAATAAAGTTAGGTTTTGATCGTATGGGAATAAAATACCTAGAATAAATTGCCAATATTAGTCCATAATTTATTTTTTTTATATAATAAGTAATAAATCAGTGAACAATTGCACTTATGTTGAAACCCTTGTTGGGAGTTGAGGATCTATTATGAAAACACTTTTTTTACTACTTACTTTTTTAATGACTTCTGTAATTGCAGATGAATTTAACCCACCAAGTGATTCATCTTATGTGGCTTGGAAGACACGCAAGAGAATGTTCTTATTTAAAGAAGTAATACCAATAGGTGTGAGTAAGAATATAAATATTAAAAAATCTGTAAATAACGATTTCACTATTATCATTCCTAAAGACAGTTTTGATAGTGGTGACTCTGATCGTGATAAAGAGGTGGTCTTAATTCTAAAAGGTAAGAAAAATCCAAATATTGAGTTTAATTTTAATTTAAGTAAGCTTGATATCATTAATTTAAAAAGTGGGGATTTAAAAAATATTAAAGGAAAGCTTAATGCCACTGACTCTCCAATTGATGTTACTTTTTCAATTTCATTAAATGAGGATAATAAAGAAGCCATTGATGTAAAATACGAAGGAAACTTTAGTCACTTTGGGATTAAACCTCCAAAGGTTGCTGGAGGTGCTGTGGCGAAAGTTTATGATGAACTTACATTAATGGGTACAATCTTATTTAGCGATTTAATGATCTGATTCTAATTTTTGCATTAAATAGAGTAAAATCATTGTGCTAGAAGCCACTGAGCTAAAGACCATAGTCATAATAATTATTTGATAGCGTACTGCAATCAAAGGCTCTATGCCTGCAAGGATCTGTCCAGTCATCATGCCAGGAAATGAGACCAGACCAACCGCCATAAATGTATTCGTTATAGGAATTAATGAGGCCTTCAGAGCGAGCTTACGGGCTTGGCTATAATCATTATGCTCTCTTTCTTTTTGAAAGCGCTCTAGTGCTAAGCTCATCACATTCATGGCCTGAGAAAAAATCATTCCTGCCAGTGGTATGATAAAACTTATCTTTAACCAATTATCGCTAGGAATAATGAAATAAGTCATAAAAACCAAAGTTGGAAAGGCGCCAAATAATAAAGAGACAAAGCTAAGTGTATAAAGCTTGAAATTTTTCTTATAAGCACTACTCATACTAATGATGGCTGCCATAATCAACATCACTAATAGTGCAAGTAGTGTAAGTAAGTCATTTTCATTTGAGAATAAGCTTTTTAATAAGTAACCAATAGCGACTAATTGTAATAGCATTCTAAGGGAAGCGATAATGAATCGTTTCACATCACCTATAAGTGAATATAAAATAATGATAAGAATGATTAAGGGTATAAAGCTTAGTAGAACATTTTCAAAAGGTATTAATTGAGTCATAAACTCTAAATAGTATAAAAACTCTTTAAAGTCAGGGAAAATTGACATATTTCTTGAAAATATCGATGTAATATCATGGGGTTATGTATCCTTATATAAAGTCATCTTATTGTTTTACCGTAAAGTATTATGTTAGAATAAAGAAGCATATGATAAAAAAACTAGTTTTAACATTTATTTGCTTTTGTATCGTGAGTGTTCAGGCTTACGCAATTAATTGTGAAGTAAAATGAGCTTAGTCGTCTCGCGAAAATAGTTAAGAAAAAGCAACATAAGGCCCAGAATAAACACTCTTGTTGTCATAGTAAGAAAGAAAAATCTAATAAAGATAAAGAATGTAATCATAATGAATCAGATCTTTGCTATCATGAAAGCTCATCTGATTATCAAGTTGAACTTAATTCTTATGTAGTTTCAAACTTCAAGCATTTCACATTTAACCCTATCACTTCGATGGATATAAACCTTATACAAAATCAGCTAAGTATTAATAGGGTCAATTTGAAAACCAGGCAAGAGCAACAAAAAGACTGATGATACTTATACCACTTTCTTTATTGATTAATTTGCTCATAATATATTTTAATTTTAGATTATTTAGTCTGAGTTCGATTATTTTTAGTGTTATCTCTATTGCCGCTTCAGGTGGACTTATTCTACTATGGTTAGGTGGTTTTAATAGTTCTGTTGCCGTTTGGGTTGGTTTTATAGCGCTCTTTGGAATTGCTGTTGATGATGGTGTTGTGATGATGACTTTTTTAAAGGATTCACTTACAAATAATACACCTAAGGACTGGCAAAGTCTGAAAGATACAATTAGTGAAGCAGGATCTAGAAGAATTCGTCCACTTGTGATGACTACAACAACGACAGTCATTGCATTATTACCAGTTATGTGGGCGACTGGGCAGGGGAGTGAAGTAATGAAACCAATGGCAATACCTACTCTTGGTGGAATGGCGATTGAGCTCATTACTTTATTTATTGTACCTGTGATATTTAGTTATGTTTTAGAATATAAAATAAAAAATAAGGAGATTGAATATGAAAACTTTAATGATTAGTTTAATTTTACTTTTAAATTTTGCCCACGCTGAAGATGCTCATAAAAATCATAAATCGATGCAAATGAGTAAAGAGAGTCATAAGCATAAAGAACATAAGCACGGAAAAAGTAATGAGGCCTTTAATAATGTATTAAAGAAATATGAGGAGTTACACTCAGCTTTCTTTGAAAATAAAATTGAAGCTATAAATAAATTGGCAAAAGATTTAATTGTGGAAATTGATAAGATTGAAGATGAAAAGATTGCTAAAACACTTACTTATACAAAGAAAAAGTTAAAAGAAATTAGTGAGAAAGATAATATTGAAATAAAGCGTGATGCTATGGATACGGTTTCACAAGGTTTATTAGTTGTATTAGAAAAACATGCACCTAATAAGAGTTATTCACGCTATTATTGTCCAATGCTTAAGAAATATTGGATTCAAAATATTACAAAGTCTGAAGAAGTAGTTAATCCTTATGCTGGTGATTATATGCCACATTGTGGAGTGAAAAAATAGGTTAGTTACTTACAACTTTAATTATTAAAACGTGCTCGTATCAAACTTGCCTTATCTATAATAGACTGAGCATATTGAGCACGTGTACTTTCGCCATTATAATCTTCAAGTGCACGGCGGTAGTTTTCACGTAAGCTTCTATTGGGACTATAATTCTTAGTTAAGAAAATCTTTAAAATTATAGCACCCGCTAAAATACTTTGCTTAATATCTCTTTTATAAACTTGCTTAATTTGATACTTCGTCTTGTCACGATACAAAGCATAGAGTTCATTATAGGCACTTATACCTAAACAATTCTTTAAGTCATTTCTTAGGCTTCTAATAACACTTGAACGAGCATAGCGACTGCCACGAATACCTAATTGATCTTTTACTTCTTGAATTGCCACACCAGTCATCTGTGAGAGTCCAGCGGCTCCTGTACTAGAATTAGCACTAATATAAAAAGTAGATTCTTGGTGAATTTTTGCCAGTAGGTAGATGGCATCAACTTGTGCACATTGTGCGGCCAAAGTTATATTTTCTGCAATTTCTCTGGCATTTGTACGGGCATTTCTATTAATTTTGGTGATATATTCCTCGGCGGCGATCTCATCATAAGTTGATGTTGAACGATAATCATTATTAAAATCTTCTAAATCTAAAAAGAATCCATCGATAATGATTTCGCGTGCCATAAGATGAGTAGAAAAGTTTGCTAATATGAATAGGGATAATATTAGAGTTTTCATGGGTTAAATCATATGTGAAAAGGCAGTGGCATCATAGGAAATTGAAATAAATTCACGTCAAATAGCAGCATAAAAAATGCACGATAAGAAACATTATCGTGCATTTTAACTCTTTGAAATCACTTGAGTTTTATTGGCACGCACGATAACGAAAATTATCCGTGCATTTTAGGTATTATTTAGTTCCCTCTTTTTGTTCGCATCTTACAACTACTTCGTATTGGCCAATTAAAGGCTCTTTCTTGTGCAATATTTTATGACCATTAGGGCACAAATCTTTCTCAATTTTCTTATAACAAGAAGAATCATATTGCTGTGGACACTTAACCTTGTAAGTATTATCAGAAACCCACTCACTTGTAGCGAACTGAGAACAAGAAACTGTTAGTAATAATAAGAATAAAATTTTCATGAGATAATTGTTAGATTTTTTTTTGAAAATGTCAAAAAGTGACAAAAAGTGACAAAAATAATCACTTTTTAACAAAAAATATCTTTTTTTCGATGTGATCTAGCCTTTTTTCATGACCATCAACTTTTTGAGCCATTTTACCTGTGTTGTGACTTATTCGTGCAAGAAAAAACAACACAGGCAAAAAAGGAATAATTACACTGAAATCAAACTCGATCATTTTCGCTCTCACTAGGAATAGCAATTACATCTGTTACATCATCAATATCCTCTAAGACCCTTTCAAATCTATTTTTTGGTTTATCCTTTCTGACTGCTCGAACAACTGCACGAACGCCATCAATAACCATTTTTGCGATATTGAGATACTTAAAAAATCTCATTAGTTTTGACCTAAAAGCTTAGCGTAATATTCCTTAACTTTGAGTTTAACGATCTCCTCAAGGTCTGGATAAAACTTTGCTAAAGCTAAATCATCTAAAGTTGTTGGTGATTTTTTTACAGCTTCTTTTAAAGCTGGCTCCAAAACCTCATCAATACAATCATTAGTAAGGTCATCAAGTTTAATGTTTTTGTAAATCATGTCTTTAATTTTTTGATTCATCCTAAACGCTCCATATTTCTATTAAACCGCTCCCAATAAGCGGTAGTATTTTTCTTCCATGTTTCATTAACTGTACCGTTCAAATATTGAGTCACACGACCTTGACCGCCATTATATGCTCTTAACACAAGCTCTAAATTATTATTGTACTTTTTCATTAGGTCTTTAACGAGCATAGCCGCCACTTCAATTTCTACCTCTGGCTTTAAAAGTTCGTCTCGATCAATCATTGGCATATAATCTCTGGCCGTTGGTAATTCAATATGCATCAAGCCTGCCGTTGTATTACCACCAACAGTCACACTATTTTGATATTCTCCTAGCCAACTCTCATTGAGAGAAATTGCTTTTAAAATTTTTGGGTTAACACCATGTTTTAAACCGAACTTTACAAAAAGCTCATCATAATCATCATTAACACCGCTTATTGCTTTTTTTGTAAAAATTAACGCTCCCAAAATTAATGCTCCAAAAATAATTAAATTCTTCATTTCTTAGACAACAATTGAAATAAAATAAAAGCTCCAATTGTCTTTAGGAGCCATAAACTAGCACCACCGACCGCAACCGTTGTTGCAGTGTCTTTAATATCCTCAACTGTATTAACAGCAATATTTTTAACATCATGAAAAGTAAATGATGAAACTTGCTCACTTAAAGCATCAAAGAATGATGATGATGATGGTATCTTTCCTTTAGGTAGTGAACTAGCAAGATCTTTCATTGCATCCCGAACCTCACTCCAATCAACATAACCAACTGCCTTATTGTACATTTCAAAAAAATCATCATGCTTAAGTGGATTGCCCAAAACATCTGTTACGTCGAAATCAGTTCGATAATACTCAATCATTGCTTCGTAAGAATCAAATGGAAGTTTATTCTTTGAATTGTCCCAAAAAATTTTTAAAGCTCTTTTTGCATTATCGTACATTAAGCAACCTCTTTAATTATCATTGAATATTCAAATTCAGTGATATTCACATCAAAGCTAGTTGTATCAACCCTAAGTTGAAACTGATGAATACCATCAGACAAGGCACTTACATCTACTAAGAATGCGTGCTTATAATGCAAGTTTGCAGTAGAGCCATCATTCCATGAGCCATTATAAGTTTTTGTTGAACTTACGAGTTGAGTACTTGAAGTTGAAAAAGTCTTAAGTGTATTTGAAATATTAAGATCATGAAAAAGTTTAATGGTTGGTGTTATGCTGTAAAATGGATCGCCACCGACTTTCTCCATTTGAAAATTGTTAAACTTTAACTCAACTAAAATCTTAGAGGCATTATTTAAAACAACATTCATTTCTGTGGTGTCCATGAAGTTTGCATCATAACCAATTACATCTGATTTTTTAAACTCTGATACCATTGATTTATCAACAATAGACTCAGGGTTATATCTACCACCATAACCATAATTATTTCCATAAACGACAAGCTTATGTTCTTTGCTTCCTAAGTAACTACTTCTCATTTATACCCCCTCATTTAAAACAACTACATCATCTGCGTCTGTTAAAGCCGTTCTAACGTAAAGCTCATCCGAATTACGCCATTCAAATGATTGGTCAGGGTAACACCTTAGTGATTTTTTTTGATAGTTAACATCATTTAAAATACTCTCTTTTCCAAGGTATAAAATTTCAGAACTATAATTAAAAATAGTTCCAACTCCCCTGTTACTATCAACGTCAAAAATTTGTGTTGGTGTTTTAGTCACTGGGTTTTGGTCATGGTCATAACTCGAACCATCACTATTTACAATAACGCCCTTAAGTTCTTGCTCAATAGAACCAACATTAATTGCTGAATGATGAGAAAATAAAACATCTATATAAGTATTCTCTTGAGCTTCCCAACTTAATGTGGCACCTGCCATTGGTATCTCAAAAGGTATTGTCATATTCGATCTTAAAGGTATTCCATCACTTGCATTATTGTTATCATTTACAAAAAGTGTAGCAGAGAATTTTTTCTTGTTAGAACCAATTACCCAAACACCCATAAAAGATTGATCGAACAAATTACCTTCTCTTGATGCTCTTGTTCTTTTTTCATCAAGATGAAATCTAACGACTGTAAATGCCTTAGTACTTGTTGTTCTTGAATATGTTTGCCCATCCTGCAAGAACTTTAAAAGTTTTTGCAATTGTGGGTTTAGAACTTCTTTACTATCTGCCATAATGACACCTTATTTATTTTCTTAATAATACTAATAATGTCACAAGACCTAAGCCACCTGCGAGCATCATCATCATCTTTTCATTATCACCACCGTTATTGCTTCCCCCTGGAGTTTGAACAACAATAGGTTGTTGACCAGATGATATTGGTTTAGGTTGTTCGCCACCTTTGCTACTTCCTAATAAATTACCCAAAACAGAATCTACAACTTGACCGCCATATTGATTCCATTGGTCTTCCCAAAAATTTGATTCATTCATTCCATTACTCCCTATATTAGACTTTACGCTCTCATCAATTGCGGCTCCACCTACACTTGCAATCGTACGACCTGCATCCACTGCATTGCCTGACGCTCTTTGAGATATGATTGAAGTTGCAGCCGTGCCACCTACATTTGCAGCCGACTGACTTATAACACCTTGACCTGCTAGAGAACCTAGTGCATTTGCAGCACCATAAGCACCGCCAATAGTTCCTGCCAATTGTCCGTATTGAGAAGTTTTTTTAGAGCCACCAAATTGCTTAGTTAAATAGTTACCACCACCAACTAGCTCACTAGCTCCTAACGTATAGTAAGCAGCGGCACCTCTACCAATTAAACCTGCCGTTGCATTTACACCATCTTTATTCTTTTCCCAAACTCGATCAGCTTCTTTTCTAACATTGCTAATTGCTTTTTCGCTTTCTTTATAAACATCACCAACAACTGGAACACTTTTAACCGTTTTCTTTACGGCTTTTTCCACTTTATCAATACCAGTAGCTTTTTTTACTGATTTAACGGCCTTTTCGGCTTTCTTTACTACATCACCCATTACTTACCTCACACACGAGAGATATTACGTCATCTTGAGCTTTAAAAGGCTTTAGACCGCACTTTAAAAAACAACTCAATGCTCGTGAACTTCCACGAGAGTTTAAATCAACTTGAACTTGAATTTCTTTAACATCTTTTGCTTTTTCTTTTTTAAAGTTGTTAAAAAAATCTCTTACAGAAAATTTAAGTCTATATTCTGGTCTAACGTAAAAGTTTTTTATAAAAAGAACTTCGGAAAATAAGATATACTCGATAAAATATTTTTCATCATATTCTAAAATGGCATTATGCCTATATTTGGTATATTCCTTATATAATTCCACTATTCTTTAACCTTTTGTTAAAAAGGGGAACTTAAAGCTCCCCTTTTACTTATTCAAAAAGAGGTTTATTGTGCCTCTATCGTATCGTGTTCAACTCTTACGATAAGAGGGTTTGGTGAATAACTTATTCCCGCTGGAGTTGTTAAAACTAAATCAAGTTTTTGAACTCCACTTCCAACACCTGTATTAAGAGCAGTTCCAAAAGTTTTGTTATCCAAAAAGTTTACATAAGCCGCTGAAGGAATAAAGTCTTCAATCATTGTCTTATTCTCGTTAATTGCCATTAACTCTAAAAGATTAGTACTCTTTAGAATTGATTGCCCTTGACCTGCTTGATCTAGGATAACTTTTACTTTTGTTTCTAAACACTCTTCTAGTGTTAGTGGCTCTCTAGTAGAACCTTTCTCTAGTGATAACCAAAAACCTTGCTGTAAACCACCCGAAATTAAATCTATTCTTTTTTCAACTGCTGGCCCTGAAAGCTCCTCTTCTTTAAAAGTTTGCTTCCACTTTGCAAAAGCAACATCACTTAGAGCTGGAGAAGTTACGATTGATACATAAAAATCAATATCAGCACTTACCGTTGCTGCATCGGAACCAATTTCAAGTAAGTCAGCAAGCTCGTTAAAATCAATTTGAATATAAGCATCTGTTTTATCTCTCAAGTTCCATCTAGTTCGTGCATACTCTGTAGATAGCTTCCCATCAAAAGGAATAATTACAGTATCAAGAAAAGAAGTTTCTTCTGTAGTACTTCCAATGTCTGGAAAACCTTTAGTCACTGAACTAAAAGCTCCAAGTGTAGAAGAGTTTTTCTTGAAGTATGATGCAAGACCACTTCCTTGAATCCATTCTGATAAATTACGAAGAACTTTTACGCCCTTGTATGATTTAACAATTTTATTCCCATCTTCAACGCATCTAATTCCTCTACAAAGAGCATCTAGTACGCCATGCTTTTTTAAAGTTGGAGAACCAGAGGCATAAGTATGAGCGAACTTACCTTTTGCCATGATGTGAATTTCTTTAATAACTTCGCCTTGTGGTAAGCGAATAACTTTAGACTCAGCTTTTTGATACTTAAACTGTTCTACTTCCCTAGACTGCTGTGAGTTAGTAGCCATTTTTCAATCCTTTTTTAAAAATTAAACTTCATATTTTGCTTTTAAAGCGTTTTAAAGAACAATCCCTTGCTAAACCATTTATAAAAACCCAAAGGCTTAAATGGCTTATTTTTGCATTGGAACAATGTAATCTTTTAAAACAGGAGTTCTAAAAGCGATTGCCACGCCTACTACACCAGCGATTGCCATAATTGCGTATCTTTTGAATTTTGCCATTTCTACTTCCTTTGTTTGCAAAAAAATAATTATCAGGTTTTAATTTTCACAGAAAAGTCAATGGAGAAAAATAACAACCTCATTCCAAAGTTGTTACATTGTAGAAATAAAAAAAAGCCCCTTTGTTAGGGGCTTTAAGCGGTGTCAATACTTAGTTAATTCCAACTTTAAGACAATTTTTTTGATATATTTTTAAGATTAGTTTTTAAAAGATCGAACAAAGACACATTAAAAGGAACTCCATTTTTATAAAGAGTAAAAACTTTTTTTCTACCATCGTACTTTGGTTTTATATAACCTTTTGAATGACTTGAAAAAATTCTAAACGATTGAATGTCTAAAAAATAGCCCTCATGGCCAATTAATTCAATCATAGTAATTTTCCATTTTTGTTATAAAGTTTTGGATTGTCACCATCAACTTTTAGGTAATATGAATATTCTGGTAAGTCACCACTTGCAAGCTTATTAGAAATTTCATCACCTAATTTTTTTTGATAATAGTCATTAAGACCAAGTTGAAAAAAATGTTCAACACTTGCATTATCTCTAATAACTTTTGGTAATTGACTTGGAACTTGTGAAATGCAAAACAAGTCTAAATGAGAATGCCTTCCCATGCCAATTGCCCTAGCAATAAATGATTGTTTAGTTGTTGAAACATACTTATCAAGCTCATCTAAAACTAAAACAATATTTTCATTAAAGTCTTTATCGTAATAATCGCCTAACCTCATAGCAAAAGAACAAACCGCCTCACCTATTGCAAACCAATCTATCTCGGTTGATGGTCTAAAAATAAGTGTAAATTCATCTTTTTCAATTAGTTCAACTAAAAGCTCCTCAAGTGACCTCAAAGAATAATTGTTATGCTCAATTCCATTTTTGCATTCTATGCCACCATCTTTTTCTTTTCCAAACCTAAATGACTTTGATGGTGTGATATCGAATATAATTCTTTTTTTATATTCTTTGATTTTTTCTTTTGCTTTATGTGATTTACCACTTCCAGTTTTTCCAAAATAGCATAATACGCTCATACATCTACCCCCTTGCTTTTTGAATAATTTTTAATTCTTCTTTGTTCTGCAATATGTCTCTTTGCCAAATGATAAGCTTGGAACGGAGAAATCATCTCCATGAGAAGTTGAAAGTGAGGATCATCTTTTATTTTAGATGCCAAATCACCAATATTTGGAAAGTATGTATTGATTAATTTCTCTAAAATAGTTAGACGTCTTTTAGCAGTTTCTTCATCAACATTGAAGAAACCTGCAATTGATTTTTTTTCATCCTCAGTGAGTTCTTTGCTTGCAAGGAAAAGAGCAACCGACTCGGGCGCTTCACCAACAATTTTAGCAATATTTTTTGGTAGTAAATCCTCAATCCAAGGAATATGCACTTTTTCTTGAGTCTCACTAGAAAAAGCATTTTGTTGAGTTTCTCCCGAAAGTCTTTTAGCATTACTTGCCCCCATTATTTGAGAATAATCAATACGAAATGCACTGATTGTATCCTTTAACCTTGATTTATTAATTTTACTTTTCTGAAACATCAATATACCTCTCTTATTAGTTTTGAAATGATGCCACCAACTGCATATGGAACGCTAAAAGGTCTTCTTGCAGTTCTTCTAAAGTCATGTTCAAAACCTAAGTTGTGGCATTGCTCATGGGCCATAAAAGCAGCCAAAAATGCATCACTCATAGAATTAAAAGAATCTCTATAAATTTTAATTTCAAGAGTGTTTGGATAGGTAAAACCGTTGACACTTGAAAACCTTTTATACCAAGGTCTTTTTATAATTGTTAAATGAACTTCCCATAGGTAATCAATTCTTTTATTAAGAATTTCGGAACCCTCTAAAAGTCTTTGTAAAACTTCTTCATTGCTAAAACCATTGTTTTGAATGAATTGTTTTTTTCCATAAGAAATATAGTTTCTAACTTTTTCTTTAAAGGTATCTGAATTTATTATTACTTCGAGCTTTTCCCTTGCTCTATCAATTTTCTCACTTTCACAAATATACTTTATTCCCTTTTTAATAACTTTAACTTGTGTTTTTTTGTTACTTAGCATCACTTACTCCTCAAAAATTTCATCTAAGACACTTTTTGCTTGTGTCTTTTCTGGTTTAATTTCTTCTTTAGTTTCATTTTTTGTAACTTTTTGTGACTTAACTTCCTTTTTTTCTCCTTTTTTTGTCTTAGGCACATAATTTGCGTTTCCGCTTTTTAAACCGTCTAAAATTTCTTCGTCACGAAGTACGGCTCTTTGTTTTTGAGCAAGAACTTTTTTGTTTCGCTCAAGTCTTCTCTCAACTTTTTGGTAGTAAGAATCATTTTCCATTTTTTAAAACTCCTTTTGCTAAAAGCATTTTATTGCTCGCATCGTGCGAGCATCATTTAAGACTTTATAAACTCAGCTAAAAACTTTTTAGCTTCTTCAACTTCCTTCATTTCTTCTTCTGTTAGTGGTTTTTGTTCTTTTGTGACACTTTCTGCTACTAAGTGTGACTGATTGACACTTTCTGGCTTTTTTACTTCAAAGCTTTGCTTTATAAGCTCTAAGCTTTCAAAGTATTCTTTTCCATGACTTGCTATTAGTGCATAGATACTTTGAACTTTTTCTAAATTTACTTTGTTAAATTCAATAAAAAACTTGATCGCTTTGCGATCAAAACCTTTATTCTCCAATCTCCAAAACTCAGACGCCATATGCGTTTTAGCCTGTGGCGTCAAATATCTTATATAAGAATAGTAGTCTTTAATTAAATCATTTATATATCTTTGTGTTCGGCTCTCGAACTTCTCGCTCCCCGATAGACGTACATCACCTGTTCGATTGTCGTAGTTCACTACTTCGTTAATCGAACTTTCACTACTTCGCTCAACGAACAAGTTGTAATTTAGCTTTAAAGCGGTCTCTAACGCTTCCAAATCTAACCTATACAAATACCCTGATCTTTTATTTAAACTGACGAGAGTTAGAAATTTTAGCTTATTAACCATGCGTTTAATTATCTTGTTTGCTTTTTCTTTTCCGCATGATGCAAACTTCATCACTCTGCTATGAGAAATTCTAACAACATTAGTATTTCTGGCATTGCAATCACCAAGAACTCGACATAAAAATATAAGCTCTTTGTCATCAATGACTTTGGATTGATGTAAATAAAAAATTGAAGTATTAACCTGAATAAAACCAGAATTTCTTTTGTTGAATTGACTATAATCTTCTAAAAAATTAAGACTTTCTTTACTTTTCTCACCGTTTTGTAACAAAAAAAACCTCTTCTTTTTGAAGAGGAAATCTTTTTTATAATACCTGACTTATTCTATACAGCATAAGAAACATTATCGTGCATTTACATTTTATCGACAGTTTCTTCATTAATCTTTAGTACATTGTAAAGTGTTTTGACAAACCTTTACTGCAAACTTGTAAAAAAACCATAGGATTTTCCATAAAAAAAGTCAATTTTTTTAGAATCCATTAAGTTTTCAAGCTAATATTACTCCAAAAATCAAGACTTTCCAATTATTCGCCGATGAATAATCAAACAATTAATGTGAGGTGTAAAAATGCAATCAAAATACTGGATACTAGCCATTTCATTTATATTGACTTCTTGCTCAAGTATTAAAAATATTGGGAATGATACTTACAAAGCAAAGTGTAATAAGCTTTCATTTTCATGTGAAGAAAAAATAGAAAAAACTTGCCCAAATGGTTATAAGATTTTATCGACTGAAACTGAAATAGACTTTGGAAGTGCCAATGATGTTACTTATTTTAAATGTAAAGAATAGGCTAGAAATTAAGGCCTTTTTCAATTAACTGGACTCTTGCTTCAATCTTAGCAATACTGGCGATATCAGCTTTATTTTTTTCGACTGTTACGAGTCTGATCTCAAGGTCTTCAACTTCTCTTAATCTGATTTCGTGATCTCTCTTAACACCTTCCATTGAGGAAAGTCGCTCGCTCACCTTTCCAGTATTAAAAGAAATTTTAAGTAATGCACCTACAGATATAAACTGCATTAAAATGCTGAATAAATCTACAGGTGCAAAATTCATTATGCTTCTTTGATTTCGCCAATTAATGCATCAACGACAGCGTCAACAACTTCTAAAGCTTCATTATCAAAAGTTGTATCAGTGGCATCAACCATTTTTTGAAGCTTTTTTCTAATAACTGCATAAGCTGATTTAGCAAGTTTTTTTAAAGATACTCGACTTAAAATCTTTTCAATAATCCATTCCATTCTTAACCCCTCGGTTTTAAAGTTTATAAAGAAAAAACTAGCCTCATATTTAGCTCAGGAAGCTTTTTTAGAGACTAGTCCACACATAATTATATGTTTTAACTCAAACGCTCTAAATTCCTTTTAAAACGCTCTAAGTACTCATTTGTATTTTTAACCCATATATCCGGTGCTTCGCCCCTTAGATATTCCCTTAATCTACCAATTCCGCCATTATAAGCCCTAACTGCATGGTCAAGATTATTATTAGTTTGTCCAAGTAACCACTTAAAGTGCTTGGTTGCTATTTCAATTTCATTTTCTGGTTTTAAAAGATCATCACGACTAATATTGGAAACGTAGTCTCTCGCAGTGGGTAATTCTAAATGCATTATACCGCTTGTCGCCTCGCCATTAACTACAACTTCATTTTTATATTTTCCTAGCCATGATTCATTAAGGCCAAGAGCTTTTATTAAGTTTGGATCTATATTATTTCTCTCACCGGATCTCTGAAAATAAAGATCAAATTCATCATTAATGGCATTTGATACGTCATAAATTTTCTTACCAATAACAGTCATTAAAATAATTCCAAAAATTAAATATTTCATTTATCTAAGTATTTCTTTAAGTAGTATCCAACCAATGCAGTCGCACCGACTTTTAAAAGAAACAAACCAGCACCAGCGACAGCAACTTTCCCCAAGTCCTTTCCAGTTTCCTTAATAACTTCTAAGCCATCTTCAAAACTAAAGCTTTCAACTTGACCACTTAGAGAATCATAGAAACTTTGTGAACTTGGTGTCTTTCCATTTTGAGTATTTTTAGCAAGCGATAACATAGCTTGTTTTGCATCATTATCTGATGAATACTCCAAAGCCTTATCAAAGAATTTTAAAAAATCATCATGAACAACTTTTTCACCATAATTTTCAAGTAAAAATTTATCAACTCTGTAATGCTGAACAAACTCGTCATAACTTGAAAAGGGAAGTTTACTTTTTGCATTGTCATAATAAAATTTTAAATAACGATTCGCTTTTTCGTACATACTAAATCCCAACAATAGTGCATTTTATATTTTTTAATTCGACTGTGTTATTTGAAAAATTGGCAACGGTTGGAATATTAGTTGCTATTCCAAACTCAATTATATTCGCCGTATCAACAACATTATTTAAGTCAAATTCCCATGTATGAGAAAATTCCTTAACACCAGTACTTATTCCACTAGCCGAAAAATCAAGATTGTATTTGGCAAAAGGTTTTTCAGTCTGAACCGTAAAACTTCCGGCATTTTCTCTTGTAACAGTTGTTGCGACCACTGCACATGACTCTGATACCTCAGTATCACCTTGGATATTTCCACTAAAAGTCACTTTAAATTTCTTAGGCAAAAATACTTTTCTTATATGGCCTTTTTCCCCTGCACCTAAATCAGCATCTAAGTCAAAAAATTGAACCATGCTAAAGCCTTGGTCATCAAAAGAAGGAACAAAGCCAAGAAGTACTCGATTAAAAAAATTGTCACCAAGTATGTTTCCATTTTCAAAATCAGCTTCGTTTAAAATCATTGGCCTTGGCGTACCTGTTAAATTATAAGCCTCACCAATATTTAAAAAACTATTTGACTTTATAAACTCAGCAGTTTCATAGAGAGTACCTGTATCTAAAACATTATTTAAGTTTTCTGCGTTAATATAATTTTTCATTATTATTTTTCCTTTATAACTTTAATTGAAGTAGAACCCATAAAAGTTTTTGAGAAAATCTCTTTTGAACCCTCATAAACAAACTCTTCACCACTAGGAATAACGTCACATAGATTTAAATAATCTGCATCATCTATTACAGTTTCATTACCAATATAAACAATATTGCTACCAACATTAATAATAGTAACTCTTGAATTTTCTTCACTGATTGTAGCAATCTCAACTTTAGAAGTAGTAATTGCTTCAATACTTGGAACTCTTAGAGTTTCTTTAGCAAGTTTTAAATTATCAAGCTCAGTTAAACCAAGTTGAGCAAAGCCCTTATGAAAAAATAATATTTCTATCCACTTCCCTGCTTGGGCTTCAAACTCAAGTTTACAACCGTCTACATACTCGCCCATATCTAATGTTAAGTTATACCTTAAGTCTAACAAGTCACCATTTTGATTATTAATATTTGGAAGCATTTTTGCTTCAAAGTCTTTATCGCTTGAAGCCACAACCCAAAAACCTCTAAATGGTTGCCTAAAAACATTTTTTGTATACTCATCATTAATGGTTAGTTTTTGATCAAGCTTAAATCTCTTACGAGTGAAAACCTTTTCTTTCCCTAATGTATTTTCCCTTAGAGAATCATTTAAATATTTTTGTTGTTCTCTATATTTTTCCATTTAGTTACCTCTTATACGCAAAAGCAATACCAACTAAAGCAAGACCAGCGACACCTGCAATAATATACTTTGTCGTATTGTCTTCTTGCTGTGGTGCTGGTACAGTTATTACTGCCGGTTGTGGCGTAGCACTTGGCAAAGAAACTTTTCTATCCTTTCCACCCCCTAATGCCTGTTGCCTCACATAATCTTTCCCTATGTCTAAAAAATCATCATACCAATTACCTTCCACATATCCCCCCTGTGAATCCATTACATAATTTTGTGGTTGTGCCTGACTAGCTTGGAACAATTTAGCCGCTAAAGCCGTTTGACCGCCTGACGCTAATCCAACTAGATCGCCAAGTGCCGCCGTATCTTCAGCACCGCCAAACTGCTTAGTAAGTAAATCACCAGCACCCAACGCCTCACTTGCACCGCCTGTAAAATAAGCCGCCGCACCCCTAGCCGCTAGCCCCGCAGTCGCATTTATTCCCGCCTGATTTCTATTATAACTTCTCTCAACTTCCTTAACTGCATTTAAAGGAATTGAGCCAATTTTCTGAGTACCTTTTCCAACTTCACGAACAACATTATTAACGCTTTTCTTAGCTTCGTTAAAAGTTTCCTCAGCTTTCTTTTTTAAATCATCAAATAAACCCATTAAGTTTAACTCCAATAAAAAAAGGCCTGTGATTGTTAATATTAACTCTCACAAGCCCTCAACACTCAATTAAGTTCATGTCACCATGAAACGAGGTTATTAATTTTTAAGTTCGATATCATCCTGTTCAAAAGTTAATTGAACTGGACTACTATAACTCCATGAAGAAGGTGTCGTGATGATTGCATCATACTCAAGCACACCCGCTTGATTTGAAGTATTTAAAGCTGTTTCAAACATCGAGTTATCAAGAAAATTACAATACGCCGAACCGTCTTGAACTTCCGAAATTTGAGACTTCGATAAATTTTCCATCATTAAATTATAAAGAGAAAACTTTTTAACTAATTCAGTACCATTTAAACGCACTTCAATTACTAGCTCTTTAGCTTCGTCAAGAGAAAGTCTTCTATTTGCCGAACCCATATAAGCAGTTATCCAAAAACCTTGTACCCTTGCACCTTTAGTAAGTTTATAAGGTTGTTCAGATTGCTGACCAAAAATATTAAAAGTTTGGTGACTTTGTCTCCAGTTTTCAAATACTGGCATTTCTCTTTTAGCTGGAATAGTAATTAATTGAACTTCAATCGTAATATCAGAAGTCACACCAGTAACTACAGTCGTACCATCACTAGCATCAACTAATTTTGATAATTCATTAAGAACCATTTCAACTTTTACATTATTTTTACCCTTAGTATTTAAAAGCGTTCTAGACCATTGGTTAGATAACTTATTTTCAAAAGGGATACTTACAGTTTCACTAAATGCAATATCATTACCTGAATTCGCACCGAACGCACCAGCTTCATCTACAAAACCAACACTTGGGCTTGTACCTAAAGTTGAGCTATTCTTTTTATAAAATGTAGGACACGCAGAACCACTTAAATAACGTGCTTGTCTTCTTAAAACGTCAACGCCTTGAAAGCCTTTTAAAACTTTAGAACCGTCATTCACATTCAACGCTCTTACTAACGCATCCATAACACCGTACTTATGAAATACGAAATTACCCGCCGAATAACTTGGAGTAACTTTTCCATGCATAGAAACAACGATTTCTTTAATAACTTCTCCCGAAGGAATATCAAACTCTAAAGTATCACCCGCCGAATATTTTTTAGACGGTAACTTTCTTGATCTTTGAGAGAGGACAATATTTGCTGGCTGTTTTTGATTTTCCACATTATCCCCCTTATTAAACTTGAATATACTTTGCTAATGGACTCTTTCTAATCAAAATGATAACCCCAATAGTCATCGCAGTTTGAATTAGATTTCTTTTTGAAAATAAACCTTTCATAATTTTTACCTTTTTTTTTGCTCTCAAAAGGACGCCGGCTTTTTAAGACCGGCTAAGACAGAGAATTGAACCCTAGTGAGAAATACAACACACACTAAAAGTTTATTTTTCAAAGAGACTTTTTTATATTTCAAAGTTGGTGCAAATTTGTACGCAAAACACAAAAAAAAAGCCCTTAATTCTAAGGGCTTATGCTTTGTAAATCTCAATTTTGTAACTATTTAATACTTTCCTTTGTCTCAAGAATAATTTTAAGAACATCAAAAAGCGAAATTATGTTTTTAATTCCATTTTTATAAAGTGCATATTTAACAACTCCGCCACGATTTCTTATTGGTTTTATTTCATGCAATTTATTTTCCCTAATGGAAAAAACTTTAATTTTTTTTGGGCAAAACATATAATTTTTAAAACCTTTAATTTTTATCACGCTTACTCCCCGTTTTTAAAATTCTATTGTCAGAACTATAGACTGTAATAGTTCCCGTATCGTCCCACTCTAAGCGTTCATACTTTCCGAGTTCTTGAATTGATTTTGCGTAATCTCTACCAAAATTATCTACAAAATCCTTAATTGTAGAATTAGATATTTTGAATGAAACTATTCGACTAGTATTAGCCCTGATATCCGTATGAAGCCTTTGGGGAATTCTTGCAATAAAAATTGAATCAACATTATCATGACGTCCCTTATTTACTAGATGCTTTAATTGTTTTGACTGATAATGACTAGAACAAACTTGATCAGCTTCATCTATAACTAACCATACTCTTTTATCTGCGTTATATTCTGGACTGCAAGCCCTTCCTAAAGCACACGCCAAAGAAATTAAAAGATCACAAGTAAAAACATAATCGTCGTTTCTATCTGGTCTAAGAATAATTTTATATCTTTTTTTCTTAGAGTATTTTCTAAAAACCTTCAAAACATCATTTTGATTTTTCAAAGTAATATAATCACCACCATCAAAACAACGTGCAACGTCGTACACGATTGTTCTCTCTTGATTAGGCATCATTTGTTTTTTTACAAAGTAAGACTTACCTGATTGAGTCATTCCATAGACTGTATGAACCGCCATTACGCCCCCTTTATTTGTCTGATTGCAATTTCTAAAAGTTCATTTTTTGTAGTAACTGTTATTCCTTTTGCTTCTCTCAATTTTTTTAGCTCAGTCGAAACTTCAACTCTCGAAGCATTAACAATCTTTTTAACAAAAATTCTTTTTAGTTGTGTTTTTAAAACTTTCATTTGTCACCATCCTTTGAAATTTCCTCGATGTGCTTAAAAGCTTGAAACTTTACAAACTCAATCTTTGCAATTTCTCCGGCCAATAAACATGGGCCAAACCAAGGCGATTCAACAACGCTCACGCCGTATCTATCACTAAAAAAAGTTAACAACTCACCAAGCAAGTCAATTTGCTTATCAGTTGGTTTTATAACTTCTCTAGCTTTGTCCTGATTGTCTTTAGGTAATAGCTGTATCCGCTTTTCGTAGATAGCATAATTGCTAAGACCCAAGATAGTTCTTGGGAAAATTTTAGGTATTTGAACCGAATAATTGATTTTCGTATCCGAGTTAATATTCTCACTATTACCACCTTGATTATTGTTGTTTGCATTTTGCTCGTTAATGGTTTGAGCAGTTTCTTTTAGTAAATCTTTTTCGATATCTCTCAAGTGTTTATTTGAAGTCTTTTCCTCATTATTATTGAACATAATTTATCCTTTTAAGCATTTCTTCTTGAACACTATCGTTGTAATAATAAATAAAATAATCTCTGGCATAATTTCCAAACCAGTATGGAAAGGAGTCTTCTTTCCCTACCGGATTATTATCACCATGACCAAAACTCATATTTCCATTTAAATTATCTGCGATGTGAACACATTCATGACAAATAGTATTTATCTTATCTGCTATGTCCATAATTATAGACTCACCACTTGTGCGAGTAAAATTTCTATGCCTAGTATTAATATTAATTGTATTTGGTTTATTATTTTTTACATTTGAAACAACGCCCCTAAAAAACCAACTTGATCTATAAAAAGTAATCTCAATCTCTGCATTTCTCATATAGCTAGACATTAGATTTTTTAATCTATCAGTTGAGTGAAGTGTGTAAGTAAATTTTTTATCGTTTGGAATATTTTTCCAAAATTCTTTTGACCTCACTAATTCATTAATATGCATGATTGCCATTACATAATTAAACTTCGCTTTTTCTATTTTATTTTCAAATTTGAAAATCATAATTCATCCTCGCTTTCTTCAAAAAGATAACTTCCGACTTTAGATATAACCCCACTTCTCGACTCTTTTTTTTCTAAGCCGCCCTTTTCCGATTCTTCTTTTTCACTCTGAACTTCCTCAACTATTTCAGGTTTTTGGAATTTCTTTTTCGTTACCTTTTTTCTAGTCATGTCTGACAAACTTTCCAGTTCTCTGTTTTCTTCAATTAATTGAATCTCTCTTAATTGACTTTCGATTCTCTCAATTGACCTTAATGCTTGTTCTTGCTTTAGTTTTTGTCGTGCAAGTTGTGAATTAAGGCTTTTCTTTCGTGATTCTAAGCTCATAAAATCTCCCTTTTTATGTGTTAAGTTTGAATGACGGTTTTCCGTCACTACGTTTAATGATCTTTGTATTTGATTTGACTTTGCCATTTCTGATATTTTCGATATGGGCTTGGACTTTCTTATTTTCATCTATACGGCGAAGTCGTTTCGCCGTCATAGCCTTTTCAATTTGTTCGAGATTCTTTTTTCCGTACTTGGTAACGACTGCGTAAAAACTCTGAATTGATTCAAAGTCAAAGTAACCATTTTTAGAGTGAAGCTCTAAAAATGACATTAAGTTCTCGACAGAGAACCCGACGTCGATTAGACGTTGGAATTCAACTTCCAAACTTTCGCACCCTGCCAATAATTTCTTATTATAGAGAGAATATATATTATTATATATAAATCTATTGTTTGGTGTATTTCGTTCCGAAAGTGGTGTATTTGATTCCGAAAGTGGTGTATTTCGTTCCGAAAGTGGTGTATTTCGTTCCGAAAGTGGTGTACTGGATACACCACCCTCTAATTCGTCCAAAATTAGCCCTAGATGCTTTAGGCTTAAAGTGTATGTTTCGCCATAGAAACTATGGTCAAAGTGTCGGAAAATGAATCCTAGGGACTCAAACTTACGAATTGATTTAATAACAGTCTTTCGATTTACACTTACCTTTTCTTCCAAGTGGCGAAGTGAGAAATTTCCGGAGTATTTATTCTTTCGATACAACGTGCAAAAAATGTAATGCAAAGTGCAAAATTCAATATGCGTGATTTTTTTGTACTGCAATAATTTAATTAAGTCGTTTGGAAATGCTGTCCATGAACCTAGAGATTGATTTCTAACATCATTCTGAAAACCTGCGTCACTCACTCATCCCCCTTGATTTTCTGGAAAACCCTAGAAAAGCCGTTGGACTTTCCATGGAAAAACCATAAAAAATAAGCAAAATGACTTGATATTCCACTGGAAAAATGCGAGATTCAAAGTTCGTGATTCTAAGATTCTCTGGTCTTTCCAGTGGAATTTTTGTCAAAGGGCTAGACACTTACCGTATCTAGCCCTTTTTTTTTGCTCAATTTTCCCTCAATCGTTTACAAGTTTGACAGCAAAGATAAATTGGCAATCGCCGAAATGGCGTCCTATATTATGCATTATCGAATAAATCATTAAGAAACATTATCGTGCATTTTGGGGTTTCAACACACCGAATAATAACAACTTAGCTCATTATTCCTATTTTAGTGTTATTATATAAAAAAGGATTTTAATGCTCTTACCACTTGGATTACTTTTAAAGTTTCCACGCTTACCAATCATAACTATTATCTTGGTAGTTCTTAATATTTATACCTATATCTTTCATGCTAATTATCGAAATGATGGACTTATTATCCAGTCCTTTCAAGAAAATGATGCTTATTTAAATACCCGAGCACGCTTTTATACTGAGTATTGTTATTCTCAAAATTATGGCACAAATATCTGTGAAAACGTAAAACTTATCCTGTCTGTTGGGCATAAGAAAAACTCAAATTTAGAAAATATAAATACCAAATACCTAATGGATCCATCTTTATTAGATGCTGTGGCCTTAATTGATGATACGCGAGATGAAATAAATAAGGATATTTATCAGGATGATTTTAAAGTCCTAGACTCATACACAGATTTCTTGGTTTTCTATGAGGAATTACAAGATTTGTCCGCAACTCGTGCAGCTAGATATGATCTTTTAACTGATAAGAATATTAATTTAAAATCAATTTTTTTAGCGATGTTCAGACATGCTAATTTGGCGCATATCCTTGGGAATATGTTTATGCTTATTGTGTTTGGGATTTATGTTGAGTTTCGCATGAAAGCTGTTCATTATATAGGCCTATATTTACTCAGTGGCTTTGTCGGACTTGGGCTTTACACACTTATTAATATCGAAGCAAATATTCCGCTTATGGGTGCATCGGCGAATGTCTTTGGAATTATGGGTGCATTTTATATCTTTTTTATTCGCTTTAAGTTTAAGGTTTTAGTTTTTTACCTTGTTTCTAAAACCATAAGCGTCCCAGTCAAGTATTGGTTCTTTATTTTCTTTTTCTTATTAGAATTTATCAATATGTTCTCAAAGACTAATGTGGCCCATGGTGCACATATTTATGGATTGATAATAGGGGTATTGATTGCTCTTTATTTAAAAAGAACAGCTCCCCTAGCAGAAAATCTTCTCTATCCACTTGAACTAGATAAGATAAAAGAAATTAAAAATTGTGAATCATTAAATATAAAACTTATTCGTACCCGCAATCTCTTGGAAATTAATCCTTATAATGAAAATTTGCGCAATTATATATTTAATGAAATCTTTGAAGAAGCTACTCATGATAAGTCCATTTTATTAGAAAAAAGTGATTTTCTTGAGTCTCAATTACCCTTGCATCTTAAAAATATTTATCAAAGAGATGGTGTCTCAAAGCTTGCTCAAATCTTAAATAATATGCCCGATATAATTAGCTTTCAGGCAATTCTTGATGAGTTTCGCTATAAGGATCTCGTCAATATTATTGATCATACAATTCATCAAAAAGATTTTAAAACTAGTGTGAGAACAATTGGTGTAATATTCACTAATTATAAAAATCATCGTCAATTGCCTAATTTTGAAAGAACACTTGATTCAATTTTTGAACATTTCTCACTTAGTTTAGATGCCAGTATATATGTGTTAAAATATTCTAAAAATAAACGTTTTGATCAAATTATAAAAGATCACGTAGATGCAGGAGTTTGAAATGGATGAAATCCAAGAGCCAGATGAGGTAAAAATCTATCATTCAAGTGAAGATGATTTTTCACATTATCCAGAGGCCAAGTTTTTTGAAAGATTTATTGCTGTTTTAATTGATGGTTTTATCGTTGCATTCGCTACCAAGGTCATTAGCTCCCTTATAGTATTGGCGATGCAAACAATGCCTAATGTGGTCATTTTAAATGCTTTATTAGTTCTTGTCAGTTTTACATTACCAACCTTGTATCAAATCATATTTCTGACCCGTGATGGACAAACCCTTGGTAAGAAGGCCATGAAAATTAAGGTGGTATATCAAGATAATACTGAAGCATTAAGTGTGGGTACTGTGATGATACGTGAACCAATTGGAAAACTAATCTCAGGGATATTTTTAGGGATAGGCTTTATTGTTGTTCTTTTTGGTAATCGAGCATGGCATGATAATATCGCAGATACCAAAGTTATAAAAATTAAATAAAAAAAGGGGAGCTTAACTCCCCTATTTTTTTATTACTTACTTATTTAGTTCTCAATCACTCCACCAGTATTAATACGATAATTTGAGCCTTCTTCTGAACTTTGTCTTTCTGACTCAAAACTTGTCATCTCTATACAACGATCAATATAGTCTTGATTAATAGAACTATTTGGAATGCGTGCACTGGTATGATTTCCAAAATAGCGACTATAATTTGCATCTCTTATATCTTCTCTTTCTTCCGTTACACTCTCTGGACATGGACATTTAAGTAATGTTGGAAAGGCCTCATACTCAACCCTTTCATCATTTGTTATAACTTCACTATTTCCAAGTGTTGGAAGTGAATTGACAACGACTATTTCTTCCTCTGTTGGATCATACTTTTCATAATAACAAGTGGCCTCAATATAACATTGTCCATTATCACATATTTTTAAAGGCCCATTTTGCCAATCCCATTCACCTGGAGCAATATCATTGATGAGATTTGCTTGATCATAAATACATATTTTATCTGGCACACCATTATTATCGTTATCATTATTACCTGTATCATCTCTATCATCTTCTTCATCTCTAACATCATCATCGTCGTCATCTTCATCATCATTTTCACGATCTTGCTCTTCATCTGTTGGAGATAGAATATCATTTTTCAAAGCATATAATTGCTGAATAAGGGGCTCACAAGGATCCTTTAATTGATCTGGTATAGATGCTGTTAATGAAATCTCTGAAACTTGGCAGTAATTTAATGCACCATCAATATATGTTTGTAATTGACTAGCATTTATATTTACTTCTAAGTTTAAGGCACTGGATAATTCCTTACATTTTTGAGTAAGGTTTACAAACTTCTTATTATCACTATCCGTTTTCTTAACACAAAGTGCTCCGCTATCTTTAATCATGACATCACTTTGATTGGATTCGATAGCACTATAGTCTTGAGGTGTGGCCACTTCACCAAAGAGCATCGGATTACACCTAACATGATCACTACTATTACAAAATTGAGAAGAATCATATTGTTGCATTTCACGAAATGCTGTTCCGTTTAATTGAGTTTTAGTGGTACTTCTCCAAGGAGAGTTACACTTACCATTCATGGCCTTAGCTGATGGCCAACCACCAAAGAAACAAATACCATCCATATCTCCACTGGCATAGGCCTTTTTAATAAAAGCATTTAAAAAAGAATACTTATCCATAGGAAGATAATTAGGTTGATTAACTTCTTGCGCCTTACTCATAAAGCTCGTTAGTATATTTAGGACTCGCTGCTTATGTTTTTTTACCAATAACTTATATTGCTTAGAACTAAAACGATAATGCTCTTTTGGTTGCAATAAGCGATATGGTAATTTAAAAAGAATTGGCTTGGTGATATCTATTTTCTTAGTAATGATATCTTTTTCCTTAATAATATATTCTTTTTGGCTCTTTATATCTTTCACTTTATAAGTATTCTTATCTTTAATGATAATTTTACCAAGTCTTGGTGGAAGCTTTATTACATCTGCAAGAGCTAGCTGACTCATTAATAAAGTAATTAGTATAATAGAGAGAGTTCTTAGATTACTTAGTTTCATTTATAAACCCTCCTTAATGATGACACAGTTTTCTGCATTCACAGGACATGGAGAGTTTGGATTGGCAGGATCCTTCTTACATTCAACGGTATAGTAGCCATCATCAACACCTGTACTTGGCGATGAGCTTTCATCCCATTGACATGCATTGCGGTCATAAGGCGTCTCATGGGCATTACATTGATCACTATTTGTAATATCTGCACAACTCATACAAGTTTGTGCTTCTGGATGAATTTCACAAGGGTCTATAATATAGTAAATATCTTTAAAGACTTTATTTGGATTATCTTTACACTTATGAGGATTACTTGTGCTCGGACAAGTAACGATACCAATACAAGTTTCACCGTCTTCACAATTATTAGCAGTCGCTGGCTCAGTAATTCTTGAGTAAGTGATTCCATTTTCACTAGCATCGACCCAATTACACATTGCTGGTAATTGTCGTCTTATACGAGGTGTTTTTGGCAAGCAAACCATTTCACAAGTTCCATTGGAATTTTCTACTAATTGAATAACAGTGTTCTCAGTTTCATCATTACATGGAGCAATGGGAATGATTATATTTTGGCAGTATGGAAATTGCTCGTCAGGTGGATTACACTTTAGAATTTCACATGCATCTGGATCTCGGTATAAAGAAAAATTAGCTGAACTTAACTCTGCACAAGCACGAACTTGTCTTTGATAGTCTTCAGTATTATTAGGATTATCTGCTAGTGAGCTAAAGTATGTTTCTAATTCACTTGCACTAGGCACAGGAGTTTCACAGAGTCCTTGTGCTAAATCTTCATCATCGTCATCATTACTTTCATTTCTATTGGTTCTATCCACTCTGTCAGTTGTGGCACCACCATCAGCAATCTCAGTACATTCTTTAGAGCATTCTCCATTAATATCTTGATAGCGCATTTGCATATTAGGCCCACAGATTTCATTTTGAATAATATCTTCTATAGTATCTTCGATACGTGAGTAGCGCTCTTTATTGGCATCATAATAATTTAGTACATTAGTAAATCTCTGTGATTCACACACCGCTGGAATATCTCGAGGAACTTTTTCTCTACACTTCATATCGCACAAAATGATTTGTGCACCTGCAGATGAGGTATAGATTACTTCTTTTTTTATTTCGTATTCTTCATCAGGATTACAATTAACAATTGCATTTGGATAGAAATCACAAGTGCCTGCTTGTGGCCTATAATCACCATTAGTCATTAAACTAACAACGAGAGTTTCGCAGGCATCTCTTTCACTTGTACGAGCACATAGATCACTAAACGAATCCGCCATTGCAAATTGAGTGATACTAAGCCCTAGCAATAAACTGCTAAAGAATAATTGCATAATAACTCCCTTCCTAGGTTATTCGGGCGTTCTTCGCAATTACTATAGCTTAAGAGTCACTTAAGTATGTATTTTCAGTTGCTTAAGGGGTGTTCTGAAGGGTTTCTTCATAATTACACTCAAAAGTAATGTACTTTTTATTAGAGAGGTAATCATATCGATATTCTAAATTATACATTTCACCGTCTTTTTTTAATTTAATTTTGATGTAATCCATTGGCTTAACATCAAGGACAACATAGCCACTTACTCTTTCACTTCTTAATGAATATTCAAGCTTCTTCTTTCCAATTTTTAAATACCTAGTTTTTCTAAAGCGTAAAGAGCTGCCAGAATAAGTATCCTCATCTCTATAATCCAGATTATCAGTACTCGCCTTAAAGATATTCTGAGTCTTATTAATCATATAAATCTCATCACGATCACCAGTGAGGCTAAAGTAACGACGAGTCTCATCTCTTTTATAGTATTGGGGTGCTCCCACATAAAGCTCTAATCTCTCAAAGCAGCCGATATCCCCATTAACTAGTTGATAGGTTCGATTTACTTCTTCAGTGCTTTCAAGCTCAATATTAAAGAACTCATGTAGTTTCTGTGCCTTTGAGGCAGCATTTATACTAAAACTAAAAAATAAAGTACATAGGATAAGGTTTTTCATAAGGTCATTTTATCAAAGAGCTAGGAAGAGCTGATTGAGTTTTGTAAAAGTTACCTTAGTGTAAATAAAATAGTCAATTTCAAAATCTATTCAATTTAGACCAATTTTCTCTATGTTTTTTTAACTATTTAGTGTTTATTGCATTGGCAAATGACTTGCTTGGTATTTGGTAAATTAATATTAAGGGAGAGTTAAAATGCTTAAAGTATTTTTGTTATTTGTTCTAAGTTTATCAAATGTTTACGCACTAAATTGTGGAGACACAATTACAACAAAAGTGAGGTTAACTGAAGATTTAGATTGTAGTGAATATACTGGTTATGCAGCACTAATTATAAAAGAAAATGGAATACTTCAAGGTAATGACTTTTCTATTATCGCTCCAAATACATCTGCTGTTATTTATGCTGAGGGTGGTGATATTAGAGTGAGAAGAACTAATATTATTGGCTCTGAAAATAATATTGGAGTTATGGGCTATAATGTTCAAAAACTCGTTGTGAATAATAGTAATATAGATGGTGCATATATTGGTGTCGATTATTACACTGAAGATAGTTATGCTTGTGATCGTTTAAGAGTATCTAATAGTCATGTTCGAAATAATGAGTATGCAGTTAGAGTTAATGCCCCAAACTGTGACTATGTTCCAAGATTTGTGAATAATGATTTTTCTAATTCTAAAAGTTTTGCTTTAAATATTACAAGCAAAAGAATTAGATTAGTTGAAAAACAAAATAATATTTTTGATGGAAGCAGCAATGGCCTGCTTTTAAAATCTGATGAACTGATTAGAATAAAAGATTTAGATTTAAGTAATGCTCAAATTGCTGGGAGTTTAATTTATGTCTACTCATCTGCTAAATTAGTTGTTGATGGTGCTAAGCTTGCAAATGGCTATGAAGGAATACATGCTTATGATGTAGCTGATGTTAGGATTAGAAATGTATTAGCAGAAAATATGCAAACAGGTATAAAGGTTGTGAATGAATCAGTGACAACCTCTTTGAAAGTAAGAAATACTGAAACAAATGGGAATAACATCGGTCTATTAATTGCAAAATATGGTAATGCAGAGTTTAGCGAGGTTAAGCTTATAAACAATATGATAAATGATTACTTAGCTAATAATTCTTAAGATATTGTCTAAATAAGTAGGGATTTTATATAATCTCTACTTATTTAAAAAACTACTTTGATAAAGAGTTTTAAATTCTTTATTTACCATTCCAATAAATAAGTAATCAACTCTATCTTCACTCAAGACAAGTTTTAAAAATCCCTTAGTCGACTCTCCCCACTTCTGAGGTTTTTCTGCAAGTTCTCTAAGCTTAGAGCCCGCACCACTTATAAGCTGAATTCTGCCTTCACCAAAACTACCCTCATCGCTTAGGTGATGTTCATGTCCAGCTATATAAAGAGAGTTTTTAGGGATCATTGAATTGATAAAATACCTATTTATGAAATAAGCATCTCCATGCTGACCTGAACTTATTATTGGATGATGGGCCAAGTATATTTTATTTTTACACTTTAAGTTTTCAATATCAGACTTCCAATCTAATTGCTCTAAATAGTTTGCATTGGTATCCATAGCAATAAAACAATTAGATCGATCACGAACGATATAATAATAATGGGGAAAGTTTAAATTCTGATTTACTTGTTTGATATTAAGCCATGCTTTGGTATTGCCCTTATAATCATGATTACCTAATAAAATAAATATAGGAGTATCAATAATTGTATCTTTAAATGGGATAATAAGCTTTTCAAATAACTCAGGATCTTTAAGCCCATCAATGCCACGATTATAAATAACATCACCTATTATAAAGACGATATCACATTGGTGCTTATTCATCTCAGTGATGACATCACCACTGGCATCTAATCCATTACCACTGTCCCCTATAAGACAGGCAATACGAATATCTTTTTTTATTTGCACTTCAATATGCTTATGTTGGGAACAAGCAAGAAAGAGGAAAAGTAAGCATAGAGATAAAAAATGCATTATTTTTTTATTAAAACTGCACCTGTTTTAAAGTCATACCAAGGAACTGGCTTCTGACTATAGCCCACTGGACTAAAGATAGAATAAATCCAACGTAAAATGGCCTTACCGATAGGAAGACTTTCACCGCTAACCGATTGGATTTTAATTTTAGTTATTCTCTGACCAAGTGTTTGTGCTTTAGCACTAAGGATTGGAATGAGAAGTAGACTTAATACATAGATAACAAATCCGATTCGTCCCGTTGTGTAGCGATCAAAGATTTGAGCTGCAATCATTCCATAAAACTTAAGAACAATTGCCATAATAAAATTAAAAGAAAGAAGATCGATTAGCATGGCCGCAAAGACAGCACCATTTTTAGGAAATTGACCCTTGTATTTTAAATACTCTTTTGTATCCACACTCATAATCTTCTCTTTATATAAGGGGAGCTTTCACTCCCCTATGTATTAAACTTATTTAGCTAAATCTCTTAGTACTTTATGAAGAATACCTCCATTATTAAAGTACTCTAACTCATCACCTGTATCAATGCGTGAAACAGTTTTAAAGCTAACTTCTTCACCATTAGCACGCTTCATTTTAACCTCAATTGCTTGTTTTGGTTTTAATGAATTAATACCTGTGATTGTGAAAGTTTCTGTCCCATCGATACCAAGTGCTTTTCTATCTGTTCCATCAAATTGTAATGGAAGAACACCCATACCAATTAAGTTTGATCTATGGATTCTCTCGTAAGACTCAACGATAACTGCTTTAACACCTAAAAGAATAGTACCCTTTGCAGCCCAGTCTCTTGAAGAACCTGTTCCGTATTCTTTTCCACCAATAACAACTAATTGAGAATTATCAGCTTTATGCTTCATGGCCGCATCGTATACTGCCATTTGCTCACCGTTATACTTAGAGTATCCACCCTCAACTCCATCAAGCATTTCATTCTTGATACGAATATTGGCAAAAGTTCCTCTCATCATTACTTCGTGGTTACCACGACGAGATCCATAAGAGTTAAAGTCTTTTACTTCAACACCATTATTTTTTAAATAACTACCAGCTGGAGAGTCAACTTTGATACTTCCTGCAGGAGAGATGTGATCTGTAGTTGTAGAATCACCAAGTACTAGTAATGGCTTAGCATCGATAATATCTTCTTTCTTATCTAGGCTCATACTCATTCCCTCAAAGTATGGAGGGTTTTGGATATAAGTTGATTTACCATCCCAATTATAAGTTTCAGATTCAGTAACAGCTACTTTTTGCCAGTTCTCATCACCTTTAAATACATCAGCATAACGTGACTTAAACATTTCTTCTGTTAAACATTCTTTGATTGTATCTGCAACTTCTTGGTTAGTAGGCCATACATCTTTTAAATAAACTTCATTTCCATCACTGTCTTTTCCAATCGGATCTTTATAAAGATCAACTTTTAAGTTTCCTGCAATGGCATAAGCCACAACAAGTGGTGGTGAAGCTAAGTAATTTGCTTTAATATCTGGTCCAATTCTTCCTTCAAAGTTTCTATTCCCTGAAAGAACTGAAGTTGAAACAAGATTACCATCAGCGATTGCTTTAGAAAGTTCTGGAGCAAGTGGTCCTGAGTTACCAATACAAGTAGTACAACCATAACCTACAATATTAAATCCAAGCTTATCTAAATCTTTTTGAAGATCAGCTTTTGCAAGATAGTCAGTAACAACTTGTGAACCTGGAGCTAATGATGTCTTAACCCATGGCTTAACTTTTAAACCTTTAGCAACTGCTTTTCTTGCGACTAATCCAGCTGCAACTAAAACAGATGGGTTTGAAGTATTCGTACAAGATGTAATCGCAGCAATACAAACATCACCGTGAGTAAGAGTGTGATCTCTACCTTCTACATCAACAGTTTTCTCTAATTCATTATCTTGAACATTGAATACTTTTTGCATATCAGTTTTAAATTGAGTCGCAGCATTTGTTAGAGAGATTCTATCTTGTGGTCTTTTAGGACCAGCAATACTTGCTTCAACAGTATTCATATCTAAGTGAAGTGAGTCAGTAAATTCTGGATCCTTAGTATCTTTAGTTCTCCAAAAACCTTGCTCTTTTGCATAAGCTTCAACAAGTGCACATTGCTCTTCAGTTCTGCCTGAGAATTTTAAGTAATCAAGAGTTTGTTGATCAACTGTGAAGAAACCACAAGTTGCACCATACTCAGGAGCCATATTTGCAATTGTTGCTCTATCAGCAAGAGTTAAATTATCTAGACCTGGTCCATAGAATTCTACGAATTTTCCAACCACACCTTTTTTACGAAGCATTTCAACAACAGTTAAAACAAGATCAGTTGCAGTTGTTCCTTCTTTTAATTTTCCATCAAGTTTAAAACCAACTACTTCTGGGATAAGCATTGTAACTGCTTGTCCAAGCATTGCAGCTTCCGCTTCAATACCTCCAACACCCCAACCAAGAACTCCAAGTCCATTGATCATTGTTGTATGTGAATCAGTTCCAACACAAGTATCACAATAAGCGTAAGTCTTACCGTCTTTTTCATTGGTCCAAACAACTTGTCCTGTATATTCAAGATTTACTTGGTGAATAATACCTGTACCAGGAGGTACAACTCTAAAGTTTTGGAATGCTTTTTGTCCCCACTTTAAGAATTGGTATCTTTCCATATTTCTTTCATACTCTAAATCTACATTTTCTTTAAATGCACTTGGAGTACCAAACTTATCGACCATTACCGAGTGATCAATTACAAGATCAACTGGAACTTGTGGATTAATTTTTTGAGCATCACCGCCAAGATTTTTCATGGCATCTCTCATCGCTGCAAGGTCAACTACGGCAGGAACACCAGTAAAATCTTGCATCATCACACGTGCTGGGTAATAAGAAATTTCTCTTGTAGACTTTTTTTCTTTTAACCAATCAACAACTGCAGTGATATCGTCTTTAACAACACTATTACCATTTTCATTTCTTAGAAGGTTTTCTAATAAAACTTTTAAAGAGTTTGGTAATTTTGAGTAATCGCCTAATCCGTTTTCTTGGGCCTTTTTAAAACTATAAATTGTATAGTCTTTGCCATTTACGTTTAAGCTTGTTTCTGAATTGAATGAATTCCCGCTCATACTTTTCCTTTTGACACATTTAATAAAAACAAACGTATTTTAATCTAATTAAACAGACAGCACAATACGCAATAGGATATATCTAGCCGAAATTAAAAGTTCTGGATTTATTATTGCACTGTTGTACAATAAATGAATGCAGTTTAGTTCACAAACAATGTATCTTGAGTTTTTTGGTGATGTAAGTATTTACTTCGGAATCGGTGTGCAAATCGTCTTTGCCCTTATTCTAGGTGGTGCTATTGGTTATGACCGTGAAGTCAAAATGAAGTCAGCAGGGCTTAAGACTATTATAATGATTTGCGTTGGAGCAACTTTATACACGACTATTTCTCTTTTAAATGTTGTGCATGCCACCAGTGTATTTGATCCCAATCGTGTTACGGCACAAGTTGTTAGCGGGATTGGTTTTCTTGGTGCGGGTGCCATTATGCATGGTAAGGGAAATATCAGTGGTTTGACTACGGCCGCGACTATTTGGGTGGTGGCCGCCATCGGTGTCACTATTGGAGTTGGCTATCCTATTGTTGCAAGTATCTTTACCTTTACTGTTATCATTATTCTTAAAATGATTAATCCACTTTACCGTGTTCTTGAGCGTGAAGGAGATTATAAAGATTTTCATATTCAAGTTCTAACTTCTCAAAGCATTAAAAAGCTAATTGCAAAAGTAGTAACTACCCAGCCAAATGTACAAATTGAAGAAATCTATGAAATGGATCATTTAGAGAAAAAAGAAAAGAAGATTATAAATATCTTTTTAAAAGGTCATAAACGCTCAGTAGAAAGAATAATCAATGAGCTTAGAAATATGATTAGTGTCGAGAAATCAACCTATCGTGAAGTTCAAAATAATGATGACTTTATTGATATCTACGCCAAAATGGATAATAGTCGCAAAAAAGATAGTTAGCGATAACTAGATGTACGACGACCTCTTTTTTGATATAAATAACGAGTTGCAAACTTAGATTCACAGCCCACCTTATAAGCAAGGTTCTCACCGTCTAAGTAGATATTTGCTAACTCTAGAGGTTGGTCATTCACATTTAAAGTATAAAAACCATTTACGTTATGGGCCTTAACTTCAACTTTATCGATAACAATTGGCTTAACATAATTATCATTACAAGAGATACAATAAGAATCTATAACTGCGATATCCTTAAAGGCCAATTGCTTTGAAAGTAGATTATTTAGTTTATTTGCAGACTTCTTAGGGATAAATTTACATTCAGCTGCATTTACTGAGATACTAAAGATTGTGAGAATAATAAGTAGTGTTAAATTTTTCATGAAGAAATCATATCGGGAATGCCGCGTCGCATCAATAATCACTGAAAAATTTACTCAGCTCTTTAGCACATTCTTATTATTCTGCTTATTAAACCCTGTAAAATCATATGCTTATAGCCTTGAGCAGTTTAAAACCGAGCTTAGCTCCCCTCTAGAACATACCGAGGCAAGATCAGTGCTTCTAAAAGGTGGTGCTCTTACGCTTATTCTGGTTACACAAAGAGATAATTTGGTAGATCCTCTGAGCCAAAAATACGGCAAGGAAGAGCAACCCATGGGAGATCTAGCTCATTTTGGGGATATTATAAACTGGGACACTAGTATGGGGATGAATAGCTAGAAAACATCCTTGTTTTTGGATAAGCTGAATTCTCCCATCCTTGGTCG
>CEUD01342462.1_pt1 | contig 88827 bp, 84 predicted proteins | sample 356481 | NCBI WGS metagenome assembly CEUD01 (sample SAMEA2623314, study PRJEB7988) | marine metagenome | isolation source: saline water (ENVO:00002010), including | reverse complement strand
AAAAAGAAAGTAGCAAAAAAAGCAACTAAGAAAAAAGCTGCAAAAAAAGTTACTCCTAAAAAAGAAGCTAAAAAAGATAAAACCAAAGAAGTTGAAAAAGAAAAAGTTGAAGTGCTTGAACCAGCTCATGCAAGTACCGCAGATATAGACGAGACTTCAACTGGTTCAGAAGTTCCTGCTGATGAAATAGAAAAAGAAGAAGAGTCAGAGGCGATTGAAACAAATGGAAAATTATCGGATGAATATAATCCAGATGATGAGCCAGTAGATGCTAGTTTTGGTTATGGCTGGAGTTATAATGAAGGCCTAGATGATCCAGAAGAAGCTGATAATGAAGATGAGTTATTCGATGAAGATGCTGAGTATGCTCAAGGAAAGCCTGTTGGTTTTGATCTTGATCGCGATGACGATGATGAGGATTATTAAGAGATTAAAATGACTTTAGAACTTTATTATTATGAACAATGTCCTTTTTGCTATCGAGTTCTTATGAAGATAAAAGACCTTGGCTTAGAGGACAAAATCTCATTTAAAAATACTTTAGAGGATCCTGCCAATGCAGCTTCTCACCAAGAAAGAACAGGACGTTCAACTGTGCCTTGTCTCTACATTGATAATCAACCAATGTTTGAGTCTTCAGATATCATTGCATGGCTAGATGCAAATAAAGATAAGATTTAGAATTTAAAAACTCAAAGGAAATAAGTGGAAGTCAGAGATCCCGTACATGGTTCAATCAAAATTCAACCACAAGAAGAAAAGATAATCGAACACCCTTTCTTTCAAAGGCTTAGAAGTATTAAGCAACTTGGATTTTCAGAATATGTTTTTCCAGGTGCCACACATACTCGCTACCTTCACTCCATTGGAGTCATGGAAGTTGTAAGTCGTGTTTTTGATCAATTATTTGCTGATAAATTAACAAATAAAGACTTTATTCGTCTAAGACAGACTGTGCGCTTAGGTTGTCTCTTACATGATATCGGACATGCTCCTCTTTCTCATACAACAGAGTTTGTGATGCCTAATGTATATGACTTAAATTTACCGGCACATTTTAAACCTGCAAAAAATACCAAAGCAACCCATGAAGACTATACTTTAAAATCTATTGTGGATTCTAGCTTTACAGAATCATTTGATGAAGTCATTCGTGACTTTGGAGTTGATCCTAATATGATTGCGGAACTCATCCTTGGTCATACTAATAATGCTGAATACTTTACTATTGAAAATATCAATTACTTCCCTATTTTACATCAACTAGTAAGTAGTGAGATGGATTGTGACCGTATGGACTATCTATTACGAGATTCATACTTCTGTGGAGTAAGCTATGGAAAATTTGATCTAGATTGGATTATCGATAATATGCGAATTACTGTCATGGATGGATCTGCTTATTTAGGAATTTCAGAGAGGGCCATTGCAACTTTTGATGATTTTCTTTTAAGTCGTTTTCATATGTTTTTGATGGTTTACTTTCATTATAAAGGTGTATGTTTAGAAAAAATGTTAAAGCGCTTTTTCAACTCATCTCCAGATGAATATCGTATCCCTGCTAATATTGAAGAGTACCTTGAGCATGATGATCACTTTTTAATGAAGGTGCTTAGAAATTCTAAAAATGAATGGGCGCAAAAAATTGTTCGTAACTCAATTCCTCCCAAAATTTTCGAAGCTTTTGGTGAAGCTCAAATGAGTAATTTGGCGAACCTTGAAAACTTTTTAAAAAATGAAAATATAGATTATATCAAATGCTCTTCAAGTGGACGTCTATCAAAGTACTACGACGAAGGACAAAGTAACGAGCAAAATAAGTACCCAATAAAAGTTGTGCGTGAGTATAATATTTTATCTGGCCAATTTCATATTCAAAATATCGATGAGGCAACTGGTCTTTTTGAAAAGTTTTCTCGTTCACATCAAGTTAATAGAATTCATTGCTACTTTGACGAGTTAGATGAAAAAGCTCAAAAAGAAATTCGACAGTTGGTCAAAAAATAATGAGTGCAAATAAGATCATCATATATGTTTGCTTGATCTTTCTCTACTTGGGACTCTCCAAAAGTTTATCTCCTAGTGAATTAGGAATTAGTTATGTCACGAATGAGGAAAGTCTTTCTGAGCTAATTAGAGGTGCACCACTTTCAGTAATTCTCACTGATACCCATGCGACAGGCTTCATCATTAAAACTCATTATCATAAGTACCGTGTGGTTTATGGCTTTCAAACCTATGAAGAATTAATTGTCAGAGTCTCAAGAAACTTCATGCTTCAACATCAGAAACATATTGGACTCTCTATCATGCATCGAAATTCTGAGAATATTGCTGACTTCACACCACTTCCACCAGGCAGTGTCTTCATAGGTGATCGTAGCTTTGGTAATTGGCAATATAATAAGAGTACCAAGATGAAAGAGTGGCGTTTTCACAGAGCATATCGCTACCTTCCTAAGTACTTAGGAATTGAAGACTTAGATATTACAGAGAAATTTTATGATCGCATAAAAGTTGCTGAGAAAAATCAACAGGCCTTTCTTGGTTTTAATGATGAATTTGGTATCGATGGAAAGATTACGAAGAAGAGCTTTCCTAGTTTCTTTGCCAAAGAAAACAAAGCAACCATGGATATTAAAGAATATTTAAAGAATTATTTTAAAAAGAATTTTTATACAACCACAAGGTAAACTATGAATGAAGTATTTGATAAATTATTAATACGCTTTCTTTTCACATTATTTATATGTATTTCATTACTTATTTATAAGTATGCCCATGTTATTTTCTATCCTTCTAAGAAAAAGCAAATCCTAAAAAAGATTTACCCTTCTGAGAATTACGTGGATACATTACATATATTTTCAAGGCTGATTGGAATTGGGATGATTTTCTCTGTGTTAGAGTTTAATGAGTATATTGGGATTCTTAATAGTATTGTAGACTTTTTTATACTTGGACTCAGTGGAGTTGTTCTCTACTTACTTTCAATTTATATCTTAGAGAGTATTATCCTTTATAATTTTGAATATAAAGATGAATGTCTTAAAAAGAAAAATCCCGCTTATGGAATTGTAGGTTTTGCCAACTCTATCTCATTAGCATTAATTATTAGAAATCTCTTTGTTGAGTCAGAGAGATCATTAGTCATTTTAATTATCTTATGGCTTTTTGCACTTGTGCTCTTTGGTTTTTCAACCAAACTTTTTAAGTACATTTCGACTCTTTCTTTTAATAGTCTCATGATTCAAAAAAATATAGGACTAGCTGCGAGCTATGCTGGTTTTCTTTTTGGGAATGCCCTTATCATTACCAGTGCTTTTAATCATGAGCATCATGATATTGGTTCATACAGTGTTCAAGTTATTTTAAAAACCTTACTAAGTGCACTTATTTTCCCAGTATTTCGCTTAGGTATTATTTCAGTATTTAAAATCCAGGAACAAGTTCAAATCGATGGAAGTCCAGAGAATCCTCATCTAGGTTATGGAATTTACGAGGGAAGCGTCTTTCTCACTTGTGCCTTATTAACTTCAATAATTATTGGACAAATTCACTTCGGAACAATTTACCCGTTTTTCTAATAATTTCAGATATTAATAAATTAAATTATCCATTCTCCGATAAGACTAGTGAGTATTATGGAGAATGGATATATATGAATCCTAAATTACAAAATAATATTTTTTATAAGCTAAATGAGATGATTGATCGCATTGATGAGCTTGAAAAAAGATTGAATCGCTTAGAAAAAGCGACAGATGATGAATTTCAAGTGCAAAAATGTCAGCTTATGCGTGTAAAGAATGGTGATTACCTTTCTGATGATTACGTATTAAATGGAAGAAGTTATAGTGACCTCTCTCCTGAAGCTGCTTGGGATCTTTATAATCAAAGAGATTTAGACTTTATTCTTTTAGATGTTACACAAAAATCTTACTACCCTATGGAAGAACTTCCAGAGGCAATCAATATTCCACTTGAAGAGTTAAACCTTCGTGTACGAGAAATTGTAAATAAGGCCACTAGAGTTATCGTTATTTCTGAAGATGGCACAAGATCGATTTTAGCTTGTGAAATGCTTAACCGTCATGGCTTTTATAATGTTTCAAATATTTCTGGGGGCTATAAATTTTGGCCTGGATTTAGAGAGCTTCGTCATAAGAGAGGCGACAACTCTGAAGGCGAAGAAAAGCAATCTGCTTAATTTATAAGAGTCTCTGTTGATCCTCATTATTATTAATTTTAGTAAAAAAGTTTTCTAGTGTATGGGTTACGCGATCAAACTCAACATCACCAATCATATTCATATACTTGCCTTCAAGATCTGCAATCACTTCTAAAAGACTTACCTTAAATTTCTCTCCATACTCAGTGAGAATTACATTTTGCTCGCGCTTATCTCTTAAACCTTTTTGTCTAAGAATATAACCTCTTCTTTCAAGCTCATTTAAATGACTAGTCATGGTTTGTTTTTTAAGGCCACAGGCGTGACCAATTTCTTTAATAGACGGTGAATCAACTTCACATACAAATGTTAAAATTTCTAGGAAGCTTGGCCTTAGATCAAGAAATCCTCTTTCCTGTAAAGAAACTAAAAGCTCTTGAGAATAGAGCCTATAGATTTTTTTTAATAATGAGCCAATGACAGCGATTCTTTGCATAATACTATTTTAGTACAAAATAGTATTATTGCCATACTTTTTTTAAATATCTAGTTTTTGTAGTGGTACAAAGAGCTCTTCTTTGATTTTTCCATCCAAATATTGGCTAGTTAGAGACTTTTGATAGTCAAATTTCTGATTTTCAAGTTGAACACCCTCATACCAAAGAGAGTATTTTACGAACTTTTTGGTTTGCTCTGGACCTAAAATTTGAGATTCAGCGAATGTAAGTGAACTTAAAAAACATAAACCAATTAAAACTTTTAACATATTTAATCCTTTGCTCACTCTAGAATATCAATTCTTAAGAATTAATAAATTTCCATTGTAGAGATTACTCATGGTGTACAAAGTTTTTACACTTAAAAGAGATTTCGAGAATTACTTATCGATGTCACCATTCCAATACATATACCAAAGGTTATAATACTGGATCCCCCATAGGACATAAGTGGTAAAGGCAATCCCACAATCGGCATTAATCCCATGACCATACACATATTAATAAAGGTGTGCCAAAAGAATATTGACATTAAGCCAATGGCGAGAATGGAGTCGTAAAAGCGCAGGGTTGAACCAGAGAGCCATATAAAGCGCATTAATAAAATTACATAAAGAGCAATGAGAACTAATGAGCCTAAAAAGCCGTGCTCTTCATTATAAATAGAGAAAACAAAGTCAGTGTGATTTTCTGGCAAGTAATTAAGTGAAGCTTGTGAAGACTTTTTAAAGCCCTTACCTCTCCACAGACCTGAACCAATAGCAATTTGTGATTGTATTGCGTTATACCCAGAGCCCTTTGCATCTGCATAAGGATCAATAAAAGTGAGGATTCTTTTCTTTTGGTACTCTTTTAATCCATAATTATACATGACAGTACCACTGACTAATCCAATCAGACCGATGATACCAATGGTTTTCCAACGCAGTCGCTTATAAAACGAAATTACTAAGAAAATTAAAACTAATAATAATCCTGTACCAAGGTCAGGTTGAAGAACAATGAGAACTGTCGGAACAATAGTTATTAAAAATGGGACTAATAAGTCTTTTAAATAAAGTTCTCTCTCCGGGCTATTTTTTGAAAAGTAACGGGCCAGTGCCAGTGCTAAAGATATCTTCATTAATTCAGAAGGCTGGAGACGAAATGATCCAATCACAAGCCATCTCTGTGCTCCCATTCCCTTTTTCCCCATCAGTAAAACGAGGATAAGAAGGATAACATTTAAAATATAGGCCCAATAGGAAAAGCGAAAGAGGCTCTTTGGCGGAAAGAGACTAATTCCAAAAGCAACGAGGTTTGCCAATGAGAACCAAAGCATTTGAGATTTATATAAGTTCTGCATATGGGCATCAGTATGAGCATGAGTTGCAGAGTAAAGATTAAGTACACCAATGATAAAAATGGCAAGCATTGTAATAAGAAAGGTATAATCATATTTTTTAAAAAAATTAATTATCGTTTGATTCACTTTTTATTCCTCTCCTGACGCTTCCGTCTCTTCTTCTCTCTTCTGTGCTTCAGCTTCTTCACGAGCACGATTTCTCTTCTGAATAAAGCGAGAGTATTGTCTTTTTTCGAGTTCAGCATATTCTTTTTGCTTCTCAGGTAAGTATTTTTTCATATAAGTCGACACGACTTTTTCAACAACAGGTACTGCAGCACTACTTCCACATCCGTGCTCAACGAGAGCTGCAACAGCAATCTTTGGATTTTCATAAGGTGCAAAAGAAACAAATAATCCATGGTGGCGATACTTATATTCTTTCTCACTACACTTAGAATATAAGTCTTTCTCACTGGTTGCTTTGATTACTTGCGAGGTTCCAGTCTTTCCTGCCATCTGATTACCAAGACCACGCCTCCACCAGGCAGTTCCCTTAGGTTCATTGGCCACTTTATATAAGCCATTACGAACGTGTGTCCATGTAGAATCTTTTAATTCAATTTGTCTAATAAGTTCTGGTTCAAAAGTTTTTATCGTCTCACCATTATAATTAAAAACTTCCTCTACAACATAAGGGCGATAAAGCTTGCCCTTAGTGGCTATAGCAGCATAAGCATTTGCTAATTGTAAGGTCGATACAAGTACATATGATTGGCCAATAGAACAAGATAGGGTTTCACCTTGTTGCCAAGGGACTCCATTTCTTTTCATTTTCCACTCTTTAGTTGGAATCAAACCAGAAACTTCTCTAGGAAGTTGGATATTTGTTTTCTCACCAAAACCAAACATTCTAGCGTATTTTGCGAGTGTATCGATATCCATTTCAGTGGCGACTTTATAAAAATAAATATTACATGATTGCATAAGAGCATCTTCCACATTTACTTTTTCCGTTCCCCATCTTTTCCAACTTCGATAAACACGTCTACCCAATTTATAAATACCATGACAGCGAATTTTATCTTGAGGAGAAACAATACCTTCTTCTAAAGCTGTAATCGCAGTAAAGGGTTTAAACGTTGAACCTGGTGAGAAGTGGTCTTGAATAGCACGACCTCTTAAAGGATTTTCATCATTATTTATAAGCGAGCTCCAGTACTCCTGAGTAAGACCTCTTGAAAATTGAGAGGGATCAAAAGACGGAGAAGAAATCATGGTTAATACTTTTCCCGTATTAACATCTATAGCGACAACACTTCCCGATTTACCTTCCAAAGCTTTGAAGGCAGCTAATTGCATATCCCTATCAATAGTAAGCTTTATATTCTTACCAGGCTTAGGAGCTTCATCTTCAATACCTTGAAATAGATTATCTGTATTAATATACTTTTTCTTTCTTCCAAGGGCATCGACTTCAACGTATTCAAAACCATTATCACCACGAAGAGTTTTATCTAATTGTTCCTCAATACCAAATTGACCAATAAAGTCCCCTAGCGAGTAATCAATTTTATCTCTGGAACGAAACTTAGGAAGTTGTTTTTGAGAGATCTCTGAGATATATCCCAACAAGTGTGCCCCAACTTCTTCATCAACATATTCACGACTAATAAATGTGTCCACACTCACACCGGGTAAGAAAGCATTTTCTGTTTCAATGCGACTTACTTCTTTTAGAGAAATATTCTTTTTAATAATAATTGGACGATAACGAGCTTGAGTTGAATTCTTCTTGATAATACTATTAATATCCTCACGATCCATTTCTAAAATACTTGCGAGTCTATCAAGGGTTTTATCCTTATCTTTTAAGTACTGACGAGTCAGAACCGCATCAAAACGTGGGATATTATCAACTAATAATTGATTATTACGACTATACATCATACCCCGAGGAGCACGAATAACTTCTTTTCTTAGACGGTTTTGAATAGAGAATTTATGATAGAGCTCGCCCTTATAAACCTGCAAGTACCAAAGCCTAATAATAACAACACCAAAACAAAAGAGGATGATATTTGCAACTTGTGCAGCTCTCGATCTATGAATCTTGATTAGTTCTTCATCACCGAACATTAAATACCAACTCCACTCATTCTATTTTTCTGGGCCCAAAAGCGATCAAGTAATTGAAAGAAAAATGGAGAAAGAATAGAAAGTAATAAACTCTCTGGTATGTACTGCCAAAAAACTCCAAAGAAGCTGCTCATATCTCCCAATTTAATTGTGATTAAGAATGCAGAGATTAAAAACCAAATCACTTGAAAGATTTGAACGACAATAATGGTTGAAATTGCTGTGGTGAAATTCAACATATCTTTAACGTATCCAATTCCTAAATATATTAAAACCCCAACAAAGGTTCCAATCGCCCAGCCTTCAATAGAAAAAATCGAATGAATAAATTGGATGATTAAAATAATATAACTCACTCCAGGGGTCTCTAATTTAAATGCTAAGAATAAAATAATAAGCACATTAAACTCTGGCTTAAAATTATCTATTCCAATTGCAGGGAGAACTGCACTGGTAAAGATCTCTAAAAAGATAAGGAGTAAAGTAGTCTTTAATAACCCCAGTAAAATATCACCTAACGACATATTATTCATTCTTTGCCTGCTTTTCTTTTAAATTTTCTTTGGCTGGATTCACTTCTTTTGGTTTTTGATTCTCTTCCACATCATCAAGAGGTAAAGATTGAATTGGCCCTTCCCCTTCGATTAAAACAACAACCTCTTCTAGCTTATGAAAGTTTACAGATGGTCTTACTTTAATCGATTGAGTAATACCATAGTTTTCTTTATCAATTTGAGAGATGGCTCCAATCTTAATTCCCTTAGGATAGATATTTCCAAGTCCCGCTGTTATAACTTCATCTCCAACTTCCACTTTCTCTGTTCTGATAACGTACTTTAAACGACATTCAAAACCTGAAAGTCCCTCAACAATTCCATGGGAGCGAGTACTCGTAACAATTGCATCAACGCGATTATTTTGATCTAAAATAGTTAATATATCTGAGTAATTAGGAGTCACTCTATAGACATAGCCCACCAGCCCATTAACAGTGATCACAGGGAACATGGTTTTAATCCCCTCATTAGAGCCTTTATTTATTCTTAGAACTTTAAATTCATTTGATGAATCCCAGCTTACAACTTGTGCTAAAACTTTTTGTCTTGGAATTTCTTTACCAAATTGTAAGAGCTGCTTTAGTCTTTGATTTTCTTTTTCTAGCTCTTTTAAAACAAAGATTTTATTTTCTAATTGATCAACTTCCACACGAAGTTCTTCATTCTCTTTAGAAGTATTAACGATTAAAATATAATGATCCACCATCGAGGCTATACGTTCTTTTAAAGACATCGTACCTCTTTGGATAGGAGCAAAAGTTTCTATCAGGACACTTTCAAAGATAGAGGCATTTTTAACTGAGTATTGTTGTTCAGCAATTCCCCATAAGGAAATAGCTAAAACAAAAATATTATTAATCAGCTTCCATCTCGACGCGTCAATAGACAAATTGGCCACAAACTCTCCAATGATAAATTTATTTCAAAATTCTATCCAATCTTGGGCTAGATGCCAATATTTAAGAGTGCTTAACAAGGCATGTTATAGTGCACTGAAATTGACTTTAACCAAAAAAATAATAAAATTTTAAGCTTAAATACTAATCAATCAAATTGAGGATTTCGCATGAATAGGTTAACAGGAAAAGTTTCTAATCTTATCGTAGCATTTTTTATGGGTGCTATTATCATAAGTTTCGCCCTTACAGGTTTTAGTGGTTTTAATAATACCGCAAACTCTGTTGGAAAAGTGGATGGAAACCCAATCACTATTCGTGAATACCAAAATGCTTATAATCAACAAATTCAAAACTATACACGTATGTTTGGAAAAGATTTAACAGCACAACAAATTCGTCAATTTAGAATTCGTGAAAATGTTCTTAATCAATTAATTACAAGAAAAGTAATGACAAACTATGCATTAAATAATGGTTTAGAAAGTGCTGAGGATGAACTTAAAAAATCAATCAAGGAACTTCCATACTTTAAGACCAATGATAAGTTTGATGTAAATAAATATAAGCAATTATTAAGAGCTAATAACTTAACACCTTCTAAGTTTGAAGAAACATTCCTTGAAGACCTTGCGATTCAAAAAGTTAATGAAATCATGGATTCAACAACTATCTCAAAGGCCTATGCTCGTGATGTAATCAAGTTTAAAAATATGGGGCCAATGGTACTAGCGGTACGTTTTGAAAAAGAAAAAAATACTTCTAAGATTCCTGTTTCTAAAGAAGAAATTAAAAATTTTATTGAAAACCCAGAAAATGAAGCAATCCTAAAGTCTGTTTATAACGGAATGAAGAGTGAATTTGTTAAGGATGACGAAGTTAAAGCTTCTCATATTTTATTAAGAGTAAAAGCTGATAAATCAAACGATAAAGAAGTATTAGCTAAAGCAAAAGCACTAAGAAAGAAATTAACCAGAAGTAACTTTGCAACTTATGCAAAAAAAGAAACTGAAGACCCAAGCGGTAAAGCTAATGGTGGTGATCTTGGTTACTTCCCACAAGGAAGAATGGTTCCTGAGTTTGATAAGGCCGTATTTTCAATGAAAAATGGAGCGATTTCTCAACCTGTAAAAACAAATTACGGGTATCATATTATTTACCGTCAAGGGTTCAAAAAAGGCTTTAATAAGAAACTTGAAGAAGTAAAAGATATTGTTGCTAAAGCTCACCTACAAAAAACTAAGAGAGAAGAACTTAAAAAAGTTAATGATAAATTAAAAGATGAACTAACTGCTGCTCTAGTTGCAAAGAACACTAAGAGAATCGAAAAAATGGCAAAAGAATATGGATTTACTTTTGTAAAAGATAAGAACTTAAACTTCTTTGATGCCAATGTTGACTCTATTAAATTTGACTTTGAAACAATCAAGCCATTAATGAGTGCAGAGAATACAGGAAAAGTTTATATTCAAGACGATGTGGTTGATACTAAGCTTATCCTAGCTTACGAAGCTGCAAGTGAAGACATTGAAGCATTAAAAGCAGATAAATTTGAAGCTCAATACAATGCAATGGTTAGAGAGTTCCAAGGAACTATGCAAAATACAGTTATTAAGCAATTAAGAGATAAGTCAGATATTGTCACTTACTCAAATATGTTATAAATCACCTACTCGAGGTATTTATGGCAGAAAAAGAAGCTAAATGGGAACAAAATGCAAAGGGCAAGTATTACGTAGATGATCAATGTATCGCTTGTGATGCTTGCTGTGTTGAAGCCCCTGGCTTTTTTGAAATGAATGATGATGATGGCCATGCCTACGTGGCCAAACAACCAGACCCCACCAATAGTGAACATAAGGAAATGTGTGAGAATGCTCTCGCATGTTGCCCTGTTGGAGCCATTGGAGATGATGGTTCAGAAGACGGAGATGAAGCTTGAAAAAGGTTCTAATCACTGGAGCATCCACTGGAATAGGACTGGCCTGTGCTGAATACCTTGCCAATAAAAATATTCAAGTTTTTGCTGGAGTAAGAAAAGACAGTGACTTTGAAAGAGTCAACAAACTCCACGATAATATCAAAGCAGTTAAAATCGATATTACCAACGAAGAGTCTATCCAAGCATGCCTTGAAATTTTAAAATCAGAGATAAAACCAGAGGATCAATTCACCCTCTTTAATAATGCAGGAATCGTTCGAGCGGGACCACTTGAGTTCACACCAATTGATGAATTTAGATGGCAATTAGAAGTTAATGTTTCTGCACACGTTCGAGTTAGCCAAGCTTTTCTTCCCCTACTAAGAGAAGTAAGTGATGGACGAATTATTTTTACAGGTTCTCAATCAGGATTTTTTACTTCACCACTAATGGGACCTTACTGTGCCTCAAAACATGCCATCGAGGCCGTAAGTGATGCTTTAAGACAAGAACTAGCTGTGACTTCAAATATTAAAGTCATCCTTATTCAACCAGGACAGATTAAAACTCCTATTTGGGATAAATCAATAAGTGATAACCATGAAATTCAGAAAAACTATCCACCAATAGCAAATCAATTTTATGGAGACGTTATTCCCAAAATAGAAGTTAGGGCCAAAGATGCTGCTGTCAATGGTGCTCATACAGATGTTGTGGCCAAAGATGTTCTTCATGCGATTACTAGTCATAATCCAAAAACAAGGTATCGCCACGGTAAAGGTGCTCACTTATCTTATTACTTGCGCATACTACTTTCTGATAAGTTACGTGATGGCCTAATAAGATTTATTTTAAAATTATAGATCTTTTATTTATACGCTCCCCGCAATTATGCTTCTTGCGCTAGATTGTAAGAAAAACTCCATAGACAATTCAGTATCAAACCTTTAGTTTATCTCCACACACAAATTGAGGGAGAAATTCAAATGCAAATGATGAAGCTTGACGACATCAAGGTCAAAAGTAGCTACCTTAGAACGAATACCGACGTTCAAAAATTAAAGAAAAGTATTGAGACAGTTGGAATTATTCAACCGCTAGTTATTAATCAAGAGAATGAATTAATTTCAGGTGGAAGACGTTACTCAGCTTTAAAAGAATTAGGCATTGAAGAAGCTCCTGTTTATGTCGTAGAGAAATCAGATCTAGAACAAGAACTTATGTCTATCGACGAAAACCTTATCCGCCTCAACTTAAATAAAGTTGAATTTGAAACTTGTTTAAGCCGCGGTCGTGATATCTATGAAGAGTTAAATCCTGCTGCAAAAAAGTTTGAAGAAGAAGATCTTACAATCAAAGAAGAAAACGAAATTCAAACTGAAGCACCTAACACAGAAAGATCATTTGTTGACTTAACTGCTGAAAAAACTGGTCTTTCAAAGAAAGTTATTAAAAGCGCTATTGAGCGTGACTTAAAATCTAGTGATGCTATCAAACAATTAAGAAAAGCTGGTGAGTTAAATGCTAGCCAAACAAATGAAATCATCAAACTAGATAAGCCAGAACAAGAAAGATTACTTGATCATGTAATTGGAAAGTCTGCAAAAGAAATCAAAGACCTCGTTACTATTGCAAAAGAAAAAGGTGTGGATGAAGCAATCATTGAAAATGAAATTCGTCCAAAAACTCCTAAGGAATATAAAGCTCTACAAACACTTGTAAAAAGAGCAAATAAAGCAATTGCTAAAATTCTTTTAGAAGAATTCATGCTCCCAGAAACAGAGCGTGAAGCATTTTTCAAAGATGCTAGCACTCTACAAAATCACCTTACCCAAGTTATGTCTCTTAATACCCAAGAGCAAATGGATACAGGTTACGCTGATGAAGACGAAACTGAAGATGATTACGCACCAAACAGTGATCATTTAGCTCAAAACAGCGATACTGATAATAATGAGTACGCAAGCGAGTAATACAGATAATCCAAATTACTTTGAAGTTAAGTCCCAATTATCTTGGGATGAATACTTTATGTTGCAAGCAATGATTGCTTCCTTTAAATCCAAAGATCCTGCCACCAAAGTAGGAAGTGTCTTTGTAGATCAAAAGAATCATCAAATCACCATGGGCTATAATGGTTTTGTTGCTGGAATTGATGAAAAGCTTCTACCTTGGGGAAAAGATAAAGACCAACCTCTTGAGCATCAAAAATATGGATATGTTGTTCACTCAGAGGCCAATGCGATTATTCACTCCCCTAGAAGTCTGGAAAACTCTCGCTGCTATGTAACTCTCTTTCCATGTAATGAGTGTGCGAAATTACTCGCTAGTTCTGGTGTTAAAGAAGTCATCTATCTATCTGACAAGCACCTTGGAAATGAGTCCAATACTATCGCTAAGAAAATTTTTAACTTAACTGGTATCAAATATCGCCAACTTGATGTCTCAAAAGACCTTATTCAAAGACTTAATGACCATTTAAGTACTATGTTGGCCAGCCTGTAGTTTTTCCTCACAAACTGCGTCATAACTATCAAATCCATGGTAAAAATCCTATAAAGCTCATAAATCACGACCTTATTATAGGAGAACTAAATGAAATTATTTATCTTATCAATCCTCTTTATCTTCAACGCTTTCGCTGTTGATTTTAACTTTCTAGACACAAATATGAATCCAGTAATGGATAGAATCGCTGATAAAACTCAAATGGTTTTTGATCAAACAGATCTTGCACCTTATGAATCAGTGATGAAAATTCAATATACACCAACTTCAATGAATCCTAAAAGACTAATCGAAGAAATCCTACTTGATCTATGGGTTGATGACCAAGATGCATATCTTGCTCAAACTGATATTCAATCAATCAAAAGAATCGCAGCTCTTTTAAACTATAGAAATGTAAGAGCTGATAGAGATATTAATAGAGCAATGAAAATTGTAGAAGTTGAGCTTAAGGCCATTAATAATGACCCACAACTTTTATTATTCTCACTTGAGAGCCGCGGTTACGGATCATTTGGTGAGGCCAATGGCTTTGCAATCGTAGACAGAATGAATAGAGAATTAATTATCGTTCAATCTGGATATGCTGAATAAATTCTAATCAAATAACCAAAAATTATAATTCACAAATTTTTTAATTTGAGTGTGTTACGGCACACTCGAATTAAAATCATTTCTTTAAAACACTTCCACCAAAGTTTCTTTTATTTAGGATCGCAGATAAAGTATAGTATTTAACATTAAAACAAAACCCATTTTGAATTGAGCGTTCCAGCTTATCAATCTGTATTTCATTCTCTTTTAAGTTATATGCATTTATAAAACTTTTAAATTCAAGTATTTTTTTATCTCTTGTGCTTTTATAATGTTCACAATGTTTCTCAACATAAATACTTTTATCATTTAACTCCATCATCAATTTTGCAATTGTATTTTTAGCGTTTATATCAAAATATTCTAATTTTTTGTTTTGAATATATGATTCAAAGCTTATTTTAGAGATCTCATAACGCTCACCTTCTTCATCTTCTAAAATAATAATATCAACTAATTTGCCTCGGTCAGATAATTTAATTTGAATACTTCCGATTACTCTAAATCTAGTTCCTTGTGGTATATAGTAAAGACGGGAGTTATTATTACTTAGTTTGTACTCAGCTGAAAATGACATTCTATAAAAACTTAATAATATACGATCATATTTAAAGTGTTGACGTTCATTTTTATTATAGTCTGTATAAAAGTTTTTAGTACCAGTGAGGTATAATAAGGGACGTGGAGTTATAATCACTTCATCATAATTCATATGAAACTTTTCATATGCTATTGTATGAAATGTAATAAAAAAAGTAATCAAAAGCTTCACTTTAAAAACCTTATTTTACGTTTACACTTTTCTTTATCTTTTTTGCATATATCCATTTCATTAGCATTATAACCACTTGAATTTAATAATTCTACATCAGCACCTTTCTTTACGATATGCTTAGCAAGAGTGTACTTATTATATTGCAAAAAATGCATAAGCATTGTATTACCACTTTCATCTCTATTATTAACATCAAAGCCTTTCTCTATAAGGTAGTCCAACTCTGTCACATCCTTTATCACTTTATGATTACCTTTAAAAGCAAACAACTGGATATCACCCTCGTATTTAAGAAATAGATCGATTGCCTTTCTAAAAGACTTAAAAGTTCTTATGTTCTGGATAAAATTGAGACTTAATTCATAGTCTCGAAATGAAAGTTGATTTAAGTCTATGAGCTCTTCAACTCGAGACAATTTCATCACACCAGATCCAATATACATATATAAGAATGCCTTTAAATGCTCTTCTTTTATATGCTTTTGAATCTCTCTATATATAACCTTCTTTTCATTATTTGAAAGACCAGACTCTTTCAAAACATCATTTAAATTGTATAGAAAATTTTCAAAGTCTGACTTTGTTAAAGCTACAATGAAATCTAAATATTCCAGACTACTGACTAGAGACCTTAAGTTCTTTTTTGAAATACTTTTGTTTAGACTTTGTTCGCTTAAATACGTGAATTTTTTAATATTTTTTTCTTTTATCGCTTCTTCAACCAAATAATTAAAACTAGAAACGATCTTAACAGCATTAAATAATGATTCTTCATAGATATAATACTTCTGGATACTATCGCTTAAAGTATAAATTTTCTTCCCATAACTAAACACACAATCAATAACTTCGAAAGAACTCTTTTGTAAAAAAGATTTACCTTTTAATTCATCATTTTTATATGATCTTGGATATATGAATTCATACTTCATGTCGTGATCAATAAGGATCAAATTTTCTTTAAAGTCTACTACTCCGGCATCAAATTTCTCATTAGCACATACTTCATTAATAGTTTTTATGTTACTCTTTGTATGTAGAAGCTTTTTAACCTTTAACTTATTAATATATAGGTTTTTGTTAACACCACTTAGCTGAGCAATTAAAAATAATATAGAAAAAGAAAAAAGAACTATAATTGTATATTGTTTTTCACTTCTTCTTGTAAATAGTCTGTAAAATGTTGTTAATAATAGTCTTGGAAGTATCCAAGTAATAATAATTAATAACAATAAAAATGGAAGTCCAATGAGAATATTTATTTCTATGCCTTCCAACAAAAGATGTGGAATGAAAACTAAAATTAATAAACTAAAAAAAAAGATTTTTTCGAAATGAAAAAGTTTTCTAAATATACACTTACTTTTAAATAAATTTAATACTGTGACACTCACCAAGCCTAGATAAAAAAAATTTAAAATTCTATAACTCGTATCACCAAAGTCAAAGAAGGCAAAAAGGATTATTGCTACGTAATTAATTAACATAGCTAACCAAAACGCTAGTTGCTCATTTCTTTTAATATTCCTCATTACATAATTATACTCTATTATATATATGTTTAAAAAAGTAGGAGTATTATTAAATAGTTAAGTTTTACCAACCTGCCTCTAATTTAAGACAGCAACTCAATCTCAATACTGCGATATCTGGTAAAATAGGCAGCTCACTCCACAACGTAAACACTTGAAAGCACGCAAAATATTAAGAATACGATAATATAATCATAGGAGAATGATTATGCGTAATAAGGAATCACGCTTTGAGCTGAATAAGAAAATAAGAAGGATTTTAGTACGTCATGGAATTGATAGCCAACAATTAAGTTTTTCTGGCTACCAATCCTTTATAAATTTTAGTGGAATGCTTTTAAAGAATAATGGCAATAACTTGTCTTCTATGGAGGTGATTAATTTAATTAAAGAGCTTAATGGCCTAGGCAAGACCTTACAGTTCATGCTTATAAATTGGTATATATCACCTAATAGTATTTCATTTCATGAAGGTAGTTCCTCTGAGGACCTACATTTACTTGAATAGTTAATAGTTAATTATTGCTCATAACCTATAGAGTAATCTGTGCCATCATCAATTGTACCGTCCATATAACCTGCTAAATAACCACTTTGATTTTCAGCTATACGGCAGAATTTTTGAGTATTATAAAGTGCTGCCTCTACTTCGAGAGCAATATCAGTACTATTGCCATTAATTTGAATGTCTTTTAAACGATTAATTGTATCAACACAAACGTGCACTAACGCTCTATCATCAATATCTTTGCTCGTGAGAACTTGATACTCATCAGTCCCCTCTTGGTAGCCATCAAAGTAACCATAGACAAAAGAAATACTTTTTTCAGTGATAAAATTACTCTTATTACAAATACCCTGAACCTTTTCCATCGCAATTATTAAATGATCACTTTCTGTTTGAATTAAGTTTGTACTTTGTACGTAATTCATACTGGCGTAATCAATCGAACATAACTCTTCTTTAACTTCTGTATTAGCAAAAACGGCAGTACTTAGTAGTGACAAGCATAGAATGAGGCTTTTCATTCAATAGTCTCCTTCATTTAGACAAGGTTTGAGGTAATAGCTATAGCATAGCAAGTGATAAGAAATTAGATAGAAATTGTGTAAAAACTTCTGATGGTGTTTAAAGTTTAGACAGTTTTTTAAATAAATTGACTATAGAGCCTACAAAAACTTGGCGCCGAGCTTGCTTATTAATTACTACATTTATTTAATTTTTCTTGGGAGAGAAACAATGAAATTACATCTATTTTTTGTAGCTTGTATGACACTTTTTATTTTAAGCTGTGGTGACAATAGCAGTGGTGATAAGAAAGATGACAAGCGTGCAGCAACACTTATGGTATCTAATGGTAATACTTCACCTCAATGTCAGAGCGTAGGTATGGCCCTAATGAACTACAAAGGTAATTATTATCAATTAGATTATAATAACCAAAATCTTATGCAAGCAGTGAATATGCTTTATCAACAAGCAATAAGCGGAATGTATAATAATACAACTGGTACAAGTGGTGGTTATAATACCAATTATAATGGTGGCTATAACACAAATTATAATGGTGGATATAATACAAATTATAATGGCGGGTATAACACTAATTATAACGGTGGCTATAATAATGGTGGTTATTATAATCAACAGTATAATGTCGTAGGACAAGATGAGTGTACTGTTCATTTTAGAATGGAATTTGAAGGTAAAGCTCAAAGCCAGAATTACAATGGTGGTTATGGTGGGTATGGAACCAACTATATGCAAACCATGACAATCTCAAGTTTTAGAATTAGATAATTTCATTGAATTACTAAAGTTATATAGACAAAAAGAAAGCCCTCATTTAGAGGGCTTTTTTATTCTCAAAATTTGTGTGTTTAGTTGTTGTTGTTAATTAACTTATCTCTTGATATTAAGAACTTCTTGTAACATCTGATCACTTGTCGTGATTGTTCTGGTGTTCGCTTGGAAGTTTCTTTGTGCGTTCATTAGTCCAATGAATTCGTCAGCAATATCTACGTTAGAAAGCTCGATTGACTTAGCAAGAACTTGTCCTCTACCGTCTGCTCCTGGCTTACCAACAGCACCTTGACCTGACTTACGAGTTTCTTTAAATAAGTTTTTACCCATTTTATAAAGACCTTCGTTATTCTCAAACTTTGCAACTGCGACTTGAGCAATGTCTCTAAGTTGTCCATTGTCGTATGCTGCTGTTAGAGTTCCTTCATCATTAAATGAAAGCGATGTTAGGGTTGCTGCACTTGCACCATCTTGTGTGTGTCTTGCTACAGATGAAGCTGACCCAAATTGAGTTGAAGCATCTTTTCCTGAACCACCTTCAGCAATTGACTCACCAAAGTTGAAGTTGATTTGTTGTCCTGGAGCTGCTCCGTTATTAAAGTTGAATGAATTTAAACCTGGAACTTCAGCTTGTAATTCACCTTTAGCATTGAATTGTAATTGACCATTGGCCATTTCAACCATTTGTCCTTCAACACCACCAGCTGCATCTTTACCATCTACCATTGCATGGTATTCCCAGTTATTATTTGCACCTTTATTAAAGTAAACAGTTACTAGTCTTTGTGAACCAACATTATCAAATACTGTAAAGCTTGTATTATAAGCTGAAGTATTATCTGGATCCTGTGGATTAAACTGTCCAACTTTTTCTCTTGAGTCTAAGTTCATTGAAACTTTAACCTCACTAGTTGGTTGAGCTGGAATTGTTGTATTTCCTAATTTAATTGGACCTGTTTTTTGAGTGATCGCACCATCTTCACCAGCAAGGAAACCTGTTACTTTATAACCATCTCCATTGATTAAGTGTCCGTCTTTATCAAAGTGGAATGAACCATCTCTTGTAAAGCCTTTACCACCTGGTGCATCGACTACGAAAAATCCGTTTCCGTTGATTGCAAGGTCAGTGATACTTTCTGTTCTCTGAACGTTACCTTGAGTAAACTTTGGTGTTACGTGAGCAAGCTTTGTACCTGAACCGATCTGGTCACCACCATCAATACCTTTTAGAGATTTTGCTAAAACGTCTTGAAATTCAGCTCTTGAACCTTTGAATCCAAAGGTACCTGCGTTGGCGATATTATCACCAATTACGTTCATGCTTGAGCCTGCTGCGTGTAAACCAGATACACCGATGTTAAACGATGAAAGAATTCCCATTCTGTCCCTCCTAGACTGAAATGTGTCTTTGTGAGGTTTTAGAGTAACTACAGACTCTAAAGAAGCTTCCAGAACAGGACCAGCTTTTTTTGCCTCAAAAGACTAAATTAATTAACAAACAACGTTGAGTCAATTTTAGTAAATACATTCTCGTTCATGCTAGCTTTATCAACAGCAGTTACGAGTTTGTTATTTTTGACATCAACTATATAAGCAGCTTTATCAGTTACGACTAATGATTGTTTTCCACCCTTCTCTTTTAATCGAGCCATGGCATCTTTAACTTTCAAATACTCGTCACCATTAAAGTCTATGCTTCTTTCTTGTAACCTTTTTGCAGCATGAGTAGAAACGTTAAGTCCACCATGCAAAGGTTTTTGTGATTCCACCTGTGACTGTTTAAGAATATCGTTAAACTCACTCTTTCCACCCTTTTGAGGTAAACGATTCGTCTGGTCTACTTTCTTCTGACCAGGTAGTCTCGTTACATTAGGAATGAGCATGTTTACATTCTTACTTGTCACTTTTTCTCCACGTCTCAGTTATTCCACATCATAGACGTTTGTTAATCCGGTACTAATTTTTCTTGGCACCGAATTTTGTGGTTTCATCTTCTTTAAGTTTAAATTACTTTGTGCATCTTGTGCAATAGGTAATTTTGCCCCTATATTTTTTGCCGCTTCTCTTACTTCAACACCAGCAAGAGCGCTTGAAACATTGTTTGAATCGTCTCTATGAGCTACATTCTTAGAGATTCCTTCCATGTGAAAACTATCTACGTCACGTAAGAAAATCTTTTTCCCATCAACTTTAAGTACAGTTTCACCATTTTCAAAAAATACTGATTCAACAGTACCTTTAACTTTTGTTGCAACTTGAATTGGATCAGAGAACTCATCCCATGCTCTTACATCAACACGGTAATCACCCTTAGCCTGCTCTGAGCCGTCTAAACCAATACCATCCCATGATACTGTTTGGTTTCCACGTCCAATATTTTCTTTCCACATCTCACTAACCATATTGTTATTATTATCAAAAATTCTAACAAGAACTTTACTGGCCGGTTTAGGCATTGTGAAAAGTACATCTGCTTTTGTTCCATCACCTTCAAAACTTAAAGTTGATCCGTTAGTAACAACTTCTTTACCTAAGAAGCTTGCACCATAAAATTTACCTTTAGCAACAGCGTCGCTATTCATATTATCGAACTTTGAGTTTAAGTTTGAAAGTTGTTCTAATTGTGAAAATTGAGCTAATTCAGCCGCCATTTTATTTTGTTCCATCGGCTTCATTGGATCTTGATTTTGTAATTGATGAGTTAAAAGTTTTAAGAACTCATCCTTACCCATTTTATTATGTTTCTTACCATCTACGTATAGATCGTTCTTCTCTCTATAATTAGTGAGTTTATTAAGAAGTCTCTCACGTTCTTTAGCTTCACCTTCATTCGTCGGAACACGGTTTTTCGCTATTTGAACGTTTTGAAATCTAGCTGCTTGTAAGGATCTTGGTTTTCCAATTTCCGGCATTAGGCCATTTCCCTTTCATTTTGAAGACTTTGCCAAAGCTCACGTCTTCTTTCACTTTCATTATCTCTTTTGTTGTGTTCATGCTCAGCATGTTGTCTCTCTTGACCTTGAAACTGACGAGAAGAATCTTGGTTTGTGTGTGAATTATTTGAACTTGATGAGCTCTCTAATTTGAACTCAGCAACTTGTAGTCCTGCTTGTTGAAGGTTTTGTAAAAGTTCACCTTGATTTTGTTGGAAGAACTTTGCACCTTCAGAACTTTGGGCATTTATGAAAACATGGATATTGTCTCCACCAGCTTTCATAACTTGTAAATCTACATTTCCTAGTTCAGCATGATTAAAGGTCATCTGCACACTTTGTTCATTACTTACTTTAGATTGAATAATATAGTTTTGAATTTGATTAATAACATCTTGAGTTTTTTCTGCATTTTGAAGAGTCGACATATCGAAAACTTTGGCCGTTGCTGCCATTGCAGTTGGAGCTTTCACTTGTTGAACTTGGCTATGAAGATTCTCATCACCATCAAAGCTATGCTCACCACCACTTAGATCCATATTTTCTGATGTTGAACTATTTTGAGTTACAGCAGACTGTAAAGAGTCTACATTCTTCATTGTATTTTCATTATTTTTAATACCATCTAACTTTGCAACTTCAGCCTTAGGTGCAAACATTGATTTTGCTTCGTTTTGATATTGATTCTGAGCAATTCTTTGTTTACCTGATGCAGATTGATTTTGCATAAATTGATTTAAGCTCATTGCATCTTCACCAGTTTGTAATTGGTTTGCATTGGCTTGAGTATTTTGTGTAGCTAAATTTTGATTTTGGTTTTGATTAACTTGAAAGATACTTTTTCTTTTCGGCATAAATGCACGAGTTGCATCTTCTGCTTGCTTCATTTGTGAAGTATCTACAACCGGCTCTTCAGCAGTCATCGCAGATTTATTTAAAATAGCTTGGATATTTTCTTTTGTTTGAGGAGTCGGGTTAGACTCTAGTCCATTTTGAAGTTGTTGAAGGTTACGAGCATCATCACCTGTTTGAAGCATTGGCTGAACCATAGGTTCTTTTTGTAAAGTTTGTGAAAGCTCACTTGCAAGAGTTGCTTGTTTTGCTTCTAGAACATTTACGCCATTATTTACTGAATCAACTAAGGCCTGTGCCTCTTCGTGACTCATACCCTCTAAGAGAGCTTTAAAATCTACGTTTTCTTCATTTAAGAGAAGTGCTAGTTCAGGGCTATTATTAGCGAGTTCACCTAATTTAGATAAAGCACGTGCTTCACTAGATACAACAGAACCAGCACTACCAGGGGCAGTCGCCGATTGTGTTCCTAATAAAATGTTACTTAAATCTTTCATTAAAGTGTTTTTCCTTTTTGTCTCACCATATCATTTTGTCATATTTAGGTATTGTTTTTGAAGCCGGGCAGAAACTTCCTTATCCATTAGGTTAAAAATCTTAGATGCCCTTTCTGGCTTAATTAATTCTAAAATCTTTACTGAAATCTGAGTATCTTGCACGGATAATAGCTCAGCTGCCTTCTGAGGCTTCATATTCGAGATCACACTTACTAATTGCTTAACACGAGTAATCTTATTTCTTTCATTTTCATCTAAACAACCAAGTAGTTTTTCTTGTTCTTTTTCAAATGAAATAATTTTTTGAGCAAGCGTTTGCTCTGCCATTTTCACTTGTTCTTCTTTTTGATTTAAGGCCTCTTCTCTCGCCTCGAGAGCTCTTTCTTTATCTAGAATTTCTTTTGTTAATTTTGCAACAGATGATTTTTTTAAGCGATCAACAGCTTTATCAACTTGATCTTTAAGTTTCTTTTTAAAATCAGCTTCAGTGTAGACAAGTTCGCCCTTCTTAGTCTCTTTATCCGCTTTAGCCGCCAAAGCACTGAGGGAGCTCATAATCAAAATTATGAAAACTATATTTTTCATAGATTAGCCTTTTTAAATTGCATCCAATTCATTACTTGTTCTTCAATGTCTTGATCAATTTTCTTATTTAATTCTTTTTTATACTTCATTTGTTGTTTTTCTTTCATAGACTCTAAGACTTTAACATTAGCTCTGTGATCGATTAATTCTTTGTTCTTATGAGCGATGTCTTTCTCAATCTCAGCAATCTCTTGTTCTAAAAGCATTATATTCGTACGTTTTCCCTGCATAAAGTATGGGTAGAACCTTAAATCAAGTCCTGTTGCACCTTTTTGAACAGTTGACTCTTGATCTCCATAGGCCTTATCAATACCTAGATTTTGTCTTTTTATCTCATCAATTCTTTTTTGCTTTTCAACTTGCAAACGTCCAAGTTCCATCTTGCACTGATCTTCTTTAAGTTTTCTCACTTTTAAAACTGCATCTAATTTAAACTTAAAACCTTTCATTATTGATTATCCCCCTCTAAAAAGTCAGGGTTAACTTGTGCCTCAGCTTTACGAGCAATATCGACTAAGCGATCAAACATATCATCTAGAGAGTATGACTCATCAACTGGTTGTCTTAATAAATCATTTATATCATCAATAATACTAATGGCCTTATCAACTTTTTGGTTTGTACCAAAGGCATATGCACCTACATTAATTAAATCTTCACTTTCTTTATAAGAAGCCATTAAATCACGTAAGTGTCCGGCCACAATTTGATGCTCACGACTTACAACCTTTGACATAACCCTAGAGATAGAGTCTCCCACATCAATGGCCGGAAAGTGGTTTTTAGCAGCAAGGGCACGGGATAAGACAATGTGTCCATCACTAATTGCACGAACTGCATCTGCAATTGGCTCATCCATATCACCACCTTCAACAAGTACGGTATAGATTCCTGTAATTGTTCCAGCACCAGCTTTGGTTCCAGCACGCTCCATGAGTTTTGGAAGTTTTGCAAATACACTCGGTCCATAACCTTTCTGACCTGGTGGCTCTCCAACTGACATTCCAATCTCTCTATTTGCCATGGCAAAACGAGTTATTGAATCCATCATTAAAATAACATCTTGATTTTTATCTCTAAAATATTCTGCAATTGTTGTGGCCGTATAAGCTGCCTTAGCACGAATCAGTGCAGACGTATCACTAGTAGCAACGACGATAACAGATCGCTTTAAACCTTCCTCACCAAGGTCTGACTGAATAAATTCTAAAACCTCACGCCCACGTTCACCAATAAGGGCGATAACGTTGATATCAGCATTAGTATTTCTGGCCACCATTCCCATAAGAGTCGACTTACCAACCCCAGAACCAGCCATAATAGCAAGTCTTTGGCCTTTTCCGGCCGTTATAAAGGCATTGATTGCGTTTATACCTGTATCTAAACTCTGACGAATTGGAGGTCTATCTAGTGGGTTAATAGGCTCACCAAAGATAGATCTAGTTTGAGCACTATTACCATCAATTGGGCCCTTACCATCAATAGGATTACCTTGAAAATCGACCACACGTCCAAGCATGGCCTCACTAACATTAATAGTTGTTGTTAGGTCTTTTAAATAAATTTTAGTTTGAGAGTTAATTCCGTTTATATCTTCATAAGGCATAACTTTACACTTGGCCCCATCAATTCCAACAACCTCACCCAAGCACTTTTCACCAGTTTGAGTGTGAAACTCTACATTACAACCGATCACTGCACGAGGTAGTGCAGCCTCATAGATCATTCCATTAGAACTAAGAATTTTTCCAATATTTTGGTATGGAGTTGATGACTCGAACTCTTTATAAGCTTGTCTGTAACTAAAGCCTAAATTACTCATCTGTATTCACTGCCTCAAATATTTTGTCTAAAGACTTAAATTGAGCATCTAAAGAAGCATCAATAATTCCATTCTCAGACTCAAGGATAATACCTTTTTCATCATGATCAAGATCCACTTCAACTCTTATATTTGGCAATTCACCTACTTTAGCTTGAACTTTTTCAATCACCTCAGGCATGTATTTAAATGATGTTTTATTAACTCTTACAATCAGATTATTCTTAGTATTCATTTCTAAAATTAATTTATTAAGAAGTCTTACTAGATAATCTTCATCTTCAAGCTCTTTAAGAGTAATCCACTTTGTTAGGTTTTTGATCATATGAATCGAATCTTTTTTATTAAACTCGATAATCTCATTAACTTGAGACTTAACACTATTCATCATATCTACAAAGTCTTCAATTTTCTCTTCAATTGATTGCATTCCCTTCTGATAGGCTACTTCATAACCTTCTTGGTGACCTTCTTGATAAGCTTGCTCTTTTGTTTGTTCATACAATTCACCAAGTCGTCTTTGTACTTCTGCTTCGATAGCGGCTTCGTAGTCTTTCTCTTCTTGCTCAACTAGTCCTCTATGTTCACGAACGAGAGGAAGGATACTAAAAGAGCTTCCTTTCTCTAATTTTCTCTCAGTACGAATGACTTTTGCAGAGATATTATTCTTAAAATTAGCGGCATCTTTTAATGACTTCATCTCAAAGTTAGTTACAACATTTGGTTCACCATCATCACTACTCGATGGAATAAGTTTTCCAAACTTATAAGGCTTAACTTTTAAATTTTCATCATCTAAGCTCATATACCCTAATCCTTATTTTAAACCATTGCATCGCCTTCTCCACCTCTGGAGACAATAGCTTTACCTTTCGTTTCAAGATCTTTAACTTGTTGAACAATCTCTTGTTGAGCTTTTTCAACATCTGATAACTTCGTTGGCCCAAGAGCTTCCAGATCTTCTTTAAGAAGCCCTGCTGCTCTATTAGACATATTCTTAAAGAGTTTCGTTTTAACCTCTTCAGGTGCCGTTTTAAGTGCAATCGTAAGCTTTTGGTTATCAACGATCTTAAGTAATTCTTGAATCCCTTTATCATCAACGAAAACCAAGTCTTCAAATACAAACATAAGTTTTCTAATCTCTTCAGCCAGTTCTGGATCTTTCTCTTCAACTCTTGCCATAACATTTTTCTCAGAGTTTTTATCCATCATATTGAGCATATCTGCAATTGGCTCAACACCACCAAGCTGTTGTGTATCAATTGAACCAAGTGTACTAAGTTCAGTTTTAAGTACATCATCAAGTTGTGCAATAAGCTCAGGTGAAACGAAGTCTAAATTAGCTACCCTTAGCACAACTTCTGCTTGTAAGCCCTCTGGTAATTTTCTTAATACATCAACTTTTCTTTCAGTTGTTAAGTGAGCAATAATCAAAGCAATAGTCTGAGGGTGCTCATTAATTAAAAAGTTTGCTAATGTTCTTGTATCTACTAGTTCTAATGACTCTAATGTATTTGAGGTACCAACTTCAACAACTTGACCCAATAGTTGTTTCGCACGATCTTCCCCGAGAGCACTTAAAATAAAATCTCTACCTTTGTTTTCAGAGAATAATAAATCTTGATCTTCATTTAAGTATGAATAGAATTCTTCAAGAACTCTTTTTACCATCCAGATCGGTGATTTATTAACTTGTGACATATGATTAATCAGACGTTTAACGTCGTTATCTTTCATATGCTTAAAGATAAGCTTTACCGTCGATGGGCCAAGACTACTCATAAGAATTGCAGACTTATCTAATCCCGATAAGAGTGCATATTCCACATCTGGGTCTAATGTTTTAGCGTCAGCCACTTTACCTCTCCTCTTTAAGGTTTGTGTTTATTTTAAATGCGTCTAACTTACGCAATTTCTTTTCCAGCCTCTTGAGTATGAATCATCTCATGTACAACCTGTGCTGCTTTGGTAGGATTTGACTCCACTAGGTTAATGATTCTTTCTCTAATCATATTACTTTCAATTTTTTCAGGGTTCATCTTATCTTCAATGGTTGGAAGTGCATCTTCTAAGCCAGGAAGTTTTTGATTTGCCTGTATTTTTTCTAACTCTTCAATTGTTTTTGGTAAGAAGTCTTCAATACTTTCAACTGTATTCTCTGTAACCCATTGAATAAATGGTCTAACAACAACAAAGAATAGTAATGTTATAAGCACACCAATCATTAAGTACTTCGTAAGGTTCTTTAAGATCTCTCTATTTTCTCTTTGACGAAGTAAAGCTTCAGCTGCACTTAGGTCTTCTTTTGCAAATTCCATATTCTTAATTGTGATTTTGTCTCCACGAGCTGCATCTAAACCAATTGCACTTGCAACGATTTGCTCAAAGTTTGCAATTTCTGCTTCTGACCATGGCTCATACTTTGTTACAGGAATTCCATCTTCATCCACCATTGCTACGCCATCTTCATCGAGTACAGGAATTCTTTTTCCATCTACCATCACGGCCACACTTAAAGCTTGGATTTCAGCTGTTGGTTTCTTAGACTGTGTCACTGTCTTTGGTACATTATAGTTTTTAGTCGTTAATTCTTTATTAACATTATTTCTCGTTTCAGGAATACCTGGCTGAGGTCTCTCACCAGGAAGGTTACTTCTTGAGCCTGGAATACCTTGTGGAGATGGTCTTCTCCCCTCTAAAACTTGTTTATTTCCAACTTCACTTACTACCGCTGTGTTTTCTCCATCATATGAAGTTTTAGTCTCGTATGACTCAGTAAAGTCCATTCTTGCATTAACCTTTGCAATAACTTTTCCTTCACCAACAACTCTTTTTAAGATTTCTTCAATTTGAGACTCATACTTTCTATTTAGTTTAGACTCTAAGGCCAATCTATTTGCTGTAAATTGAGCTAATGGATCACCAACATTCTCAGTAAGTTTTCCACCTTTATTATCAATAATCACAACATCCTTAACTCTCATTCCATCGACACTGGCACTAATTAAGTGTTGGATCCCTTTAATTTCATCTTTTGTTAGGGTAAGACCCTCTTCAACATCAAGAGCAACTGAAGCACTAGGTGGCTTTTTCTCACTCACAAATGGGCTTGATTCAGGTAAAGATAAGTGAACACGTGCACGCTTTACCCCACGAATGTGCTTAATGGTCTTCATTAACTCACCTTCAAGTGCACGTTGCTTATTAATTTTTTGAACAAAACTTGTTGTCCCAAAAGCTTGATTATCAAAAACTTCGTAACCAATTGTTGAGCTAAAATCAACACCTTGCTTTGCGATCTCTAATCTCCAAACTTCAACTTGATCCTCAGGAACATAAATACTTTTTCCACCATCTTCAACTTGATACTGGATTCCACCTTTCTTTAACATTTGCTGAATCTTTACTGCATCACCTTCATTTAAGTCAGTGTAAAGGAGTTTGTACTGAGTTTTGGATACCCACATAACAATTGTAATAATCGCTACCATAATGAGCGTTCCAATTGTCACGAGACCTATTCTTCGATTCACATCTAAAGACTTAAAAAAGTCTGAGAAGTTTTGCGTGATCTGTTTAAAAAAGTCGTTCAAAGTATCCTCCTGATATCTTCTTCCCGTAAATGTTTCCCTGCCCTTCCTAGGGGTTTGTTAGAGCTAGAACTTAAATTTATAAGTTCCTTAATTAGTGCAAGTGCTCTAAACTTGCATTTTCATGATCTCACGATAAGCGTCTATTACTTTCGTTCTGACCTGATTCATTGTCTTAAAAGCAATTTCAGCTTTTTCAACAGCTAAGAGAGTCTCATGTAAATTCTTTGATTCTCCACTTGCTAGTTTTTGAACTGCATTATCAGCTTGATTCTGTAATGAGTTCACTTCAGAAATAGATTCTAAAAGAAAATCACCAAATGTTTTTGAACCTTCGGCAGACTCTGTCGGAAACTTATCTCTAACATCAATTCTATTTCCAACCTCTACTGACTTTGACCAATTATTTACGTCATAGTTCTTCAAAGTATTTTGCATTTGTGAGAAGTTCTTAATCATAAACTATTCCTTAGTTTTTCCCTATCTCTAAGGCCTTTAGGGCCATACTTTTTGTTGTGTTAAGAGCACTAATATTCGCTTCATATGCTCTTTGCGCTGAGATCATATCTGCCATCTCTTTCATTACATTTACATTAGGCATTGCCACATAACCTTCTTCGTTTGCATCAGGGTGAGTCGGGTCGTATTTTAAAATTGGTGGGGCATTATCATGCACTATTTCTGTAACATGTACTGTTTGAGCTTGAGCATCAATCTCCCCTTCAAGCACTTCAGCAAATGAGTCACGAGCAGGTTCACTTCCAAGAACTGCATGCTTTCTGCGGTAAGGACCACCTTCAGCTGTTCTTGTTGTTTGAGCATTAGCGATATTAGAAGAAATCGTTTCGATTCTCTTTCTATTGGCACTAAGACCACTTGAGCTAATTTTTAAACTTTTGAGCAAATCCATGCGCTACTCCTATTTCTCAGATGCAATGGTATACTTCATTAAACCAACTTTCTTATTCATTAGTTGAATGAGTGCATCATACATCACTTTATTTTCTGCCATGCGAACCATCTCTGCTTCACGATCAACAGTATTTCCATCTTCGCTTACGATACCGTTTGGATCTTCATAAACCTCTGGTTGAAGATTGTCGAAACCACCACTTCCTACATCAAAGTGCTTTCCATCTTCTACTTTCATGGCCATGTTTCCATCCACATCAAGGGCCCTTGCTAAAGCAGATTCAAAGTCTAATCTTTTTGCTTTATAACCAGGAGTCTCAGCATTTGCTACATTTGAAGAAATGATCTCTTGTCTCATTTCTCTAAACTTTACTGCTGCTGCTAATGCCTTTAATGTTTTATCGTTTACGTTCATGGTTAATCCTTATCTTAAATTTAAGAAGAAGTTATTCCCATCAGTTCTATATTCATTGATTTTATTTCTTAGAGTTCTGATAGAAACACCAAGGATTTTTGCAGCTTGCGTTCTATTCTCAGAAGTATGAATAAGAGCTTTTCTGATAAGGAGTCTTTCAGCCTCTTTAAGAGACATAAGTCTGATTCCATCATCATCGATCTCATGAGTTTGAGCTTCAGCTTTCTTTTCACCTAACTCGATTGCATTAATATCGATTTCACCATTTTGAACATTTGCCATTGAAGCTTCAATTACATTCTTTAATTCAGTCACATTATGTGCCCAGTAAAAAGTAGAAATTTTATCAATAGCCTCAGAAGTAAAGTTTACTCTGTTCTGATTATTCTCATCAGCCCAAGTATTAGCAAACTCTAATGCCATTGCTTCAATATCATTTCCTCTTTCTCTTAAAGGAATTAAGTTGATTTGAGAACCAGAGAAATATGTATAAAGAGCTCTATAGAATCTTCCAGCACCAACATACTTAGATAAGTTCTTAGACGTAGTCGCTAGTACTCTTACATCTAGGTCATAGTCAGTTAGTTCTTGAAGGATTTGATATAATCTTTTTTGAAACTTTTCATCAAGAGCATCAATATTTTGTAAAATGATTGATCCACCATTTGCTTCTTCTAGTACACCTTTATTAAAACGTCCTGTTTCTTCATCACGGTATCCTAAAATAGCATTTTCCACTTTTTGAGCATCTTCCGAACAGTTAACAACAAGAATTTTCTCGCTTCCTCTTGCTGATTTCTGGTGGATAAAGTTACAAAAAGTTTTCTTTCCAGTACCTGATTCACCCACTACAAGAACTGGTGCCTTAGTAACTGCTACGTTCTTTGCGAACTCTAGTGCCTTAACGAATTTAGGGTGATTTCCAAATAGTTTTACTTCTGATGCAAACATTCGACCTCCTGTCTTGGTGCTTTGCCATTTAATATTTAAAGTGTTTTATTCTTTAATGCTAGCGACGATAACTCCGTCCTCGCTAATCCTTTAATATACTCCGGTGTTTCTTTATCATTTATCAATTCTTCTAAAACCTTCTTTCCTAGATCGGTTTCAGCAGTATTGACTAGAGCAAGTCCATTTAAGTACTTCACTCTATTTTTATATTCTGATTTGTCATACTCTTTTAAGAATTCACTAGTTCTTTGAGAAAGAGTATTATAATTAATTGCTCTCTCAGAACTGATTGACTCAATAGTTAAGTATTCAATTCTTTCGATTGCACTTTGATACTTCTTAGTCTTTGTTTTTCTTAAATCAGATACTAAGGCCATAGCATTTTTTCTAAATCTAGCGTGATCATTCGATTGATAAAGAGATTCTGCATAAGTAGTTAACATCATTAGGCTTTCGTTTGGATTCAAGATATTATTAAGATTTGGTTTAATGAGTAAGTTTTCGAAGTAACTTACAGCTTTATCGTATGCTTTATTATGATAAGAAACAAGACCTTTGTAATAATTATAGTTCACATTTTTCCTATCTTTGATGCTCTCTAATGTTTGGTCTAATTTCGCCCAATTCTTTGTTTGTAGCGACTCAGCTAACTTTAATTCCGTTATATAATCAGAAACATCGATATTCTTATGTAACTTAACCCAACGAGGAAAGGTTCTTACTTGCTTAGCATTTAATTGCTCTAATTCCTTTGCAGACTCAACATAAGACTTCATCAGCCCTAGCTTTAAAAATGAGTCCGTTACGATAAATCTAAGGTATGCACTTTTCGCAACCTTATTTATGTACTTATCCTTAAATACTTCCCAAACCTTTACTGCCTTGGCATAGTCTTCATCTAAGTATGCAGACTTAATAAGACCAAGTACGATTTCAGCTCCATCAGCATGAAATGTACGACGATCAATTTTCTTCATAGTGTCTAGAGGAACAGAACTTAAATAAGCTAGAGCATCATTATACTTGCCTTGATTTAGTAGTGCTCTTAAACGAACCAGCCATAAAAGCTTTCTTGTTTCTCCGTCCATTTTCTTTTTCTCAACTGTCGTTGCATCAAGAAATGAAGTCGTTTCTAGATCACTTGCTCCAAGTACATTCTTTCTTGCGACTCTAAGACCTACATAACGAATTTTAGCTTCCATACGAGCTCTTGGATTAACAGATCTGTTAATGGCCGTTTCATATAACTTTAAAGTCTTTCTAGGATCTTTATCTAAAAGGTCATAAGAAAGAGCAATTCTTAAATGAGCAAATCCAGCTACATCTGTGTATGAATAATCAGCACTGAATTCATCAAATAGCTTTATTGCTCTTTCATATTGTGCCTTTCTAAAATAAGACTCAGCCGTATTGTATAGAATTGCTGGGTGAACCGGCTTTGTATAGCTTTTCACATTTGTAGTATACTGAGCGATAACCTGATCAAGGTTCTGATTCTTTAGGTTTACATACCCAATATAAGCATCCCCTTCTTGCGCTGGAAGTACTCTGATTACAGCTTTATTAGAAAGGAAGTCCTTCATTTTTTTAACTTGATTTAAATGAGCTAAAGAAAAAAGAATGACACGAGAACTTCTAATAATCATATCATCATCAAATTGTTCAGTGGCTGCAACATATAGCTCTTTTGCAGTTTGCATGGCCTGAATGTAATCTTCCTGGTCAATATTATACTGAAGCATATATTGGAAACATGCTCTCTTTAACTCATAGTCTTGTGTACGATCAACAATTCCTTGTAAGATGCTAATAGCTGAAGCAAAAACTGACTTACTACTGGCCTTAACCGGCTCGTCCATCCCAATCACTTCACCATCTTTATTTACAATTGGAGTTGGCTTGCCCATATCTGGCTTAACAGTTTCTTTAATTGTATTTTTAATCATTGAAGTGGCCTTCATAAAATCAATAATGTCTCTATTCGTATTCATTCCATACTTCTTTTGGAATAAATTAATCGAACGAGTCATTAGACCCCACTTCTTTTCTTTATAAAAATTAATAGAAAGCTGCATGTGAGCTTCCTTCTTATCATCATTTGCAAATTCTCTATCTTTGATTTCGTAGAAGTAGTCCGGTCCCTTGATAGATAGGTTAACCGCCTGCTCTAAAGGAGGGATAAAAGCTTCGTAATTCCAAATGAATGAAGCTCCATATCTAAAATCTTTATAACCTTTATGGCCTTGGCTCGCTAATACTTTTTCAGGGTCAACAACACCCATACCTTGAGTGATTTTATCTTCAACTTTCTTAGTTCTTTTAACAGGTGCTTTTTTCTTTGGTGCTTTCTTAATTTTAGCTACCTTAGGAATTGATTTTTTCTCAACAGCTGCTTTCTTTGTAACCACAAGGTCTTTATTAATCCAGAAGTCTAGAACATACTTCTTGTCTTTATCTTTATAAAAAGAAAATAACTCAATAGACTCATCCTTCATATCAACTTTGATTTGATTCGCACTACCATTCTTACCTTGAGTGTATTCAATCTTTTTGAAATAATTTTTATTTAAATCTATTTTTGCTAACTCACCAGACAGTTCATTAAATAGAGAGTTATCAAGAGTCTTTATAATAAGAGTATTGTTTTTATTCTGAAGACTAACAGCAGGCTTATCAGTGTCTAATGACCAGCGTAAATGTGTCTTAAATGTTTCTTGTTCAAAACGTGCGTGAGCGGCAGGAAAAATAATTCCGCTTAGTACAAAAATAAATGTCAGAATTTTGAACACTAGACTTTTATTCATGTTGAAAACTTCCTGTCTTAAATTGAACCCTATCCTCCTGATTGAGCTCTTATAAATATTCTACCAACTTTTGTGCAAGATAAAAGGAAAATTTTACTCCGAGGCAAATTTTTTCCTGTCATTTTTCTAACAGGTAAGAAAAGTCTCGCATTTACAGGGATTTAGCAGCGTATATAATAAATTTAAACATCTTAGCGAGAATTAACTTGAGACCACTAGTCAGGAAAATTTTTATCATCTATATGGGCCTATTTCTGAGCAGCTGTAGTTTAGTCTCAAGTGAGCCCGTTTTAAAAAGTGATAAGTCTTATTCATTTAAGATCAAGAATTCTAAATGGAGCCAAGTAAAAGATAAGAAAGTTGATTATCTTTTTAAGCATCAAGATGGTGGTTTAGTTTATAGCAAAAGTTATTGCGATTACTTCAAAGGTAATGTCAAAAAAATCAGTGACTCATTTATCAAGAAGATTAATCACTCTGAAATAAGAGAACAAAATAACCAAGATCTTAAAGGACATCCTGCACGCTTTACTGCCTTGAGCTCAAATATGGATGGAAAAGAAGTTTTTATTTACCATCAGGCGATTAAAACAGGTTCTTGTTATTATGACATTACAGGAATTGGACATAACTCTACTTTCAAAGAAAGTTTTCAAGACTTAATTCAAAGGCTTGATTTATGATTTCACAAACAAGAGTTAGCAAGATTGAAAAAAGTTTTTTAAAGTTGGGCCAGATAACCATTCTTGCTATTGATACTTTCAAAGCAACTTTTACTCGTCCATTTTATTATCATCGAATGCTAGAACAAATTGTAGAGATTGGAATTGGCTCTGCCTTAATCTCGGGAACGATTGGCTTTGTTATTGGATTAGTCATGACACTTCAATTTGGTCATGGACTTGCGAGCTTTGGGGGAACATTCTATGTCCCAAGTATTGTCAGCGTTAGTCTTATGCGAGAGCTAGCACCAATTCTAACTTCTCTCTTAGTTGCAGGAAGAATTGGCTCGGGGATTACAGCTGAGCTTGCCAGTATGAACGTATCTCAACAGATAGATGCCATTAGAGCATTAGGAACCTCACCTATTAGAGTCTTAGTTGTTCCAAGAGTTGTAGCTGCTTTCTTATCGCTGCCATTATTAACAATTTTCTCGGCTTTTATGGGGCTTATTGGCGGGCTGATAATTAGTGATACTGAATTTGGTATCCCATATGGGTTTTATATAAACAAAGTATTAGAGTATTTACATTTTTATGATGTCTTAAGTGCCATGATAAAAAGTGCGGTCTTTTCCTTGATCATTACTCTGGTAGCAACCTATAGAGGTTTTAATACAAAAGAAGGAACGAGAGGTGTTGGTAACTCAACAACTTGGGTGGTGGTGACAAGCTCAATAGCCATTCTTATCTCTGATTTCTTTTTGAGTAAACTTCTCATCTTCATATTTTTAAAATGAGTGCAATCTTAGAAGTTAAAAATATTCACAAATCATTTGAGGGAACACCGATTCACCAAGGTATTAGCTTCAATCTAAATGAAAATGAATGCCTTGGCCTTCTTGGTCGTTCAGGCTCAGGAAAGTCAGTACTCTTAAGATCACTTATTGGCCTAGAAAGAATTGATGGTGGTGAAATATACTATCGAGGCAATAGAATTGATCATTTAAAAGAAGAAGATTTTTTTAAAATTAGAACTCAAATATCTTACTCCTTTCAAAATGGAGCTCTCTTTGACTCAATGAATGTCTATGAAAATCTAGCTTACCCACTTCGTGAACATACTGAATATAATGAAAATGAAATTAAAGCTAAAATAAGTAATATTCTACAAGTGGTAAAACTAGAAGATAAAGAACACCTCATGCCAAGTGAGCTCTCAGGGGGAATGCAAAAGAGAATCGGACTAGCACGCTCGCTTATCTTAAACCCTGAAATCATCTTATATGATGAACCAACTGCGGGTTTAGACCCTAAGAATATTGAGAACATCGTAAATATTATGTTGGAATTAAAAAAAGCAAATAGCTCCTCTATTTTTGTTACTCATGACATGCCTGCAGCAATGGAAGTCTGTGATAGAATAGTAATTATTGGTGAGGGTAAAGTTCAGTTTAATGGAACAAAAGAAGAAATGAAACAAAGTGATAACCCATATATTCAAGACTTTTTTATTATGGAAGGAAAGGCATAGAAAATGAGAGCTGAAGAAAAAAAGAATTTAATCAAAGTGGGATTATTTAGCTTCTTTATGACTATTGTTCTTATGATTTTTGTAGTCATGATTTCATCCGAGAACCGTTGGTTTGTTTCCAAAACACATATCAAAGCACATATACCAAATGCTCAAAACTTAAAAGTTGGGGGCATTGTTCAGCTTGGTGGATTAAAAATTGGAAAGGTTGAAGAGATAAATATAAAAAAATTAAAAAAGATCGAAGTCTTAATGTTAGTAGATAATGACTATCTTCAATGGATAAAAAAAGACTCATTAGTTGATATTGCATCTAAGGGTATTGTTGGAGATAAATTAATTCAAATTGTAAAAGGCTCCGAAGACGCTGAAGTTTTTAACCCTGTAACTGATGTCTTAAAAGCTGCCCCAGGGCTTACGATGGATCAAGTGATGGATAAGGGAAATGATATAGCAGAAAAATTAAATCGAGTACTTGCCAAATTTGAGAACTTTCTCGATCAAGCGACTAAAGATGGAAATTTTTACGCCACCATGGAGAATGCAAATAAAGCTAGTAGTAAGCTTTCTCAAATCCTATCAAGAGTTGAGAAGAATAAGACCTTTGATAAACTTGATCAAACACTTAGTAAGACTAATAAAATTATGTCTCGAATTGATAAAGGCCCAGGAACACTTCACTCGCTGATCTATAGTGATGAGATGTATCTCCAAATCAATAAAGTTATTGGTGGAGCTGCTCGTAGTGATATTCTAAAGTACTTTATTCGCCAATCACTTGATGAGGATGCTGCAAACGAATAATTTTATTATCAATTATTCTTTTAAGCTTAAATGCTTCGATTGCCATTTTCCCATTATATTTAATAGGTAAAGTTTCATTTAAGTTTATCGAAAAAACGGTGTCATCTTTATTCACTTCAAATTTAAACTCTTCACCATAGCTTAATACATATTGATAAAGTAAATTGTCCTCATTCACAGCATTTGGACAAAACTCAAAATGATAAATACCATTGGTATGCCTAGGTGTAGAGCTCTCTATCTTCTTAATAAATTTAAACCACGCTTTTAGTGAGAAAACATAATCTAAAAAATCACCATGAGACTCAATGATATAGAAGGCTGCCCTTCGTTCTTGCTGATAAAGTGCTTGTATAAGTCGAAAGAAAATATCACCTAAAGGCAGATAAATTAAGTAAGCAGGACCAAGAGGAATATCCGATGTTAGTAAGTCTCTCTTAATTATATATTGCTCATCTAAACAAGCTTCTTGACACAAATTCTTTGTATATTCAACTCGACTAGCAAGGTACTCATAAGAATAACAACGCTTATTTCCTAGTGCTTGAAAAAGAATACTACCCTTTGAGTAGGCACTTCCATAGTCTATCAGCTCCTGATCAACCTCTTTATATAATTGGTAATAGTCCTCAAAACTTGTTGAGAGAGCTTCAGCGGCAAGTCCTTGGTAGTAATCACCTTTCTCTTCTCTTTTCTCTTCTGGAGGGGGATTAAAACGAAAAAGAGCCGAAATTTTCGACTCTTTCTCTTTATAATCTAATGTTGATTCTAAAATTTTTATAAGCTCCACTAGATATGTAGTGCCTTTTTCTTCATTTTTTCAATTAAAGTTGTCCTATTAAGACTTAAAAGCTTGGAAGCTTGGTTCTTATTACCATCAGTATAACTAAGGGCCTGAAGTATTAAAGAGTCTTCTATATCTGAAAGAACTCTTTTAAGATCAACTCCCTCTTCAGGTAATTCAAAGATATGCTTATAGTGATCAGTTGCTAATGGATTATGTCTAAAGATCTTAGCAGGTAAGTCTTCCGGTAAAATCTCATTACCACCTCTAAGAATAACTAATCTTTCGATAATATTTTCTAACTCACGAACATTCCCTGGCCAATCATATCCAAGTAACATCTCTAAAGCTTTATCAGAAAAAGTAATGGTATTACTTCTATCTGCACTTGAGAAACGATCAACAAAGTATGAAATTAAAAGAGGAATATCTTCTCTTCTTTCTTTTAAAGCAGGAATTCTTATAGGAATTACATTTAAACGATAAAATAAATCTTCTCTGAATTTGTTTTCTTGAACCATTTTTTCAAGGTCACGGTGAGTAGCCGCAATAACTCGAGTATCAATATTAATCGTTTCAGTTGAACCAACAGGTTCAATGGTTTTATTTTGAAGCACTCTTAAAAGCTTAACTTGTAAAAGTGCAGGCATATCACCAATCTCATCTAAAAAGATTGATCCGAAATTTGCGAGTTCAAAGCGCCCTTTTCTATTAGAAATAGCTCCAGTAAATGAACCTTTAACGTGACCAAATAATTCACTTTCTAAAAGTTCACCAGGAATAGCTCCACAGTTTACAGAAACTTTATTTCTCTTCGCACGTGATGAAAGCTCATGAATAGCATTGGCAACTAACTCTTTCCCAGTTCCAGAAGGACCAGTGATAAGCACAGTTGATTCTGTTAAAGCTACTTTTTTGATTCTCTCAAATACTTCATGCATTACTTTTGAGCGACCAATCATCTGACAGAACATATCGTCTGGATTTGGTGACTCAATTTTAATATTTTTAATTATTTTAGCGACATTGTTTTTTACAGTCTCTTTCTCATTTGATTTTAAACGATTAAGATCGATTCCCATTTTAACAGAGATAGCATCAATGACTAATTTCTGAAGATTTTCTAACTCGAATGGCTTTGTAAGGTAGTGAAAAACACCTTTCTTAGTCGCAGAGATTGCCGTTTCGATAGATGCAAATCCAGTCATAGCAATTGAAACAAAATTAAAGCCTTTCTCTTTGAGGTTATCAATAAGTAAAAGCCCATCAGCCCCATGCTCTAATGAAATATCTGTAATTAAACAAAAAGGTTTATCTCTAACTGGTGATTGCATTAGGTGTGCTAAGCAATCCATTGAGTTTGTGAAAAGTTCAACCTGACAATTTAATGTCTTCATCAGGTACTTCTTAATACTTAGACCTAAAACTTTATCATCTTCAACGATTAGAATTTTTGGATTTAATCCAAATTCTTCTAATTCATCTTGATCTAAATTTTTATTAAGCTTAGGTTCTTTCTCTGCTTCATAACTATTGTGTAGGAAATTTAAATCGTCCATTCTGCCTCTCTCTCAAGAATATGCTATCAAATTTGGATGTTGAGTGTCAATTTTCAGACACTGGGAAAAACTTGTCTATTTCTTACAGGTATTCTGTAAATTCAGTTATTTAAGCTAGTTTAACTAAAATTTAATACTAAGTTGTATAAAAGCGAACAATATCCATGACGAAGCGCACAGATTTTTCTGGGCCACCAATCCAGTAATAGAAGATACTCATCAAAAGAGCGAAGACTGCATTAATTGCTGCAAACATAAACCATTTCTTCTTTTTTCGTATCCAAGATATATAACTAAACTCTGCTCCTATAATGAGCAGTGGAATTGACCAAAATGGTGTGTATCTAACAAGGAAGTATATTTCATCCATAAATAAATTTTAACACTAATGGTGGAAAAGTACATATGAGCAAAAAAAAAGCACACTATAAAAGTGTGCTTCTTCATATTTAAATTTATTGAATAAATTAAAACTTAGCTTTTAACTCTTCTAGATAAGTTAGGTTTTCCCAAGTAAATCCATTACTTGTTTCACGTCCAAAGTGTCCATAAGCAGCAGTTTCACTATACATTGGTTGTAATAGATCAAGTCTTTGAACAATTGCCTTTGGTCTCATATCAAAGATTTCATTTACAGCTTTAGTAATTGCATCTTGGTCAACCTTATTCGTTCCAAAAGTATCAACTAAGAAAGACATTGGCTTACTCACTCCAATCGCATAAGCAACTTGTACTAACGCTCTCTCAGCAAGCCCAGCAGCAACAACGTGCTTAGCTACTTGTCTTGCCGCATATGCAGCAGATCTATCTACTTTTGAAGGATCTTTACCAGAGAAAGCTCCACCACCGTGAGCACCATGCCCACCATAAGTATCAACGATAATTTTTCTACCAGTTAAACCAACATCACCCATTGGCCCACCAATAACAAACTTACCAGTTGGATTGATATAGATATTTGTTTCATTATCAATTAATGAAGGATCAACAACACGATTAATAACTTCTTCTCTAATTCCTTCGTGTAATTGTTTTTGAGTTATACTCTCTGCATGCTGAGTAGAAACCACAATTGCATCAAGTCTTTTGATTTTCCCATCTACGTATTGTGCTGATACTTGTGTTTTACCATCTGCACGTAAACCTGGAAGAATATTTTCATGTCTAACATCAGCTAGTCTCTTAGCAAGCTTATGAGAAAGATCAATTGTAAGTGGCATAAATGAATCAGTTTCATTAATGGCATATCCAAACATAAGTCCTTGGTCACCAGCACCTTGGTCAAGATCAACACCTTCACCTTCATTTACACCTTGAGCGATATCTGGAGATTGTTTATCAAGAGCAACGTTTACACCACAAGTATTAGCATCAAATCCTTTGTCTGAGTGATCATAACCGATTCTTCTAACTGTCTCACGAGCAACTTCATGATAATCAATATTAGCTTTAGTTGTAATCTCACCTGCGATTTGAATCAAACCAGTTGTAATTAAAGTTTCACAAGCAACCCTAGAATTTGGATCTTGTTTTAAAAGTTCATCTAAAATTGAGTCACTAATTTGATCTGCAATTTTATCAGGATGTCCCTCAGTTACTGATTCAGAGGTAAAGATATAGTTTTTAAGCATGAATTACTCCTGGTTTCTAAACAAATAATACACTAAGGCCTTAGTTATACATTCATTGCTGCTTTAGGGCAATCACTTCTTGAGAAAATACTTAAATAAATGTGGGTCACGATACTTATAAAATTGTGGTTTCCCTCTTACCCAACGCATTGAATAGGTATCATCTCCTATTTTTATAACTTGGTATGAGAGTCCCTTGGGATCAGTAAATGAATAAAGGTACTGATACTTATCTGCTAAATAAAATCGAATGAGTTTTCTTTGGTTTCCAACTAAGTAACCTGGACGCTCTGGGTACTTTTCGTAATCAAACCAAACTGAGGACATATCAATTTTCCCCAGCATTGAAATCCGTGAGAAGTAGCGAAGAACATTGAATTCTGGCCTATACTCTTTAATCGCTTTTAAAGAAATTTTTATATTTGTTTCACGAAGATTTCGACCGAGACGAGACATATCGGGACAGAAAATTTTCACCACACTACCAATATAATGATAAGTAAAAGAAAACTCTCCCACTCTAAAAAGCGTATTAAGCCATTTATACTTTGAGTACTCATCATACTTGTACTTGAGATACTTCACTATCTCTTGGTTAGGATCTAAGCTGGAATAAAACTCATCATCCACACGATTAAGAACAATTTGGGCAACGTCATATCGCTCTAATGCATCCTTACCGTCAACTGTGCCAACCTCATTAAATAGAATTACAGTTAAAGTGAAAAGAGCACGCATTAATTCAGGTTTTTTACTCCACCAGTGATAGACTTCAGCTTGTTTCTTATAAACAAACTCTTTCATCTGTAATGTGGCTTGATTCTTGGCCTTAACTAATTTCTTTGCCTTGGCCCTATTTTTAATTTGAATAATATCATTGTAAAAATTGTAATTAAGCTGGGTTCGATTATACCATTCTTGCAGTCTATCAACATGATTTTGATGGCCCCAATCAAATGCCTTTTCAACTCTTTTTAGAATCCATTCCAAATCATAACGTAGATTTTCTGAAATAAAGATCTTTTCCTTTTTGATTTGTAAATAGAGTGTATCTAATGTGGATCGAATATAAAGATCTGAACCAGTATGATCTGGGTTATAAGCTCCATCTTCAACAATTTTACGATAAAAGAAAGTTTGATTGGCCTTTGTAACCGTTTTTTCATTATCTTTATACAGTTCATAATTCCTTCTATTTTGAAGGTGGTCATTAGGAAAATTATAACTCTTTAAAAAATAGATTTTATCAACAAATTCATCAAACTGCTCTCTTAGTTTATTAATAAGAGCATCTGATTTATCTCTGATTTCAATTTTCTTTTTCTTTCTAATTTCCTGAGAAAATTCTTTTTTATAATCTAATAATAAATCAAGGGTTTCTTTTAAGTCTTTTGAAACCTCGTCAAAACTTGGGAGTTTCTCTTGTTTTTCTAGTTTATCTTTTAAACCCTTGATAAAGGCCATTTTCTTTTTAAAGTGATGCAGGTTCTTGCTTATCGCCGCTCGGTCAATATCATTACCATTGAGGGGGAGATAGAATCCTGTACCTCTGTAATATCTTAAAAGCTTATAGTACTTAGTATCAGTTCCTGGGGAACAGACTTCTTTGGAAAATTTTGAGTGTAATTCTTTATACTCATGAGCAATCTTATATAAGTTTCCACTCCACTCGATTGGTGACTTATCAGTCGCAAAAACTTTGCTCTCAAAGTTGAAGAGAAAGAGAAAACTAAGTAAGAGCTTGAACAAAGTCAGACTCCCATAACCCTAAACATGTTCTATTACTAAGAATCAGCAATATGGCATTTTCCTCATTGAATTCATCTAAAGATTTTCTTAGGGTTTGTAAATCAGTGCTATTAATAGCAGGAATATTTTTTTTCTTTAGCTCTGTAACTATTAAATCTGTATCGAGATTATGAGAAGACTTCACAGTAGTCTTCAACGGATTTGTTGCCATGATAACTTTGTCTGAATTTGCAAGTGCTTGAGTAAATTCACTTTGAAAGATTGAACTTCTTGCAGTTGCTGAAATTGGCTCAAAAACTGTTATGACTTTTCTATTAGGGTACTTATCTCTAATTGCCTCAATGGTTAAGCTAACTGCACGAGGGTGATGAGCAAAGTCATCAATGACCAGAGACCCTTTATAGACTCCTCGTTCTTCTTGACGTCTTTTGACTAAACTTAAGTTCTCTATTGCAAGCTTTAATTTATCATATTCAAAGCCAAGCTCTAAAAGAAGCTCTAAGCAGCCACTTAAATTTAAAATATTATGTCGACCTATGACATTAGATGAAAACTCGTATGATTTATCATCTTTTTTCATGGTCCAAGTAGTTTGAGTACTACTCTTTTTAGTGATTTCAATTTGGTCTCCATAAGGAATCCACTTTAAATGAGAGTGCTCCTTAGATAACTTAACAGCACTTGGATAAGTATTATCAAAACTAATCACACCATTCATAGCTTTAAAGGCATGACTAAATTCATTTTCAATTTGCTCTACAGAGTCATAAATATCAGCATGGTCAAATTCTAATGATGTAAGGACCATATGATTTAATTCATAGAGACGAAACTTAGAAATTTTTTGAAAGTAAGCACTGTCATATTCATCTGACTCTATAACAAAGTACTTTGACTTACCTAGCTCAGCAGGAGGACGATTATTTAAAATACCTCCAATAAGATAGCCACATTCTTCACCTAGGTTTTCAAGGATCTGTTGAATAAAAAAAGTTGTCGTGGTTTTACCATGTGTACCTGCAAGTCCAATCACTTCTCTATCTTTTAAAACAAAAGCTCCAAGTAAAGCTGGAAAAGAAGTAAACTTTATTCCAAGCTCTTCAATCATGCGTGCTTGGTCTGACATACGTGGCACAGAATTACCAACCACAATCAAGTCATAGTCTTTAAAATCATCTACTTGCATTTCATCTAATTTTCTTAGGGGAATTCCAGTAGACTCTAAGTATGTACTCATGGGAGGAAAGAATGCTGAGTCAGCTCCATGTACATCAAAGCCTGCCTCTTTTAACAAACAAGCACAAGCCCCCATGCCGGTACCGCAAATTCGATAGAAAAAGATTTTCTTTATTTGGTCTTTTGCTTTAATTAATTCATCAGTTTTTAAGAAGTTATCTAAATTCATATTTTACCTTAAGATAACTTCTATTTTACTGATTTTAATGAGTTAAGTCTAAGGCTTTCAATTCAGGCAATGTTTGATCAACTCTTTATTAATTTGATCAACTACTATTGAATAACCAAATACTCTTGGAGTAAGCAGGTCCTCTTCAACAGTTGGACAATAAGCAAATTTTGGAAAAATTAATTCATATTTATTTTTAAGAATAGCAAAGTCTTTTAATATATTTAGCACACTCTTATTCGATAATCGTTTTGATTTAAATTCGTTAAGAGCAATATCAATTGTATGGTAAAAATAATTAATCTCGTTATCCACACTTAATTCAGGTGTTTTAGTAACTCTTATATAGATTGCAAGTATTCTATTTGGATAATTCTTTTTAATTTCTCTATAAACCGCTTCATCTTCTGAAGTATTATCACCCATTAAAATAAATTGTTCTTCACTGGATTCTAATATGTTTTCTATTGATCTATACTTGTATTCAAAAGTCCCTTCTCCACCAAACCAATTCTTTGTAATAAGTTCTTCAACATCGATATTATTATGAGTAAAAAGCTTGAAAATAAAACGGCGTATTTGATTTGGACTGGCAGTGATGACATAAAGGTTATCTTCATCTAGCTCAGAAAAAAGTGTATTCATACCTAGATAAATTTTCTTTGATCTTAATGCATTATAAACTGCTCTTGGACCATGGCCAGTGATCTTAATTGTTTCATCGAGATCCGAAATAATACTAAAACTAAATGCATTAAATGAGATGAGTAATAAGATTAAGAACTTTGCCATATTTTTTCTCCTAAATTTTTACGAAAGTCATTTAACTCGGCCTTATCAAACCAATAAGACTTTGTTGCATTCGTGAGGAGAACATATCCGAGTTTCTGCTCAGAGTCAATCCAAATGGATGTCCCAGTAAAGCCTAAGTGCCCGAAAGTATGAGGTCCACATCCATTACCCGCCAAAGTATCTGCAGGGTTAGTGACTGTATCCCAGCCATTCACAAAGCGAGGATGCTCTTTATGCATGAGCTTATGCATCTTAGAAACAAGCTTAAACTGCTCATTAAGATTGATCAGTGTTTTGCAAACTCCTTCAATCGTTCCAAATAAACCTGCATGGCTAACATATGTATTTAAGTTATAAGCATTCGGATCATGCACACATGCTCTATTGGGTTTACCTTTAATAAATCCATTTTGAACTGTTCTTTCCTTGCTTAGGTCTTTCCAGAATAAGACTTCTCGATCCCAGTATTTTTTTACTTTATTTTGCATCCCTTGTGGAAATAGTTTATTAAACTCTAACATGAATCGAAGTGCCGAATAATCTGAGTATAACGTCTCACTCTCTTTAATCTCAAAAGAGTTAATTATATCTTCCCACCCATTCTTAGGTAGGAGTCCCCAAGCTGGTAGCCCACCTCGATGGTTTAAAACTAATTGCATTTCTTTGGTAATATTGTCTTCTTCAATCAAATAGGCAATGCCATTATTTAATGGTTTAGAAAGAGAAGCTAAATCAAAATAGATAGCGGGTTCATTCTCATAAAGAACAGAACCCAATTTTTCTATTTGAAAGGAATCATAAATATTTTTGGTAAAGTCTACTTTTCCAAATGCTATTGCATCAAACTTTTGGGACTCTAAAAAAGTCTTAAAGTGATCCTTGATAGCTTTATCCATTGATCACTTTGGCCTGTGCAGCTGCTAATCTTGCAATTGGTACCCTAAAAGGTGAACAACTAACATAATCAAGTCCTACACGATGACAAAAATCAATTGAACTTGGCTCACCACCATGCTCACCACAGATTCCACAGTGCAATTCTTTATTCGCTGCTTTACCAGTTTTAACAGCATGTTCGACTAAAAAGCCTACACCTGTCTGATCAAGAGCAACAAATGGATCTCGCTCAAAGATCCCTCTGGTTTGATAAAAAGGAAGAAATTTTCCCGCATCATCACGTGATAATCCAAAAGTCGTTTGAGTTAAATCATTAGTTCCAAATGAAAAGAACTCAGCAGTATTGGCAACTTGATCAGCTGTGATACACGCACGGGGTAGTTCTAACATCGTTCCTATTTTATATTTTATTTCATCACTCTTCTCTTTAAAAACTTCATTGATGACTTCAATTGCTTCAGCTTTAAGAATTCCTAATTCTTTTTCCGTTGCAATAAGAGGAATCATAATTTCAGGAATAACCACACTACCAGCTTTCTTACTTTCAAGTGCAGCTTCGATAATCGCTCTAATTTGCATCTTATAGATCTCAGGATAAGTAATTCCTAGACGACAACCTCTATGTCCAAGCATTGGATTAAATTCATGAAGAGCTTCTTTTCTAGCTTGAATGGCATCCATAGAAAGTCCTAAGCTATCAGCGAGCTCCTGCATTTCTTCGTCTTTATGGGGAAGAAACTCATGTAGAGGTGGATCAAGTAATCTAATATTAACAGGCTTTCCACTCATCACCTTAAAGAGACCAGTAAAGTCTTCTCTTTGAAATGGAAGTAATTTATCAAGTGCAGTTTGACGATCCTTTAAGTTCTCAGCAAAGATCATTTCCCTAACAGCCAAAATTCTTTCTGGAGCAAAGAACATATGCTCCGTACGACAAAGTCCAATACCTTCAGCTCCAAAGTTAATTGCTGTTTCTGCATCTTCAGGATTATCAGCATTAGCACGTACTTTTAAAGTTCTAATCTCATCGGCCCACTTCATAAAGCTTGCAAAATCTTCTGAAATTTCTGCCTCTATAGTTGGAACGACACCTTCATAAACTTCACCACTCGTTCCATCAAAAGTTATATCCTCACCTTCTTTAAATTCTTTACCAGCAACCTTTAATGTCTTAGTTGCTTCAGAAATTAAAAGTTCAGAACAACCGGCAACACAAGGTTTACCCATACCCCTTGCAACAACGGCAGCATGAGAAGTCATCCCACCACGTGCAGTAAGAATACCTTGAGCAGCATTCATACCACCAATATCTTCTGGGCTCGTTTCCTGTCTTAATAAAATAACTTTTTCACCTTTCTCTGCCCAAGCTTGAGCAGTATCTGAATCAAATACGATTTTCCCACTAGCGGCACCTGGACTTGCTGGTAAACCTTTAGCAAGTAATGTTTTTGGTGCATTTGGATCTAATCTTGGGTGTAGTAAATTATCTAAATCTTCTGGCTTAATTCTAGTGATGGCAGTCTTTTCATCAATTACTCCCTCGCTCACAAGATCAACAGCAATCTTTAGGCCAGCACGAATAGTTCTTTTTCCATTTCTTGTTTGTAAAATATAAAGTTTATTATTTTCAATGGTAAACTCGATATCTTGCATATCTTTATAATGAGCTTCTAAGCGTTGATAAATATCAACTAATTCCTGATATGCTTTAGGCATAATTGCTTCTAAAGTATCCAAGTTCTTATTTGAATCATTCTTACTTGTTTCATTAATTGGAGCTGGTGTTCTAATACCGGCAACCACATCTTCCCCTTGAGCATTAACTAGATACTCTCCAAAGAAAACTTTTACACCAGTAGACGGGTCACGTGTAAAGCAAACACCTGTACCACTTGTATTACCAGTATTTCCAAATACCATTGATTGAACGTTCACAGCAGTTCCCCAGTCATGCGAGAATCCATTCATCTCTCTATACTTCATCGCACGACTATTATTCCAAGAACCAAAAACAGCTCCAATAGCTGCCCATAATTGATCCATTGGATTTTGTGGAAATGATTTTCCGTACTCTTCAAGTAGAACTGATTTATATACATCCACTAACTCTTCAAGATCTTCTGCATCCAAGTCAGTATCGTTGCGATAACCTCTAGCTTCTTTTAAATCCTCTAATTGAGATTCGAGAATAGAAGTATTAAGTCCTAAAACAACATTTGAAAACATTTGAATAAAGCGGCGATATGAATCCCAAGCAAAACGAGCATTACCAGTTTGCTCTGCCATACCTCTAACTGTCTTATCATTCATTCCTAGGTTTAAAACGGTATCCATCATACCCGGCATTGAAACTCTCGCTCCAGATCTTACAGAAAAAAGTAGAGGATTTTTTTCATCACCAAATTTCTTGCCAGTGATTGATTCAACTTCAGCAAGAGCTGCTTCAACTTGAGTTCTAACCTCAGAGCTAATCTCTTTTTGATTTTTATAGAAATCTAAACAGGCCTCAGTAGAAACTGTAAAGCCAGGGGGAACTGGTAATTTCAAGTTACACATTTCAGCTAGGTTCGCACCTTTTCCACCAAGGAGATCTTTTTGATTTTTATTTCCCTCAGTTTTTTCAGCACTAAAACTATAGACCCATTTTGTCATTTTTACCTCTTAGATATAATGGTTTTATAACAAGCCCATCATACCAAGAAGCATGGAAAAAGAATAGAAAAGGAAGTATGGTATTTTATTCTGAAGTTAATCTTGCACTTTGAAGAGCGTCATAAATGAGATCAAAAGTTCCCCCGCTAAATACTTTTTGGTAACTTTCTAAGTACTCATAAAAAGACCAATTTTTACGCAGTATAATATAGTCGACTAAATGATGTGAAACCATAAAAATACAACTTAAACTTGAGTAGTCTGGTAGAGCAACAATTTGAGTATTATTTCGCATTTTATAAAAGTCTCTCACAATTTTAAGTGCTTTTTGAGAACCAGCAGTGTCGCTTTCTACAAAATCCTCAAAATAGCTAAGTGCTTTTTTATAAAGCATTGCATCTTGAGCAGATAATTTATCTTTAACTTTTAAGAAGTGGGCATCATTTTTAATTAAAGCAAGCTTAGGATTTTGAAAGAATGCGATGTCGTGCGCATAAGCACAATAGATTAAATTTTTTAAAGTTTTTTTATCATAAAGCCCAAGCTCACTAGCAATACCACAAGAGACTTTTGCAAGTAATCTAATATGTTCTTGTAAGTAGCGCTCTCGATCATAACTCTTAGATTTATTTTCTCGCACAACCTTAGATAAATTATTATTTTTTTGTAATTTTTGAAACATCTTCCCCATTTCATCATGAATAGAAGCAATCAATTCTTCATCCGGTGCTAGAAAACCAATTTCATCTTGGTGTCTACCTTCTATACGGGCAATATAATCATTTAAAAGATCTTCATCTAATTGTCTTTCTAATTGCACTCCAAGCTTAAATAGTCTTAACTCTTTACCATCTTGTCGCATTCTATGATCTGCACTATGGGCCAATTTCATTTTCACTTCAACTGGTAATGCATACTCACCAAGTGCATTCAAGTACATGTCCGAAGAATTTAAAATCAATTCTTTATTATTTAAACTGGAAATTAGACCGATTCCTTGTGTGCTAATATCCATCACCTGCAATTTTAAATACTGAGAAGCATTCATCATTAAATCCGATTCAAGACTTAACTGTGCAGTTCTCTTTTCTTTAAAATCAAAATGAAAGCGTGAAAACTCTCTAAACTCTTCAAGTTGAACTTCATCGGGAATAGACATGACTACTTTTTGAGATGTAATTTTTAGAACATCACCCTTAAAGATGGTATTTCTATGAGCAAGTTTTATATAAGCAGTTTTATCAAGATCCACAAAGGCATGATCTTCATTTATTGCAAACTCAACTGTTGAGCGGAGATCATCAATTTCGATATCTCTTATTTCAAAAACATTTCTATTATCTTCGTAGGTTTGCCATAAGATATTCTCTTCACTTCTCGAACTCTTATTAAAAGAAGTAATGATTTCTTTTGGGTCTACTGAAATATCATATTTCAATACAATCTCCTCCTGAGATAATACCACCCATATAATTCTATCAAGACTTCAAGTGCTTACAAGGTAATAGGAGCTTAATTTAAGATTAATTTGCCTCTTATTAGAGGCAAATATAATTAAAATCCAAATTTATTTAAAATATATGTACGTACATTTTCCAGAGGAATTCGCTCTTGATTCATCGTATCGCGATCTCTGATGGTAACTGCTTTATCCTCTAAAGTATCATAGTCCACAGTGATACAATATGGAGTACCAATCTCATCTTGACGACGATATCTCTTTCCAATTGATCCTGAGACATCATACTCACACTTATACAATTGAGATAATTCATCCATAAGTTTTCTGGCAGGCTCTTCAAGGTCAGGCTTTTTCATTAAAGGCATAATCGCAACTTTAATCGGTGCCATCTTAGGGATAAAGCCCAGAACAACTCTTTCCTCTTTAGTACCTGCATTTTCTACTCTATAAGCATCACAAAGAAGAGCGAGAATATGACGATCACACCCAACACTTGTTTCTACTACATATGGGATATACTTTTTATTTCCATCCATTTGGTCAACATAGTTTAAGTTCTTTCCACTAAGCTCAGCATGATTACCTAAATCAAAATCCGTACGAGAGTGAATCCCCTCCATCTCATCCCAACCAATCGGGAATTCGTACTCAATATCAAAAGCGGCATCCGCATAGTGAGCAAGGTCATCACCGTGATCATGAAAACGTAATTTTTTTTCATCAAGACCTTGGTCAAGGTGCCATTGCCATCTAATCTCTTTCCATTTTTCCATAAACTCTTTTTGAGTTCCTGGCTTAACGAAGTATTGCATCTCCATTTGTTCAAATTCACGTGTTCTAAAAATAAAGTTACCTGGTGTAATTTCATTTCTAAATGCTTTACCAATTTGAGCAATTCCAAATGGAAGTTTTTTTCTCATTGTTGATTGAACATTTAAAAAGTTTGTAAAAATACCTTGAGCTGTCTCTGGTCTTAAATAAACAGTTGAACCTGAATCTTTAACAGGACCCATTGTCGTTTCAAACATTAAATTAAATTCACGTGGTTCAGTAAAAGATTCTTTAGCACCACAATTCTCGCATGGTGCACTTAGATCAATTTTATCAGCACGGAATCTAGCATTACACTCTTTACAATCAACCATTGGATCTGAAAAACCATCAACGTGTCCAGAAGCTTTCCATACAAGTGGGTGCATAAGAATTGAAGCATCAACACCTTCTATATCTTCTCTATAGGTCATGGCCTTCCACCAAGAGTTCTTTACATTATTCTTTAATTCAATCCCAAGAGGACCATAATCCCAACAAGAACCAAGTCCACCATATATCTCTGAACTTTGAAAAATAAAACCACGTCTCTTACATAGACTAACTAAATCTTGCATGTTCTCTAATTTCTTTTCACTCACTGGAGATCCTTTCTTTTTTATATTATTGGCTTAATTCATATAACTTTTTATACTCACCGTCACTACTCATAAGCTCATCATGAGTACCTTCTTGGACTTTTTGCCCTTCTTTCATGACGATTATTCTATCATAATTCTGAATAGTCGAAAGTCTGTGTGCTACGGCAAGAACTGTTTTGTGTGCTGCAACTTTTTCAAGTGCTTTTTGCACTATGCGCTCTGATTCATTATCTAAGGCGGAAGTTGCTTCATCAAAAAGTAAAATAGGACAATCTCTTAGAAAGGCCCTGGCAATAGTTAATCTTTGTGCTTGCCCACCAGAAAGTTTAAGTCCTCTATCACCTATTTCGGTTTCAATACCTTCAGGTAAACCATGAACAAATTCATCCGCATAACTCACCTCAAAGGCAGTGCTAATTTGCTCATCTGTAAAATTCTCACCTGCTTTTATATTTTCTTTAACGGTATCATTAAAAAGAAATACATCTTGGCTAACCAGTGCAAAAAGCGAGCGTAAGGTTTGTAATTTATAATCCTTTAACTCTTTTCCATCGATAAGAATTTGACCTTTACCATAATCATATAGTCTTAGGAGTAATGAGAGGGCGGTTGATTTCCCAGATCCACTTAAACCAACGAGAGCAACTTTCTCACCTTTATTAATTTTTAAATTAAAATCTTTAAGAACATCGCCCTTACCATATGAAAAAGTCACATTATTAAATTCAATACTTTCAGAAAAATCAAACTTATCAATACTTCCTGGATCCTCTTCTTCATCCACTTCCATAATTTTAAAAATTCTATCCGCACTTGCCTTAGCTTGATTTAATTTTGCATTTGCTTTTGAATAGCGACGAATGGGATCCATGAACATTCCAAAGGCACCAACAAAAGAAAAGAACTCACCAACAGATAACTCCCCTTCCTTAGCTCGCATAAAGGAAGCAATGATCACAATAGCAAATGCGACAGAAATGAGGACTTCTATTAAAGGATGTGAATGCTCTTCAGTTGAGTTACTAACTTTCTTATTAGCTAAGAATTGATCTTGTGCTTGATCAAATCTTTGAATCATATACTTTTGAAGACCAAAGGCCTTAATAATTTTTTGACCACTTAAACCTTCGCTCGCATGGTGAGTCATTACAGATTGATCTTCTTGAGATTTTTTAACATAACGTTTAATACGCTTTCCGGTGACATTAAAAACTATGATAAAAAATGGAATAATACCAAAGACGATCGCTGTTAGTTTCCAGTCATGATAAACCATGACACCTAAAAGACCCAAGGCTGTTACTGGTTCTCGAATAATTGCAATGGCACTATTAAAAGACATAGCAAACATTTTCGTATCATCAACCATGATACTAAGTAATTTTCCTTGCCTCGCTTCAGAGAAGTAACTGCTTGGAAGGTTTTGGAATTTCTTATATAGATCTCTTCTTAAATCACAAAGTGCCTTATCCACTACCATTCGCAATCCAAAGTAATGGATGTAGCGAAATGGATAAGTTAGGATGGTAATTCCCACAATTGTTGCAGCTAAAGTGATGGCATAATCAAAAGTTGCATTAGCATTAAAGATTCCATCAATAACATTTTTAATAAAGTATGCAATATAGGCCTTAGTTAATGCCATGGGCACTAGACACAGCACAGCAAGAATTGCTTGCCGTTTATATGGTCTTATGTAAGGCCAAATTTGGATAATCAGCTTTTTCATGGGTTCATAATAACTTTATGGGCCTAAGAAGAAAAGATAAACTATAATGTATGCATGAGCACAGAGCCACAAAAACTACTCTTTTTAGACCGAGATGGAACCCTTATTTATGATAAGCATTATATGCATGATCCAAAATTAGTTGAATTTGTTCCTAATTGCTTATTGGCACTGAAAAAGTTTAAAGAAAGAGGCTACTTATTCTATGTGATAACTAATCAGTCTGGCATTGGCAGAGGTTTTTTTAACGAAGAGCAAATGCACTCTGTTCACCATAAAATGGATGAGCTCTTTGCCAAAGAAGGTATTAAAATAGAACAATACCTCCATTGTCCTCACGCACCTGAGGACAATTGTGATTGTCGCAAACCCTCCCCTAAACTTATCAACTTAGTACTTAAAGACTTAAACTATGACCCTAAGTTTTCATTTATGATTGGTGATAAGCAAAGTGATGTCGATGCAGGTTTAAATGCTGGGATTCAAGGAGTTTTGGTTAAAAAAGATGCAAATAGTGAAAGACCTGGTGAGTTTTTAGACCTCTTAGAAATGTATCAATCCATTTATAATAAAGAATAAGAAATAAACTGACTTTTTTCCCAACCATAGTGAAAACAAATATAATTAAAAAGACTATGTACTTGTGCTTTTTCTAAGTATTCCTGTGCTGCTAATTCTTTATATGGTGTTTGTTTAAAATAGTGTAGTGATCGATGAACGAGTGTTGAAGCTTGAATTTCAGCTTTATGAAAATTATCAGTACAATTCACACAAGCAAAGCCCCCTTGCTCAACATTCAAAATAAACTGACTCTCATGCAATTTCACCTGACAAAATGAGCAGTGATCAATATCTGGAGAAATCCCTAGTTCATAGATCATCTTTGCTAAAAAAGACATCATATGCGTCTCAAAGTGAAATACATTTTCCACCAAGGACTTATCCATAAAAAAGAGAGCATTACTTAAAACTCTGAACAAACCTTCTTCACTATTATCTTCATACTCAAGATCTTTTGCAGGTGCGACTTTCTTTATAAACTCAAAGAAGAAAGTTGAAAGATAAAAGGCCTTGTGATTAGAGCGAATATTTTCAGAGTTCCAAATTAAATTCCATTCACTAGCTATTTGAATATCTTGATTCTTTTTTATGCGAGACCCCAGTTTTACTTTAAGCATAAAACCAAGTTCTAAAATAGATCCCTTTTGAGACTTTCCTCCGCCTCGTCCACCGTAGAAGTAGAGATTAACTAATGTGCCATCACGTAATAGTAATGTGCCGATTAAATCTCTCTCTTTATGAATGGCCTTATGAACTAAAATACCCTCTAATTGCATACTTTATTTTTATCCTATAAAACTTTAAAATCCAATTGATGTAATTGAAAATGGGATGACTCTTTTCATATCTATATGAATTCATTTGATAAACATCGAATTCTTCTCCCCTGCGTCCTGCTCTACCCACCATTTGAGTCCACATGGCATAACTTTCAACAGGATATAATATTGAAACACTTGATAGTTTGGGAAGGTTTACCCCATGACTTAATGTACTGGTTGAGAAAATGAACTCTACATTTGGCATTAATAAAAGTTTTCTTTGAAACTCTTCTACTTCACCAGAGATACAGCTTAATACCCTAAAACCTTTTCTCTCGTATAATTCGGCTAATTCTTTCACCTCACTTCTATATTTACAAAAAACGAGTGTTCTTTTCTTATGAAGATATTCTAGGTGATTTAATAGCTGATACTTCTTACGGGCGTAAAAAATCTGCTTGGGTGCTTTTTTCAACTTAAAATTAGCAATATTAATAATCGTTAAACGTTCAGTACTATTTAAAAGTTTATGAATCAATTCATCATCAACAGTGGCGCTTAATAAAAGAATATCTAAGTCTAAATAAAGAAACTGTTCTAGAAAGTCTTTTAAAAGTGGTCGAAATTGATCACCCCATAGATGATTTAAGTGCACTTCATCAAATACAAATAAATAATCACCATCAATGAGTTTTCCATAAACGAGATCGCTGACTTTTTCAAAGGTTGTGATGAGTAATTGAAAAGGCATTATATCAAATTTCTGAGCTAACTCTCCCATTGATTGCGGGGCAAAAGCTTTTATTCCATCTTTCAAGGCCCTTAGATAGAATTCATTTGCCAATGCTTTTAATGGGGAGAAATACACAATCTTTTTCTGTGAATGCTTAATTATATCCAATAATAAAGTAGTCTTTCCCCATCCAGTTGGAGCAATGAGTAAAGTTTGCATATTTTCAAAAGCAATATCCATATGCCCAATCATGCAAGTAGCAAACCGGTGAAGTACTGATAAATGCTTTAGATTTTTAAATTTTGACGCGCTTTTTACTTGCATTTATCCCTTATCAGCATTAAAAATACCCTATGATTAGACAAATAGAAAAAGTACTTGATGACCAAATTAGACCTGCTCTGGCCAGCCATGGTGGAGATATTGAAGTGATTGATTATGATAATCAAAAGCTCTTCGTAAAACTAACTGGTGGGTGCCAAGGTTGCTCATCTTCTAAAGCAACTTTAAAAGATGGTATTGAACGTCTTCTCATTGGAAAGTTTCCTGAAATGATTAACGAAGTGGTTGATCTAACTGATCATGCTGCTGGCGATAATCCTTTTATGTAACTCTATTCAAAATAAGATAAATCATAAGTATTGCTTAAAACCTTTTCACTTGGAACCCAGCAACCGAGAACTTTAGTACTTGCTGTAATATCAGACTTAGTACAATTAAAAGTTTCAACTCCATTTTGGCAATAACACTCTAAGCTCTTATGTGCCCAAAACCCAGGATAAGAATTTCTAATTAGTAACTCACACTTATTTTCTCTTTCACGTGATCCTACAATATTTACATAATGTGCTCCACACCTACCTTTTACTGACTTTAAAAGCCTTGGCTTTGTTTTGATATCATCTTCTGTATATTTATAGGCCGCACTTGGACACAGTCCAATAGACAATGCTTTATGATCCTTTAAAACATTATTAATAGTGCTTAGTAATTTCTTATTAGATTCAAACCCTCTTCCCATTGATACTAGATTTGCATTAACATCATCAGTGTATTCACAACCCTTAAAAACTTCATCTTCCAAGAAATCAAATAATTTTGTGCTCTCTGTTCTTTGAACCAGTCCTAAGATATTTTTAATGTCATCTAATTTCCATGCACGTTCAAAGTCCTTAGAGTTCTCTTTTAAATAATCTAAAAGCTTTGCAAGATTTTTTTCCTTTTTAAAATAAATTTGAATTAAATAAAAGAACTGATCATCAGAGTAAAGACTTTGAGCTTTTATGCGCTTGAGATTATCTGAGATTATTTTATTAGAACATCTGCCCTTTTTCACTAAGTCACTATAGGCCCAAGATAATAAGGAGAAGTTTAAGTTATTTGGTTGCCAGTGCAAGAGTCTATCCTTATGAATAAATGCAATCCAATAAGGGTTCACCCTTTCTTTATATTCTTGTTCATAAAGTGCACTAAGCGAGTGGGCATAACAAGTATGCATATCACCTTGATTATAAATCTTTCGATTAAGGCTTGCTTGCTCGTAGAGGTTAATATTTTCACAATCTGATGCCATTAAGTGAGAGGACATCAGTACCAATAATATAGATAGATACTTCATTCCAAATATCTTAGGTAGCTAAGTACTTAATAACAAACGAGTAAAAGGCTCAGATTAGAAGTGTCAAAACTTTAGTCACAATAATTTCAGGCATTTACTTTTTACACATCGCTTCATCGCCATCTCTAAATGAGGTAATATTCATATTATAACGACGTGAAAAAACAAGAATTGAGAGATGCCCCATGGATGATTCCAAAAGAGAATTATTAAGTTTTAAAAGATCAGATGTACCAAAAGAGCTTTTACGAGGTCCAGACCTTTTACAAATTGCCCTACATACTGCAGTGGACTGGGCAATAATTTTAAGCTGCGTTTATTTAATTTTTAATACAGATGCAATTCTCTATCCCATTTGGTTAGTATTAATTGCTGGTCGAATGCATGCTTTTGGAGTTTTGATTCACGACTTATCTCACCTTAACCCAAAGAAAAAACCAATTCGCTTTAGAGTTTTAGAAGTACTATTAGGATACCCTATTGGAACAACGATAAATGCAATGGCCTATCACCATCTTCGTCACCACCGAGATACTTTAATGAACTCAGACCCTTATTATAAAATTAATAAAAAGTGCTCAACTCCAAAAAGACTTCTTTTAACAATCGGAAAAGGCAGTATCTTTGTTTTATTCTGGGTAACTCGTTCTTTTATTGGAACACTTGCCTATTACTACCCAAAAATGAGAACTAATTATGCTCGTTTATTCTTACAAGATGTTTCCGGAAAAGATTTAACTAATCACGAAGAAGTAATTCGTTGTTGTAAAGAAGATCGTTACATGGCGGCTTTCCAGCTTGGAGTCTTAGCGAGTGCACTCACTTTTATGCCAAGCTTATTTTATATTTACTATATGGCGTGGCCGGTAGCAGGTATCTTCTGTATTTATAGATTATTAATTGAACATGTATACGACGTAGTTGAAGATAGAAGTGTTTATACAATGATTGAATCTACTTTTGATCATCATACTAGTCTTTTAGATCAAATCTTAATTGGTCCTAGAAATATTGGATACCACTGTATGCATCATATTCATCCTCAGGTTGGCTTTCATCACCTTCCAGCTCTGCAAGAATGGTATCTTGCAAACTGTAAGCAGTACCGTGATAAGTACGCTGTTGAATTACCACAGAAAGAAGAAAGAATTAATACAAACGGTTTAGAAGTAGCATATTAATAAATTGAAGAGAGAAACCCTATGAAGAGAATGTATTTAAACAAAGACATCACAACCCCAAACGTTTTAAACGTTTTAATTGGAATGACTTCCATCAGTGCCATGATTGCATTACTTTACTTAATGGAAGTAAGTAATAGTATTCTTATTGGACTTGGAGTTATGTTCTTATTTTCTTTTGTTGCGAACACAACGTTTTCACTTTTACATGAAGCGGTTCACTCCAACTTTAACTCTAATAAAAAGTTAAACTATTATGGTGGAGTTATCTTAGCGGCATTTTTCCCTACTGGTTTTACCTTTCAAAAAATTTGTCACTTAAATCATCACCGTCAAAATAGAACTGATTATGAAATGTTTGAGGCCTATCATGAAAATGATAGTAAACCTCTTAAAGCTTTTATGCTTTACTCAATCTTAACTGGTCTTTATTGGATCTGCCCTCCTATCGGAGCACTATGGTTAATGATTCACCCCAACTCTTTATTAAATAGTGGCGTAAAAAATAATTATGAAATTGGACGCATGGGTGGAGCTGGAATGCTTCGTAACTTTGATGGACTTCCAAAATCAGAAATCACTAAGATGCGCTTAGAAATTCTAGTCTCACTTTTAATTCAAGTTTCAATTATCTTAATTTTTAATATTAGTCTATTAACATGGATTCTTTGTTATGCAGCTTTTGCTCTGAACTGGTCGACTCTTCAGTATGTTGATCATGCTTACACACCAAGAGATGTAAGACATGGTGCTTGGAACTTAAAAGTAAGTAAGTTCACTCAATATATGTTTTTAAATTATCATCACCACCTTGCACATCACCAACATCCACATGTGCCATGGCTACACCTTGCAAAGTTCGTAAACTTTGAAGAGCCAAGACCAACATTTTGGAAAATCTATGCTCGTATGTGGAAAGGTCTAGAGAAAACTGAAGTGGAAGCACCAAAAGTAGACGATCCTGATCTTGAAAGATTAATTAGTATGGAGCCTTTTTTAAGCTAATATATGTGGGTATTTAGTCTACCAAATAAAGCTCGTCTTAAAGAAATCGCAATCTGGGGAGGACTCGCAAGCATTGCCTTCCCAGCGATCTATGGACTTTGCAATCATCTTGCAAGCCTGCAAACAAATTTTTATCAAGCCTACTTTGCTTGGGAGCTAGATATTCCACTTATTCCTTGGATGATTTATCCTTATATGTCCTTGAATGCACTTTTTCTTCTAGCTGCTTTTATTCTTAAAGAGCGTGCAGTAAAAGGTTATTGTCTCTCATTAGTTATTTCTTTATTTGCAGCTGCAATAGTATTCTATTTTTTTCCAGGTGAACTGGGGTTTACTAGACCTGACTATGTTCCAGGATATAATGAAATCTTTCAAGGAATGTACGCAATTGATAAACCACATAACCTTTTTCCAAGTTTGCATGTTACTTATTCTACTTTAAGTGCCATGGCCATGATTCAACAATCTCACTCAAAGAGCTTTACACTTATTATGACGATATGGATTATTCTTATCGCCTTATCTGTAATATTAGTTCATCAACACCATATAATAGATATTGTCATGGGCTTTATTCTTGCTATCATAACCTATAAATATGTTTATCTTAAAATAGTAGAGTCGAGTGCAATTATCAAAAACTAGATCAAAAACCAAGACCCTGGCCTTATGGTTTATTAACAATAGTCGAGTTTTGTTCTGGACAACAATTGCTCTGTGCTTATTTTGCTTACCTTTCCTCTCAAAAATTGAAAAAGATTTCTCACACAAAGCTTTTTATAAAGACAACGACCCTTTTCTGGCGCGTTACTTAGATTATGAAAAGAACTTTGGCAATGATGATAAGATCGTCATTATTGCAACTCATAAATCTGATTTTTTATCAAAGACTGGCAAAGAGTCCATTAAACAAATTCATCAGTCTCTACAAAAGGTAAAAGAGGTTGTCAGTGTTCAAAGTATATATTCATATCCGCTTTTAAAAGATATTGATGATGAAATTGTTCAGAGTAATTTCTTAGATGAGGATAAGTTTGATATTATCCAAAACCCAGATGTAAATTCTTTCTTAATTACACCTGATAGTAAGAAAGTAGTATTTTATTTAACTCTCAAAAACTATCACAAAGAAAAACCGAATTACTCAATTCCAGTTGATAGTGCGAAAGAGATTCTAAAAGAGCTAAACTTAAATAATATCAAATTTGCTTTTACAGGTACCGCCTCATTAATGGATGCGGTTAAGAAGTATACAGTTCAAGACTTAAAGGTTATTTTCCCACTCATTCTTTGTGTCATTTTCTTAATAAGTTATATTCTGTTTAAAAATATAATCGTTTCAATTCTAACTCTAAGCTTAACTGTTATCACAATAATTATTACTTTAGGATTAGGCTACTTTATTGGAATTCAACTCTCTAGTACCACGGCCTTAATACCACAGATTTTACTCTCAATATGTATTCTGGATGCGATTCATATTCTTTCTTACTTTGCATTAAAGGGAACACAGACTGGTGGTGAAAAAACAAGCCTAGTTGAGACAATTCAGGTCAATATCGTTCCAACTTTTCTGACCTCACTTACGACTTCCCTAGGTTTTTTTAGCCTCTGTTTTTCTGATCTAAAACCAATACAGGATTTAGGAACACTATGCTCCTTAGGAGTTATGATAGCCTGGTTCACATCTTTTTTCTTTCTTCCTCATGCGATGAAAAAATTAAGACATAAATTTTATTCTTTTAACCAAAAGCTAACGCAATTTGATAGCCGAAGCTTTGTTAAGGGTATTGATAAGAATAGAAATAAGGTTATGGTCTTTTCTACCATCATCTTTCTCATCTCATTTAGTATTGCAATGGAAAATGAGGTTGACTCTGATACCTTAAACTTTTTTAAAGAAGGTTCAAAGGTTCGCCAAGATTACGAGTACGCTATCAAAGAAGTCGGAGGAGTAAAGGGAATTGAGCTCCTAGTCAAAGATGAAGACAATGCTCTAACCGCAAGTAATATAAAAAAGCTTTTTGAATTAGAAGAAAAGCTTCTTGAAGAAAAATATATTACAAAAGTGCAACATATAGGACATCAATTAGAGGATATATATCACTTACTATTACCTAATGCTGAAAAAAGTTTAAGTGAATTAAATGATGAAGAGATTAAAGAATTAGTTTTCACATACGAGTTAGCTGCAACTCCTGATAACTCTCCATGGAAGTGGATTACTCCTGATTATCAAAAAGTTAAGGTTAATATCCTATGGACGCTTTCAGGTAATGCAAGCACCATCAAGGCCATAAAGAAAATCAAAAAACTAGCAAAGAGACTTGAGATAGACCTCGACATCACAGGTAAGACCTCATTAGTTGTAGGAGTTAATAACTACTTAGTGAAAACAATTCTAAGTTCAGTCACTCTTGCAATTGTCTTTCTTACACTTTTAATGGGTTACTTTGCGAAATCTTTTCGTTTAGGTTTAGCTGCCATGATCCCTAATATTTTTCCAATTATTTTTGCCGCTGGTGTCGCAACTCTCTATGGTATTAAGATTCATATGGGCTCAGTTCTGGTGGCATCGATATGTCTAGGCATCGCGATTGATGATACAATCCACTTTTTATATCACTATTATAAGCTGAGAAAAGAGAGTAATATGTCTGAGGTTGAGGCCATAGTAGAGATCATTAATTCAACTGGAAAGTCTTTAATCTCCACAACACTTATTTTAACCAGTTGTTTTGTATTATTTATATTTTCAAATGTAGTGGTTAATATAGAGTTTGGAGTATTAACGACAGTCGTGCTTATCCTCGCTCTTATTTGTGATTTTACTATTTTACCTGCGATCATTCTTAATCGAAAGTCAAAACAAAGTGCTTAATTATTTAATAACGTCGAAAGTTTCTTTGCCCACCAAATAAAACGAAAAATATACGGATCTAATTCCTTTTTAGCTTTACGTTTTTTATAGTCATAATATTCATTTAATTTTTTCGAAGAATAATATTGATTGGCTACTTCATAATAAGCTTGTGGGTTATCCAATTTTTCATAGAGGGTTTGTGGAAAAACTCTATTTTTATTATAACTTAACTCTTCTGGAGGCAGCACACTTACCCCAGCTTGATAAAATTGGATAGGCATATCAAAGGGATATGTTTCGTAATTGGATATTTGACTGATTCCAGCTTGATGTAAGGACTTCATAATTAAGCCCGAACAATTATTTACTCTAAAGGTGTAAGGTCCAGCTTTCTTAGTATCCTTAATCCATGATCGAATAATATTTAAAAATTTCTCTCTCTCTTTTTGACTAGCATTGAGAACATAACGATACATTTTACGAGACTCGCCCACGATGTACTCATCCATATAAGCACTTAATGGTTTTATTACGCTTAAAACTTCATAACCTCCAAAGTAGGCCTTCCAATTATCCAGTTCATAGTCATTAAAATCAGCAATAAAACTTAAAGTTAAATCTTCATTTGGCGATTTTCCTGAGCCAACAAATCGAATTAAAGCATGTCCCCAAAAGCTATAATATATTTTACCAAAATCAACATATATGTATTCAAGACCTGAGAATGCAAAGTCATCATTAAGTATGGCCTCAACTCTCTTGGCATTATCTGCCAGCATTTGGTTATGCTCTTTATAAAACTGGGCCTCTGTTTGCTTGGTGCTCGTATTAGACTCATTCTTTGAACAGGCTAGCATAGTTAAAAAACTTAATAAAATTAGTAATTTATATGGGATCATGAAAATATTATCGCAGAAATGAGGATACTTTACAAAGAAGGAAAAAAATTGATACTAAGCAGCTATGAAATTAAATCTCATCTTAGCTATTATTTGTGCCAACCTATGGGCATCCCAGACTAACCAAGTAAGTAAAAGACTTATTGGTGTGGACATTGATCAATTAGAGTGTGAACTCATTCTTAGTGTTGATAATAAGCGCAAGGACTTAGTTAGAATTACCATTAATAATCAAGAAGACTTTTTTATTCCAAAAGATGAATTAAATAATGATTTTCAACTAATTGCAGAAAATAAGATCACGCGATTAAGCTCTAAAATCTCAGGTCTCAATGGTCCTCGAGAATTAAAAATCACCGCCAAGCCAAATGGGTCAATTGATTATAAAATTATTGAACATGATAAAATTCACTATGAAGATCATGAGTATAAGTGTTCTCAATTAAAATTGACTGAAAAGTAGTCCCTGACTTTAACATTCATTCTCTTTCTTATTTTTTCTAATTTCTCTTTCTCAAGTTTATGAAAAGCATATCCCTCACCTTCACCTAGGTTCAAGACAACTTCCCCCCATGGATCAACTAGCATAGAGTGTCCAAAAGTTTGAATTTTAGGATTGTGATGACCCCACTGATCAACTGCCACAACGTATGATTGATTTTCAATTGCTCTTGCTCTTACTAAAGTTTCCCAATGGGCCTTTCCAGTTGGCACAGTAAATGCCGATGATACGGTTAGAATCTCTGCACCCTGAGAGAAATAGTGTCGATACAACTCTGGAAAACGTAAATCAAAACAAATACCTAAACCAATTTTCCAATCATTATATTCTAAAAGTTCTGGCCTGTTCCCAGAAGTGTAAACATCACTTTCATTAATAACAGTATTTGATCTTGTCCCACTAAGATCAACAGAGAAGAGGTGCATTTTATCGTAATTTTTTAATGGATTTCCCTTGGCATCAAAATTATAGGTTCGATTAATTACCTGCTCTCCAACTTTAGTTGCAGCAGTTCCACCAATTAGTGAAACACTATTAGTCTTCGCTATATTTTGAATTGCTTGATAATGTTCATTTTCTGCTTCAACTAAATATGGGGTTGGTTTTGTGCCATCAGACATGGAATAAAAAACCTCTGGTAAAAATACCGCTTCAATTTCCTCTTTCTTTTTGGCTGCTTGAATATAATAATTTATCTTTTCTATATTTTCTTTTGGATCAAGTGTTGAATTTATTTGAACTAAAGCAATTTGCATTTTATCACCCATTTTTTCCTGTTAACACACTTTGGAATTTAGTAAACTTAGACTATGTCACAAAGTATTAAGCTAATATTAAAATTTGCCTTTGCAATCGGTATTATATACTGGCTCATTGATTCTGGAAAATTAGACTTAAAACTACTCACTGTTGCCTTTTCAGAGCCCTTGAGACTTGTCATTGGTTTCAGTATTATCCTCTTAAATTTATTACTCGTCACGTGGCGTTACTTTATTATTATAACAGCTAAGATGGAAACTTCTCCACCATTTAAAGAAATTTTTAAACTTAATTGGATTGGTATCTTTTTCAACTCAATTCTTCCAGGTAGCGTTAGTGGGGACATTGTAAAAGTATTTTATCTAAAGGAAATTGATAAAACTCTTTCTAACCGCTTCTTATTGGCATCCGTTTTAATTGACCGTTTCGTTGGTCTATTTGGACTGATCTTAATTATGGGTTTCTTTTCAATTATAAATTATAACGAACTTGCTGGTATCTCTAAGAATTTAAAGATGGTTACTCACTTAAATATTATTTTATTTTTAGGTGTACTCTTTAGTTTATTTTCACTCTTCTTTTTTAATACACTTCCACATAAGATTTTAAATGTGTTTAAGTCTGTCCCCTTGCTTAAAGGAGTTATTCCTAAACTACTCGATGCATGGGATAACTTATGTATGTTGCGCTCTAAGATGCTAACAGTCACTGCTCTAAGTATGGTTATTCAAACATTAGCAGTAATTTCTTTTTGGTATATTACTCATCCATATGCTGAAGGTAACTTTCCTTTTAGCTATGCATTTTCTTTTGTCCCACTAGGTTTTGTATTTATTGCACTTCCTATAGCACCTTCTGGAATGGGAGTAGGGCATGCTGCATTCGCAACACTCTTTACCTATATAGGAATAAATAATGGGGCTTCATTATTTAATATTTACTTTATTTTAATGTTAAGTGCGAATCTACTGGGAGTAATACCTTATATCCTTAGAGGGAAGACGGTTAAATTAGATCCTGCAGAATTACCGGGCGAGAACCCTAGAGATTAAGAGAAAACAAAAATTTGGTTCACATCGAGGTGAGAGTATTGCAAAGACTTGGTCTTTAATTGTTCAAGCTTTAATAAGAATGCCTCTTCCTCTTCTTGCGAATTAAGTTTTCTAATTTTGCGAGATTCTTTTTTAAGTTTAGAAAGAACATTACCAGGAAGAGTACACATCCCCCTTAGTACATAATTCTCTTTATTATAAGTTATAACTCTTCCAACAAATAAGTCATCAGGAACAAGGCCGATATTTTTCTGATCTTTGTTCACAACATACTTTTCATTATGAAGAATATCTTTTAGAACCATCTGTTTTTTAAGGTTGTATTTTGCAAAAGAAAATAATGAGTAATTTACATTATGAAATGCTTTTGCCAGCTCATCATCGATTTTAAAATCGTTGATATAGTCATCAATAATTCTTCGTCCATCTTCACGGCGATAATTAAAAATATACCAATCATTAAAAGAGCTCATTCTCGATTCATACTCATCTGTTTCATCGTCGATTTTTCCAGTGGCATCGATATAGTATTCCTTAGCACTTTTTAATAAATCGTACTTATCACCTGTGGTGTATTTTTCCATGATTTTTTCAATGTGCTTTTCAATAATATTCATCTCTGCCTACTCATCAACCTTTAACACCGCCAAGAATGCCTCTTGAGGAATCTCAACACTACCAACCATCTTCATTCGCTTCTTACCTGCTTTCTGCTTTTCAAGAAGTTTACGTTTTCTTGAAACATCACCACCATAACATTTTGCAAGAACGTTCTTACGAAGTGCTTTAACTGTTTCTCTCGCAATAATTTTTGCTCCAATAGCAGCTTGAATTGCAATATCAAACTGTTGACGATCAATAATCTTTCTTAGCTTACCAACGAGATCACGTCCCTTATTATAAGAACTACTCTCATGAGTAATAAGCGAAAGTGCATCAACATTTTCACCATTAATTAGGATATCAAGTTTAACTAATTTAGAAGCAAGGTAACCATTAAAATCATAGTCCATACTTGCATAACCACGAGTAATAGACTTTAGCTGATCATAAAAATCAAAAACCATCTCACTTAGTGGGAGGTCATACATTATTTGCACTCTATCCTTAGTTATATATTTTAAATCTTTTTGAATGCCTCGTCTTTCCTGACAAAGCTTAATAATCGGTCCAACATATTCATTTGGAACGTGGATAGATAAATCAACAATTGGCTCTTTTATCGTTTCAATTTCACCAGGTTCAGGCAGATCACTTGGATTGGAAACAATAAGTTCCTCACCTTTTTTAGTGGTCACAATATAGCTCACACTTGGAGCGGTAGAGATAAGATTTAAATCAAATTCACGTTCAAGTCTTTCCTGAATAATATTCATATGCAAAAGACCTAAAAAGCCACATCGATAACCAAGTCCAAGAGCTTGTGAACTCTCAGCCTCATAAGTAAAAGATGAATCATTAAGAGCAAGTTTTTCTAAGGCCTCTTTTAAATCTTCATATTCTTCTGAGTTTACAGGGAAAATCCCACAGAATACCATTGGCTTTACTTCTTCATAGCCAGCAAGAGAAGGCGTATCTTTTGCTTTATCCATGACAACGGTATCACCAATTTTAATATCTCTTAGCTCTTTAATACCACAAATTACCATCCCAACTTCACCAGCCGAAAGCTCGTTAATTTCAGTATAGAAAGGAGTATTTACGGCCAAGGTAATAATTTCGTAAGACTTATCACTATGTTTGAAATAAATTTTATCTTTCTTTTTAAGCTTTCCATGCATCATTCTAACGAGAATGATAACTCCACGGTATGGATCAAACCAAGAGTCAAAGATCAGACCTTGAGTGGGTTTATCTGGATCTCCCTTTGGAGGAGGAATAACTTCAACAATCTTTTCAAGTAATTCATCAATACCAAGACCACTCTTAGCACTAACTAAGGGAGCTTGACTGGCATCAATACCAACAATCTCTTCAATCTCCTCTCTAGCACTATCAGGATCTGCATGAGGGAGATCAATTTTATTTAAGACAGGAAGAATTTCTAAATCGTTTTCAATGGCCATGTAAACATTAGCTAATGTCTGTGCTTCAACACCTTGAGAAGCATCAACCACTAAAAGTGCTCCATCACATGAAGCCAAAGAACGTGAAACTTCATAAGAGAAGTCTACGTGTCCCGGAGTATCGATTAAATTTAAATCATATGTATTTCCATCTTTTGACTTATACTTAATACGAACTGTTTGGGCCTTTATAGTAATACCGCGTTCTTTTTCAAGATCCATATTATCTAAAATACGATCCTTCATTTCACGATCAGTAATAGAATCTGTGGATTGAATTAGCCTATCGGCCAGTGTCGATTTCCCATGATCAATATGGGCAATGATTGAAAAATTTCGAATAAACTTATTATCCATCTATCCTCGCGATTTAACTCATAGTTGACCTAAATTTATACTAGATTTTTTAGCTTCACGCTAGTGACACTTGCTTAGGCTTTTGAATTATTAGTACTTTTGTGAGACGTGTCACGCCAAATTAAGCAAACATCTCTTTAGAAAGAATCATCATATAATAATCCAGACCACTTTCTTTGGCCCTAATTGGGATTACATTGGCATATCCGTTAAAAACTTCCTCTTCAACTTCAGTTTCTACAACTTCACCACTTTCATCGTCAGTTGTTTCAACTTTCTTTTTATGCACAACAACAATCTCTGCATTTTCAATTTTCGAACGACGCTTTAAGGCAACGTTAAATGCATCTTGAATATCTTTTGGAACAATAGTGTCTATCATATTCTTATTAAGAACATCTTCAGACTCAACATCTAAAAGCTTATAAGTGTGATTGTTTAGATAAATTAACTCTCCATTGGCATTTGCAATAAGAACATTTCGACGAACCATATTAGCAAGGACATCAAATTTTCTATGCTCAACATTTATTCTATCAGCTCGCAACTCTTCAAAAGCTTTCATATTTCCAATCATCTTATTAATTTCACGAGCGAGTTCACCAATTTCATCATCTTGATCGTAATAGATAGACACATCAAAGTTACAATCCTGAAGCTCCCTAACAGCATCACTAATCTTCTTAAAAGGAAGTGCAATTTTTCCTGGAATAACAAGTGACATTAAAATGGTTCCAAGAAATGTGATAATTAAAACGATGAGCATATTTCTTCTGGTCTCACCGATAATTTCTTTTATCTGTTTATCTCGTCTCTCATTTTGATAGTACTGAATATCTTGAAACTCTGAAAAAGCCTCTAAAATTTTATCCATCAGATCACTAATAGTACTCAGACCAGCATTATCCCTTTTATCAAAGAGTGATACTTTTGAGAGTAATGTTTTTAAGGAGTCCACGTAACCAAGCATTTTTGAAATAGTGGTTTTAATCTCGACTTCGCTATAATAAGTGTCTAATCGCTGTAATTGAGAGTGAAAACTATCAACCAAATTATTTAAACGCTCAAGATCTTCTTTAGATGCCTTATTAATAATAATTCGTTTTTGAGTTTTAAGAATACTTACAGAGGAAATTCTAATTTCATCATTTAGTAAATTAATTTGATTAGTATTTGTTGTAATATCTTCAATTTGAGAATTTAATGATTGCAGAAAATAAAAAACAGTAAAACCAATTCCTAGAACGACTAAATTCGCTCCAATAAAACTTGCTGAAATTCTTTTATTTAATGAAATATTCATTTCTTACTCTCTATTTTCCTTATTAATTTAACTATCTGCTAACTCCGCAAAGAGTTTATTAAAGTTTTTCTCACTACCAACAAGAACCACCACATCATCAGCCTCAATAACATCCATAGGCAGTGGACTATCATTAATCTCTACTCTAAAGGCAGACTTTCCATCCTCAGTAATATAAGGAACTCTTTTTTGAAGAGCAACTATATTTAAAGAATAGTTTTGTCTAATTTGACTCTCAACCAGAGTTTTTCCTTCATATTTTTTACCAAGCTTTAACTCAACGATAGAGTATCCAGCAGCAAAGTTGTATCGCTGTAAAACGTGAGGGGCAACAATCTTACTTGCTACAATCTCTCCCATTTCCTCTTCAACCTTTACAATTTCACTGGCACCTATTTCATTTAAAACGTGTTCGTGTAATTTATTTGTTGCACGTGCAATGATTTTCCCAACACCAAGTTTTCTTAACATTGCTACGGCCAAGATACTCATTTTAATATCATCACCAATCGCAACAATGGCCACATCCACATCAGAAATATTCTGTGATCGAATAGCTCTTTCATCTGTAACATCCATACAAATAGCATGAGTGACTCTATCTTTAATTTTGTCTACCAACTCCTGAGAACTATCAATTGCAATAACTTCAGCACCCTTTTCAAATAATCTAGTCGCTGTTTTTGATCCGAATGTTCCCAACCCAATAACTGTTACTAACATAATATCAACCTATTAATAATCTACCTGTAGGATATTCAACTTGTGCATCTTGAGACTTAGTCTTACCCACAGCAAGAGCTAAAGTTAAAGGCCCAATTCTTCCTACAAACATTAATAAAATAATTACTACTTTTCCAACCCCTGTTAAATAAGGAGTTATACCTAGACTGAGTCCAACTGTTGCGAATGCACTTACCACCTCAAAAAAGAGAGCTAAGAAATCGTGCTCAGGTTCAATTCTCATCATAAGTAATATAAAGAAACTCACTAAGATTAATGAGATAACAATAATCGCAATTGCACGCACAACAATATGATTAGGAACTAAGCGGTCAAAGAACTCCACCTTATCCTTTCCTCGAAGTGTCGCTTTTACCGACTGAAAGAGAATTGCAAATGTTGTCGTTTTAATTCCCCCACCAGTTGAACCTGGACTTGCTCCGATGAACATAATCAGACAAATCAGATATAAGGTATGAGGATATAAAGCATTTAAGCTAATTGTATTAAAGCCTGCGGTTCTCGTTGTCACTGACTGGAAAAATGCCAATTGAAATTGATCAAATAAACTATAACCAGTAAAAGCATGTAAGTACTCAGTAAAAAAGATGTATAAACCAACTAAAGCAGTAATTACAAAAGAAGTTGAAATAACGACTTTTGAGTGAACTGAGAGATTAACAAACTTTTTCTTTCGCATAAAAACAAGTTCTAATTCTTTTAAAACAATAAATCCCAATCCGCCTAAAATAATTAGGGTACTTATTGTAATTGAAATAAATGGATTGGTGGCAAATCCCTCAAGAGAATTATTAAAGAGTGAGAAGCCAGCATTACAAAAAGCACTAATAGAATGAAAAAAGCCGTAATAGATTGACTCGCCAATTTCATAACCTTCAAAACTAAAGGCAATAGAAAGAACGACTGCTCCACATAGTTCAATGATTAAGGTATAGCGAATGATATTTATGATCATCGAAATTAAGTCTGATACAGATGAGATATCTAATAAATCTTGCATTAAGATTTTATTTTTAATTTTAAAAGATTTACCTAATAAGATCATCATCGAAGAGTGAAGAGTCATATAACCTAACCCACCAATCTGTAAGAGAATTAAGACGATAAGCTGACCAATAAAACTAAAATTATCTGCGAGCGATAGTGTAGATAAACCAGTCACACAAGTTGCACTTGTAGCGGTAAAAAAAGCATCAATCAAGCTAATCGATTTTCCCTCTGCTGCTGATATTGGCAGAGAAAGTAAAACTGTTCCAATAACTATAATTGCAGAAAATGAAAGAATTACAATTTGAGCCGGAGCGAGTTTAATTTTTTCAATTGGATTAATTGCCTGTCCTATAAAGTCACTTTGTTGCACTGATTGAGAATCATAAAGTGATAATAGTGAAGAGAATAAATGCACAGCACTTAACCAAAAGGCAAATTGTATATCCCCTACCGTCATCAACATGGGAACAAAAACGATGAGTGAGAAAATATACTTTCTAAAGAAATCATCTAGACTATGAGAACGTTTATAAAATGAAATAATAGATACAAGTACAAAGATCGGAGCACCAAAACTCATAATTTTAAGAACTTGCATAAAGGTTTCTTGTGAAATCAAACTAAAAGACATTTGCTTAGTTTGATTTAGAGAATATAACAATATAAATAGACCATTGAAGACAAGCTCCATGAAAAAAGGTAATTTCTGATATAATCTATTCATATACTTAATTTTACGTGATTTTATAAATTTATCGACAGGCAACTTATGACTACTCGCAAAGACTCCCAAGATATTAACTTTTTAATTGACCATATTGATCCACTAGGACAAGGGGTGTTTAAAGAGGGTGATAATATCTTTTTTATTCCAAAAACTCTACCCAATGAAACAGGTATTGCACGTATTATTAAAAAAAAGAAAAATATTCATTTTTGCCAGCTTATAAAGCTTGACTCTAAAGCTCCACAAAGAACAGACTCTCCTTGTCCGCACTTTAATGAATGCTCAGGTTGTCACTTTTTACACACTGATTATCAAAGTGAGATTGAGTTTAAGCAAAAAACATTTACTCGCATGTTAAGCAAACTTGAAATTAACCAATTTGAAACAATTACATCACCAGATAGACTTCAATACCGAAACCGAATTCAATTACACAGATCTGGTAAGAAGATGGGCTTTTATAAGTATCAATCTAAACAAGTTGTTGAAGTTCCCAATTGTAAAATCATTCAGCCTCCTATTGCTCCCTTTCTAAGTAAGGTCTATAAAGATAGGCCAAACTTTAAAAGTCACCTTGAACTTTATTTAAAGGATGGCACAGTAAGTATCAATAAAGACTTGCGCTATGCGCAAGGTGGCTTTACCCAAGTTAATCAAGCTGCAAACGAAAAAATGCTTCATAAAATCTCTGAGCTTTTTAAAGGAGAGCAGCTTTCAGTGATTGATCTTTTTGCGGGTAATGGAAATATTTCGGATGTTATTAATTATAAAACTCGTATGTGTATTGATATTTACCCAGAATCATATAGTGACTTTATTAACTTAGACCTCTACAGTGCCGACGCAATCCATAGCCTACGTGAGAGTAGTATCGACCTTTTAATACTTGATCCTCCAAGAGCAGGGTTTAAACATCTTAATGATTGGGTTAGAAAATTTAAACCTAAACAGATCCTTTATATATCATGTCACCCAATGACAATGATTAGGGATTTGATGGAAATAAAATCAAATTACAGTGTCGATTCCAGTTTCCTGATAGACCTCTTTCCTGCAACTTTTCACTTTGAAGGAATGTGCGTTCTTAACAGGAATTAAACCTTTTACATTTCAGACTCAATACATCAAAATAGAGATATAGAGGAGGATTTATGAACTTTAGGTTTATAAACATGCTAGTTTTATGTGTAGTTTTAACTGCCTGTGCATCGAAAAGCAAAGATGACAAAACATCTGCTGAGAGAAAGGCTGAGGTTTTTTATAATCAAGGTACACGTGAGTTGACTGCTGGTGAATACACGCTTGCTCTTCAAAAATTATTACAAGCAAATCAGCTTACTCCTAATGATTCTAAGATTTGTAATAACCTTGGAATGGCCTATTACTTTAAAAAGGATATTCGTTCTGCTCTGAAGTTTGTTAAAAAGGCAGTAAAGCTTGATCCTAAAAATGTTGATGCTAAGCTAAACCTTGCAACTATTTATATGCGTGAGAATAATTTAAGTAAAGCAGAACAAATTTATTTAGCTTTATTAAAAGACCTTACCTACCTAGGGCATAATAGAACTCACTATAATTTAGCTATAATCTATCTATTACAAAACCAAGAGTCTAAGGCCGTTGAGCACCTAAATAAATCAGTTGAAATTAATAGTAATTATTGTCCTGCTTATTTCAAATTAGGTGAGATTGCTAAAAAGAGAAGAAATTATAAGAAAGCTTTAGAGTTTTACAAAGATGCCAGCATGGGTGTTTGTTACGATAATATCAAACCACATATTGCTCAAGTGGACATGATGATTAAACTCAATCGCTATGATGATGCGAGACTAAAACTTGATGAAATGCTTGAAAAGTTCGCTCTCACTAAAGAAGAGAGTCTTGTGAAGCTAAAAATTGATGAAGTAAATCGCAAACGTAGACTATTTGACTCAAGAAATAGAGAGTACTCACAAAATGTAGATAGGAATTTCTTGTCTACCGACTTTTAATTTTAATAAATTAGGCTAAAATATTGAAATATGGAAAATAACCAGTCAATAGGAAAGCTATTAAAACGTGGACGTGAACAGAAGAATATTTCTTTAGAGGAATTAGCTGACACCACGAAGATCAATATAAATATTCTAAGGTCTTTAGAAAGCGAAGATGTATCTCAACTGCCAAATAAAACTTATGTAAAAGGTTTTGTAAAAAACTACGCTAAAACTGTTGGTGTTGATTGTGACGAAGCTCTTAATGCACTTGAAGTCATCTACGGATCTCAAGAACAAGCTCAACCAGTTACAGAAAACTTAGAAACCTATGAAGAAAAAGAAGCTAAGGTTGAATTAGAAGATATCCAAGATTCAATTAGAAGTGTTATTACATCTTTTTTTAATAAGAAAATATTTATTTCTTTAGCAGCGATTGTGATTCTTTATATTATTGGAAAAGGTGTCTTTTCTTTCTTTATGACTCTTTCACAAGAACAAAAATCTATGACTAAGGATCAAGCAGTCATTAAAGAGATAGATAAGAACGAAGAAGCAATAAAGCCTGCTGACTCTTCTCTCTTTGAAATGGATAAATCTAAAAAATTACAAGCTGAATCTGAAGAAACATCAAAAGAAGAAGTTAAAGAAGAAATAAAAGAAGAAGTAGTCGTTAAAAAAGAAGTAGTAGAAGAGAAAGTAGAAGAAGTTAAAAAAGAAGTTATTGCTAAGAAAGAAGAAGTTAAAGAGGAAATAAAAGAAGAAGTAGAAGAGAAAGAGGAAGAAAAGGTAGTCCTACCTCCTGGTAAGTTTCCTTATAAGAATTTCTACCCTGCTCCTCGTAATATGTATGCAATCCTAAATGATGCTCCAGAGAATACTAATAATGAGCTTTTACCTGCAAATATTAAAAATGCGATGGTAGAGGGTCTTGAAAATGTTTATATAAGAGCCACAAATGAAGATACTTGGTTAAGCTATCAAGTAGATGATTCAGACATTAAAAGATTTGTGCTTAAAAAAGGAAGAGCTATCCTTATTAAGGGAAAAACAGTTCTGCTTTTTATGGGTAATGTAAATGCCACGCATATTTTTTATAATAATAAGTTAATTGATGCTCCAACGAAAACGGGTGTTAAGAGTTTAATTTTTCCAGAAGATGCTGCGAAAGATTATGAATTACCTTTATTCCCAAGTTACAAAGGTGTTCCTTATTCTCAAAAAACTTATAAAGAGAAAATGGCTGATAAGCCACAAGCATAATCTTAGATTTAAGATAGCCAATCTACATTTCGATAAACTCTAAAACTAGTCACAAATAAGATGAAGTTAGGGATAAACATTGAAAGAATAACATTCATATTCCCATCTCTTGAAACATTAACCAAGCTAAAGAAGATAACATAATAACCAATTAAATAGAGGATGGCCTTTCCTGATGAATTCTTACTCTTTCCCCTATTTCCAGTTATACCTAATCCAAAGCCTAAGAAAGTTAGTAGTAAACAAAGTATAGGTGTATTAAAACGATTCCAATATTCATAATTGGCATTAAAAAATAATTTTTTCTTTATACCTTTTTTAAGAGCTTTTTTAAGTCCACCATCAATAAGGTTCTCTAGCTCATCTTTAGACATCATAATTTCTTTAGTCGATGGCCTATAATCAAACCTTTTCTCTGAAATAGGTAGCTCATACTCTTCAAAGAGAATTTTTTCTACATCTTGATCACGATTAAAGCTCGTAATATTTCCATCGTTCAAACTAATTTTAAAAGTTTCAATCCCAGTGTCTTGATTTTTGTCATGTAGAATTTTACCAGATTTGGCCCATATGATTTTATCTTGTTTTTGTCCCACATTATACATATGAAGAAAGACATCATTAATTTCTAAAGTTTCTTCGTTCATCTCTTTTGGAAAAAGAGTAATATTTGGGATGGCGGTAAAAAACTGACCAGACTTAATTCCTTGAATAAGACTTGCTGAGCTAATAATTTTTATTTTCTTACGAACATTTCTATGTGCGTTAGGAACTAGTTCTTGGTTAAGTAAATAGACATTTAATGCAACTAGTAATGAAACGATAAAGAATGGAATGAAAATCTTCAGCTTTGTAAGACCAGCTGCACGAAAAGCTACATACTCTGAATCCGATGACATCCTGCCTAATGTAAAAATAGTAGAAAAGAAAATTGATAGTGGAATGGCCATAGGAATAAGAGTAATGGCAACATCGGCCATCAATCCCATGATAAATCCCAAACCAATATCATCTGAAGACATTAAAGAAAGGATCCTAAACATCTCGAAAGTCATCAAAAAGGTTACAAAAAATAGTGTACTAACTAATAATGGTAATATTAGATTTGATGCAATAAACAATTGGTAGATACGTGGAAAGTAATTCACTGTACAAGATTACCTCATGATCGCTTCTTAGACAATAATATCAGTTTCTGATAGCCTTATTCGGATATATTTTAACAGGAGAAACGTTATGAAATTTCATGTAGATTTTGATTCGAAACATTTTGACTCTAGTGAGTTAAAGATTGTAGCTGCATTTGAGAAGGTTGGTAAGGACGATAAGAAAACTTACCAAGCTCAATGGACTACTAAGGAACTTGCACTTCATTTTAAAAATATGAAAAGCTCTAATACTTTTACTGGTAGTAAAGGCAGTACAGTAACATTTAACGGTCCAAATGGTGAGACTGTTTTAGTTGTTGGTCTTGGTGAGAAAAAATTAGCTAAGCACGAAGGAATTAGAAGAGCAGTTGCGATTGCAACTAAGCAATTTATTAATAATAAATATGCCACTGTAAGTTTTGATGCTGGTTCTTTTAATGCTGTTTCAAGCATTGCAGAAACGACTGCACTTATTGTTGAAGCATATCAAATGACTGCCTATAAATTTGATAAATACCTTTCAAATACTACAAAGCCATCTTTTAAAGATGTATGTATTTATGTTTTTGATAAAAAAGCGAAGAAAACAGTTGAGAAACTAGTTGAGCAAACTAAGAATGTTACAGAGTCTGTAAATATTTGTCGTGACTTAATCAATGAGGCGCCAAATGTTCTTCACTCAGTTGAATATGCAAAAAGAGTTGAAAAGGATGTTAAGAGTAATCTTAAGGGCGTTAAAGTTAAGATCATGAATAAAGCTGATCTTAAAAAAGAAAATATGAACCTATTCTTAGCAGTTAATGCTGGATCTGCTTATGAACCAAGACTTGTTCACTTAACATACACTCCTAAGAAAATGACTAAGAATACTAAGCACTATGCACTTGTTGGTAAAGGTCTTACTTTTGATACAGGTGGATACTCATTAAAGCCAGGTGGCGCAATGATGGGAATGAAATTTGATATGGGTGGATCTGCGACTGTTTACGCTGCTTTTAGAGCTGCAGTTCTAAATAATTCTCCATATAAATTAACTTGTATTTTAGGTATGACTGATAATGCTGTTAATGAAACGGCAACATTCCCTGACTCAATCGTTAAAGGGAGAAATGGGAAAACAGTTGAGATTTTAAATACAGATGCAGAAGGACGCTTAGTTCTTGCTGATTGTTTAGACTATGCTGGTGATCAGAAACCTGATTATATCATTGATGCAGCAACATTGACTGGTGCTTGTTTAGTTGCCCTAGGTAGCCAAGTTTGTGCCGTTCTAGGAAATGATGACAAATTTATCTCAACAGTTAAAAAGTCTGCTGATAAGTCAGATGAGTACATGTGGCAATTACCAATCATCCCTGAGTGGAAAGATGATATGAAGTCTAAGATTGCAGACCTTAAAAATATTGGTACTCCAGCTCGTGCTGGTACTGCAACAGCTGCAGCTTTTTTAGAAAACTTCATCCAAGAAGGAATTAGCTGGGCACACTTAGATGTTGCAGGAATTGCTGGTGATCAAGCACACCTACCTTATTGTCCTGCTAAGGGTGGTTCTGGTCTTGTAGTTAGATCACTTCACCACCTATTAACTAATAGTAAATAATTGGTGCAAAATAATTTTAATATCGTATTATTTGAGCCCGAAATTCCCGGTAATACCGGGAGTATCGGGCGCACTTGTGTTGCACTTAATCTGCGACTAATTCTCATTAAACCCTATGGATTTGATATCGATGAAAAAGCTGTTCGTAGAGCAGGTCTTGATTACTGGAAGTATGTCAATTTAACTGAATACGATAGTTTTACAGACTTTCTTCAAGGTGAATCACCATCAGAGGAACAGCTCTTCTTTTTTGAAAATGATGGGAGTGAGAATTATTATCAAGCAGACTTTAAAAAAGATTGTTATTTAATTTTTGGAGCAGAGACCAAAGGATTATCTAAAGAAATCTATAAAAATTATCATCATCGTATGTTCTATCTTCCAATGTACTCAGAACATATTCGTTCACTCAATTTATCAAATACAGCAACAACAGTTGCTTATGAAGCTTTAAGAAAAATAAAATTTTAATTATTGATTGGCCTCATAATAGCTATCCATTAAGCTTTGTGAGTCACCTTCATCTTTGTTATCGCCAGCTTCTTCACCAGAAGTATTAAAACTTTGGGGTTGAAAATTTGTTTCCCAAAAAAATGGCATATTGGCCTGTCTTCGTCTTTCACTTTCTGTTAGTACTTTTGCTTGTCTTAACTTAACTAAGATTGAATTCACTTGTTCTTTGGCAAAAGAGCTTAATTCTTTTTCATAAAATGATTGCGAATACTTTTTAGGACTAGGTAATAGCATTGCCAAAAAAGCCCCTTCGCGAGCGTTAAGATCTTTGGGATGCTTATTAAAATAATAGAATGAAGCATTCTTTATCCCATAAATTCCCTTACCTAATTCAACCAAATTTAAATAGTGTTCTAAGATTTTATCCTTACTTAGAATTTTCTCTAACTCATAGGCCAGGATTATTTCTTTTAACTTTCTAGATATCTCTCTTTTAGGAGATAAAACGGCATTTTTTATAACTTGTTGAGTAATTGTAGAAGCACCACGAGTAAGCTCCCCCTCTTCAATTGAGTCTTCAATAGCTATTTTTAATTGTCTTAAATCTATTCCCTTATGCTCATAAAAAGCCCAATCCTCACTAACTATTATCGCCCATCTAGCATAATAAGAGATTCGATCTAATCTAACCCAATGACTTGGCTTTACTGCTGATAAGACATAGGCCTTTTTATCCTTATCATAGATAGGATATTTCCCACTTAGTCCTTTTAAGTTTGGATTTGAAATCAAATAGTAATAAGAGCCAGCTAAAATAGCCGACAAAATCACTAAGAGACTGATTCCTGATAAAAATAATTTCTTCATTCGAATAATATCAACACCTTACTTGAAAGCTTAATTGTTTAAGTTTTTTTATTTAAATTCCGAAATGTTAAGTATGAAAGTGCTTATTATCACTATTCAATTTTTATTATTACTTACACTGAGCGCTTGCTCAAGGCAATTTAAAATTGCCAAAGTAGTACCTGGTAAAACCCATGTGGACGATGCATTAAAATTGCTCGAAGAGCCTATCTATGCAGAGGTTTCTACTCTACAACGTGGATCAGAGATTTATATCTGGGATGATGTTTCTGTACAGATTTCTAACGAGATGGTTACAGCAGTGCATAGAAAACCTGCAAGCCATGAAGAGACATTACAATTTTGGCATCAATACTATAAAGACGCCGATAAAAATTTTGTAAAAGTAAAAAACACTTATGATACAGGTGAAGAGTTATGGCAATTAAACCTTCCTCACTACGGATTAAGTGTCTTATATGATGAAAGAAACGATAAAGTTTTAAAAGTTGTGAAGTATGAAATTAAGTAAAAGAGCTTTCAAAATTTATTTTAAGCTCTATTGGAGAGCAGTTAAGAGAGAACCACATGTAGGTATTATAACCTTCATGTTTGTCTTTACTTTCTCACTATCTGGTTTCATGGGCTTTGATGCTTGGAAGAATCATGACCGCTATGCTAGCTCAACTTTCACAAAGTGGAATGACTTTCAAAATAGATATATCGAAAGAAATATTGCTAATGCTGGTGAGGTTTGCCAAGGCAAAGATATTCGTTTCAATGTTATTGATTCTGAAATTAAAGAACTTGAAAAACAATATGAAACTGGACATGTTATTGAAGGTAATTGGTACGGTGTTGACCTTAAGACCCTACCATCAATTCAGGCCCAGATGCTTGCAGATTTTGGACACCTTATTGGTGATCAAAATAAATCAACACAATATAAAGAGTGTTCTGAAGTTGTTTGTATCTTTAATAAAATTTATAATGATCAATCAGGCCTTTCAGGGAAAATTACATACTACTGGTATTTAAAAACAGGAAGTATGTTATCTCTTTCAAATGAAATTCCGGCTCAAAAAAGTGATTATCCAGGAATGTATAACGAGAGAACTCATAATTTAAGTGATTACCTCTTCACTCAAGAAGAGTTAAAGAACTTTTATGTTCTTGCTAAGAGTTTACCGATAAACTTCTTGCATAACCCATTATTTAAATCAGTTCATAAAATTCCTAATAATAATAATATTGAAGGTTATGACTCTGATGAGTGTGCAGTAAGTCGTCCAGAAGGACAGGTACTTGTTAATCACAGATGTATTGGAAGTGATCAAAAATTTCTAATTAATATTACTAATCAGATTGCAAAGTATATTGATCAATTTGAAGGTAAAAAAGTTGGAGATACAATTTATTCATCAAGTAAAGAGTGGTTAGATAAATCATTTTGGGTAAGAGAAGGTTTCTTTGATCCAAAGTCTAAGAAATACTCTTATCGTTGGTTAAACCAATTAAACAAAGACCATCATGTTTCAAGAGAAGCAAGTCTTTCACCTAGTCAGCAATTTTCACAATTACTTGCTCACTATAGGTTTGAACCAATGCACTTTATGAGTAAAACTCCAAGCGAAATTGGTCAGGTTATCAAAAATGATTTTTATTCAAATCAAACATATGATCCAAATGGAATGTTTACACAATACTTTGAACAATCTGTTAAAGAGTGGTCTGAAAAAGAAGTTGTCCTATGGCGTGACTGTATGGATCAGTACTTAACTCCAGAAACAATGACTCAGCACACTCGTGATCTAGCTTCATCTATTGAGAGTCCTCTTTACTCTTGTGTTGAAAGCAAGATACCTGACTTTGTTCAAGAGGTGGTAGATTCTATTAAGAAAAATAATTTCGAAGGTTGTCGTTTTTTCAACGACCAAAATAAGTATGGCCATGTTAGTGAAAAATACTACCAAGTACTACAAAAATTCCTAATGGAAAAAGTTCTTCAAAGAAAGATTGAATTACAAAACCATGGAGTTGAGGTCTTAGTTGGACAACAAATTAAAGATGAGTTTATCAAATCAGTTGATCCAACCAGTGTTTTCATTAATTGCTTTAATGAAGAAGAGCAAAAAGAGTGTTACCAAGACTCAATGCGCTCAGAGCTTTTCAAAATCATGAATAAGCATCGCTCAATATCTGATTACTACAGAGAGATCGTAAGAAAAGATATCGCGGAGTTATTTTCGTATGATGAAATTAAACTAAAAACGAATCAAATCGCTAAAAAGTTTATTACTCCTTTCTATTCGAAGCTACACTTTGGAGCAAAGCATATTTGGAATAAGTGTAAGCAATTAGGTGGTAATGAAAATGAAACCTTAGAGTTTCCACTTGCTTTCACTGGTGGAAAAAACTATGTGAACCCGACACTTCTTAATTGCGTGAACGATAGAATGGATAAAGAACTTTATGAAATTGTTAATATTGGTGCCTTCCAAGAATTAGATGAGAAAACAATTGAGTTTAGACTTAATAAAGAAGAAAAAGAATTTGCTCTTTCATTTATGCGTGGAAAGCTAGTTCAAATCCTTAATAATATTCTTGAAGAAGAAGTTAAAGTTGAAGAGAATATGCTTATTACTCGCCTAAGAAAGAAAGAGCAGTTTATTAACGATAAATTTGATGAGACAGGAGTGCTTTTAGCAAATATCTACTCATACTCACAAGTTGAAGATAAATGTATTGAAGAAGTGAGATCTTTTTACCCAGAAACTGTTTACTACTCTCCATTATCAAAAGTAGATAAACAACACGGGCGTGAGATCTGTTCTGCATACTTAAAGCGTCCTAAGGTTGCTTCAAAAATTAATAGTATCTTTGCTGCTAGATGGGACGAAAACAAAAAACTTACAGAAGAATTTATTGATGACTACTTCTCCGATGCAGTTGAGGATTGTTTCTCTGACTTCCCAGCAGAAATGGGTGCAAACTATATGAGAAATGCAAGAATGCGCAAAATCTGTGTTGAGGAGTCTTATAAAGAGGCCATGGGTTATGCCCTAGAAGAGTGGAAAGATCATGATCACCACGAATACTTTGCTTCTAAGGAAGATGAATTAGTTCGCCACATGTGGGGACTGATGAATAATAAAGTCACAAAAGCTCTTAAATAATCAAAAGCTAAAAAATAAAAAAGGGAGGCTCTCGCCTCCCCTTTGAATACCAAGCCAAGCTTAGATTCTATTCTAACATCCTATTAGAAATTATAAGTAAAAGATACTCTAGACATTAATGAGTCTGTTCTTAACACACCATCTTTGTCATTTTCTTCAGTTGTAGTATCAGCAACTTCATCAAGTGCACCATCACCATCAGTATCGTTAGTGATTAGACCGTCAATTGAGAAATCACCAAATTTAACTGTTGCACCTAATGCTACATTAACTGCATCAATAGTTCTCTTCCCATCTTCACCACTTGAAGAACCATCAACATCTTCTTCAGAGATTAAGTTATTAGCAACAGATCCTCTTAGAGTTAACCAAGAAGTAGCCATAGCTTCAAACCCCATAGTTGCTTTAACAAATGAAGTTTTGATTTCATAATCTTCAACATATGCGTAGTTTTCATTAGTTTCTTGAAAATACTCAACTCTATAAAAAGCAGTTAGAGTATCATTCATTTTCTGTGCTTTACCATAACCAAGATTAATTCTTTGAACTGACCACTCACCATCTAAAGCGTCTAACTCAGTTTCTTCAATATTGATTTGTCTAACTTCAACAAATCCTTTAGCACCATCACCAAGATCTTTAATTGCACCAATCTGAAGTCCTAAACCACCTTTAACTGCAAAGTCGAAACTTCCACCTGAAGTAGGAGTAATTCCATTTACTTCTGCTTCATTATTTAGACCAGCATTAATGTAGTATTCCCAATCACCGCTAATAGCACCTAAACCAAGTAGCATAGCAGACTGACTAGAATCTTCATAAATTTGATCAGTTCCATCTGATTGAGCTTGTCCGATTTCAGAGCTTGAATAAGAAAGTCTAGCTGCCCACTTCATTGCTCCATCACGACCGTAGAAAATATCTAAAGTGTTATTATTTTCAACTGCGTTTGTTACAACACCAGCCTCAGCTGCAGTATACTGTCCAGCTGAACCACCGATATTTCCAAGAATTGGAGCAGCCCTTAAACCAGCTGCAGTGTTAGAGTCTTGACCAAAGTAAATACCGTAGATTGCTCCACCATTTCTAGCGAAATAACCACCAGAAGCTTTTGGCGTAGAAGCAGTATCTAAAGTATTACCAGTGTCACCAGCTTCAAAGATTAAAAAATCATTATGATTATGAATCTGAGCTGCGTTTAAAAACATGTTTCTGTTGTCATCAACATATTGCGATCCAAAGTGATCTTCACCAAGTGCCTCTAATCTAGCTTTCGAGGCGAATGCTGAAGTACTCAAAAGAGTTGCACCAATCGCTAATAAAATTAAATTTTTCATAATTCTTTCCTCTTAAAGTTTTAATTAGAATCTATAAGTAGCAGATACTCTAGACATTAAAGCGTCAGTTCTAATAACACCTTCACCAGTTGCAGTATCATCACCAAAAGTAGTTCCATTTTGAGAGTTTCCGATTACACCATCAATTTGAAGATCACCAAATACTAAGCTTGCACCAGCATTAACATTCGTTGCATCAGCATTCTTGATTTTGTCACCATTATCATCTTCTTCTTCATTTAAGATATCTTGAGAAATTGAAGCTCTTAATGCTAACCACTCTTTAACCTGAACTTCTAAACCGATAACTGCATTTAAAGACATATTTTTTTCTTCAGCAGTATCAGTATAGTTAGTACCTTCTTGAGTAGAAGTATTATAAGTAAGCTTATAGTTCATAGTAGCCATGTTATTAAACTTCTGAAGTCTAGCTGCACCAACAGTAATTCCTTGATACTTAATAGACTCATCACCTTTATCACCATCTTCAGCTTCCCAATTCATAACTCTTGCAAGGTAAGTCATATCACCTTGGTTATAGTTAACACCTAGGTCATAGTTAGACTTCATTTCAAAGTCACTAGTTCCATCAGTTGATTGAGTATCTGTTAAAGTAATGTTAGCAAAACCTTCAATGTCACCAGAGATAACACCAAGTCTTGTTCTTAATAAACTTGCTTCTTCTTCATTTGCTTGTTGCTCATCATTGTATGAACCGTAAGTAACACCTACACCCCATTGAACACCAGCGTCTCCACCTACAAATGCATCCCATACATTCATTGGGTTAGTTAGTGCTGTTCTTGTACCATCATTTCTTCCAGCATCAGCACCAAAGTATAAACCATAAACCATATTGTTGTTTGCTTTTAAGAATCCACCCTCTGCGTTTGGAGTAGCAGTAGCATCAGTATTTGACTGATCACCGGCCTCAAAAGTTACCATGTCTTTGTGGTAGTTAACGTGTGCTGCATTTAAAAAGATATTTCTGTTATCAGAAATATACTGTGAACCATCTGTGCTTTCACCCAAAGCTTGTAATCTAGCTTTTGAAGCAAATGCCGATCCTGAAATAACCGCAAGACCCATAGCTAATGCAATCTGCTTTTTCATAACATCTCCTTGTAAATAACCACTGTCATAGTGGGTGTATTATTAATTCCATTTAAATTGGAAAATTTTGCCTATACTAAAGTTTCAAAGTCTAACTTTATTTTGTCAAATAACAAAAGTGAAATTAAGTTACTTAAGCGCCGAATATTTTTCACTTTATCCAGCGCAAAACCCATTGTGGAAAACTCAAGTTGATCAAAACACTTTACTGTAAGGCCTTTCAAAATTTTTGCCCCTACAAAGACTTATTGCGCAATTTTATAATCCATTTTTTTGACACAAACTCACTATGTTTTAAATCATAGAGAGAGGCTTATATAGTGCTTAAACAAGCAAAAAAAGATGAATAAAAGACCATTTTTATATTTGCTTTTTAAAATTAATCATTAAACTTAAGTAATAAGAAAAAAATAATTAGATACGTTTTATACGTTAACAATTAACAACAAACTAACAAAAGGATGAGAAATGAAAAAACTCGTTTTATTAGCAATCGTAGCTACTTTCGCTACAAGTGCATTTGCACAAAAAGGTTTAGTTGAACTTCAAGGATGTTTCGACGGAACTTGTGACACTTTAGACTTTGACATGGCGACTGACAAAGACAATGACTTCAACAGCGACGCTGATGATGATGAAGAGTCTCAAACTATCGCTTTAAACTACAACCACCTATTCACTGATAACTTTGGTGCTGGTTTAGTTTATATCCAAAGAAGTGACCTTGAAGATGGTGACGTTAAGTCAGTTGGTCTTGGTAACTCTACTACTACTGGTATTAACTTATTCTGGAACATCGACGCTGGTTGGATGGGATCTTATGCAGCTTTAAGATACTGGATGACTTCTGTTGAAGATACTGAAGGTAACAAAGATGGATACGATTCAACTATGATCGTTCTTGAGTATGGTAAAAGAGTTGCTCTTGGAAAAGTTTGGGGACTTTCTTTTGCTTGGAACCCATCTGTTTCTTACTCAATGACTACTAACGAGTCAAATACTTCTGGATCAGATGACAACGAAATGACTGCGCTTTCAATCAGCCCAGTTAACTTCGCAGTTGCTTTCTAATTTAGATTTAATCTAAAAAGAAATATGGGAGCCTAAGGGCTCCCTTTTTAAAATCAAAAAAATCTCAAAATTTGTTGTTAACGTTAAAAACTTATACTTTTAAAAAGCAGGATTTAGGTCCTGCTTTTTTTTGTGAATTTTTCTAAACATTCTCTGCAAGAGCTCTTCAACCAATATCACTTCGGCCCCAATATACTCTATTAGAAGGAGTTTAATTATGGGTTCAAAAAAACATAAAGAAAAAATTTGGAATTTAATTAAAAACATTGAAGTAGGTATGATTAATTACCCTAGTTCAAATGGAATTATTTCTAAACCATTACAATTGATTCAAGAAAGCTATGACAATCGTCTTTGGTTTCTAGTTGATCGCAGTGGTACAATTTATGAGGAGTTTAAAGATGGAAAACTGGTTAGTCTTAGCTTTAGTGATATTTCAAATAATATATATGTCTCTCTTAGAGGAGAGGGTTATATACTTGAATCAGAAGATTTAATTGATAAGTTTTGGAATAACTATGTCAGTGCATGGTTTGAAAAAAAATCAGATGCTGCATTGATTGAGGTTAGGGTTCGTCATGGAGAACACTGGGATGTTAATGTATCTAGAGAAGAGTTTGATCATGAAGTTGCAAATGCTGTAAATAGCGAGGAAACTCCTAACGTTGAAGAGCATGCTGTATTCTAGAATAATAACTTCTCACTACCACTTAAATCCAAAGTCCTTAGGTGCTGTCACTTCTACCTTTAAGTTTACTACTTCTTGGCGATTAGCACCTAGGCTTAGATCCCAATAAGACCAACTAGGATAGCCTGAGAGCTCTTTTAAGCCTTTACTTGAGCCATCAGTCGTCACTTGTATCTCCTTAGTCTCAGAGACCGGATACTGTGCCAGAACTTTTATCTTTTTCTTATTACGACTAAAGTTTTCAAGCTTGGTATGAAAGGTTCTCTTATAAACTTTTTTTGAATTGATAATACCTTTTTCAGAGTTTTTATTACTATGCCAATGCGTTACTTTTACATCATAGTCTATACCTGCATTAATAAAAAATTCTTGGGACTTAATAACTTTTGCTAGATTCATAGTTTGAATAAATTGATTATCATAATATATATAGGCCACACCTGCTTGAAGGTTCCATTTAAATGTATTTTTTAAAGTCCCTTTTCTAAAAACATAATCATAAAGCTTTGGTACAACTTCTAAGTGCTCTTTATATTCAGATCTTCTACTCTTAATAAATACTCTGGTGCGTGGGTTTCCTGACTTTATTGTCTGAACTCCACTAACTATAAACTTATACTCTTCTTGATCATTATTACTAAAGCTCGTTCCTAAGCTCTGAGCATTATCACTGGTTGTCTGAATGCTTGTCTTAACTTTTTTTACTTCTTTATAGTTAAGAGTATAAGCACTAATGCTTGGAGGAGTTGTATTGAGTTTTGCTTGTCGATTACTTAACTCAATCTTGCTCTTTGTCCAGTCTTCACCTGTACTTTGATTTACATATGCATATTGATAAACTTGAGCATAGGCCTCTTTAGAGTTGACTCTAATATCATAGACTGGTTGCCAGTGAGCACCATTAATTAGGTATTGGAGAGAGAATTCATAACTACCCTTCTTTGTAACTTCTAAGTCCACAAAAACATCCAGATAGCGAGTTGAGCTAAGAGAATTTAATTCATTTAATTTAGAATCAATATACTCTTTTTCCTCATAGAGTTTTAATAACTCTTTATAATCTTTTTCCCAAGCAGCAATAAGCTCTAATCTTTGATTCTTGGTGAAAGAGACAAATGAATTAAAACTCTTACTGGTCCACTTCGACTGTTGTAAATTTATTGCAAATGAGTCTTTATAAACTTCTTGCAATTCATTGAGCTTATGATTCTCATTAATTAGTCTTTTTACAGCTGAAACTTTATCTGCAATTTTGTTTTTATTTTTTTCTCTAAGTTCTTGTAGGTTTAAAATCTCTTTATTTTCTGTTTTTATAATTTCTCTTTCTTTGATTCTCAAACCTAGAACTTTTAAATTCTTATTATCTGATGCCTTTACCTTTAAGGAGTCTTGAATAAGTTTTGTCGGTAACTTTGTAAGTATCAAGGAGATATTGCCTGGAGAAAGAACACTCTGAAAGCCTCTCGTTACAAATGCACGATCCTTAAATACAACTACATTATCAACTTTTGAGCTGACCTCTTTTGCATGAGCAAAGCTAAAAAGACTAATTAGTATTAAACATAAGTATTTCATAAGTCATAATCCTTAATAATATAGTTTTCGGGATGAGTTACTTGGTATTTAAATGTAAAGGTTTCTTTGGAATTGGCCTTAACCTTTGCTTTCCAATCTATAATTCCATATTTCTTACTTATTGGATTTGGTGCGACAGTTAGTAATTTCACTTCAATCTCTTGATTAGGTGACTTTGGATAATTATCTTTTAGTTCAATATCAATTGGAAAACTATGATTATTAACAACTTCAATATCGACACTAATTTCAACTTGATGCTTCTTAAAAATCATACCCTCTTTAATAGACTCTTTTTTTACAATTCTTTTGGACTCTACTAACTCATCAACCCCCAAATCAAAGACCATATAAGCATTTTCATTAGTGGTACTAATTCGAGTCTTAGATGTCAGATCTCCATCTAAGTAAATATTTGCATCCCCTCCTAAGATCGGTTGTTTGGATCGATTAACAACCTTTGTTCTTAAGTAAGCTTTTGGATCTTTTTTAGGAATTAATAAGTAGCTTAACTTTCCATTTAGCTCTGTCGTCGTTGTTGGTATTCTAATAGGTTCTTCATGAGATTTTAGATTAAAACTAAAAGGAGATTTAAATTCTAATTTGCGTCCATTGGCCTGCATAGCCGGAAGGTTTCCATTCAAGTATCTTTTTTGAGGTTTTTGGAATTTATTAAAAGCTAACCATGGCCTAAATTGATCTTGTGCAGACTTCGTTCTCTCTATCATATTTAAATTATTTTGAAGGTCATAGTAAAGACTAGATAATCTCTGAGTTGTGAATACTTTATTATTATGAATTGCACCTTTAATTTGATCTTGCTCTTTTCTACCTTCCCTAGCAAAACCACCTCTTCCTGGTGCCGGTATACCTCCAAAGGAATCAGCCATTGGGGCTTGAGCAATTGCCTTCGCTTCAGCGACTTCCATCCTTGCACCTTTTGATCTTTTCTTTGCAACTCTTTTAGCTTTCATAAGTCCTGCTGCTCTATCTTGGCTTGGTGCAGACATTGAGTCCATAGCACTAGAAGCAAGGTTTCCTAAGAAGCTTTCATTTGGTTCTTGAACCTCTTCTCTTTTTTCACTAAAGAGCCAGCGATTTAATTGAGGTAGATACAAAGGAGTTGGATCAATACTTGAGAGAGTAATTTTAACATCGTCCCAATCCTCACCTGTTTTATTTTCAATTTTACCAAAGCTCACTAAATCAATATTCACCTTACCGTTTTTTAGATCCATTTGGCAGCGTACATCATATTGAGCTAACCAATGAGAGTTCATAATATAATAAGATATTTCTATGTATGAGTTTTTTT
>CEUD01015817.1_pt1 | contig 91234 bp, 92 predicted proteins | sample 356481 | NCBI WGS metagenome assembly CEUD01 (sample SAMEA2623314, study PRJEB7988) | marine metagenome | isolation source: saline water (ENVO:00002010), including | reverse complement strand
ACAAGGATGTTTTTAGCTATTCATCCCCATACTAGTGTCCCAGTTTTAATGAATTAAAGGAAAAGTTTAAAACCAAAGAAGTTGGTGTCTTTAATTATATTACAAATAGTGTTGAGACATTTATCGCTTTTGATTTTAAAGAGGTTTTAAATACCCTTTATGGAGAGCAGTGGAAAAAAAATAAGTATATTCGATTTAAAACTTTAGACAAATATGAACCAATTATAGAGATATATAAATTCACAAATAGAGAACCATACTTAGCATTTCAAAAAAAATACTCTCAAGGTTTTAACATGGCCTTTTCTAAAAGTAAGATTGTTGATCTTGCACCTTACTTTCTTATTTGGGTCGAGGACTATAAAAGTGGTGCAGCGAGAAGATTTCATCATTGGCCACATAAGGTAACGGGAGTTGAATTTATAAAGTTTACCCCTTTAAAAATTATGCCCGTCTTTGATGCCAAAAAAGATGTCTTTTGGGGTTATAAAAATTATGTAAAGCAATGCATAGCCTGTCATGCAATTAATGGCTTTGGTGGAGATAAAGCAGGAGAGTTATTAAAAGATGATATTTTGGCAAAAGATGATAAAGAGTTAATTCGCTATGTTTCTAATCCAAAGTATTTTAATAAAAAGGCAAAAATGCCAGCATTTCCTATCAAAATTGATATGCGAACAACTCGTATTAAAAATATAGTTAAGTATATCCGCTATATCTCTAATAGAGACTTTAAGAACTTTGATAAGGACCAGCTCACAGGCCCTAAGAGAAAAGTAAAAATGTCTGATCTTGAAGACATTATTGAAGAATTACCCTAGTGTAAAAATTCTATTCAATACCAATTTTTTTACAGAATAATCACTCTAAGTGGCTAATATTACAGTTTGTATCTGGCATGGGACTTGCTCTATATATACCCAAGAGAGGGAGATATTATGAGATTTTTATTACTGCTTTGTTTAAGCTTTTCAAGTGTTTTCGCACAATCTTTAAAAGAGCAACTGACATCTGCTGAATATTTAAATGCTAATGGTGGTGCTTACATTCCTACAAGTGGGCCCAACACTACTAAAAGTGTCAAACTTGATAATCATTTCTGTGAAGAGGCGGCTGAATTAAGAAGAGATTTATGGGATCTACCAGAGGAAGAAAGACTTCAAAGAGTTCAAGTTATTCTAAGATTAGAAAGTGCTTGTAGTGTTCGTGTAAGAGAACAAAATGGTAAGGTTGCAGGATTTGAATTTGAAAATGATTCAAAAAATGCTGTAAACCCTAGAACTGCTGAGCACGGTTCATCTCGATCATTTTATTTTGAATTTGATCAGAGAAATAAAAGAGATATTAATCTTAATATAACTGAGAATAGCGGACTTACTGGAAAATTAAGTCATGATCTCTTAGAAACTAAAATACTCTTTGTACCAAGAAGGGTTGTTCCTTATATCGATATGAATCACGATCAAGTAAACTGTGCTCATAAAGTTATTCTTCCAACTAATGAATACATTTTATTTGATGCAATTACTAAAGAGATTATTGGTGGGGTGTTAGAAGAAGCACCGATGGATATGACTGAAAGTAGACATCAGCGTGAGTTTGCTGGAATTTCTTATACTGGAAATGGAATCATGATTAGAGCAGATAGAAGAGCTGGAACTCCAGAGCATACTTACAATGTTTCTTATAATGTGAATGAGAAAATACGTGATGCAGTAATTACTCATAAGGGTAAGGAATGTATAGTCAATAAGAATATGATTTGGGAAAACACAGACAATCCTGATACAACGGCATTTTTTAAATATGCGTCAGATCAAGAGTTTCTAGACACTGTAATTAATCCAATTTGTGGTTGGAATCTCATGATGGATGATATAATTTAATTCCCATGAAATATAAATTTGAAATTGATAATAGTGCGTTAAATGGTTTCGAAATCCCGGCAGAACCGGGATTTGGAACTGTTAAGGCTCCACTGATGCTTAGTGCAGACTTAACTAAGTCTCAACCAACTCCAGAAGTGGTTCATATAAATAAGACTGAAAATTTAAGCTTAGATCCATTTTGCTCAACACTCCATTATGGCCAATCTATTTTTGAAGGAATGAAAGCATACCGAACGACAAAAGGTGAAGCTGTTGTTTTTCGTGCTCGCGAAGGTATGGCCAGATTTGCTCGCAGTGCTGAGCTTATGAAAATGCTAGATCTAGATGTGGATTTTCTTTTTGATTGTCTTATGACTTATTTACGTGAAGTTAAAGATTGTATTCCAACAACACCAGGACATGCACTTTATCTTAGGCCATTACTTTTTGCTAATGATCCTATGATTAAAGTTAAGTCAGGTGATATGTATAAGTTTTTAATTATGAGTTCTCCGGTTGGAGATTATTTTGCGACTGCAAAGTCAAAGACGAAAGTACTTGTAAGTGATCAGTATGTAAGAGCACTACCGGGTGGAACTGGGGAAGCTAAAACAGCTGCAAACTATGCTCAGAGTTTACCGGCTTTAAACTATGCTCAGTCTCTTGGCTACCAACAAGTTATTTATGTAGATGCTATGACTCGTCTTTTTATAGAAGAACTTGGTGGCATGAATTTCTTTTGGGTTGAAGATGGAGTGCTTTGTACGCCACCTTTAACAGGAACTATCCTGCATGGAATTACTCGTAAGACAATTCTTGAAATCGCAAATGACATTGGAATAGAAACAAGTGAAAGAAAAATTGCAGTTAAGGAATTAAGAGATAAAGTACAAAGCGGAAAAATCTCAGAAGTTTTTGCAAGTGGAACTGCAGCGGTAATGAATCCTCTTGATGAGATTGGAATTCAAGTTGATGGTGAAGAAATAACAACTCTTAGCTTTGATGAATTTCCTATGATGGATCGTCTAAAGACCATTTTATTAGCAACCCAAAGAGGTGAGAGTGAGTTTTCAGATCGTTATTTAACTAAGATTTAAGCTTACTAAAATTAATTCAATAATTCTAAATACTTACTATAAATATAAGCCTTGTAATTCCTACAGGGCTTTTTTTTAATCCACTGACTTCATTAACGCACTTTGGTAGAAGTAGTTTATGAAAGATAATGAGCAATTACCATTAACAGCTTGGTTACCAACAACCATGAAAGAAGCTAGAAAGCGTGGTTGGGACGAATTAGATGTTATTATCATCAGTGGTGATGCTTATGTTGATCATCCAGCTTTTGGTAACGCTGTCATTGGGCGTATTATAGAATCAATGGGGCTTAGAGTGGCCATTGTTGCTCAGCCTAATTGGCAAGATGATTTAAGAGATTTTAAAAAATTTGGAAAGCCTCGACTCTTTTTTGGTGTGAGTGCTGGAAATATGGATAGCATGGTGAATAAGTATACAGCGGGTAAAAGACTACGCTCAAGTGATGCTTATACTCCTGGTGGTGAAACAAATCATCGTCCAGATTACGCTAGTATTGTTTACTCAAAAATATTAAAAGAACTTTATCCAGATACTCCAGTAGTGCTTGGAGGTGTAGAGGCCTCACTTCGACGTGTGACTCATTATGATTATTGGCAAGACAAACTTATGCCTAATATCCTTACTCAAAGTGGTGCGGATATGCTTATTTATGGAATGGGTGAACAGCCATTAAGAGATATTTTAAAGCTCTTAAAGAAAGGTGTACCTTTTGAAAATCTAAAAACTATTAAACAAGTTGCCTTTTTATCTGAAGAAGGACTTCCTAAAAATAAGAATTGGAAAAGCTTTGAATTAAATAGTCATGAAAAATGTCTGATGGATAAGAAGGCCTATGCCAAGAATTTTCGCTTTATTGAAACAGAGTCAAATAAACAAAATGCAAGAAGACTTTATCAAAAGGTTGGAGATAAAACGTTAGTGATCAATCCTCCTTATAAGGTTATGACTGAAAAAGAAGTAGATGCTTCATTTGATTTACCATTTACCAGATTGCCTCACCCTAAGTATAAAAAACGAGGGGATATTTCAGCATTTGAAATGATTAAGTTCTCTGTGAATATGCACCGTGGGTGTTTTGGTGGTTGTAGCTTCTGTACTATATCTGCCCATCAAGGCAAGCTAATTGCTTCTCGTTCAAAGAAATCTATTTTAAAAGAAGTGGAACATATTACACGAATGCCAGACTTTAAAGGCTATCTAAGTGATCTTGGTGGACCAAGTGCAAATATGTATCAAATGAAAGGTATTGATCAGGAGATGTGTGATAATTGCTCACTTCCAAGTTGTGTACACCCGACTATTTGCTCTAATCTTGATACTGATCCTTCAAAGATGATCGAAATTTATCGTGAAGTTAGTGCTATGGAAAAAGTTAAAAAGGCACATGTAAGCTCTGGTCTTCGTTATGATTTAATGTTTGATCCAAAATCGACTCATCCTAAAAAGGATGCAGAATATGTTGAACAATTAGTTAGTCATCATGTTTCAGGACGCCTTAAAGTTGCTCCGGAGCACACTGAAGATCACGTGCTAGATATGATGAGAAAACCTTCTTTTAAATATTTTTCTCACTTTAAAAAACGATTTGAAGAGATTTGTGAAAAAAATAATTTAAAACAAGAAATAATTCCGTACTTTATTTCATCTCACCCCGGTTGTGAGGGTAAAGATATGGCAGCACTTGCAGCTAAAACAAAAGAGCTGGGATATAAGCTTGAACAAGTACAAGACTTTACTCCGACTCCTATGACAGTTGCGACAGTTATTTATTATTCTGGACTCCATCCATACACTTTAAAGCCTGTGAAAACTGCAATAAGCTATGATGAAAAGTCGAAGCAAAGAAAGTTCTTCTTCTGGTATAAAGAAGAAAATAAGAACTTTATTAAGAATAGTTTGGCAAAAATGAAGCGAATGGATCTTTCTAAACAATTATTTGGACAATAATTCAATATACTTAAGAGACCTTGACATTGAAATATATGATACCATCTTCTGTAGATGGAATTGATATTAAAATTTAAAGAAAATTTTCTAACAAAAACTCATTATAAGTCTGGTCTTGTAGCCGCACTTTTTGTCATCGCACTATGTACCGTTCTTAGTAATCTTTATTGGAATCACTTTGATTTTACACATTATCTTTATGCCAATTTTGAATTAGTCCAAAGTGGTGAAGTGTGGCGTATATTTACAACTTCTTTTTTGCATGGAGATATAGAACATCTTCTCTCTAACTCTTTAATGCTCTTTATACTCACGTATTTTGTCACAAGCTTCTTTGGAACTTTTTACTCTATAGTGATTCCTTTTTTTATGGGAGCTCTCATAAATTACGTTACACTTGCATACTATGGGGGAGAGACAGTTTTAGTTGGAGCATCTGGAATTGTTTATTACCTTTGGGGCTTTTGGCTTGTTATGTATTTCTTTATTCAAAGACAAATGTCTTTGTGGACGAGAATCCTAAGAGTGGGTGCCGTTTTTTTAATATTACTGGTTCCAACAAAGTTTGAACCAAGCACTAGTTACTTTGCCCATTACTTTGGCTTTGCTCTTGGTTTTGTCTTTGGCCTGATCATATATTATTTAAAAAGAAATTATCTTAAGAGCTTCACACGTTTTGAGTATAAAATTAAAACGCCAGTTGATGTTGATTATGATTATGGTGATCCACAAAAGGATTATGAAAAGTATTTCTAAAAAAAAAGCCCCCAATGAAATTGGAGGCCCTTTAATTATTATATTTTAGTGATAATTATTTTAGCTCTTTAACGGCCTTATTAATTGCAGCTTTAAAACCTTTGAAGTTTTTCTGATAATCTTCAACAGTTAAAGCATAATCAATTTCTGGTTTAACACCTAGATTTTCAATTGGCGTATTATCAACTCTATCTGCTAATGAACCAGTATATCTAAAACCACCAATACCTAATTGATTTGAGAGCTCTACTCCTAGAACATATCCACCAGCACCAGCAGTTCTTACACCCATGATTGTGGCACGTTTATTATCCTGCATAATTGCTGGAAAAAAGTCACCACCAGAGAAATCAAGCTCGTTTACTAAAAGTAAAATTGGCTTAGTATATTGTACTGTTGGATGTGGATTAATTTTATCAACACCATATAAGTGGTATGGACTTGTTAGCTTTTTACCAGCATTCCACTCATCAATTTTAAATTGATAGTAAGATTTCATAAATTCTAAGAAGTTCATGCTTAGTGGGTAACCGCTTACAGTTTCACCACCAAATGCTTTTTGTAGCTCTTCAAGGTTCTTTACTTTCTCTAGGTCTTTTAAAGACTTATAAGAATCTACAATATCCTCTTGATTGATTGCCATATAGTGCTTTGGTGCGGCCATAGGTCTATCACTTAATAGACTTACAAGAGAGTATAGATAAAATACAGATCCACCAGGGTTATTTAGTTGATCAATAACAAGTTTGTCTGTGGTTGTTTGCATCTTTTTGATAATATCAATAAATTGCTTAGTTTCTTTCTCACCAGCTCCATAACTCTTAATTCTTACATAACCAATAAGTTCCTTGTCTTCATTAAGATAGATATAAGCATCATAATGATTCTCTTTATCACTTTCCCAGATCTTTGTTCCTAAAGCCGGTAAGAATGATGTACGAGCACCAATTGCAAAATTATTTGCAGCATTTTGATCAGCTGCGAAGTCCATTGCAATTTGTGAAGTCATCTCAAGTTCAACTCTTTCTTTTAAGCTCTTTGAATCTGACTTATTATTATTTCTTAATACTAATTCTTTTTCATATTCCCAAATTAACTGAATTGATTTCTCTTTTCCATCTTTTAGAAATGTAAGCGTAATTGGACCACTTGGAACAGTATCTGCTTTAGCAGCTCTTCTTGATGTTAGTGACATCTCAGCAAGTGCCTGATCTGTTTCTTCTGTATTGCCACCAAGTGTTGCTTTGATAGACTTAACAATTTCATCAGCTTTTTTATCATTCATTGTTAAAAGCTCATCTCCAACTTCAAATGGAAAAGCTTCTTTAGAAAGTTTCTCTCTATCGATATAAACAATAAAGTATCTACCCTCAGTTCCTCTTACCATGAATGGAAGAGATGCTTTTTCTGTTGCATGAAAACGAACAGATACGTGAAAGTCTTTCATTGATAAAATAAGATCACTAACAATCTTGTGATATTCTGAAATTGTTATGTTCTCTTTTGCTAATACTCTAGCTTTTGCTTTGTCTACTTCTGCTGAAAGAGTCCAATTTGAGAATTCTTTTTTCCATAGAGCAGGTGCGTACATTGAGTCGTAAACACTTGCCATGGCATCTATATAAGTAACCATTTTCTTTTGTAATTCTGTTGCGGCATTTGCACTGAATGAAGCAAGTAGCAGCAATGTAATTAATGATTTTGTGAGCATATTTTCTCCTTGTGATTTTAATATGAGCTTCTTATCAATTCAGTCAGGCTCTGCCAATAAATGTTAGAAATCATTAGGTGAAATCTAACTTAATAGGCAGTTATCTCATTGTTTTTAGATGTGCTGCTAAGCGTAGTAAACTCTAACTTTGCTCATTGTTTATATATAACTATGATAGATATATGATTAAAATTCTTTGTACTAATATACGCTTTGATAATCCTGCTGATGCTGAAAATGCATGGCCTAATCGTAAAAATCTTCTCGCTAATAAGATAAGATCTTTATCACCAAGTATTTTTGGGACCCAAGAGGGCAGAGAGCCACAATTAAGAGAGCTTGAAGATTTAGTAGATCATAATATTAGTGACATTAATCGCGAATGGATTGAAGAAAGAATGTACCCATGTCTCTTTAGTCTCGAGACTCCAATAGAGTCTGGTGATATTTGGCTATCAGATACTCCTAATGTGCCAGGTTCTAAGTCTTTTGATTCCATGTTCCCAAGACTTGCTACTTGGGGGCTTTTTAAAAATTATATGCTTTGTAATGTGCATCTTGATCACGATAAAGAATCAACCAGATTGCAACAGGCAAAGGTACTAATTAATGAAATTTTAAAAATTAAAAGAGAAAATACACCCCTTATACTGATGGGAGACTTTAATACTCATCCAGAGAGTGAAGTGTATGAAACCTTAATTAGAAATTTAGACCTAGAAGATCCTTGGAAAAAACTCGGTGTAAAAGAAGAAAGTAGTTTTCACCTCTTTCAAGGAAGTAATCCTGATGGATATCGCATAGATTGGATTTTACATACTAGAGAATTCTCAGCAAAATCTATAAAACTCATTAAAGATCACCAAGGTGATGTTTATCTCTCAGATCACTTTCCTGTTTATTGTGAGCTAGAATTAAAATAGTTTTCTAGGTACTTTAATTTACCAGGGCAGTTTGCATTAAAATAACAAAGTTGGTGTTCATAAATAACTTTGTCTTCCTTAACGATAGTAAGTTTAAAAGGCTTCTTCATAAGGACACTATGAGCATAAGTTACAAAACTCTCGGCCCAATCATCCCCAGTGTTCATTACACCATAAAGGGTAGGGATATTTGTTAAGCTTAAAAAATTATAAATGGGTATCATTTCGCTATTGTCTAAGCGTTCGCCGTAATAATAATTCAATGTCTTATATGGCCGATATTTAGGAGCAACTCTTTGAAATTGGCTTATTAACTCTTTATCCTTTAAGCTCCAGCTAAGAGCAGTAAAAGGATATTTGGAAAGATCGAGTTGATCATCCTCACGATCCCAGGCAGGGTGAATATCAGTATTAATTGCAACCACATGGCCAAGTTCATGTAAAAGAATATATTGAATAGCATTCTTTATATTATCATTTTCATTATTTTCAATTTTTAAACTAACTTTTAATTCACCCTCAGTAAAAGGTGTGTTCTCTTTCCATGATGCCCATTGATTTGCAGATCGCTTGGCCAAAACCTCTGCATCGAGAATAATGAAGGCACCCTTGATATTTCCATCACTATCTTTTGCCATGTCAGTAAAACCAGTTGAGCCAAGATCATCAAGTAAGAAGATACCAATTAGTTTAGAGCTAAATTTACTTTTAATCACATTTGGTAATTCATCAAGTGCTCTTTGTGTAAGTGGAGCGATCTTATCAAAGTACTTACTCTTATAAGCACGATTAGGTATATCAATTTTTCGATTATCTAAATTAACAAAATCAATTAATTCCTTGGGTGCATGAAAGACTTTATCACTCACAGGTTTATCAAGATAATTTGAATAAAAATCAATATGCCTAGCTCTGTGATTTAATACTTTTTTCTTTAAGCATGCCTTGTCTTGATCATTACAATCACTAGTGCATGAATTTAGCACCAGTGAGAGTAATAAAAGAGTGTTAAAGTATATTATAGAAGTTTTACTTATCAATTGATCCCATCACTCTTTGCATAAAGTTATTAAGAGCATCTTTTTGACTTTGTCCTTCACGCATAAGTTTTTTTACCTCAAGAGCACCAGACATATTGGAGAGGAGTTCACCAATTACTTCTAATTCCTCATCCTTTATGCCTTTGGCTTCAATTAGGTTCTCAAGAACTTCTTGAGCCTCAATGATATAGTCTTCATCATTATTTTCAATAAATTCACTTAAATGTTTAATGATAGGTAATCTCACGCAAGATCTCCTAAGATTTCCTTAATGGCATTTTCATTACTAGATGTTTTTTGCTTAATTAATTCTCCGCCTTTAAAACCTGCAAAAGTTGGAAGATTTTCTATCTTTGCAAGGCTTCTACTTTCTGGAAACTTTTCTGCATCAACATAGTAAAACTTAACTCCTTCAGTTTCATCTGAAAGTTTTTTGAATTTAGGCTTCACAACACGACACATCCCACACCAGCTGGCACCAAACTGAACAATTACTTTGTCATTATTTGCAATAATCTCTTTTAAATTGTCTTGTGCTAATTCTTCCATTTTATCTCCTTGGTCATTATTAAATCTAACTACATTATGGCAAAAAATGATGAGATTTTTAAATATTAAAAATTTATAAGGCCATAATTATTTTTTATTAAAATATCTCTTATATTGTGGATTACGAGTTAAGAATTGAAAATACATAGGAAAATATAAAATCAAATCTAAGAAAAAATTAAGGCTTTGGTATTCAATTTCATCTGAAATAATACAAGTTTTTTCATCTAATTTAATGATTCTGTGGCAATGGTGCCATTTCTTAAATGGAAAGGGTAAGGTGGTGCCAATATCGATAAAACCAATATCATGAGGGCTCTCAAAATTATCGATAATTTTGCTGGTCCAAGCTTGCTTTAGGGGACCGACCTCCAACTTTACAAGGTCACCTTTTTGACAACCATCAAACTGAATGACATTAAGTGGCATAAGTGGTGGTTTGAGTGCTTTAAATAGCTCAATGTCAAAAGCTTTGAATACATCCAAATAATTCTTATTAATTTGTGTCTGGATCACGAATTTCATAATAATACTTTAGCAAATTCTAATAAAGACTGAAATTACTCTTTAAGTTCATAGATAATGTCTAATATAAGGTTAACCTTTTAAGAATTCTTTGCTATATTTGCCCCATGATAAATGTAAGTAATGTCGCTTTAAGCTTTGGCGGACAAAAGCTATTTGAAGATGTAAATATTAAGTTTTCAGGTCCACAGTGTTACGGACTTATTGGTGCTAATGGTGCTGGGAAATCAACTTTTTTAAAGTTGCTCTCTGGTGAACTAGAACCACAGGCCGGAAATATAAGTTTAGAACCTGGCAAAAGACTTTCAATTTTAAAGCAAAACCACTTTGCGTATGAAGATCAAGTTGTTTTACAAGTGGTTCTTATGGGAAATGATTCTCTTTATAAAATTATGAAAGAGAAAGACGAGCTCTATGCCAAAGAGGACTTCTCAGATGAAGATGGTATTCGAGCTAGTGAATTGGAAGCAGACTTTGCTGAAATGAATGGTTGGGAAGCTGAATCTGAAGCGGCTCAAATTCTTTCAGGTCTAGGAATTAAAGAGAATTTACACCAAAAATTAATGAAAGATCTTCTTCCTGGGGAAAAAGTAAAAGTTCTACTTGCTCAAGCTCTATTTGGTAATCCAGACATATTATTATTAGATGAGCCAACAAACGATCTTGATATTCAGGCGATTCAATGGTTGGAAAACTTCATTATGGATTTTCCTAATACTGTTATTGTTGTTTCTCACGATAGACACTTTTTAAATAAAGTTTGTACTAATATTGCAGACATAGATTTTGGAAAAATCACTGCTTATGCAGGTAATTATGAATTCTGGCGTACTAGTAGTGAGCTAGCTCTTCAATTAAGATCAAATGAAAAAAAGAAAGCTGAAGATAAAGCCGCTGAACTTAAAGCTTTTATTCAAAGATTTAGTGCAAATGCTTCAAAATCTAAGCAAGCAACATCGAGACAAAAACAATTAGATAAATTACAAATTACAGATCTTCCTACTAGTTCAAGAAAGTATCCTTTTGTGCAATTTGATCAAACTCGTGAAGCTGGAAAAGATATATTAAAAGTTGAAGGTATTACTAAGACTATCGATGGCGAAAAAGTTTTAGATAATATTTCATTTACAATAAATAAAGAAGATAAGGTGATCTTTCTAGGAGATAATGATCTTGCTAAGACCACATTATTTCAAATTTTAATGGGTGAAATTGAGCCTGATAGTGGAACATTTTCTTGGGGAGTAACAGTGACTAAGAGTTATTTTCCACAAGATAATTCTAAGTACTTTGAAAAACCATTAAGCTTAGTTGATTGGTTAAGACAATACTCTGAAGATCAACATGAAACATTTATAAGAGGGTTCTTAGGAAAAATGCTTTTCTCTGGGGATGATGCTCTTAAAAAATGTAATGTTCTCTCTGGGGGAGAGAAAGTTAGATGTATGCTTTCAAAAATGATGTTAAGTGGAGCAAATGTACTTTTATTAGATGGCCCTACTTCTCACTTAGATCTTGAAAGTATTACTGCGGTAAATGATGGTTTAAAAAGATACAAAGGTACGGTACTTTTTACTACTCACGATCATGAATTTATTCAAACGGTTGCAAATAAAATTATAGATATTAGAAATGGAAAGCTCGTAGAGGATAAGTATATCACTTATGACGAGTATCTGGGGTTACAGTAATGAGTATTTATGAATTTAATGCCTTAAATAATAAGGGTGAAGAAGTTGCTTTAAGAGACTACCAAGGTAAAGTTTTATTAATTGTTAATACTGCAAGTAAGTGTGGATTCACGCCACAATATGCTGGTCTTCAGGATCTTTATAAAAAGTATGAAGGTAAGCTAGAAGTTTTAGCTTTTCCATGTAATCAATTTGGTTCTCAAGAACCTGGTGATGATAGCGAGATCGCTGAATTTTGTGATCTACAATTTAATATTTCTTTTCCTTTATTTTCAAAAGTAGATGTGAACGGAGATGGAACCCACCCCTTGTTTAAATATTTGAAAGAAGAGGCACCAGGACTTTTAGGCTCAAAGAAAATCAAGTGGAACTTTACTAAGTTTCTTGTAGATAAAGAGGGAAAGGTAGTTAACAGATATGCTCCTACCACAAAGCCTGAAGAATTAGTTAAAGACATTGAAAAACTCTTATAGAGTATGTTGAATCAAGAAAATATTTTTATTCCTATTAATGCTAAGACTAAGCTTGGAGTAAAAAAAATATTTCAAAAGGGTAAGGCACAGAATCCTATTGTGCTTATCCATGGTTCTGCTGAAAATGGACGTATTTTTTATTCAAAATCTTTAAAAGGATTTGCACCTTATCTTGCACAAAATGGCCATACTGTTTATGTAGTGGATCTTAGGGGAAAAGGACTTAGTACTCCTCATATTTCGAAAAAGGTAAATTTCTCTCAGCTTGATGTTATAAAAGACCTAAAATTGGTTTTTGATTATGTAAAAAAACAACACCCTGGAGAAAAACAGATTTGGGGCTCCCATTCTTGGGGAGGAGTTCTCATTAATTGCTTTATGCTACGCTTTGACGAAGTCATTCAGGATATAAAATGCAATTTTAACTTTGCTACTAAAAGAAGTATTCACGGAATAAGCTTAAAAAAAATATATATGGTTCACTTTGGATTTAACTTTATTATGAGTCTACAAGCACGTCTCTTTGGTAAAGTAAGTCCTCTCGTCTTTGGAATTGAGTCAGAGGCCAAGGACTATCATCTCGATCTTGTTCGCTGGGTAAGGCCTAGCGCCTTTATAGATCTAGATGATGGATTTAATTATGAAGAAAAAGCCAAAGTAACTAAGCTTCCTAGAGCTCTTTACCTCAGTGCCAGTGATGATCCAGTTTTAGGTAATCCAGCAGATGTGGATGCACATATAAAAGAGTGTCATTTAAAAGACTATGAGAGATGGCACTTAGAAGGATATGATCATAATACAATTCTCACCTCAAAAAATGCCATCAATGAGCACTTTCCTAGACTTTTAGAGTGGCTAAGTCAGTAAAATCAATAGTTTAGCTTGATAGTATTCATCTATCACATTATCAATTCATAATATTAGAAATTTATCGCAACTTGCTCGATACTGTTTAAAGAAAATAACTTCAAACAAAGGAGCTAATATGAAATTTGAAGACAAGAGTGGACAAAAAGTACCTCAAGTAACTTTTAAAGTAAGACAAGGGACTACTTTTGTAGACAAAACAACAGACGATTATTTTAAAGGAAAGAAAGTAGCTGTATTTGCACTACCTGGTGCCTTTACACCAACATGTTCTTCTACTCACTTACCTCGCTATAATGAATTAGTGGATACATTTAAAGCTAATGGTTTTGATGATGTAATTTGTTTAAGTGTAAATGACTCTTTTGTTATGAACGATTGGCAAAAAGAGCAAAAAGCAGACAAGTTAACAATGCTTCCAGATGGGAATGGTGAGTTCTCTGATAAGCTTGGCTTTTTAGTTGATAAATCTGGACTTGGTTTTGGTAAAAGATCATGGCGTTATTCAATGATTGTAGAAGATGGAACAATTAAAAAAATGTTTATTGAAGAAGATCTTCCTGGTGACCCGTTCAATGTTAGTGATGCAGACACAATGCTGAAGAGTGAAGGAATTACAATTCCTGAATCATGGACAGTTTTTACTAGAAATGGTTGTGGCTTTTGTGAAGGAGCTAAAAAGGCCCTTAAAGAAAAAGGCATTAACTTTGAAGAGCATGTTTTAAATGAAGACTATTCAATTAAGACTCTTGTTGCAATTAGTGGTGAAAAGACAGTTCCACAAATTTTTAAAGACGGTGTAAGAATTGGTGGTCATGATTCACTTATAGAATATTTTAAAAATTTATAATTAGAAATTGGAGTAGGCGATGAAAAAATATGATGTAGCTATTATTGGTGCCGGTACAGCTGGATTAACAGCAAGAAAAGAAGTGGCCAAAGTAACAGATAATTATATTGTTATTGATGATGGTCCGCTAGGAACAACATGTGCCCGAGTAGGATGCATGCCAAGTAAGGTGCTAATTCAAGCTGCAAATGATTTTCATCGTCGCCACTCTTTAGAAACTGAAGGTATCTATGGTGAGCTTAAAATTGACAGAGCAAAAACCATGGAACATGTAAGAAGCTTAAGAGATCGCTTTGTGAGGGGAGTGAAAAGCTCCCTGCCACAATGGGAGAATAAGCTCGTACGTAAACGAGCAAGCTTTATTGATCAAAATACTTTAGAACTATCAAATGGATCTGAGTCTGAAAAAATTAAAGCAGATAAAATTATCATTGCCACTGGTTCAAGACCTATTATTCCTGCTCCGTGGATGGAGTACCAAGATTATATTATGAGTACTGATCAATTTTTTGAATTAGATGAATTACCAGAGTCTATTGCAGTCATTGGTCTTGGGGTTATCGGCTTAGAGTTAGGACAAGCACTTAATCGCTTAGGAGTAAATGTACTTGCAGCTGGCCTAGGCAAGGAACTTGGGGGACTAACTGACCCAGAGATTCAAGACTATACCATAAATAAACTCTCTGAAGAGATGCCTATTTATACAAATGGTGCTCAATTAACAGGTATTAAAGATGGAAAGCTTGAAGTGAGTGTTGATGATAAGAAGTTCTATGTTGAAAAAGCATTAGTTGCAGTTGGAAGAAGACCAAATATTGATAAAATTGGTTTAGAGAATTTAAATATTCAACTTAATAAAGGGATGCCGGACTTTTCTAGAAACACATTCCAATTAAAAGATGCTCAAAATATATTCTTGGTTGGTGATGTAAATGCTGAAAGACCATTATTACATGATGCTGCCGATGAAGGATTTATAGCTGGTCATATTGCTGCCAATGGAAATAATTGTTTTCAAAAACGTCCCAATCTTGGAATTACTTTTGCTGACCCTAATATTGCTACAATTGGTAAGAGATATAAAGACTTAGTAGAAGAGAAAGAAGACTTTATCACTGGCTTTGTTTCCTTTGAAGGTCAGGGGAGAAGTATTGTAAAATTAAAAGAGAAAGGGATGCTTAAAATTTATGCTAATCCTAAAAGTGGTGAGATTCTTGGTAGTGAGTTATTTGCTCCTGATGGAGAACACTTAGCACACTTAATTGCTTGGGGAATGGCAATGAAGCTAACTGTTGATGAAATGTTAACTATGCCATTTTATCACCCAGTGATTGAAGAAGGTTTAAGAACTGCTCTTCGCGATGCTAAATCTAAACTTGATCATCCTAAAGCGTTTGAATTATTTCAGTGTAGCGATACGCCTATTAGATAAGAAAAAGGGGGGAATAAAACTTCCCCCCTAAAGTTATTATTGATGAATTTCTTGATTAATAATTTCTACTTGCCCACCAATGTGCATTGGTGCAATAATTTTTTCAACAACTTCTTGAACTTTGATACAACGAACTCTTCTTTCCATATCTAGGTTTGTTTGAATTAACGATGTAATATAGATTTTTGTTAAACCTCTTTCACTTTTAACTTGAGCATCAAAGAAAGCCTTCTTGCCTAAACAACCTGCATAACTTTTAACAGTGATAATTGAACCGATGGCCATGCAACTTGCTCCATTTGGAACACTTGGTGGACACATTGGTGCAACTTCTACTAATTCAAAGTTTCCTGTGTAAAAATCCATAACTGCTTGTTCTGCGTGTGCAAAAAAAGATGTCAATGTAATTGCTAAAATTAATAATTTTTTCATTATATCTCCTCATAAATAAATCTCTCTCTACCTATAATTTTGCATTAGGAATGAAAAGTGATTCGTGAAGAAAATACTCAATCCTTACAGGGATTATTTAAATAACCTTGTTTTCTTACAGAATTGAAACTGAATTTTAGATACTGGTGCCACTCTGATACATGTAATTACTTACAATTAAGTGTTTCAAGCTTCTTGGCCTTTTGTAACCGCATAGGAATAGAGTAGATATATTTACCTAGTTTAGAGTTCTTTGGGACATAAAATGTCTTATCATTCATGACTAAGAGGTATGTATTTTTCTTGTCTTCATCACTGTGGATGACTTTGGTATTTTCTTTAAAATCATATTGTATGGCCTTAAATAAAGTTTCATTACACTTTTTTCTCACCATACTAATATCCATAAGGTTCGCTTTAAAGTTAATATGATCCTTATTGATAGTATATTGGTAATTAACCTTAGTGTCTTTTACTTTAAAAGTCGTCCCTAAGAGAGTCATCGGAAATAGAGAGAGTATTAAAATTAACTTATTCACACTTATTAAACCTTATTTTATCTTGATAATGATTCATTAAATTTTTACAATTGATACTTGGAACAACATCTTTATAAAGAGCTTCCATTAATGTTCTTGTCAGTGCAGTTGAGTGAGGATCTAATTGTTTCTCATGAACCACATTTAAATCCTCTAAGTCCCAAGAGTCAGAGTTATCTGCTGGCTTAAGTAGACTACAAAATAATAGTTTTTTCTTTTCATGAGGGTACATTTTAAATGCTAAATAATCAGCAAAGTCTTCTTCACTATAAAGGTGATCATCTTGGTGGCCCATGAGTTTTTCTGATTCATCTGCAAATGGATGATAATTATCTGTTACACATTTTCTTGTATTTAAGTAATATTGATAACTCTCTTCACTTGTTTTCTTTATATAAAAGAAGTGACTAATAGCATGTCCGAATTCATGAGTGATAATTTGCTTTCCTTGTGTATAGTGCTCACAAGTAAAGGCAGATGAATGAGCGTATACACTTTCATCTTCATCCTCAGTAGGGTAGAAGTAATCATCTGCTTTAAATAATTGTTTCATGCAATAATTATCTAAATCTCCTGCGATATTTAATTCACCAGTAAAGTCTATAAAGTCATCAAGCGCATCAAGATCATAATAAAGTCTTTCATGATCTTCTATAAAATCGTATGCATCTTCTTCTTCTACTTCATATTCACTTAAATAGCGTTTAAGTTCATCTAATGGGTTGTCAGTTTCATCGGGATTATTAGGTGTCGGCTCAGTTCCATAATGATGCTTTAGATTTCGTAGATAATCTGTAAGAGCAGTTCTACTATCATCACTAAGTGGACTAACAAAGTTTTTTAGAATATTGGCCTTTATTAAAGGAAGCTCTTTTTGAACTTCTGCTTTATTTTCTTCAGGTACACTAAGTACTTTATCTAGGTACCAAGTCATTTTACATTGATTCAGGTAATTATCTTTCACATTTGGCTCGTTTAACTTCGCCTCAAACTGAGCAACCTTTTCAGCAATTTTAAATTCATCAATATATTTTTGTAATTCTTCTTTACAAAAATATTCTTCGCATTTAAATGGTTTAGTATAGCTTTGATATTCAGTTATAGGTTCACTTAGAAATGGATTAATATTATTTATATAAGCATCAAGAATACCAAATTTTGTAGCAAATTCATTCTTATCAGTAATTGCATTAATTTCCTCTAACGTTAATTGGTCATTCAATCCCTGTTGATAAGAAGTATAGATTTGCGGATTACTTTCTTTAATTTTTTCAAGGTTTGTCACGAGAGTTTCTCTCATCTTTAGAATATAGGCCTTGGCTTCATCAAAGGAATAATAATCATTATAAACTTTATTGTAGAAGTTTGCTAAGAATACTTTCTTTTGATGCTCTTCAAATAGCTCCAAAGATTTAGGGAATGTTTTCTTCATTTGTTCATCCCATATGTCTAACTCTAACTCTTTAGAATCTCCATCGTGTTTTACCTGCATATGTGTTTTAGAGTCTAAGAAATTACTTACAAGATTTCCGACATGATCGGTATCTAATTGGATAACATCTTGATAACTATCATCAGCTAAGTTTTTCTTGATACGCTCAAGTGCTTTTCTTAGTTTACTCGTTTCATTGTTTAGAACATCACTTAATTTTTCTCTATCAGAGTTAAATTGATTTTCGATAGCTCTTTCTTGAATATCTTCTGCGAAAGATTTATTGGTTATATAAACACTATCAACTGTACTTGGAGTTCCACATAGATCGAGTGCACACTGAAGCATTGTTTCTTTTAGAGCGTCTTCTGTTGAGCAACAATTTTGTGCCTGAAATTGTCCTTGGGGTGAGTCAACATTTTCTAGGGTATTCTCAATTGATTCCACTTCATTTGGTGAAATTTGAGCAAAAGTAATAAGCGTAAAGGATATTGATAATATTAAAATTTTCATAATAATATTATCGAAATTTTATGAACTAAAGATGACTAAAAAAAAGGGAGGTGCAAAAACCTCCCTTAGTATAAGCTAAATTCTAATTAATTAGAGTAGGTTTAATAGATCCTGTTCCAATAAAATTGGGTGCATAGGATTTTCAATAGAAGTAGCTGACTTATCAACTCCTTTATTCCCATAGATATATCTGTCAAACTCTTGAGATAGATCATCTGCATAAAAGTCTTCTAAGGCCTTTTGAAACTCAGGAGTTTTAAAAGGTTTAAATTTTCTTGTTTCAAAAAACTCTCTTAAGAATACTTTTAATGGTTTTTTTCCTTCTTCAACAAAGTACTTATTTAAATATCCCATAAAGCGCTTTCCTTTCGAGTAGGCATCTCTATCAGTAGTTCTCTCATAGGGAGAGTGACCTGCCATGTTTGAACGAGATAAGAACCAGCGTGAAGCATTAGTATAATTAGAGTCTCTCCAACTTGCTATTGCCTCATCAACCCATCCTGCATTTCCATGAGCTGGCATAACACCTCTGGCGAAATAGCTATGAATGAGCTCGTGTCCTAGAGCACTTAGGCTGGTGATAGTTGCACCACAATGCTCCATTCCTCCCATTCCTTCACCATAAATAACAACTTTATCATGTGGAAATGGGCCATAATCTTTTTCTAGTTCTTTTAAAACTTCTAATGCCGTATTCATAAAACGAGTAGTTGATTGATCTGTGTAAACAGTCACAGGAATAACTCGTCCATCAATAGATGTATAATCGTTTTTAAGTTCAGGAATAATTCCTTTCTTTGTAATATGTAAGTAAAAAGAACTTGCAGTATAAACATCTCTAAATTCAAGGTGCCAATTATTTAAAGCTAGCTCAGTTACAGCTGCATTAGTATAGATGACATGATCTGCTTGAGTACCCTGAATATCAATATTCATGGTCATTTTGTATTGGTCATACTCTAGATTGGTTGGAAGATATTGTTCAATATAGCGACGATCACTTAGATCACTCATCCAAAATGCACTTTTCACATAATTTGATTCAAAAGAAAGATTTTTTTCAATTTCATTTGTAATTACTAATGTATGCATTCCTTCATTGATAGTTTCTGAAAGGTATTTAATTTTTGAAGTACCTTGCATATCAGATTCCATGATATCAACTCTCTTACCATTTAGCTCTGCACTTATGGCATTTGGTACTAAATCAAAAATAGCTTTTCCTTTTTCAGGCATATAAAAGCTAATTTCAGATGTTGCCATGGCAGTACTATTGCTTACATTATAAGTAAGGTTTACATCCATAGTTTTAAAATCAACAAATACTAATAAAGATCCATCTTTCTCTAAGTTCTCTGGTGCTTGCTTTAAATTCGCCATACCAAAGAGGCTTAAGCTCAAAAGAGCTATAAGTAATTTCATATTTCCTCCTAAATTTGCTCAATTCTCTCCTGAATTACTCGACTTTGTAAAAGAGTGTAAGAAACTGTTTGAAATCAGTCACAGATATATCTACTTGCTGTCAATAAAGAGCTCGTTTAAGCTAAGGTATGGATTGGTTACTAGATAAAAGTGTATATTTCTCCTTTGATAGCTCAGGTTTTGCACGCCATGCTAAAGCTTTCAAAACAATAAATGATTCAATATTTAAAGATAAGAATATTCTCATAACAGGCGGAACAAGTGGTATCGGTGAGGCACTTGCTATTAGACTTTGTGATACTGGGGCCAATGTGCAAGTGAGTGGCAGAAATGCAGATAAATTTAAATATTCTCCCCTTAATGAGCGAGCTAGTTTTTTAAAAATGGACATGTGTGACTTTGAAGGTTTACAGCAATTTGCACAAAACTCTCTTACCTATGACTACCTTGTTTGTAATGCAGGAGGTATGCCAGAGAAGTTACACATTATTAATGATCGATATGATAGTATATTTGCTTCTCAGGTTGTGGGGCATATTAGACTAATTCAATATTTAAATAAGTATAAAAAGCTATCTGATAAATGCTGTATTCACTTTAACTCCTCAGGCGGGATGTATCTGGTTAAGTTAAATTTAGATGATTTAAAATGGGAAAGTTCAAGTTATGATAAAGTGGCTAGTTATGCTAATGCTAAGCGTGCCCAAGTCATATTAACTCAAGAATTACCGAGTATTTATCAAGATTATATTTTTTCTTGTTCTCATCCAGGCTGGGTGGGAACAGATGCCGTTAAAGAGTCTATACCCGGGTTTTATAAGTTTACTAAAAATAGATTAAGAACGAGTGAACAAGGTGCGGATACAATTTATTGGTGTCTCTCACAAAGAGAGAATATAAAAAATGGTGGTTTTTACTTTGATAGAAAACTCAAAGATCCTTATCCTTTTTTTTGGACTAAAGAAAGTAAAGAGCAAAGAGAGAAGCTCTTAGAATTAGTTTCTCTTTAAAAACCTCATTACATTATCAGAGAAATCTGAAAAAACTCCATCAACCTCATAGCCATAGAATAGTTCATTTAAAAATTCTTCATTATTTACACCAGATGGAAGATCATCTAGGCGATGTGTGTAGGGAATAACTTTTAATTTATTATTATGGGCCCAAGTCATAATAGCTTGGTCTTTTAATTGTGGATACCAAGGACCAATTCCATAAGCATAAGTTGCAATTTCTTGCATACCTTCTGGAGTGAGTAGCCTATTATAATCAGTGCTTGTTTCTTTCCATGAATTATCAGCAATTAATTGAAAGAGTTTTATTTTAGATTTTAATTGAAATTTTATTCGTTTTAAAGTGTTTTGGTGAAAGCATTGAATAATGGCCTGATCATTTTTATCATAGCCATACTTTGCTAGTACAGCCAGTGTCTTTACGACAATATCTTTTCCTTCTTTAATATGAAATTCAGGGTCTTTAATTTCTGGAATAATTCCAATGGATTTTTGACGAGACTTGTTTAAACCTTGAATGAGTTCGATAAACTCTTCAAAGCTTGGAATTTGGAAGTGAGATAAATCACTTGGAAAACGCTTTGAGTCCTTCAGTCTCTCACTTACTTTAAGCTTTTTTAACTCCTTAAGTGTAAAATCGATTGCATAGAACATACCGTCCGATCTTTTTCTATTGGGAAAAACTTCTTTTACATTAGTGGTCTTATCAAGGTGGATATCATGCATGATAATGAGCTGATTATCTTTAGTCATAACAAGATCAGGCTCTATGTAATCTACATTAAAGCTATGGGCCATAGCATATGCAACTAATGTGTGTTCAGGTAAATAACCGCTAGCACCTCGATGGGCGACTACTATTTTTTTTGAGTCGTCTCTATTGAATAATTTTGTTGCTGCACATGAAGTCATAAGTATTAGACATAGAGTTGATAATGTCTTTCGCATCGCATCCCTTAATATATCTAAATATTAACTCAATTTCTTGACAGTATTTGTCTATTCATTCTAGGCTTTCTCAAAGACTTTAACAAGAGGAGAGAAAATGAAGGTATTAGCACTAGTGTTGGTTCTTGCATTCAATGTTTTAGCAGACACAAATATTTCAAATTTTACAGGTAAAATTTATTTAAAAGAAGATTTAAATTCATGTTTAAGTGACTATGACTCTATTCAAAAAAATATGAATAAAGTTGATGGGTTCACTATCCTAGATGGTGGTTGTTTAGACTATGGTCAAAAGCATACTCGTTTAGAGTTCAATTATATGCACCCACTAGCAAAGAGAATTGATACTTTTAAAAGTGAATTAAGAGATGAAGCTACTTGTGAAAGTAAATTACAACAAGCTCAAAATGAAATTATCGCTTCAGGTAATATCTATATTAATGCTTTTTGTTCACGTCATGAATTAAAGCTTAACTTTGTGGATATAACTTACTCAACAGTTAATACACTTAGAAATCTAGGGAGCTTAAATGCGAAGAGCACTTGTGAAAATTTGATTGCTGACTTAAATAAGAATGCTAAAGCAGTTAATGCATTTAGCTTATTATCTTACTGTAAAGAAGTTAGCTATGGAATAGCGGCAGTTACTTATTATATTCCAGTATTCAATTACGTATCTTTTTATGAAATTGATATTGAGCTCATTAAAGGTAAATCAAGCATGGCACAAGGATCTTGTTTAAATAATGCTCAGAGAATTGCAGCAAACTTTGCCAATAATGACGTTAAAATTATTCACACTTACTGCTCAGATAATTCTGCAGATAGTACACAACAAGAAAATATTCTTTACTTAAAGCCAAAGCTTCCTAAGTATATCACTGAATTTAAAGGTGTTGTTTTAAATGATGCTAATACTTGTGAAGTACAATTAGAGAATATTGTTTCTGCACTTGAAAATAGTGGTAGTGGAGTTCTTTATTCTCAGTGTATGAAAATCGGTGAGAAGAGATACCGTGCAAATGTAAATTACGTTAAAGTTTTAGATATATAATCTAATCTATAGGGGAGCAATTATTTTGCTCCCTTTCCTTTTAAATTAAATCGCTTAGACATTTTTATTTTCCAGCGCTTATAGTCTTTCTCACTTAAGGCATAGAGCATGAATTTTTCCACTTCATTGGGTGAGAAGTGAAAGAGCTTTTCTATCTCTTGATAAGTTGTTTTGTACTCCCAAGACATTTTTATGAGCTTCTTAACTTGCTGATCCGATAACTCTTTAAAACGCTTTTTTAATTTACTTGAAATACTCATACCTATTCAATATATGAGTCTAATTTTAATGTAAAATGAACTTTAATTAGACTCAAATATCAAATACAGAAATAATAGGGTCGTGATCAGACAACCTCATCATATAGTCCGAATTTAAATGAAGTACATCAAAGAAAGCATTTCTTTTTTGAAGGTTCTTATTTACAAAAATATAATCTAAAGGCTGTGAATTTCCATTATGATTTGTGGTATATCTTTTTCGTTTTGGAAGTTTACGCATCAAGTTGTAAAGAATGTCACTTTCTAATACACGCATTGCTGGCATATCAATAAATTCATTAAAATCCCCAAGTACAGCTATTAGTGCATCAGGATCTCTTCTCTCTAGTCGTGAAACAAATGTATTGACTGCTTTTGCCATTTTCGAGCGTTTAACTTCACTTGGATAAACCATAGGCCACATACTTGAGAAATGGCTTGTATCACTTAATTTGGAATTAAAGTGATTAACGACAACAAAGAGTTTCTTACCTTTATAGCCAAATTCAACAATTAAACTTTTTCGAGTATTTTTAAAAGCATCATCATTTGGAAAGATTCTTCCTGGATTATAATTTAACGAACCATTTGGCTTAATAAGTGTTTCCACTTCAGGACCTGGTAATTGATTTTCGATAAATGATAATTTCTCATTATTAAAAATTAGAGAAACTCTAATATTCCCACCGGGTACACCGCCCTCTCTGTGAAGAAGAGGATCAATATTTGCCTCAAGGTATTTAAATGGACAATCAATATTCTGAATTAATTGATTTAAAGTATTATTTGCTTCAGAATTCCCACCAAAATCTTCACCATTATTATCTTGAATCTCCACAAGACCTAGAACATCAGGACAGTTAAGATTAGATTTAATCATTTCAGCAGTATCTTTAATACGCTTTTTATTAACTGGTGATAAGTTTTTTACATTATATGAGGCGATACTTAATTGTTCTTTTTTAAAGTTTGCACTAGGTCTATCTGCAAGGTCACTAAGCACTCGGTTAGAAATAGATGAGTTAAACTCTCTTAAGCTTTCTTGTTCTTCAGGTAATAAAAAGAGATACTCACCATCACCAAAGAGATTCTTACTAAAGGTAATAATCCCAGTTAGCTCACCATTTATAATATCGCCCATGCGGTAATTACCATTTATATTTAGGCCATTTGTCATTGGTCCAGAAGCTAGAGGTATAATATGTGGATTAAAAATTTCATCTTCTGGTTCAGCTTGAATACCTCCAGATTGTGTGGAGCGAGGTCCACGAATATTTCCATTTGGCTCTATAAAGAGTGTAAGGTGTGACTTAACATCATCAGATTGCTCTTTTCCACCGCGAAAACCAACAATTTTGGGATTCTTTATAATCACTCTCATGCCTTCAAGTGACTCCCAAAAGTCTAATCCATCTTTTAAATCCAGAGCAGGTTTAAAATAAAGATTTCCAAAGTATGTGGAAAAGTGCTTCTTAGGAATCGGCCTTTGAGCAGTACCTATTTCGATTGGTGCTGGCAGTCTCATTTCTGTTCTGAGAACTTTTACCGACTCAAGATCTCTAATACTTGTAGCGGTTAATCCATTTTGAATATGATTAGTCTCTTCATAAACAGTACCCTTAACTGTAATGAGATCTCCCATTTTAAGGTTAAGTATTTTTTCGGAATAAACTTTAATAGCTTCACTGGTTAATGGGTTATTATCAGGCTCAATACTTTGAATATAAAAAACCTGACCACCTGGATAGGTATCAAGTTCTGCAATAGCAGTGATAATACCTTCGGTTTGAACAATGTCACCATAGTATGGAGAAAGGTGGCTTACTCCCTGAATGGCAGCAATTGTTTTCGTGCCAAGATCTCTTTTCTTAGTATGGATGACCTGTGCTCTGATCTTTTTAAGAAATGGTCTATAAGTACTTTTAGACAAGTATTCACGCAGAGCAGAGCGAGCCGATACTTTTGTTTGGCTATCGATAAAAATTCTATCGATACTATTTCTATATTTATAACTAGGAAAAGTTTCATTTGAGAAAATAAAGTGCTGAGATATGGCAACTGAATAAAATTCATCATCATTTAGAGAGATGCCATTTTGTCTTTCAAAGGACTCTGATAAGATCATTCCACCTTTAAAGATAATTTCATAGCGTAAGCCGCTAACCTCAAGTTCCATTTGAAACTTTTCAAGTGATCTCTGTCTTACTAAAGTTTTAATATCTCTTCCTGACATGGTTCCAAGAACAAATTGGTCTTTTTCTCCATCCGGGTAGAGTTCAATTATTTCAGCTAATTCACTTTGACTAGGTTGGTCTTTAAAAAGTGCAAAGCCATCTTTTATTAAATTTTTTGGATAAAGAACAATATCGAGGTCATGTGCTTCTTTTATAGCACTTGCCATTAAGTTTCCTGCACTTGATGATTGTTCTTTTTTACTTACATCGAGAATAGTATTTTCTTGGTCATACTTATACTCCTTACCTCCACATGAGATAGTGAGTAGAGTCATAAATGTGAAAAGTAATATACTTCTCATTATTCTACTTCCTCTTTAATATCAATAAAGTATAAAGACCAGTTTGGATATTCACTTAGTCCATTTCCTGATTCATATCTAAAGGCCAAACGTATAGTTTGGTTTTGATAATTTAACTTAAGCCACTCACTAGTAATTGGAGTCCATGCATTTCCTGGGGGTGTATTTTGAAATTTCAATTCCTTCCATTCAATGGCATTAATATCGTCTTGGTTTTCACCAATAAGTATTTTTATATAGCCTTTATCAATAGCTGCTTGGTTATAAAAATTGATTGCTTGCTTTAGTCGAATTGAATAATTCAAGTCTTTTAATTCAATTGGTTCACCTACAAGTAAATTCACTCCATTACTTTTATTCTTAAAGCCATTGATTTGTAGGTAAGTCTCTTCATTACGGGTTATTTCTTCAAACTCAGCAGGATTTTCTCCTTCAACCACTTGTTGGAAATTTCCAATGCCATTAGTGAAGTCGTATTGGTAAGCATACTGAGTAGGGTCTTTGCGCTCAATAATAAGAGGACGCTCTGTATTTTGAGAATTATCACTAGCTCCAAATAGTGATACCTCATTTATTTGCCATAGAAGACCGTGTCCACCGATATCACGTTTAAGATCTAGTACAAAAGCTAAACTAATAACTTCATTAGTATATTTACTTAAACTTATCTTCTCACTTTTATGAGCGTTAAAATCCGTTATAAGTGGAACATCTTTTATAGAAATTTCTTCCCATTGAGCCAGTTCAGGATCTCCAAATTCATAATTAGTTGAAGCATAAACTTTGATGGCAGATTCATTAATTAATTGACTATCAATAGCACTATTTTCATTTTTCTTTATATTTACTAAATGATTTAAACGGAATGCAGGGTTAGTTAAGTTATTTAAATTTAATAATGGTGTTATAAGCCATGCCTTAGCATTCCTAGAACGTACGCTGATATAACCTTGTCTATTTCTATTTCCAACAATCCAATTATCTGAACTTGAAAATGTAGTAAACTTTCCAAGACCATTATCAAAGTTTTCACTCCAAACTTCCCAGTTTAGATCAGCGATAACTCTTTTTTGGTATTGCATAAGTCTAATCATGATTTGATCGAGATCTTTTAAATACTGCTCAATAAACTCGATATCTCTTGATTGAATAGGCATCGCACTTATTTCATTTTTCATCTCAAAAAGTCTAATTAAAGCAGTATTATTCTTTGGTCTAGCATCAAGTAGAAGGAGTAGCTTTTTAATCTCAAAGATAATCTCAGTAAACGAGTTAACTTGTCTCGAAGTAGCGTTTCGCATAATTATATTACGGGAGAGTTGATCCTCAAGCTTTTCTGTCTCTTTGACTAATGAGTTAATCTCTTTATGATAAGGATTATCCTTATTTAAGGATTGTGTTTTAGTATCTTTAGGAGATTCACAACTAAGAATAGTTAAAAGCAATATTAATAATATCTTCTTCATTAAAACCACCATGTTTGATTACTTGAACTGCCATCAAATGTATAAACGACACTAAAGGTTAATAGGGTATTAGTCTTTTCAAAACTTGATAACTCTCGATCATCACGAAGATCAGTTGCATTAGTGAAAACAGGGTTTTCAGCTCTTTGATGCTCAATTTGCGGGTTGAAGTAAACATTATCATAATAAAAGTATGCTCCAACAGCGATTCTTGTAAGTCCTCCGTGAGATAACTCTTCTGTACTATTTCTTAAGCGGTGTGCTGACTCATCACCTTCAAAGATAAAGTACTCGTCTTGATATTTAAGACCGATATAAGGAGTAACATTGTCTATGTTTTTCCCAATTTTTAGTGAGTAAGCAAAACCTGTTTCACTTATCCAATCTTGTTTTTCTCCATTTGTATCAGAGAAGATGGGTCTAAAAGGTGTTTGATTATTAAACCAATTACTGGCCCTATCTACATCATAGGGAGCATCACCAGCTTGAGACATGGTGATTTCAAATTCAAATATCTCATCACCAAAGCGCTTAAAAGTATTTAGGGATGCCGCACTTTTTAATAGTGCACCTGTTTCTGATGTATTTTGATGAGAAACATACTGTAGGTTAACTTTAGTCTTATTATTATCTAAGTATAGGTAACCTGCTTTAATGGCACTTGTTTCTTTTCTTTCCCAAGCATCTGCACTTTGATTATCTTCAATATCAAAGTCTCCATTTGTGGGATAAAGGTAAGTGGCAATCCCAACACCAATATAGGCCGATGATTTTCCTGTTTGATACATTACCTCAAGACCAGGAATGGTTTTAGAAACAATTTTTTCATCACCAACGGGAGTCGAGTTAATGCTAGTAGGGGAGCCGTCAATTGAATGAATACGAGTAACATCTAAGGTATTAAACTCATCTCCAACATCACTTCTGAAGTTAAAAGGATAGAAAGTAAATAAGTACTTATTATAAGCATAGCTAATTAATGTATCATCACTATCTAAATCAAGACCAAGGCTAATACCACTTGAGTCACTTCCATCTTCAGTATCATCTGTGAGAAGTTCCATATCGATTTGAAAACGTAAGTTTTTAAATTGTTTTGAAAAGATAAATTCGAAACGTGATGTTTTATTATCAAAACGGTTCTCACTGGGGTCAGTTGCCATTCTAAAGCGTGCAAATGTGTTCTCGTCTGTATGGTATCGAAAAGCTAAATTGATTTCAGATTGATCACCAAGTTCTGTTTTTCTAGAGTCAGAATAAACGCTATCATTATAGATGACTCGATCAAAGATTACTTTTTCATATTCTAATTGGTCACTATTTAAGGGGTTTATACCTTGAAGAATGTTCTGTTGAGTAACAACTTGAGCATAAGTAAGTGTAGACAGCACACTTAGTGAAATAAATAACAATAGCTTTAACATTTTAAATTCTCTCCTAAAATTCCTCTCTAAAGACAGGCGGAGTCTATATTTTTTGCCATCCTTTTGAAAATAATTGAGTAATAATTATAGGGATCTTGATAAAAACTTAACCAAACTTTTGAAGCTGGTTTCAAAAGTGGGCCACTTTCTGATATTTTCTTACATCGCGCGTAATAAAATACACTACCCATAGTAAAATATAGGAAATCGGCTAAATTGCTCACATGTATAGATCAATTATAACCCTCACACTTACACTTTACTCCGGTCTTATCCTGGCTCAGATCAGTGATTATGAACTTATCAATTTTTCTAATAATAGACTTAGAACTATTGATGAAATCCTAATAGAGACTCAAAAATCAAGGAGTGAGCTAGTGGCTTACGAGTGTTCAGCGGCTGATCGATATGAGCTTTTTTCTAAAAGAATATTTCAAAACTCACAGGGGAGTTCTTTAAAAATTAAAGACTCAAAGGGAAATCTTTATACATATATGGGAGATACGATTCTTGATTCACGAGGCAGAACACCAAGAAGAGTAAGAGATAAATTTTTAAAATTGGCCTTAAATGCTTTGGAGAGAATAAAGTCAGTAAAAGAGGGAGCGGCTTTAATTAATGAATTACAGCATTCGCCATATGAGTTTGTAATCATGCGTGGTGGTAATCGTTATGATCCAAGCGATGAGGGGCAGAGAAGTTATACTCACGGAAATGAAGCAGGATTAATTTCAATGCTTGATGAATTACAACCTATTGTAGATGGTTTTCCATTTCAAAAAATTGGTCACGGAGGAAGAATTTATTGGGAGCCAAGCACTAACGCTAGTTTTATTGAAAGTGATTATCAGGAGCGTAAAGTAGATACAGACATTATACTCGCACATGAAATGTATCATGCCTATGATGGAATGCGAGGACTATTAGATAGACGTTTTGTTAAGGGTGATGAATTGGAGTTTCAACCAGTAGCAGAATACCGTGCTGTGAGAATGGAAAATATCATGCGAGATGGCTTAGGGTATAAGCTTAGAAGATTTTATTCTAAACCAAGTGACTTAAGCTCTATAAAGGATATGTTAAATGATTATGAGGAGCCGATAAAGTTACCGACTCCATGTATTGAATGGTTATAACTTTATATTAAGTGCTTTTTCTAAATCACTTCTTTTCTTTTTCTTCTTTTTCTTCTTCTTCTTTTTAGGAGTGATTACTTTTGCACTAGCTAGTTTAGCTTTATGATCTTCTAGCATTTCTAATTTTTTTTGATAGACAGAGATCATCTCTTTCGCTTCAGCAACCTGCTCATTAACTTCTTTTGTTTTTTGAGCTTTAGTTGCTGAACTCATTCCTTTTTTCCAAGAACTTTGCTCAGTTGCAAAGGATTTTTGTAAAAGACTAATTTTCTTTTTCTGGCAATACTCTCTATCGACATTATCTGCAATTTGATAACACTTTGTATCGAGAGCTACTTTAGGTGCAGCAAATAGGTTTAAGCTTAATAAAGCTAGAATTAATAATTTCATTCTCTCTCCCTTAATGACATAATGAATTTTGATTTTATAAATTATAACTAAAAACATTTAAATAAAGCAAAAGTCTATGTGCCTAGAATTTAAAAAAATAGATTATATTCATAAAGATTTAATTATTAAGTTTAGAGCGGTAGGCTTTTTCACTTCTTTTGGCACTGAGAGTGATTTCTGGGAAGCAGATGGTAATGGAGGAGAACGTTATTTTGACTGGCTGCAAAAGCAAGATCCTAATAAATTTCAGGCCTTTCATGTTTTAAAAGCTAGTGAGATCATAGGCCAATTAGAACTAAATCTAATGAATTCAAACCCTGATATAGGCTGGGTTAATTATTTCTATCTTATGAAAGATCAAAGAGGTAAGGGATATGCCCAAGAGATGCAAGCCTTTCTAGAGAGCTATTATCTAAAAAAGAATATTAGGTGTATTCGCTTAGCAGTTTCGCCCAGTAACCTAAGGGCCTATAAATTCTATGAAAATATGGGTTGGTCTTTTCTTGAAGAAAAAGATTATATCAATAAGGATGGAATAAATCTTGGACATAAGATTCATATACTAGAAAAAAATCTGAATATGGCATAATCTTAGCTAAAGGAGTCCAAATGTTTGGTTTATTTAAAAGTGATCCTAAGAAGAAATTAGAAAAAGAATATAAGCTTAAGCTTGAAAAAGCTGTTGATGCTCAAAGAAATGGCAAGATTGATGTTTACGCCAAATTATCTAAAGAAGCAGATGATATTCTAAAAGAAATTGAAAAATTGGAAAAAGAGTAATTACTCTTCGCCTTCAATATTATGATAAACGCTTACAACGTCTTCGTCGTCTTCAAGCGAGCCAATCAATTTCTCCATTAAGGCCATAGTTTCATCATCAATTGCTTTAAAGGTTGTTGGAATTCTTTGAAGACTTGCTTCTTCTGGAGTTATATTTAATTCTTGTAATTTGTTTTGAATTGTACCAAATGCATCCATTGGTCCATAGATTTCAAAGAACTCTTCATCTGAGTCAAAATCTTCTGCACCAGCATCAATTAATTCTAATTGTAGTTCTTCTTCATCTGTTACTAGTTCTTTAGGTACTGTAAAAACTGCTTTACGATCAAAGATAAACTGTAAACAACCATCTTTTCCAAGTGAGCCACCAGACTTATTAAAATAAGAGCGAACATTTGCAACAGTTCGAGTTACATTATTTGTAGATGTTTCTACAAATACTGCTACACCATTAGGTCCGTAACCTTCATAGTTAACATCCTCATAACCCTCACCACCTGAGCCCATTCCTCTGGCAATTGCTCTCTCAATATTATCTTTTGGTACATTAAATTTTTTACAACGATCTAATGCAATTTTTAAAAGAAAGTTTGTCTCAGGATCTCCACCACCACTTTTCACAGCTGTTGCAACATCGTGCAGAGCTTTAGTGTAAATTTGGCTTTTTGCTTTATCAGCAGCACCTTTTTTAGCAGCAATTTTCGCAGATTTTCTTCCCATGACATTCTCACATTTTTTCGTTTAAAATTTCATATAGAGTAATAAAACATTGGTGAAATGTGAATTAACAAATTTGCTGCGTTGAGTAGGATGAATATATGACTTGGTATGTGTATATGATAAGGACAGAAAAAAATAAATTATACACTGGTATTGCCAGAGATTACGAGCGAAGATTCCTTGAGCATCTGTCTGGAATCGGTGGAGCAAAGTTTTTTAGAAGTGACACACCTTGTGAATTAGTTTACCTCGAAGAATGGGATAATCGCTCTCTTGCCAGTAAGAGAGAGTATGAAATTAAACAATTATCCAGAAAAGCAAAGGATAAGCTGATACAGTCAATTCTTTAAATATCATCTAATAAATACTTATACTTTAAACTCAAATTAAGGGTTAATGCTGAGATAGAAGATACCAGCAAGAAACCTATAACAAGTGGAAAAGTACTTGTAGTAATTTGACTTATAATTATTACGCTAATTAATACCGAGATCATATTTTGAACAGCTCCAATCACTGAACTTGCAACTCCAGCAATATGTCCTAAGGGTGCCATAGCAAGAGCATTTAAATTTCCAAATAATAGGCCAACTAGGAAGAATAAAAATGCAAATGTAATGTAGAAGAAAATTAATGCGGGTTCTTGATTAGAGAAAGTAAAATAAAGACTAATGGGAAGTAGCGAGATGACCATGAGCTTTAATGCAAAATTTACTAGTTTAATCAAACCAAACTTTTGAACTAAGAATGAATTAATTAATGAAGAAACACCGACAGTAAAAGCAAGCCCCCCAAAGAGAAGAGGGAAGTTGTCTTTTTGCAAGTAGATCTTTTGAAAAATAATTTGGGAAGAGCTTAGATAAGCAATAAATCCTCCAAAAATTAATCCAGATATTATAATTGATATTAATGAAAGAGGAGTTGTAAGAGTTTCTATACTCGCTCTTAGGATATGTTTTAAATTTATTTCTTTTCTTTTTTCAGGCGTTAAAGTTTCTTCTTGTCTTAGTGCAAACCAAGTTGTTGAAGTAAAACATATACCCAAAAATAAGAGAATGATTGCTTTCCAGCTAGCGTAATTTAAAACTATTTGACCTATACTAGGTGCCATCACAGGCACAAGAATAAAGAAGGTCATAATAAGAGATGTGATTCTTGCCATGGTTGCACCATTGTACTTATCTCTAACAATTGCGATTGAAATAATTCTAAATGAAGATGCTCCTAAGCCTTGAAAAAATCTTCCAAGTAACATGACTTCTAGGTTCTCTGCAAAGTAACTTGTTAAACACCCAATTATAAAAATTATCGCTCCAATATAAATTGGTTTTTTTCGCCCAAAAGCATCAGATAAAGGACCAAAGAGAAAGAGACCAAAACCGAAACCTAAAAAGATAATGGAAATTATATATTGTGTGTCATTAGTATTCTTAAATCCAAGGTCAATACCAATCTGCTCTAGAGCAGGTAAAATAGCATCTATAGAGAATGCCATTAGGGATGTGAGGTATGCCATTAAAAGTACAAATTCTTTTGGGACTTTGGGAGTAGGGCCTGTATTTTCCATGGTTTACTTTAACTTAAGTTCTTAAGTTTGACCCTATAATTCTTTGAGATTTTGGAGGAAACTTGATTAATATCAAGTAAATATCATAAAAAGTAGGCATAATAATTAGTGTAAGGAGTAATTATGAGTACAGAAGTTAAAACATTCTTTGATCCAACCACATTTACCTTAACATATATTGTTTATGATGAGGCAAGTAAAGATGGAGTGGTGATTGATCCTGTTTTAGATTATGATCCAGCGGCTTCGAAAGTTGAAAAGCACTCATTGGCCAAAGTTGTCGACTTTGTGAAAGATCAAGATTTAAAAATTCATTATATTCTCGATACCCACGCTCACGCAGATCACTTAACAGGTGCAGCAGAACTTAAAAAAGCATTTCCAAATGCTCTAATTGGTATTGGAGAAAAGATTAAGTTAGTGCAATCTAAATTTTCAGAAATATATAATTTAAAAGACTTTAATATTAACGGTGTTCAATTTGATAGGTTGTATAAAGATGGTGAAAAATTTAATGCCGGAAGCCTTGAGATTGAAGTTATTCATACCCCAGGGCACACACCTGCTTGTGTTAGTTATCATATTGATCAGAATGTTTTTACTGGTGATGCCTTATTCATGCCAGATTATGGAACTGGTCGATGTGACTTTCCAATGGGTTCAGCGAAAGAGCTTTATCACTCGATTCATGAAAAACTTTATAAACTACCAGATGAAACGAATGTATATGTCGGACATGATTATCAACCAAATGGGAGAGCACTAGAATTTAAATCGACCATTAAAACGAATAAAGAGAAGAATATACATATAAAAGCACAAACAACTGAAGCAGAATTTGTAGAGTTTCGAGAAAAAAGAGATGCTACACTTTCTCCACCAAGATTACTCTTACCAAGTATTCAAGTGAATATTGATGGGGGAAAACTTCCCATTGAAGAAGATAATGGCAAGAGATATCTAAAAATTCCTATAGGAGATTAAGATGGAAGTAATTATGATGCCTTTACTTGGAGGGATTTTAATTGGCCTTGCCAGTGCAATACTTTTAAAATTTCTAGGTCGAATCGCAGGAATCAGTGGTATCTTTGAAAGTACCTTATCAAAGTTTAAAGTCGAGAATGCCTGGCGATACCTTTTTATTCTAGGCCTAATTATTGGTGGTGTAATTATGAAATTAGCAGCACCAAGTTTTTTTGATTACTCATTTGAAGCAAGCCCTGTGAAAATAATTATTGCAGGCCTTTTAGTAGGGTATGGAACTCGTCTTGGAGGAGGCTGTACTTCTGGTCATGGTGTCTGTGGTATTCCTCGCTTTTCAACACGTTCTATATTGGGAACGATTATTTTTATGCTTACGGGTATTCTAACTGTTTACATCGAAGGGTTAATATCATGACAAATTTAATTTCATTACTTTCAGGTATTATTTTTTCAGTTGGTCTTGTCATCTCAGGTATGATCAATCCAGCTAAAGTAAAAGGTTTCTTAGATATATTTGGAAACTGGGATTTTGCACTTGTCTTTGTGATGGGGGGAGCAGTTATCTTTAATGTCTTTGCATACTTTTTTATTTTTAAAGGAAAGCCATTTTTAGAGTCACAATTTTTCTTACCTACAAAAATTCATGTTGATAAAAAACTTGTTATTGGGACTGCTATCTTTGGAATAGGCTGGGGTCTTACAGGTATATGTCCAGGACCTGGAATTGTTAACTTAGTTAATTTAAACCTTAATAGTGTGCTCTTTGTTGGTTCAATGATTGTTGGAATGCTAATTTTTAGAAAGGCTCATTAATAAAAAAAGCCCCACATTAATGTGGGGCGATGATATTTAAAGATTAGTTTTCTACTGCTTGTGAATCGCCAGATTCTCCTTCACTATCAGGTGAGGCAATTGGAGCTTCCACCCAGATACTTTCATCTTCAATAATAGGTCCTAGACCTCCATCAATACAGTTTTGATAAAGCATATTACCAGTAATTACTGGGGAGCTACCAATTCTTGCTAAGTAAGCATCTCGTTGATCCTCAGGAATATATTCTAAACTTTGTGAGCCCATTAGATAGTTTTCAAGGCTCATACCATACATAGGCATACCATAACCGCCATAGCCTCCAAAGCCCATGCCGCCATAGCCGACGCCCATGCCACCAATGCCCGGGTAACCCCAGCCACCAGATGATTGGTTAGGTATATACTTTTTAAAGATATCGGCCATTTTAGTATTTAAGTCCGACTTTAAACAAGCTGCTGCCTCCGGGTTTTGTTCTAAGAATTCATCAATCTCTTTACAAAGTGCTGTATTAGATTGAGTCGTTTCAAAAGTATTTCCATCAGCTTTTGCTTCAATTAAGGCTTCATTTTTTAATTCCATTGGAACACATTGTCCGTTTTTGATTTCAAATGAAAGTGTTTTCTTTGATTGAGCATAAAAGGGTAGTTGATAAGATTCTAATCCTGCACTCTTTGCCCATTGTTCATTTTGTTTTCTTATTTCTTCTGGAGTATTTTGTTCATAAAATGTTCTTGCACTAGCTTGCATAGCATCTATTTCAGCTTGAGTAAGGCTCTCATCGTAAATAATATTTTGAATATCACCGTTCTCTGCTCTTTGAATATTAACTTTTACCTGACGCATTTTTTGTTTAAATGGATTACCCGTCTTATTGGGATTATTATCCGGTACAAATGAAGGCATCTCAAATGTAATGCTCTCATTTCCATTTTCTTCTTGAGAGTAAGAGACGACATCATTGTGTGGAGTAACTTTTCCCGTGTTATCAATTTCAAATGGTAAATAGCCCAGAGGTCCAAAGGTGCCAAAGCCGCCTCCAATACCAGGATTAATTGATGGACTATCTTCAAGATAGTTCATGGATGGGTTTAGGTACTGTGCACATTTGGTATAGTCGGCACTATAAGCAAATGAGCTTAATAATAAGCTTAAAAGTAAAATTTTTTGCATAAATCCCCTTTGATAGAATAAATCATAATCATATCGGAGAGTCTGACTAAAATACTAAGGATAATGTGCTATTGTGAAGTTATTTTAGGTACTTAGGGACCATTTAGGCCCCTAAGTTATATAGACAAAAAGAGGAGATTTAAAGGGTCAGCTTTCCCTTTTCTTTTAATTTTTCAATGATCTGTTCAAAGTACTCTGCAGGATAAGCACCTTTAACTGGTACACCATTTATAATAAATCCTGGTGTTCCTTGAATTCCAAACTTTCTGGCTTCTGCAATATCCTTTTCAATTGCACTTCTTACTTTTTCAGAATTCAAATCTATTGCCAGTTTTTCTAGATCGACACCAATCTCCTTTGCGGTATTTTTAAGGAATCTTTCTCCACCTCTAAGGCCTGATTGATTTTTAAAAACTAAGTCATGAAACTCAAAAGCTTTAGCATTTGATTGAAGTTTTATTGCTTCAAAGTACTTCGCAGCAGGCATTGCATTGGGGTGAAAGCTTAAAGGTAAATGCTTGTATACAAATTTTATCTTTCCTTTATACTTCTTTCTTAACTCTTCAACGGTATCCATTCCTTTTTTACAAAATGGACATTCAAAATCAGAGTATTCAATTAATGTAATAGGAGCATCTGTTGGGCCGATACTCGCTGTTGCTTTTGTGATATCAGGTTTTAGTGGATTATTAAATGCATCTTCTAGTTGTTTAGCTTCTTGTGCACGCGCCTTATCGGCTATTTTCTTTTTAGCTGATTGAGCAGCCACTTGAACAACTTCTAAAAACTTTTCTGGTTCTTTCTCTATTGCTTCAAAAACAATGGATGGATTTTCTCTTATAATTTCAGTAACTGTTTTTCTAATTTGGTCATTGGGTGTACAGCTTACTGCGAGTATTGAAAAAAATGCTAATGTCAGTATTGATTTTTTATTTGTATTCATATTTCCTCCTAACTACTAAACCTATCGTAGCACTGAGGAATAAGAATGAGTCAGTTCAATGTCATTTGTTTGTTAACTTTAATTGACATAGGCATCTCCAAGACAATAACCAATACCGCGTATTGTCTTAATAATATCTTGCCCTAACTTCTGTCTTAGTTGCAATACATGAGTATCGACTGTCCTAGTTGTTGGGTAATTTTCATAACCCCATACTTTATCTAATAATTTTTCACGTGAGAAAATTTGATCTTTCTGACTTGCAAGTAGATAAAGAAGATCAAACTCCATTTTTGTTAAGGGGATATTTTCATCTCCAAGAAATATCTCTCTTTTTATAGCATCAATTTTAAGATTATTAATTTCAATTTTTGTAAGTTCGTTATTCACTTCTTTTCTTGTTTGTACTCTGATTCTGGCAATAAGTTCTCTGATTTCAAATGGCTTGGTAATATAATCACTAGCACCACTTTCTAGACCTAGTACTTTGTCCAAAAGATCTGTACGAGCAGTTAACATGATAATAGGAGTTGTTGTTTTCGTCTTAAGATAATCAATTCCTTGTCCATCTGGTAGCATCCAGTCTAGTAAGATGAGTGAGAAGTCATTGGCCGGATATTCTTGTGCCTCTTTTAAACTCTTTGCCCAAGAGACATTAAACTGCTCTAACTCTAAGCTTTGTTTTAAATTCTTTCCAAGACTTTCATCATCCTCAATTAATAATATTTTTATCATTATGACTCCAATTTAATTTTAATTACAAATTCTGTCGGTTTTATACTTTTAATTTTAAACTCCATATCTAATTCTTTTAAAGTCTTTTTAACAATACTTAAACCAAGTCCAAGTCCACCTTTATCACTATTAAAATTCTCAGATAGACGAGTTATATTCTTTGATGGTAATTGCCCTTGGTCTTGGATTATCAAATTTAGGGTATTGCCCTCTGTGGTACTATATATTTTAACTGGAGGCTCACCATGCTTATAGGCATTGTCTACAATGTTTTGTAAGCACATCCTAAACCAGTAAAGATCTGTTTTAATTTTTAAATCGACTGGAAGTTCTAATTGGACATCATCTTGTTTAATATTATCCTCGATAAAATCTTTTAAATCATGAATGTAATCAATATTAAATTGGAATTGATCAACCTTATCTGCATTTAAAATACTTTCACTTTTGGTGGCAAGGTTTTTTAAACGATAAACCTCACTCTCAATCTCTAAAAGTGAAGTCTGCATATCTCTATCCATTCCTTTCGCATTACTAGTAAGTCTTTCTAATTGAAGTAAGAGTGAACTGATTGGTGTTCGTAACTCATGAGTGAGTATGCGAAAAGCATGTTTCTTTCTTTCTTGTTCAAGCTTTTGCGTATTGATTGTTTTATAGACAAGTGAAGATAGAAAAACCAGTAAGAATATTGTGATAATAAAACTTAAATAAGTTTTATTAGTCAGTTGTTTTAAAATACTTATCTCTTTAAAGCGCCAACAAACATTTCCGACAACAAATGAACATTGATTGTTTTCATTTGAGATCTTAAACATAGAGGCTGAAAGAATTTTATTCAATTTACTTACTTGGATAATGTAGTATTGAAAATACCCAGTTTTAAGTAAGATTAAGTCATCGACCTTAATCATTTTGGCATTTTTTAATAGTAATTGAGTTTGCGTATTATTAAGTGCGGAGAGTAGACGAAACTCGCTATTTAAATTTATATGTAACTCTTTTAGTTCTGTCGGCTTAAAGAGATTGAGGTTTCTAGCAATCCAAGAATATTCTCTAAAAGGATAGCGAGCAGATTTATAGGCTTTGTAAAGATAGCTCTCTCCATTTGGAGCCACTAAAGGTGGACTCTGAAAGAAGTTGGCCGGTAGACGCATTATGCGCAAACATTGAAAATCTAACCAGATTTGTTCTTTCTTATTTATATATTGTGAGCTAAAGGAGTCTCGCTCACACTCATCTATATTTGTATTTCTATTATTACTTACAAAGGTAGGGTTATTAACAAATAGCTCCCAAACATTCTTATCTCTATAGATGGTATTTAAATCTAAACGCATAATAGGAGATATAGTTTGTACAACTTCATCAAGAACTTGGCTTATTTCTTTAACTTCACTGGCCTCAGGTACTCGATCTGGATCAAATTGGGTAATGAGCTGACCTGTAATAAAGGCCAAGAAGAGAGAAAGAATAAAGAGAGGTGATAGATACTTCATTTAGCAAAAGTTTATCAAAAGATTGCAATTTATTGTCAAGATTTTGTAAAATAAAGAGTATGAAGATAGCTTTTAAAGAAAAGATTAAAGAAATGCTGATTAACGCCATGGAAAATGACTTAAAACAGTCACAATTGGCCCATCAGAATACCAAAGAGTACGTCCAAGCTGATGATATGAAGCAAGAGGGCAAGTACGATACACGCGCTATAGAGGCCAATTACTTAAAAGATGCTCAGGCCAAGAGGATCTATGAGATTGAGCAAGGCCTTAATGCCCTAAAGGCAATGAATCTAGCATTCTCTAAAACTATTAGAATAGGCTCTCTTGTTAGTATTTTGGAAGACGATCAAGAAAAGCTGCTCTTTGTTTCTCCATGTCCGGCCTTGCACCAATTAATAGTAGAGAAGACTAAAGTGCTTGTAATTACATATAATTCTCCCATGGGAGAGCAATTATTAAATCTAGAGGTAGGTGATGGTTTTGAGATTGAACTGATGGGTTCAGATAAGCTTATCGAGGTACTTAAAGTTGAATAAAATTAAATAATTGTAAAAATGATACGTCGCGTTATTTTGCGTATAGCTTCATGATCTAATTCAAATACCAAGGATTTATTATGAAACTAATACTCTTAGCTCTAATGCTAACAAGCTTATTATTTGCTCAAGATCATCATTCAAGCTCAAATGATCATTCAGCCGATTCAGAACACAAATCAAATTTTATTAATGAAATGGAAGTTGGTTTAGACACAGGCGATGGTGTTGTCGAAATAGCTCATTTAAAAACCTTAAAAAATACTGATACATCAATTTTATTATTACCAGGAAGTATCTATCTTGCAGGACACACAGGGCATATGGATACTATGGGGTATGATCGTTTTACTTCATTCTTACTCAATGTCATGAATCACCACGCAACTAATTTAAGAGGTGTACAATTAGAGACTGGAGTTAAAATTCTTGGATTTGAACAACAACCTTTTGGTGCAGAGCCAGGAAGTACTTTAAAGTTTTTAAGGGTGAACTTTACAGAAATTGATATTACTTCTGTTGTAGACCTTGATGATAAAGGTAATAAAAAAATTCACTTTGTACTTGCTGCAAAGCTTGGCATGAGTAAACAAAATGAGTCTCTAGCAACATTAAGTGCAGAGGAAGAAATGATAGCACAGGATCTTTTTCAGTGTTATGACTGTGAGGCAATGACTAATAATGCTAGTTGGGGAGCACATCAATCTTTTGGTGCTGCTATTGAACTTGAATATAAAAGACTCTTAGTAAAAACATATGCAGAGATCAATCGTGATTTTAGTACTGTTATGATGAATAATAATGCTCATAATAATTTAAATTATATGATGGTTGAAAAGAAAGTTGGTATTGAAGTTGAGTATAATGTTCTTGATTTAGGACGTGCTGGTCATATTAATCTTTTTACTTCTTTAGAGTATTATAATCTTAACCAGGACTTAACATATCCAAACTCAGCAATCCCTGTAAGTAATAGAATCAATACTGATGGGCTTTTATACAAGATTGGAATAAAATATAATCTTGGTACATTTAAGAAAAAATCTAAAAAAGATCATCATTAAGATTTTCTCTATTGACAAAAATTTTAATTAAGGTAAAACTTGATTTATATCAATAACCAAAAAAAGGAGATGGTATGGATATGACATTATTATTTTTATCACAGATTGCCGTCTCCGATCTTAACGTTGTTAAGTTTCAAGGAGTCGATCCTCAGGGACTTTACGGCGATCTCAACTGCCTTTATATTCCAGATTTTAAATAAATAACTGGAAAATTAAGTCAGAAAAAACAATTAAGAAAATTAAATTTAATTAACTGGTACTGTGACAAGGATTTGTCTCATGGGCCCAGAGGTGAATCTTGCGTTTACTGTACCACTAACAAGGGGAAAGAAATGCAAGTTTTAATTAGAAAAGAAAACGTATTCTTATTAAAGCGTGTCAGGATAATAAAATTTAAAAGTCTTCTATTAAAAGTAGAAGAGTTCTTCAAACAACCGAGGTTGGTTAGACAAGTCGAACCACATCGTTTTGAGGAAGTCCAAAGACACGAATATTTACTAAAACAAATTTTATAATGGAGAATAAAAATGAATGCGCAATTTATGCAAAGGTATTTAAACCAAAAAGAAAAATTGCCACAAAGAATTAAAGATCAAATAAAGGGGAAAGTATTTTTCTATGCTTTATCTGATGTGAGTGAAAGTTACCTTTTGCAAGACACATGGATAGTTTTAACAGAAGATGAAATCCATTTTTTTGAGCATGATTTAGTATCTTTTAAATTAGAAGGACTGAAAGTTAGAGAAAACTCTGGAGTAGGTCTTTCTAATCTAAGCTTTTACTATAAAGAAGATAATATCGAGCGAACTATTTGGTTTAGTCCAAGACAAGCTGTTTTAAAAAGTCAGCTAAAGTATATTATCGAAGAGGGTATAAAGAAGCTTACTAAGAATGCAGATCAAGTTTATTTCGATGGGGTAAGTAAACCGCTTCTTAAAAAACAAGGAAGCACTGAAGTAAGTAAAAATAAGGTTGTCACGCGATTACTTAGTTATTTAAAACCTTATAAAAAAGAGTTATTTGTCGGAAGCATTGGTGCGGTAGGTGCAACATTAGTTTCACTTATTCCGGCCTATCTTTCAGGAATGATTATTGATGATGTAATTAAACCATTTCAAGACGGAAAATTAGATCTTGAAGAAGCTTCTCAAATAGGAATGGTAATGGTTCTAAGTTTAGGCTTAGTCTATTTTTCTAGAGAGTTTTTTATATGGTTAAGATTAAAGAAGATGTCAATTATGGGTGAGAAAGTTGCAAGAGATTTACGTAGAGATCTCTTTGAACATATTCAAACTTTAGACATGGACTTTTTTACAACAAAACATACGGGTTCAATTATATCAAGAGTCAGTTCGGATACCGATCGTATTTGGGACTTTGTTGCTTTTGGTATTGTTGAAGTTAGTATTGCTTTAATTACATTATTTGGTCTTTCAAGTGTACTGATAAGTCTTGATGTAAAACTAGGAATCTTAATGACAATTCCTGTGCCTATATTTGTTTATTCTATTTATAAGCACGGAGAAAAAATGAAGTTAATGTTTATTCGCTGTTGGCGTAAATGGTCAGACTTAACAAGTGTTGTAAGTGATATAGTACCAGGTATCCAAGTAGTGAAGTCATTTAACCAAGAGAAGAAAGAAGTAAAACGATTTAATCGTCGAAATGAAGATGCTTTAGGTGAGTTTAATAAAATTCATGAATCATGGACTAAGTTTTGGCCGTTTTTATTTTTCTTTGTTCACTTTGTGATGATTTTAGTGTGGTGGATGGCATTACCGAGATTATTAGGTGATCCAAGTGGAGTGAACTTTTTAAGTGCAGGTACATTTGTTTCATTTATGCTTTATATGACAATGTTTGGTCAGCCAATTGAGATTATAGGTCAAATGGCAAGAATGATGAATAGGGCATCAAGTAGTGCATATCGAATTTTTGAAATTTTAGATACAAGACCAAGTCTTGAAAAAAGTAAGACTTCAAAGAAGATTAAATTACAAGGTGATATCCAGTTTAAAAATGTTCTCTTTTCATACGATGGAGTGAGAAATGTTTTAAAAGGTATTAATCTAGAGGTTAATGCTGGTGAAATGATTGGCTTAGTTGGACCTAGTGGTAGTGGTAAATCGACAATCACAAAACTTTTAAATCGTTTTTACGATATACAAGGTGGTGAAGTGATTATCGATGGAGTAAATGTTAAAAATCATGAACTTGGTTATCTACGTTCACAAATAGCTGTGGTTCATCAAGATCCTTATTTATTTCATGGGACGCTCTTAGATAATATTAAGTATGGTAACTCGAAAGCGACCCTTGCAGATGTCATTAAGGCGTGTCGTATTGCAAATGCACATGAGTTTATCATGGGCTTTAAAGATGCATATGACACTATTGTTGGAGAAAGGGGACAGTCTTTATCTGGAGGAGAGAGACAAAGGATTAGTATTGCAAGAGCAATTTTAAATAATCCAAAGGTTTTAATACTCGATGAAGCAACGAGTGCAGTGGATACAGAAACAGAAAGAAAAATTCAAGATGCTTTAGATAAGTTGATTGAAGGTCGTACTGTTATTGCTATTGCACATAGATTGTCTACTTTAAGAAAAGCGAATCGAATCCTAGTTGTTAAAAAAGGAGAGATCGCTGAAGTTGGTACCCATGTTGAGTTAATGAAGCTTGGTGGTGAGTATAAGAAGCTACAAGATATGCAAACTGAAATGTTTGAACTTATGCATGGAAATACCAATGAAACAAGTGAGGTATTATTATGAAATTTAAATTAGCACCAGATCATAAGCTTTACTATAAAGTTGGTGATGAGTTTAAAGAAGTAGAATTGGTTCAATGCTTTCCTTTAAGTCATCCTAATGAATATTACTCACTAAAGGATAATGAAGGAAAAGAGCTAGAGCTTTTTCAATCATTAAATGATTTAGATACTGAAAGTCGTGAAGTCATTGAGAACTATCAAGTCTTTAAATCATTTAAATGTAAAGTCATTGGTATTTACCATATTGAAGAAGACTTTGGTTTACGTAACTTTAAAGTTAAAACGAATATGGGGGACCGATCTTTTCAAATGCCTTTAGATGAGTGGCCTAAAGTTGCTGATGATGGATTGATTTTCTTTGAAGATGTTTTTGGTGAAAAGTTTATACTAGAAAGTCTTGAATTTGGTGAAAAACACCTTAAACCTTATGTTTAATAAATCCCTCCCTTAGTATTGCTAAGCGATATTAAGGGAGGTTCTTACCTTTTTTCATAGCTATTTTTCAAAGCATAATAATTAAGATAAAAAAGAGTAATTATTCATATATGAGGTTAATGATGAGATTACTCACTTTGTTGTTTTTATTAAGTACACTGGCAAGTGCTAAGCGTTTAGACTTTTGGCCAACAATTCCATTTATTCGTGGTGCAGATCTTTGTCAGTACCAAAATGCATATGGGCAAACTAGAAGTGAGTATATGCAGGAGATGGTAGGCCTTGCAAGCCAGTTAATGTACTCTGGAGCCTATGGGAGCGAAGCTCTTGATATGCTTGTTACATTTCAAAGCTTGTATGAAAGAAATATATCTTTGGCACAAAGAGGTCGTTATCTCGATGTAACACTTGAAAATACTTTTCGTGCCTATATGGATCAATACTATAGAGATTTAAAACCTCGTGAGAAAGTAATCTCATTCACCCATATTGCTCCTCTAGTATCTATTGTTAGAGCATTAAGTAATAATCAAAGAATTGGAATAACCCGCGAAGATCTAATAGGTGATTTAGACTATATGATTTATGGAAGCTACTCATATGCTCCAAGTTGTCGTGGAGATATTTTAGTTACACTTACTATTGTGGGTAAAGATGGAGTCACTAAGAACTATGTAGGACAAGGCAAACCAAACGTAGTTATGAGTCAAATTGCTTCTAAAATGTTTGAAGATTTTCAACGTACTAAATTTCCAAGCACAATAAGTATGGGAGCAAGAAATCTTACTATTCTTGGAGATTTAAATGGAGAAGTTGGAAAAGTTCAACATCCTCGTATAGCGAAAATGAATTGTGAGATGTTAGGAGCAAGACTGCCAAGTGTAAGAGAATACCATATCATCAACTCTTATGGATCATGGTCTGGTGGAGTTAGTTTGGGGAATCAAGCCAATAAGTGGGCATTGAGTGCAGATGACCTCTTTATTCCTGAGTCAAATAGAACTGTATGGAGCACCAGCTCAGTCAATGATCGAAGCTGTTATTATATTTGTGTCAAATAAGTCTAAGTAAAATTCAATTTAATATTTTAAAACTCTTCCACTATTGGTTATGCTAATAGTGGAGGATTTATGGGAAGATTAGTTGATGGAAAATGGGTTAAAACAAGTATTATCACTTCAGATGATAGTGGGTCGTATGACAGAATACCAAGAAGTTTCTTAGATGAAATAAGTCCCGAGTCAAAGTATAAACCAGAGAAAGATCGCTATCACCTATATGTAAGTTATGCATGTCCTTGGGCCCATAGAACATTAATTTATCGTGAGTTAAAAAACTTACAAGACTTCTTTCCAGTAAGTGTTGTCTCTCCTGATATGTTAGAAGAAGGATGGACCTTTGATATAAGTTTTCCAGGCTCTACAGGAGATCATAATTATCAATCTCAATACCTCAGAGAAATTTATCAAAAAGCTCAATCAGATGTTTCCACAAGTGTCACAGTTCCAATCGTTTGGGATAAGCAAAATGAAACGATCGTTAATAATGAATCTTCACAAATTATTCGTTTTTTTAATACAGCTTTTAATGAATTAACAGGAAATCATGATGATTATTACCCCAAAGAATTAAGAGGGGAGATTGATAAATGGAATGATCTTATTTATGACAATGTAAATAATGGTGTCTATAAATCTGGCTTCGCACGTAATCAAAATGCCTATGAAAAAGCAGTTAAGAGTCTTTTCGATGTGCTAGATCAAATTGAGTCACATTTAGAAGGGAAAGATTTCTTAGTTGGGAATCAATTAACTGAAGCTGATATTAGACTCTATCCGACATTAATTCGTTTTGATGCAGTATACTTTACTCATTTTAAGTGTAACCTCAAAAGGATAAAAGACTACTCAAACCTTTCTCGTTATTTAAAATCATTATATGAGAGAGATGCCTTTAAAAAGACTACCCATATTGATCATATTAAAAGACATTATTATTACTCACATGAAGAGTTAAATCCCAAGCGAATAGTTCCGCTTGGGCCTAAAGATATTTTATAATTATTGACACTCTAAACGGTAGATAACTTCTTTCTCTTTGATTTTAAGTTTAAACTCTTTATCTAGAGGAACTGGGTTATTATGACCAAGTCCTTCTGGTTTTAGAACTTCTTCGATTTTATCTTCATTATTACGAAATCTCTCTCTAATGCTTACTTCGAGTTTAAAGTCTACTGTCATTTTAACAATTACATCATTCCAACGACGAGTTTTCTTTATAATAATTTCTTCTGCTTCCTTCATGAGTGGAATTACAAATTCACTACGATAGTTTTGATTTAATTCACCAGTTCTTTCAATAGAGCAATAGTAATAACTAGTATTACTAATTTTTCTTTTAGCAAATGCTGAAAATGATAAGAGTAATGTTAATGTTAAAAAATATTTCATATATTATCCTTTCTTAGTTTTGAATTGCATCTTGAACTTCTGGAGTATCTTCACTTGGTGGAGAGCTTCCACGATCTTCTTCAATAGTAGAGCCACGTGAACCTTGTTCGGTATTACACATATTTCTTAGATCAACACTTCCATTCTCTGACTGACTTAGAGCATTTAAATAGCGACCTAGGATTTGGCGTCTTTCATTTTGGATATTTAATGGATCAAGCTCATAGCGGTTTGCAAACTCAGCATTATCACTCCAAGCACCTGGTGGCATAGCAGATCCAACAGAGGTTGGTCCGTGAACACCAAGTTTATCCATGAATAATTCAATATATCTTTGCGCACCTTTTTGTGAATTTAAAAAGCTAACAAATTCTTCTGACTCATTATTATCAATATATTCTTGTAGTCCTTCAAACTTTGGAGGGAAGGGACCACTTGAGTGACAAGTCATACACTTTCCAAGCATCTGGCGTGCATCAGAATTAATCACATTTAATTGAAATTGATTAGCGGTACTTACTAGTTCCTCTGCACCTTGATCAACTTGAGGTAATTGTAAGCTATTACATATTTGATCAATATAACCTGGTCTCACATCTTCTGGAGTAATGATTTCCTCTGGACTTGGCTCTAGAGCTGCAATAGAGCGATCAACTAATTCGCTACAAACATCTTTGCCACCATTATTTGCTTTTAACTCTTCTTTTACTTCGTTGTATATTTCAGAAAAAATTGGTTGAGAAGTAAATAAGCTAAATTGGTCTGAAAATGAATAACTATTATATGCAGTATCTCTACCATTAACTAGTGACCAGTGTTCAACCTTTACATCAAATGGCTCAAGAAAGAATCTTAAACTTGCTAGTTTTTCAGTTGAATCCTCAGCAACACCAGATACACCACCTGGATCTGAGATTGCATGAAAATTGATAGGGTAGGTCTGCTCTGGTGTGACTACTTCTTCTGCATAATAACGGGCAGACTCAGCAGCTGATTCAGCATCGACACCTTCAACACCAGTTAAATAACTATTTAAAAAGTTTTGGTGACGATCAAATTTAAAGCTATTTGCTCTATCATGACTTAAAGAAGTATCTTCAACTAAGAGATCAAATATTTCTTCTGGTGACTTCTCTCCAAGGCTTGCTCTTACATCCGTTGGGATTTCAGTCATCGTTTGACCTTGTGTATTTGCTTGGTGAGACTTGATTTGCTCAAGAAATGACTCTGGCATAATTTGTCTGGTACGATTAAAGCTATCACTATTACCACATTTAATCATAGCAGTTAGACCGTATTTAAATTGATCAAAGTCTGGATGATTGCGTAGATCATTAGTCACTCGACACATATTTTGTGCGAGCATTTGATCAAAAGCAAATTGACTTGGACCAGCTGCCTCTGCCGTTTTACTGTCAAAGTTTACTGCTAGACCTTCATTATTAGTATAATCAGGAAAATGTCTTATTCGATAAAATCCATCTGTTTCAACTCTTCTTTTTATTAATTCAACTTTTTCTCTTTCTGTTGGCTCTCTTCCATCATTAGCATCTTTAAAGGCCTGTAATTGGTCTGCCATTTGAGCTTCGCTATCAAATGGGATATCTAGCATGGCCAATCTTTGTGAGCGAGGATCACTTGGATTTTCTTTGGCAGCTGCTACTTGATCTAAGAAAGATAGATATGCACGTCCATCAGCTTGCATAGGTTTATCTTCTTCTACATCATAACCATCAAATTCCATTTCAAGCATATCATCTCTTGATGGCACAACACCTGCCCACGCTCTATAAGTATCCCAATTAGGACGCATCGAAGGAGACTTGTGACATTCAGCACATTTCTTTCCACTTAAATCTATATGAGGTGGTTCACCTTGGTCACCAAAGTTTATTTCTTGAAATTCATAACGGCCTTGTTTACCATTCCAACGCATTATTTCTATTGAGTTATAACCTGGAAGGTTAGGGTCTGTTGCAAAAGTCACCATAAGTTCTGAGTTTGGAGACTTTAACATAATTCTAGGATTCATTTGTCCATCGGTAACACTTGTTTGTTGTAAACTCTCACTTTCCCCAATCACCACAAAGTTTAAGTTACCACCGGGAGTATTTTCACGCATTAGATTAGTAATGTTTTGTAATACATCTTCATATTTAGGCATGGGCTGTTTAAAAGTAATATTGCTTCCCTCTTCAGGTAGCGCATCTTTTAAATCTCCCCAGTGAGAAGCATTACTTAAGTCCTGATCAGTTAGATCATTAAGGATGTCATTAAGTCCACTTTGTAATGGCTCTTCACAAGCTCCACAAGCAAAACCATCTTGAGAACACATTTCATTCAAACTACTTGATGACTGTGCGTATACAAGATTGGTGATTAAAGCAATAATAATAAGGTGTTTCATTCTAATGTCCCATTGAGTGGTCTTCCTCAGAGTAGCCACTACCTAAATCATTTGTATCTGTGTAAATATCTTTTTGAATCATGATGCTATTAAATAGGTCTGGAAATTTTGAACTTACACTTCCAGCAGGTGTTGTGTCTGTAATGTCATTTGTACACTCTTCACAATCTTCTTCAGATTCAACTTCACAATTTTGAGGAGCTGATTCATCTAGACCTTGCATATTTTTTTTCTTGTCATTGGTATTACAAATTAATTTGATCGAGGCCTTGTCATCTAGTAGTTGAACAATCTCAGGGTCTTGAAATGCTGTAATAGATAAGATTTCATCAATTTCAGGATAACCATGAGCTACGTGAACAAGGTATTGGTCACTGCCTTTTCCAAAAAGAACATACTTTTGTTCATTAGGAGCAGGTGAGGGTTCTTCACGATTTAATTTTTTAAAGTGCACTAGAGATTCAAAGCTAACTGTGCCTTCTCCAATCATTTCTCCATCTCTTTCAAAGTGTCCTTTATATACATCTGCCTCAAAGCTTGCGATATCACCACCGGCAAATTTAGGTAGTACAAAGCGACTACTAGGAGCAACAGAGAAAAGGCTATGACCTTCTTGAATTAGTTTATTAACTTTAGCTTTGTTTGCATCATCTAAAGTAATCTTCGCTACCATTTGATAATCATGCGGACTCATCCACATTGGTAAGTGAGAGATATAAAAGTTATCCCCTTTACCAAAGAGAATCATTCCATGAAAGCTAGGAGAGTCATCATAATGTTCTTTTGGATCTGTCGCGAATAAATGACTAGAGATCATTAATAAAATGATTAAAAATAACGTCTTCAATTGAATTCCCTTTATAAAAATAAATCTCACCCGATAAGTTACTTATGAGAGACCTAACTAAGTTATCGGTATTATTTATTCTATTCTTTACTCAGAACAGCTTTGGGCATCGAGGAGAGAATGATGGGCATGAGCGTTTGAGTGATCCTGTAAGAATTGATCAGGCCTTAGAAGAACTAGAACTTAATAATAGAGTTAAAGAAAACACTCTGTGTGAGGATGTAGCCAATTGTTTATTGGAAAAACAAGCAGCTATGACAGAGTTGGCAACACAAATGAGTGTTGTAACAGAGTATATTTCTCGGCTAATGGAAGATGAAGAATTAAAACAAAATCAAGATAGACTAAAAGAATTATTACAACAATGTCGTGATATTAGTACAGAAGATCAGGTAGCTGAATTAGTAGCTAAGATAGATAATACCCATTGGATTCACGGAAGTGAGGACTGTAATGTGAATGCAGACCCAGAGATACAAGTAGAAAGAATTGGTATGGGCCTAAGTATTATGCGACAAAATAAGTGTTTAACAGCTGAAGCTCCATTTCTGTATATTTTAGAAAGTGAAGATAAGGTGGTTCTCATTGATACCGGTGATATATATGAAGGAAGTGAGTTGTATAACCAAGTTCAAGCTATCGCAGGAGATAGAGAAATCGTGGTAACACATACGCATGCTCATGGAGATCATACTGGAGGTGATAATAGTTTTTCTAAGAAAGAGAATTGTCAACTTCACTCTACTGGTATCGAAAATAATAAAGAAATGTTTGGTATTGAAAATTGGCCAGATGATATAGGAACTTTTGATATGGGTGACCGTGAGTTACAAATAATTCCAGTTCCAGGACATGAGAGAAGTAGTATTGCTATTTATGATCCTCAATCTAAGGTTATGCTCACAGGTGATATTATGTATCCAGGTAGACTGTATATAAATAATTATCCAGACTTCTTATCAAGCTTAGATCGCTTAAAAGAATTTTCTGAAGAGAATGAAGTTTCTGCTTATTTAGGTGGGCACGTTGAAATGTCTAATGAGCCGGGTGAAGATATTGGCTTTGGAAATTATGCTCCTAATGAAAGAAGTCTTGTTCTACGTAACTCGGATTTAGATCAATTATATGATGCTGCTTATAAAAATTCAGATTCAAGAGATAATGTTACTTTAGATCAATTTATTATTTACCCTTAAAATTAGACGGCCTATTGTTATAGACCGTCTTTAATCTCATTACGCTCTTAAAGGGGAGATAAGCCAAACTCTCTAGTCATTTACCTGCGTGTCTGAGTTTAAAAGGTTAAAAACATCCGTTTTCTCACCTAATTTAATTTCTATTTCTTTTGCTTTTTCTTCTTCTTTTTTTGGTAAGGCCAAAGTTAAAACACCATCTTCAAAGTTCGCTTGTATCTGACTAGCATCCAAGTTTTTTGGGATTTTAAAGCTTCTTTTAAATACTCCATATTTCTTTTCAGTATAGTCACGCTCTTTAAGAGTGCTCTTTCTTTCTCCACTTAAAAGAAGATGCCCATCTTTATATTCAATTTTAATATCTTCTTTTTTTATACCTGGAAGATCTGCACTGATAAATGTAGCTTCATCTCTTTCAATCACTTCAAAGTCTGGTGAGTAATTACGATTGACCTTTAAATCCGTATCAAAAGTTTTAAACAACCTTTTAAAATCACTGTCCATGTCATCAAAGAAATTGAATGGGTAATTGTTTAGTCTTCTAATAGTTAAATCTCTCATATGTCCTCCAAATGTTTGATTTCCTTTCCTACAAATAAGATGGGAGCATATAAAAAATTGTCAAGGTTTTGCTTTAAAAAAATAGGTATAGCTAAAATATAGGAAATCTAAATAGTTAAAAAAATTAAATTAAGATATTATAAATGTATGTTTAATGAAAATGAATACTTCTTTCAATGTCCATATTGTTTTCAGCCTATTTCCATGGTGGTTGAAGAATTATATGGTGGACAATCTTATATAGAAGATTGTGAAGTTTGTTGTCATCCGATTCAGATATCTTATGAAATTGAAGAAGGTGAGATTATTAATTTCAGTGGAAATCGACTTGATGATTAAATCAAAATAAAGGAAAAAATGAGCTCAATTAATCTTGTTATAAAACCAAATTCTAAAGACCTCGGAGATAATTTCTTAGTAAGAAGACTGATTCCAATTGCTAAGAAGAGAATGATTGGCCCCTTTATTTTTTGGGATCATATGGGTCCTGTGAATATTAGTGAATCTAAAAAAATGAAAGTTCGCTCTCATCCTCATATTGGTCTTTCCACTCTTACTTATCTTTTTAGTGGTGAAATCATGCATAGAGATAGCCTAGGAAATATCCAGGCAATTCGACCAGGTGAAGTAAACTGGATGACAGCGGGTAGTGGTATTGTTCATTCTGAAAGAGCAGGAGATGATGGGCAAGAACAAGTCTTAGAAGGCCTACAAATCTGGATTGCTCTACCAAAAGAATCTGAAGATATTGCTGCTAGTTTTGTGCATATAAAAGAACAAGATTTACCAAGTATAAAAATCCCTGGTGGTTCTCTAAAGTTGATAGCAGGAGAGTTTATGCAGGAAAAAAGTAGTGTCCCTGTCTTTTCACCACTTTTTTATACAAATGGTAATTTAAAATTAGGTCATACCTTTTCTTATGCACTAGGTGAGAATGAAGAAAGTGCTCTTTATATTTTAAGTGGAGAGGTTGAAATAGAAGGTAAACTTTATGGGGTAGGTGATATGGTTTGCTTTAATGCTGGAGCTATTTGTGAATTTAAGGCCCAGAAAGATTTAAACTTTATGTTCTTTGGTGGTGAAATCTTTTTAGAGAAAAGGTTTATTTGGTGGAATTTTGTATCTAGTGAAAAAGAAAAAATAGAAAACGCTAAAGTGCGTTGGCAAAATCAAGAGTTTGGTCAAGTTATAGATGAGACTGAATATATTGAATTACCTAAGGATTAACTCTTAGATAATTTATGAGGAGTAGGTTTTTTGTTTTCATCAACAGTTACAAAAACAAACTCACAACTTAAAATAATACCTTTTGGATCACCATGATATTCACCTTTATCAATATCTGGGGGAAGTGGTCTTTCTCTAGGCTGATCAATTGTTTTGCGAGTAACAATACAATCAACAGTAAGAGATGATTTACCAATTTTCTTTTTTCTAGTCCAAAACTCTAAAATATCCCCATTTTCTGCTGGGTTTTTGAAAAGTACTTCTGAAACTTTTAAGGTCACAATTGATTTGGTTCCTACTTGGCACATAGCATATAATACTGCTGCTTCATCTGCCCATTGCATTAGTCTGCCACCGAATAAAGTTTTTGCGTGATTGATATCTTCTGGCATTACAAGTTTACGATAAGTAAGTATTAAATCATCCATATTATTTCCTTTTTACAATGGCCTTATATTTAGGATAATAAATCTTATGCTAAAAGACTATGCAGAACATATTTTTTTAAAATTTGATGAGAATAAGCAAATTAGAGTCTTATTAGAATTGGCACATTTTATTGAAAAAAATGATCATGACTTTTCTTCAAAACATTTTCAAAAATTAAAAAAGTATCATCAATTTCTTAAAGATTCTGATACTAAGTTCATAAAAATGGCGAATAAAGAATTTGATAAAGTTCAAAATTCACCAAGGCAATTTCAAATATATATTACACTGCTAGAGCGCTTAGTTGGAAATAGTTCAAAAGACTATCAGTTCTTAATGCAAGAAGGTGATAGTGAAAAAGTAAAAAAGACTATACCTGTTATCATGGTCTTAGATGGTGTTCGCTCTTCACATAATATAGGAGCAATCATCAGAACTGCTGAGTGCTTTGCTCTTGAAAAAATATATATCCAAAGTCCCTATATTGACTTCGATCAAACAGATTATTTTAAAACGGCCATGGGAGCTCAAGACTTTATTAATTATGAATTCTTTCTTGATATAAAAAGTCTTTTAAACACTTTAAAAGCTGAAGGGAAAACTATAGTTGCTATCGATACTTTTAAAGGTGCACAGAGCTATAAAGAGCTTATGTTAAATGAGAACTTGGTAATAATTATGGGCCATGAACAATTTGGTGTCTCAAAAGATGTCATAGAGTTGGCAGACCATCGCATTACAATTCCCCTTGGTGGAATCAAAAACTCATTAAATGTCTCGATCAGTGCTGGAATAATTCTTAGCGAAATTTTTCAAAATAAAAATGCCTAATGCAATGTGGCGATAATTAACATTTGTCGCGTTTTACCTTTGATCAAATCATCACTTTCATATATTCTTAATAGGCTTAAATACTAATACAAAGAAGGTTTTTTTATGAGTCAATCAAAGATTATTTACACTCGCACAGATGAAGCACCTATGCTTGCTACCCATAGTTTCTTACCAATAGTTAAGGCCTATACTGCAAATACTGGTGTCGATATAGAACTTAAAGATATTTCTCTGGCCGGAAGAATTTTAGCGAATTTTTCTGACTATTTAAAAGATGACCAAAAAATTGAAGATGCACTTTCTTTATTAGGTGATTTAGCTAAGAAGCCAGAGGCCAATATAATTAAACTTCCAAATATTTCAGCTTCTATTCCACAATTAACAGCTGCAATTAAAGAATTACAAGGTAAAGGTTTTGCAATTCCAGATTACCCGGATACTCCAAAAAGTGCTGATGAAGAAAAGATTAAGTCAACTTATGCTAAGGTTCTTGGTAGTGCAGTAAACCCAGTATTAAGAGAAGGTAACTCTGATCGTCGAGTTGCTGGTCCAGTTAAGCAATATGCTAAAGATAACCCACACCGTTTAGGTGCATGGGAAAAAGACTCTAAGTCACATGTTGCTCATATGGAAGGTGGGGATTTTTACGGAAGTGAAAAGTCACATGTTCTTTCTCAAGATGATACACTTTCAATTTCATTCACTAATAAGAATGGTGAAACAAGAACTTTAAAAGAAGGACTTAAAGTTCTTAAAGATGAAGTTATCGATGCAAGTTGTATGAGCGCTGAGAAGCTTTCTCAGTTTTTAAGTGAACAAGTTGCAGATGCTAAAAAAGAAGATGTTTTATTTTCTGTTCACCTTAAAGCGACCATGATGAAAGTAAGTGATCCAATTATGTTTGGTTACACTGTTAAGGCTTATTTTAAAGACTTCTTCACTAAGTTTGAAAAAGAGCTAAGTGATATGGGCTATAATGCTGATAATGGTCTTGGTACATTATATGCAAAAATTGAAGGCCTTACTGATACAGGCTTAAAAGACTCAATGAAAGCTGAGTTAACTAGAATTATGCAAGAAGGCCCAAGACTAGCAATGGTTGACTCAGACAAAGGTATTACTAATCTTCACGTACCAAGTGATGTCATTATTGATGCTTCTATGCCAGCAATGATTAAGACTTCTGGGAAGATGTGGGCACATGATGGAAAGGCCTATGATACAAAAGCTATTATTCCTGACCGCTCTTATGCTGGAGTTTATAAAGAGACAATTAATTTTTGTAAAGAGAATGGTGCCTTTGATGTAACAACTATGGGTAATGTTTCTAATGTTGGTCTTATGGCAAAGAAGGCTGAAGAATATGGTTCTCATGATAAAACTTTTCAAATGTCTGAAGCTGGAAATGTTAAAGTAACTGACAGTAGTGGAAATACTATTTTTGATTTTGAAGTTGGAAGTGGTGATATTTGGAGAATGTGTCAAACCAAAGATGTTGCCATTAAAGACTGGGTAAAACTTGGTGTTAATAGAGCGAAGGCAACTGGTCAGCCAGCAGTTTTTTGGTTAGATGAAAACAGAGCACATGATGCTAGTTTAATTAAGAAAGTTAATACTTACTTAAAAGATCACGATACAAGTGGTTTAGAAATTAAAATTCTATCTCCGGTTGAAGCAACTAAGTACACTCTTAAAAGAGTGAAGGCTGGAGAAGATACAATTTCTGTTACTGGAAATGTTTTAAGAGATTATTTAACTGATCTTTTTCCAATTCTTGAATTAGGAACAAGTGCAAAAATGTTATCAATCGTTCCACTACTTGCAGGTGGTGGTTTATATGAAACTGGTGCTGGTGGTTCAGCTCCAAAGCACGTTCAACAATTTACCACTGAAAATCACCTACGTTGGGACTCTCTTGGTGAATTCTTGGCCTTACAGGTTTCTTTAGAAGAATTAGCACTTAAATCTGACAATAAAAAACTTTTAGCGGTTGCGAAGGCTTTAGATAGTGCAAACTCAGACTTCTTAAAAAATGATAAATCACCTTCAAGAAAAGTAGGGGAATTAGATAATAGAGGAAGTCATTTTTATTTAGCACTTTATTGGGCCAAGGCCTTAAGTGAACAAAGTGATGATAGTGAACTTAAAGAGAAGTACACTAAAGTGTATGCAGATCTAAGTGCAAATGAAGCTAAAATTGTTGATGAGCTTAATTCTGCTCAAGGCAAGGCCATTGATATGCAGGGTTATTATTGGCCAAATACTGAAATACTTGATCAAGCAATGAGACCAAGTCAGACATTAAATAATATCGTTGATTCATTATTATAAGACTATATTGGTCCCCTAATCCTTAGGGGACCATCTTAATTCCACCACTTACACTCTATTAATAAATTAAAAATATTCAGCTAAAAAGCCGATAAGTTATTGTAATGCAAAGCTCGAATATTTTATTTTCTCTATTTATTTTTTGTTTCATTGCTCTTGGGAGTAGTTCTCTTAATATTTATGCCAGTGAAGTTAGTGATTTAGTTAAAAGCTATGAACAAGAAGTAGAGTCTGAAATTACCAAACAAGGTAAGTCTGAAGAGGATAAGTATTATATTTATGCTCTTTTTGCTAGAGAACTCTTGGGTTTAAAAGAGTACGAGCTTGCTAAAAAGTATTATGAAAAAGCACTTGCTGCAGGTGAAAAAGCTGCTGTCCTTAATATGAGTGAAGTCCACTATAATATGCTCTTTATCCGTTATAAAGAAGGTGCTGATAAACAAGAACTAAAAGAGAGACTCTCTTTAGTAAAAAGAACACTTCCAGAACAAAGCAATCCACAAGTAAAAATGACTTTAAAGTACTGGGAGAAAGTTATAAATGATGAGAAAAAAGAAGTAACTGATGAACTTGTGAATAGTTTCTATGGTGCTCAGTACTCACAAGCATTGGTTAAAGAATTAATTCTTAAAAAAGAGTATAAGAAGGCCTTAAGTTTATTACCGACAAATATAAAAGATGTAAATTTAGTTTATAAAATTCAGTATGATGTTTTAAATCGAATTGTCTTTGATAAAAAGAAAGAACTTCTTTGTGAAGCTAGTTTAAAACGTTTTCCAAATTCTGTATCTTATACAATGAAGATATGTCGCTTTTTAAAAAATCATAATCAAAAAGATTCTATTCAAAAAATAGAGCAACAAATGACTAGGGAGAAAGTCGATGCTCAATACTTACTTAGTGCCCTAAAAGATATTGATAAGGATAAACAGAAATGAATAAACTCGCTATGAAGATATTCATTTTAGTTTTTCTCATGCTCTCAGTATTTGTTTCATGTAATCAGAACTTAATGGGTATTGGAGCTGCTACTAAGAATTTTATTACAGCGCCTTATCGAGGAATTCGTGATGCCATTGCCAATCGTTCTTATAATAGAGTTGCTAGAAGAACAGAAAGAGCACACGAAGAAAATGGTGGCGATGTTAATATTACTTGTGTGAGAACAATAGAAGATATTTTACAGCCAGAAGTTGAAGGGGATGTTGAAGGCTTAAGAGATGCCGTTAGAGAAACAGTTTGTACCTGTAAGGCCTGGGGAAGTTGTGATAAAAGTGTGTGTAGTTGTGAGAACTTATGCCCTGAAACATTAGAGCTCTTACAAAGAACTGACTCAATCCAAGACCTTTCTAAAAAGGAAAATTCACTGAGTTTTCGTAATGAACAAGTTGCTGGTGCTGATCATGAAATGACAAATGGTTTTTGTTGGGGACATGCTAGTCTTACAAGTAAGTTTAATCGTCTTGCTTTTTTTGAGCCAGAACAAGAACCACCTTTTAGCTTAACTTCTAATAATGAAGAAGAGCAAAACCAAGCACTAGATTTTTATAAAGAACAAATTGATAAAATCGTCAATAATGAAGTGGCTGAGTTCCCAGGGATTCCTAATTTAGAAACACTTTCTAGTATACCAGGACTGGAATCTTACCTCTTTGATAAGATGGGAAGTCTATGGGCGGATAATGCAATGACCTTTCAAGGACTTTTTACGAGTTTAAAATCTGAACCCAAAAGTCCAGCAGCCAATCGTGAGTTTTTTGAAGATGTTAAAAGAAAAATTGATAATCATGAGCAACCACAAATTGTTTTTACCGGTCGTGGTTATAAGTTTTATACACATGCAGTTTTAGTCTCTCACTACATCGTAGAAGATGGAAAAACTATTCTTTGTATTAGAGATAATAATAGTGATCCTGAAATCAATCATGGTTGTGAAAATAAAATGTATATTAATGAGCAAGGTGTAGTTGAATATGATAATTGGATGTGGGGTGAATTAGGTGATATTAAGATTGCTCATAATGACAATCGAGAAGCACTTTCTCAAATGAATGCTCTCCATGACAAGTGCCAAGCTGATAAAGGTTGTGATCAGTAAGCAACTTTTTTCATAAATTGAGTATGCAGTAATGATAATAAACAATAGGCCAAGAAATAATAAAATCCATTTAAGAGTTCACTTTGCATAATCGCTTTTACACTTATTGAAACGGCAAAGCCCATTATTGAAAAAGACTCGTTTTCTAATTGAGAAACACCGTCAGTTGCTAGAAAGACTAAGAAGATAGCAACAACAAAGACATCGGCCATCGACCATTTTGAAATAAGTCCTAAAATCTTTTTGACAGATTTATTGCTAAGTTTTTGAGAATGCAGACTTAGAATCATAAGAGTTTTTATGAGTGGAATTAAGCAAGAAAAACTAAGAATCATAATTCCCACAAACATACGACCATTATCAATTAAATTTTTCGATGTATCTAGAATTGAGCGGGAGGTATTAAAAATATCACCACTAAAATTTTTAAAATTAGACTCAATTATATAACTAAGCTTAATGCTTATCATAGGCTCACTTACACCAAGGACAAGTAAAACAAGGGTTATACATAGAAAGAGGAGCGAAACAATTTTTAATTTCATAAATTAAACCTTTCTTTGGGTTTTATCACTTTAAGTTTTCCATTTTTAAAAATATACAGGTGACCAAGGCCTATGACTTCGCCTTTTCTTCCATTTAAATAAATGGCGGTTTTCTCAGTGAGAGCAAGAGTTGCTCCTTTAAGCTTAGAAAACTTTAAAAGCTCTTGCATTTCCTCTTTTGGATCAAAGTGACAGTGAATAGAGTAATTATGTAGCATATTCATGCCCTGATATTTATTAATTTGAACAGAGTTCTTATCAGCTATCTTGCCAATAAGTGCAGTACTAATATTTTTACCTAATACGATTGCTCCCGCACTATCTGCATTAATGATTCCATTTTTAGCAATGAACTTGGTTACTAGTTTTTTAAAATTTGAGTTTCTAATGGATTGAATTAATTTAAAAGTATTTCCGCCATCAATATACAGGGCATGATGCAGTTCAAGGGTATCATATTTTAATTTATCTAATTCTGAGCACACTGATATTTTATTAAATTTTAATTGATCGAAAGTCTCTTTAATTCTTTTTAAGCAATAACTATGATTTCTTCTATTAGTTGCAACTGGAATGAGCATAATATTAGAAAGGGCAGGCATAAGCTTTTTAAACTTTCTATCAATACTTTTAAAATATTTTGAGTCACCACCACCGGTAAGTATAATTTGCATTTTATCATTTTACTGGACTCAAATAGAGCTCTCAAGTAAAATTAATTATATGTGATTATAGCATCTGACTGAATGGGTCAGCTAAAGGAGTCAAGGTGGATTCATCTCTCATTCAAACCCTTTTTAATTTTATAACTAATAATATCTTTGCCATTATTTTTATTTTTGCAGCTGTAGAAGTATTTTTAATTGTAAAAATGTTCCTCATGATGAAAAAGCACGAAGGTGTTCTCTTAGATGTAAGTGATAATCTCTTAAAAGGATTTAGAGATGCTCCTGATCGAGATAGTGAGCAAATGATTAATGAAAGAATACAAGCTTCTCTTGATTATATTCACCGTAAAATTAGTGAAGATCCTACCATAAAACCAGATTTTGCTAAGAATGCTAGTAAGATTATTCAAAGGCCTCTTTATCAGAGACATTATAAGATTGAAATTTATGCTTCTATAATGAGTACTTTAGTACAAGTCTTTCCATTATTAGGTATTTTAGGAACTATTTTAGCAATCGCTCAAACAGCTTTTCAAAGCGGTGGGCAAATTGATGTTTCTACTTTATCGAATGCATTTGTCTTGGCAATGGATACAACGATTTTAGGAATAACTTTTTCTATCTTATTTATGGTAATTGAGAGTGCTCTACAACCAAAGATTGAGCGAGTGATCAATGAGAGTAATGACTTTAAGCAAATTGTTGCAAATGTAAATATGGTACATTAATGAATACAAATAGAGTGTATAGAAAATCTAAAAAACAAACAGTACAGCTAACTTCCTTGTTAGATCTTTTGTTTGTGATGATTTTTGTCTCTTTAATTCAACAAAAAGAAGTGGTTAAGCCCACACCAAAACCTGTAAAAAAACCAATCGCTAAGACCACACCTAAGCCACAAGTAAAGCCTATAGTGAAAACGCCACCTAAGCCAGAGAAGGTGGTTCATACTATTGAGGCGGAGTTTAATTTTTATGGCACTAATTCTAATCCAGGAATTCCAAGTGGAAAGTATGCCATGCAAGGAAGTTATAATAAAGAAACTGGAGAGTTAAAACTAGGTGGAATCTACTGGATTCAGCGTCCAGCTCAATATGATATGGTTCCTTTAAGTGGAAAAATTAATCAAAATGAGGATACTTTTCTTGGACGAGTAGAATTTATTGGTTGTCAGAAGTTTACCCTTTCTCGTAAGCAAAAAGGTAATGGAAGTCCTCTAAGTGGCCAATGGGTTGGGACTTATAATTGTTCTCAAGGTGATACTGGTTTAACTCTTACCATTAAATAATCATAACTTATCAACTTAATTATCTTAATTAGGTGTCTAAGAATTTGACACCCTAGTAGACTTTATAGCCTAAGCTGAATACTGACTCAATTTTCGTTAACCTATTTTAAATAGATTAGTATGGAGATTGAGAAAATGACAAAGAACTTATTTACTTTAATGATGACTCTCGCATTTACTTTCACATCTTGTTCAAAGTTAGATGGAATGAGTGAGAATGCGACTAAGGCCTCTGAAAATTCAGGTAGGGCAGCAGATGCTGCAACTGATTCTGTTGGGATATTAAAAAGATCCGTGATTGTGACAAGACCTGGAGCTGCTAAAGAAGCAAGAGCAAGGGCCATGGAGCGATTAAAAGAAGCCGTCTCTATTGAAGGTAAAGTTGTTGAAGCAGCGACTTACTTTAAAGCTTTTGAATATCAATTATGGCTTGGTAATCATTTTGATACAGATGAATATCTTCAGACTCTTTACGAAGATGCGATGAATGAAATTTATAGAAATATGAAAGAGTTAAATAAGGATAAGAAAATTTCTCAAACTAATCCAACTGCCTTTAGAATTAATCCTTGGAGAAAGAAAAGAGATGCAAACCTTTTAGCACTTTCCTTAGGACTTCATAAAGTTCATGGATTACAAATAACAGTAAGGCCTATTGAATTAGAACTAGAAGATGGAAGTGTTTTCAGTTTTGAAGATGAGAATATGGGAGTGTCTGCTCTTGATTTAATTAAAGAGGCATTAGTAAGAATTAAAAAATATGAAGAAGGACAAATTGCTTATGGTGAGTTAAAACCATACGAAGTAGTCGTTTATGAAAATATTGAAGAATTCGTTACTCTTATTAATGTAAGATACAATATGATCTTAACTCTTGCTCTTGCTGAACTAACTAATGTTGAAGAGAGTACAATTGAAGGTTTTTCTTCTATAATTCTTCCAACATCATGGAGAAGCTTAGATTCTGACTATATGGAAATTAATGATGCTAAGAAGAGAAAAGCAAATAAGTACATCACTGAAGCTGCAAAGCTAAGAGATTTTATGCTAGCAAATGGGTATATGAATGAAACTTATGCTCCAATTGAAAAGACATTTAAAAGAATGAATAATCCATCACGTTCTGATGAAGATATTGTTATTCTAAGTACAAATGAACAGTCGAATATCAATGAGTATTACCAGGCATTAGAAACAATTTTTCAAGTTGAGGGTAATAAAGTGATTGGTGTTAAAAACTAGATTTAACATATGTTATTCCATACAAGTAAGGGCCGTTTTATACGGCCTTTTTTTATACCTTGACCTAAGCTTAACTTTGCAAGAATCATAAGTTTTTCATAAAATAAAAAGCATAATTGTATTAAAAGGATTTTTATGTACATTGTGCGTCAATTATTACAAAAACTTCATATTCTCAGTATGATTTTTCTTATGAGTTCTTGTGAGAAGTTACCGAGCTCAAACCCACCAGCATATTTAAGAGTTATGTTTCAAGATGATCCTAGTACATCTTTTATTATTGGGTGGAATCGCTTTGAATCGGATAGAAGTAGTGATCGAGTTTATTTTGATACTATTGATCATGGAGATAATATAAGTGCTTATCGTTACTCACAAGCTCCTGATAATTACTCTTCATATATTGGTTTTGAAAGTGCATTTGTAAAATTAGAAAACCTCGAACCAGCAACTCGTTATTATTTTATTATCGAAAGTAATTTTGGAATAACTCAAAGGTATTATGTGGATACCTTACCTGATGACCCTAATGAGCGAATTTCAATTATCTCAGGTGGGGATTCAAGAAATAATCGCTTACCAAGACAAAGTGCAAATATCCTAGTGAAAAAACTTAAACCACACTTTGTTTTCTTTGGTGGTGATATGACAAACCTAGGAACCACAAGACAATGGAGACAGTGGTTAGAGGATTGGCAATTGACTATTGCTGATGATGGAAGAGTAACGCCAATCGTACCGGCCAGAGGAAATCACGAGTATAGTAATGGTATCCTACAAGCTCTTTTTTGGTTACCTGATTGGAACTACTATTCTTTTAATGTGAATGATCTTATCCATGTGATTACTTTAAATAGTGAAGTTGCAACTGGGGGAACTCAGCTTAATTGGTTAATGGATGATCTTGCCAATAATACCCATACACGTTGGACTATTGCTCAATACCATAAACCAATGCGTCCCCATGTAGGTCGTAAAAAAGAAGGTACTGGTCAGTATAAGCATTGGGCACAAGCTTTTTATGATTATGGTGTTGATATAGTTTTTGAATCGGATGCCCATACAGTAAAAAGCACGTGGCCTTTAAGACCAAGTACTGAGGTTGGTTCATTTGAAGGATTTATCCGCGACGATGAACACGGTGTTGTCTATGTTGGGGAAGGTTGTTGGGGAGCTCCTATTAGAAATGCTGATGATAATAAACCATGGACACGTGAGAGTGGTAAGTTTAATCAATTTAAATGGAGCTTCTTTGATCAAGATAAAATTGAAGTAAGAACGGTAAAAGTAGATAATGCACAATTAGTTGATGAGCTAGATTTAGAAGACCGTTTTGAAATGCCTAATGGGATTGATCTTTGGGAAACTAAGTACGGCCCTGTTATGACTATTGAAAGGTAAGGGTTTATGAATAAGCATTTATTATTGCTTTTAAAGTTTACTTGTATTTGTTTCTTTATAGGAAGAGGATGGGAACATTTTAGTTTTAATCCTCCTTATCGAGTGTTCTTATGGAATGAAGATTTACTAGGTGGCTTTATCAATATGTTTACGCCAATCACTTGGCAAGAGTATGTTGAATCAATCAAGATAAATGCATTTATCGATCTTTGTATCCAAGGGATTGGAGTATTTTATTTAGTTATGGCCTTTGTGACAGTTTTTATTAAGTCATGGCACAAAAAGCTTGCTAAGTTTTACTTTCTTGCAAGCTTTATGATGGCATTTTTGGCATTTACTTTATTTGTCGATAAAGGCTTTCGCATGGGACAGTTCATTGAGCAGTCATTGCAAATTCTAACCCCAAGCTTATTTGCCTTAATTTACTTATACAAAATCGAAATTAAAAATTTAATTAATCCAATAAAGATTGCAATTGCTTTTACCTTTATCGGTCATGGTTTATTTGCAGTCGGTTTTTATCCAGTGCCAGGTAACTTTGTTGATATGTGTATTTCATTTTTTGGTTTTTCTGAAACAGAGGCCTTTGCATTTTTAAGAATGATTGGAGCTATTGATTTAGGTTGTGCTCTTTTATTATTTCTTCCAAAACTAGAATACGTCGCCTTAATTTTTATGAGTATCTGGGGAAGTGCTACAGCAAGTGCCAGAATACTTTCAAATATTGATAGTGATCTTTTAAATATGTCTATATCACAGTGGTGGTTTGAACTAGTTTACCGCATTCCACATGGCTTTATACCTGTTATGCTACTTCTTTATTTTTATTCCCAAAGAAAAAGTACAGTCCATAATAAACAGGAAACGATACTGCAACCGCAATTAGCTCACTAGAATATTGGAACTCAACAAAGAAGCTACAAATCCAAATTGTTGAGGCGACAAAAATAGTAATGAGCATAGGTATTTCACTTAGTTTTTTGGAATATAGTCCAATTAAAAGAGCAGGAAAGAATCCAACAAAACCTATCGCGTATGAGTCTTCTAGGAGTGAGTAAACATTTTCACCCATAAGTGCCACTATCAATGAGGTTATTGCGACTAAAACAACTGAAATGCGACATAGTTTTAATTCAGAGACATTAGGGAAAACTCTATTTAAGAAGTTATTTGCCAATACAGATGAAGGAGCGAGTAGTGCACTGGTAATAGTGGAAACAACCGCAGAAGTTATTGCCAGTAAAAGTACAATCGATGTAACAGGATCGAGATACTTCTTAATGAGTAAACTTATAAGATTCCCTTCATATTCAGGGCCTATAGTTAATTCACTAGTCATTCCAAACCAAACAGGAATTGAGCCAATTAGTAGATAAAGAACACCCGCAATGAGACAAGCATTTCTTGCAACTTTTGCACTCTTAGCAGAGAAAATTCTTTGGCCCAAGTCTTGGCCAGTTAAATTACCAAGGGCAGCTATGGAAAAGGCACTTAAGAGTCCTAGTGCTTTTTGAAAGTTATCTATATTTAAAGATTTCTTCTCTATGGGTAACATCTCATACATTTCGAATGCACCAAGATCTAATTCAAAAAATATTTTAAAAAATAAGTAAACTAATCCAATGATGATAATAAACATCTGAACTGAATCAGTTAAACTTACTGACCACATTCCCCCCATCATTGTAAGTAGTGTCGTAAGGAGCACAATAATTAATAATGCTTGAATATGGGTAAGGGGAGTAAAGGTGGCAATAATTTCAGAGACTGCAAGGTATTGAACAGCAATCCAACCAATAAAAGTTGGGAGAGTCGTAAAGACAGATACACCTTCAACTTTTGTTCCAAATTTAATTTTAAAAAAGTCGGAATACGTTAGTAATTGCATTTCCCATAGTTTTTTTGCCAAAAGAAAACCTGCGATTATTAAACAAAAACCAGAACCATAAGGCTCTAGTAGAGATGCGCTAATTCCAGTACTACTAATTTCATCCGTGGCCGAAATTATGGTTCCAGCACCAAACCAAGTTGCAAATAGACAAAATGTTGAAAGCCATAAATTAAAGCTTCTTCCACCTACTAAGAAGTCTTCATTGGTCTCTGTTTTAGAGTTAGCGAGAAAGCCCACACCAAAAAGAGTCATAAAGAAAACTGATAATGTAATAGTGAAAGATGTGTTCATGTAGATAATTTATAGGGAAAGATTAAAGTTGCAGAGAATGAAATTGAAACTATGTAAAAAGAATAGGGAGGATGACTCCTCCCTATAGATATTGATTAGATATTATTTATAAATACGCGTACTTGTTTAAGGCGTCCATCACCCATAGACTCAGTTTCAATGCTTCTGAGCTCTTGTAGAGTCGTGTGAATAATTCTTCTTTCTTTAGCATTTAATGGTTTTGATAATTGATCTTGTCCAGTTTCAAGCACAAGGTCTTTAAGCTCATGTGCCATCTTTTCAAGTTCAGCATCTGGAAGACTATTATCATAATTATTCTTAGACTTTCTAGGCCCTTTATTAAACTTACCACCATCTTTTTTATCTCTACGATCACTTCTTTCTTTGCGCTCATTTGTTCCACGAGCACTAATTCTAATACGAGTTTCATTAGAGATATTTTCACTTCTAAAGATAACCTGTCTTACAATCGTTTCTAAAGAAATCAAGAGTGCTTTTCTATTAGTTAAGAAAAGACCTACATCATCACCTTTAAGTTCACATTGAAGAGTATCACCTTTAACATAGAAATTTCTTTCAATATCAAGGTGCATTTTATCGATAACTTCGTTGGTAAGGTTTTTTACTTTTAATTGATCAGCACTTAACTCAGTACTCGTCGCAACCGACTCAGAATTCTCGTTCATTTTTCTTTCTCTTTTTTCATTTTTATTTAAAATGTTTTTCTTTTGAGTATTTGTATTATTTTTACCTTTTCTTGATCTTTGATCTTGAAGAAAGAATTCATAAGTGACTTCTTGTGGACCGAAGAAAAGGAATTTTTTAGAACCTTTCTTAAGTATATTGTGATTTAATTTTTCTAAGTCTTCAAGATTAAAATGATTTTTTGCTGCATTTTGAGCGTCTGAAAACGAAGTTGCAGTAATTTCAAACGGTGTCATAGGAGTCCTTTTATTCGATTTTGACGGTTTTTGATTATTATTCTTTTTCTTATGATCATGTTTATTTCTTTGCTCTTTCGGTCTACGCTCGGATTTGTCTTTTGCACTGCTTCTTTTTTTAGATTTATCATCTTTAAGTCGCAATGTTTTCATATCCATCTTAGGCTCTGGAATAATATCAGTAGCAAAGTCTGTGTCTTTAATATCCATTTTAGGAATCTTTTCTTCGATTAATTCCATAATCTGATCAAGGTGTTCACAGTCCTCATAAGCACAAAGACTGATGGCCTCACCAGTTTCACCAGCTCGACCAGTTCTTCCGATACGGTGTACATAATTAGCTGCTTCACTAGGTAAATCAAAATTAACTACGAGATTCACATCTTTTATATCGAGTCCTCTGGCAGCGACATCGGTACAAACAAGAATCGTCACTTCTTTTGAGCGAAATTCTTGCATTAATTTATTTCTTCTATTTTGAGTTAGTCGACCTGAAATAGGACTGGCCTTAAAGTCCATCGCCTTTAACCAGTGGGCTACACGGTGAGTTTGTATCTGAGTATTACAAAAGATAATTGCGTAAGCATCAGCTTTTTTTCTAAGAAGGTTTACAAGGAAAGGAAACTTCTCTTCTTTAGAGATCATCGCAATTTTATGATCGATATTATCCACTAGTAGACTATCAACACTTAATGAGATCTCTTTGGGTCTAGAGTGAAAGCGATAAGCAGTTTGTAAAACATCTAAGTTGGTAGTGGCACTTACCATGACTAATTGTCTTGATTTAGGTGCTCGCTTTAAAATTGTTTCGATTTCTTTTTTAAAGCCCATATCAAAGAGACGATCAGCCTCATCAAATATAATACTTTGTATATCATTGAAGTTAATTTCTTTTTGACGAGCGAGATCGCAAATTCTTCCCGGTGTTCCCACTAGAACGTCAATCCCTGATTGGAGTAACTCTTTTTGCTTATTTATATTTTCGCCACCGATTAGGCAGGCAGCATTTACAAGACCCTTACCAAAGCTTTCAAATGCTTTATGAGTTTGTTGGGCCAGCTCTCTAGTTGGACTTAAAACTAGTGCCAAGTATTTTTTATCAGAATTCTCTTTCTCTTGTAGAATCTTTTGAATCATTGGAATAGCAAATGCACCAGTCTTGCCACTACCTGTTTCGGCCTGTGCAAATATATCTTCACCTTTAAGAATAAGGGGAATGGTTTGCTCTTGAATAGGAGAGCTCTTTTCAAATCCAATTGTATTTAAGTTGGCCACTAAAGTCGCGTTAAGGCCGAATTCACTAAAGCTGACAGTATTTTCTATGATGTCCTCGCTAAGTTATGTTTTAGTAATCTTATAAGTTATAATTATAGTCGGACTTTATAACATTATTAGCATAAGCTATCAAATTTTAATGATTTACTTACATTATTTTATTGTGCGCTTTATAATCATTATATGAAAAAGATTTTGGTTCTCGGTATCCTTATCTCCATTATTGGTGCTTTGGTTTTGTACTATTTCAGTAGTAGAGTTAGTGGAGAAGCTATGCGTCACCATGAAATGAATAAAACTAGTCTTCAAATAAGTGGAGAAGCTCTGCGACAAAACAAAAAGCATTTAAGTGAAGATGAAGTGGCAAAATTAAATGATTATCATATGGATAAAGTTTTCCATGATCTTGAATGGGCCAAAGAAATTGAGATTAGTGATAAGGTCAAAGATATTCAAAAGGATCTGGCCAAACTTAACCCCTGTGAGTTTCTAAATAAATATCAAAGTGCTAACCAGAGAGACTTGTTCTTGGCCATTAATGGGGAGGCCACCGCTCTAGATCCTTTAAGCATATTTTATTTAAATGACCTAAATTATATTCAATATGATCAGTATATGAATGAACTGATTGACACGGCGGATACTACTAGAGCTTTCTTATTAGATATCGATCTTTATAGTTATATAAAAGATCCATATGATTATACTTTTAATCCAAAGACCAGAGAATATTATTTTAATAAAAACTTGAATGACGATTATTCTGAATCAGATGATGATGAAATGTATTATAAGCTCCAGTCCTATCTTGAGGCCAAAGGCACAGCATTTGTAGACAAAACTTTTTCAGCTGTCGATGCCGTAATAGATGATATTGATACTGATCCAATAATTAGTTCAGTATTAGTTTTTAGTCTAAATGTTAATAATGATAAGAGGTATAAAGAGAGTAAGAATGTTATTCATCACAAAGCTTTTGAAATGATTAAAGTAAAACAGGAGGCGATGAAGTGGAAGGTTAAGTCTAAGCTTCAAGGTTTTCTAGAGGAAGATGATACTGAGGTGATTAATATTATTCCACTAAGTTTGAGAGATCGATACTTAAGTAAAGCAAGCAATCCTGCAGAGGTGGCCCTTGCCTATGAGCTTTATAATAAACAAATTAGTTCTCATTTTAAAAATATTATTCCACTAACAAAAGAGCTTAAAGAATCGAATCCTCAAATATTTAAAAAGCTTCAAAAGTATTTTGATCGCTATTTAAAAACGGTAGATAAAAATAAGAATGCGGACTGGATTACTAGAGAGCTCTATGATGTGCTATCAATTTACTCACCAAGTTTTCATAATAAAAGTTATGATGACTTTGTAAGTGATAAAAAAGGTGCGTATGATCCAATTTATGGAAGTGGTTGTGATGATCGACGCTATAAGGATCTATGTAATAAGTTCTGTACCAATTAATTAGCTTTAATCACATATTGATAGGGCAACATATTATTATCAACTTTAAACTGCATAAAACCAGCTTGGGCCAATTCTTCTTGGATTTGTTGAGTTGATATTCTCATTTCAACGCTTGGAAACTTTGCTGGTTCACTTGGTGCAGCTGGCTTTTTAAAGTCGACGATAATAAGTGTTCCATTGGGTTTAAGTCCTTCTTTAACTTTTCTAAAATACTCCACACGCTCTTCAATATGATGGTAAGTATTTACAATAATGGCATAATCATACTGGCTCTGACCCATCAGGGGAGAGTCGTATGGGACTTTTTTAACAATTAAGTTTTGAGATAGCTTAAGCTCTTTTGCTCTTTTTTCAGCGTAGTCTAAAAAACGTTGATCAACATCCGCATGTGTAACAACGGCACCTTTCTTTGCCATTCTCATAGAAAAGTAACCTGTACCTGCTCCGATATCTATAATTTGTTTATCCTTAATATTTCCCATGCTTGCAATGATGAGATTGGGCTTTTGATAGCTTTCACGCTCAGGGCTTTCGAAAGCTTCAACAAGTTTTTCAAATACTTTTTGATTCATTACTTTATTAGCATGCCCATGGTTGTGAGAATTATGTGAACATGAAATAAAGGTTAAAATTGAAATAAGAGCTATAATTCGCATGCTAAGTTCCTGTAAACATTAATGGTTTCTTTTGAATATATTACACACCAAATTCTAAAATGTTTAATTATTTATTCTCTTTTGCTACACAGCAATAAAAATAGATAAGGTTTGTTTGAAATATATTTAGGGGAATCAATGAAAGCATTATTTTTATGTATTTTCGTGGCATTTAATGCACTTGCAGTTATGCCCGAGTGGTCTTATGACGCTGGTCCAGATCCAGCAACAGAAATGGGAAGAGAGCTAATAGATATCACAGCATCTATTCCAAATTTTCCACAAATGTCTTTAGAGTTAATGAAATCACAAAAGTTTAGACCTGCATTTGGTCCCATTCCTTGGAGAATGAGACTCGATGAAAATAAAGTTAAGATGCTCTTTATTGGTCAAGACGGAACTCATATTGCTGAGGCCGCTGGTCGTCCGGCAACAGCAGGTTTTGGTGGACGTGCTCAAGATCTTGCAAATTACTTTGGTGTAAATGAAGGTGCTGCTTTTATAAATACTTATGCTTTTACAATTAAAGGTCAGTACGGAATTTATAACACACCATATATTCAATATGACGAAAATGGAGAGCCTGAAGTAAAGTTCTCAAATTTTGTTGATAATGACCTTTGGCTTTTATCAATGGCACAAGAGTCACCACTTACTCAGTGGAGAAACTCTTTAATTGATTGGATCATCCGTAATAATAAGGAATCAATGAAATTAGTTGTACTTTTTGGTGGAGCTGCTCGTGATGCGATCGCTAGTTATGCAATTTCAAAAGGTGCTACTGTGACTAGTTGGATGGAACGTATGAAAGATACTGTTCAAGTTCCGGTAACAAAATCTGAATATGCTGGTGGTAATAATACCTTTCCAAGTCTTGTTGCTAAAGATGGTGGTGATCTTTATGAAGATATGCTTGGTAGAAGAGTTGATTATAAGAGTTCAAGCGATCAAAAGAAAATTGTTAATGATTTAAAAGATAACCTTAAAGAATATGTAAAGAATATGGTTTTCACCAAAGGTGGACCTGATAAGAATGGACTTATCAATATGGCCCAAATTGGTGGATTTGATCTAGATACAATGATTGTAAATAATACGAAGACTATTTCACTAAAAGGTTTAAAGCTTGATGATGGTAGTGTTATTGAAAATGATATCCTTGTTATTTCTTTACCTCACCCGAGTTATTTAAGTCGTCTAGTAATGGATGCCGATTCATATTATGAAGGTAAAGAAGCTGCTAGTCGTGCCGTGATGAAAAATGTTCGTGCTCTGGATAAATATGCAAAGAACGGTTGGAATATTTCTGCAGATCCGGGAAAAACAAATTTTTATGCACGTGGTGAAAACTACGAGTATGGAAGAAGTGATATTGGTCCAGAGTTTTATGACTTTGGAACTCCAGCGAATAGAATGGTCTCTAAGTCTACAGCAAGAAGAATGTCTCGTAATGCCAACGTAGTTATTATTGGAACTCGTGATAATGGTCGTTTTGATATGGATAAGATTAAAGATATGACTTACGCCGAGGCAGCACCTGGTATTAATAGTAAGGAATTATTCATTGCTCGTCCAAGCTCATTTGAATCAAGATATGTTTTTGATATGGGACCTGGGCTTGAGTATGCAAAGCTTATGAAAACAAATATCGACTTTGATGCATTATATGCAGAAAAAGAAGGAATGAGCTTTGAAGAAGATGGTATTAAAGCTCATTATATTAAATCACACCCAAGTGTAGCTGACTTTGGTCACTATAGAGGAACTTTTAAAAATGCTAAGATCGTCGTTTTAGCTGATCCAATTGGTTACGATGATATTATCACTGCTCGTGCTTTAACGGGAACTCGTGGTCAATATCTACAAGGATTAATGAATGACTTAGGCGTTGATGACCAATACTTAGTATTAAAAACTGTTCCTTTTGGAATGGACGGAGCAACAAAAGCTGATTGGGAATATGTAATTGAAAACTCTAAAACTTATAGAGAAAAATTACTAAATGCAGTAATGAAAGATAATTCTCCAGTTGTGGTATTAACAGATGGTGAACATGCCAATGCAGAAGCAAAGAGAATTCTAGGGGATTCTGTTGAAGTCATTGATCTTCAAAGATCAGAAGGTACATATGAAGGTCTTGTGGAAGCCGCACAGGTGATGAATAAAAAAGCTATTATTAAAAACTCTATTGATTTTGTTGAAATGGCAAATATTCCAAGAAGTCACTTATCTTTTTATTCAAGAGTATGGGAAGGTACTTCTGGAGATAGAGTTATAACAAGTAATGGTAAGGCATATGAAGGAATTGCTTTTGCTGAGGTTGTACCTAAATGGGCCTATGACCAAGGCTGGGAAGATCTCTCTAAAGCAAGCTATGATGTAAGTGATCTCGTAAGATTATTAAGAGAGTACAAACTTCCACTACCGGGGGAGAGTATTCCAAGGTATCTTGCTAGAACAAGCGAGAACAATGCAGTTGCTTTTGAAGAATTCTTTGAGACAGCAATTTAATTAAAAACTATATATTTTCAGGCTCCAACGGTTTTCCAAACGTTGGAGTCGAAAATTCTTTAATCACCTTATTTAACTCATTTATATCTTTCTTATTTAATTTTTCTTTATTCTTAGCACTTCTTAGAACATTTAATAATTGAAAGACATGTTTAATCTTATAAATTTTATTTTGAAAGTCCGGAAATGGAAGCATTTCACTTTGAGGATTCATTCCAAGAGGGTTAGTTACATATTGAATGAATTGCACTTCATTTCTTAGATACTTTGAATCAAGTAACTCACTTGATAGGGTACCACCCTGGTTTTTGATTTTATGACAAGAAATACAATAACGCTTATAAGTACTAAATCCATCGCTAAGAGTACTATCTTTAAGAGGTAGTTTAAAAAGTTTCGTTTTAAAATTAATTCCCTGTATTTTATAAATGCTCGAATACTTTAATCGATGTTTATAGTGGAGATCATCTAACTTCCAAACAAGATAATACGGTCCAAGGTTTACAATCTCTTTTGTCTTTTGCGAGAAACGTGTAAAAGGCTTGGCCCCAGCACTCTTATATGTAAGGTAAGCATCTCTATTTTGAAATAATTGAAAGTTTAAAAAGGGTTGATAACCATTTAGGCACTCAAAGACTACTTCTTCAATATCAGATTTATTAAGTTTTAAATCTTTTATTAAATCATTAATACTTATTCCAATATAAGTAGAAGACTTATTATTTATATGATTTAAAAACTTAACCTTCTCGCTTTCACCAATTTTTAAAAATTGCTCTCTATTATAAGACTTAATAAATTTTCCATCTTGATAGACAACAAGGGCAAGAGCATTAAATGAAAAAAGAAATAAGAAGAATTTTAAAAGATACATGCAATTAATAATAGCGCTTTACATAAATAAGACAATGCCCAAACTATACTTCTAGGACTTGCAAGATCTTTAATATAAAGAACACCATAAATGATTCTGGTGATTAAGGCACCTGCACCAAGTAGATGAATTGTATTAGGGCTCACTCCCGATATATTGGCACAGATAATAACTGTCATAAATATCGGTAAGGCCTCATTGCTATTTAAATGGGCCCAATAAGAGCGCTTAGCACTTCCGGTTAAACTATTTAAAAAGTCACGAGGAGCATTATTATTATATTGTTTTAAGTTCGTCATTTTCGCATAGGCTGTCCAAAAGATACCTTGGGCGATAAATAAAATAATGTAAATGATAGATAGTTTTGTCATGAAGTTATTTTATACAAAAAAAAAGGCCGAGACTAGCTCGACCTTCCTTAATATAATTAAATTTTTAGAATTTAATTTTCTGGCTTATACCAACATAGTGGTCTAATACCTTGAGTATCACCTTCTGATCTATTACAAGTACCAGCAGTTGCGTCATCATTAGATACTTCATCACTGATTCTTTCACCACATAAAGCACCTTGGAAATAAGTATCAAGACGACATTGAGCAGCAGGGTGAGCAGAATTTGTTCTACTTACTACATTTGTATCTGGAGTTTCAAATTTAAATCCACTGTTTCCTCTTAAAGATCCAAGAAGATTAGCAAGACTCATACCTGCCATTGAACTTCTAACACAAAGTGCAACATCATTATCTAGTGTAAAGTTCTCAGCACACTTTTCTTTAACGATTGCTGGAACATTCATATTAGCAATGATCGCCATATTGTCATCAGATTCATAAAGTCTTCTAAAACATTTTAAAGTTCCAAAATAATCAGATTGTCCTTCAACTGAAGCCCAGTTATTTGGGAAAGAATTAGTTGGAGTTCCACCTAAGTGGTGACCTAATTCGTGACATACAACTAGTGCAAATGCATCATCCGTTACTAATTCGTGACGAGCAAGACCACCATACATATTTACTTTCCATGTACCAAAGAAAGTTCTCTGAGCAGATGCGTTAACAGTTCCGTTATCCCATCCACGGCTCCACTTAAGTTTTCCACCTTTCGCTTTTACGATTGGGCGATAATACTTATCAGCAAGATCGATAATTTCGTTAAATCTTTCTTCTGTCATGTCATTAGCATTTTTATCGTGAACACCAATATATAAATCGTTCTCTGGAAGATATCCAGTTAGACCATTCATATCACATGCAAAACTTTGTCCTAAAACAAATGAACCTATTAGAATAGCTTGAATCAGCTTTTTCATATTTCCTCCTTGAAAATAATATGAACTTATTCTCTCCAAAACGAAAACACTCTATCAAGTCCGTAGTTCTAACATCTTCTTACGCATATAGTTGAATTTATTAGTCGGAAATTGAGTCTTACTTGCCTTATCATATTGAATTCATATTATTAATGCATGTTACAAGTACACAATTTAAGTAAGAGTTTTCAAGACCAAGTTCTTTTTAGTGATGTTAGTTTTACAATTAACAAAGGTGAAAGGGTTGGACTTGTAGGTCGCAATGGTAGTGGTAAGTCTACATTATTTAAAATAATTCAAAATCAAGAGTCAGCTGATGAGGGAGAGGTGTCTTTTCCCAATCTTTATACCTTAGGTTCATTAGATCAGTATATTCAGTTTAATCACTCTAATTTAATAGATGAGTGTATGAGTGTTATGGCCCAAGACTTAAAGTTAGAGACTTATAGAGCGGAAAAATTATTAACAGGTCTTGGCTTTAGTAAGAGTGACTTTGAAAAGAGCCCCAACTCATTTTCTGGTGGGTATCAAATTAGAATCAACTTGGTTAAGAGTCTTTTAAAAGAGCCAAGCTTACTTTTATTAGATGAGCCAACTAACTATCTGGATATTACAAGCCTTAGATGGCTAAAGAACTTTCTGCGCTCTTTTGATGGTGAAGTTTTTCTCATTACACACGACAAAGACTTTATGAACAGCGTTTGTACTCATATTGTGGGGATACATCGTAAGCGTGTTAAAAAGATAAAGGGTGACACTTATAATTTTTATCAGAAAATTGCTGAAGAAGAAGAGATTTTTGAAAAGACTCAGCAAAATATAAAGGCCAAAAAAGAGCAATTAGAAGAATTTGTGACCCGCTTTGGAGCAAAGGCCTCTAAAGCAAGTCAGGCAAAAAGTAAGATGAAGCAAATTGAAAAGCTTGGAGACATTGAAGAGCTAGATGCAATTCAGGAAATGTCTTTAAACTTTAACTATGCACCTACTCAATCAAAAGTCTTCCTTGAAGTTGATCATTTAGATTTTGGGTATGATCCCAATCATTTATTAATCAAAGACTTTAAGCTGCAAATTAATAATGGTGATAAGGTTGGAATCATCGGTAAAAATGGTAAAGGGAAATCGACCTTATTAAATATACTCTATGGTTTTTTAAACCCAGTTAAAGGTGAGATCAAAGTTAATGATAATTGTCGCATCGGTCATTTTGGGCAAACAAATGTGCAAAGGCTTGATGATGAATCCACAATATTAGATGAAGTTATAAGTAGTAATCCTAATCTGCCTATATCTCGTAGTCGTGCTCTTTGTGGAGCGATGCTTTTCAGTGATGATCAAGCACTTAAAAAAATTAAAGTACTTTCTGGGGGAGAGAAAAGTAGGGTTTTACTGGCAAAAATTATGGCCAGTGAAAATAACTTTCTTTTTCTTGATGAGCCAACAAACCACCTTGATATGCAAAGTATAGAGGTTTTTAAAAATAAGCTGATAGACTTTGAAGGAGCTCTACTCTTAGTGACTCACTCTGAAGAATTTTTAAGAGATGTGGTGGATAAGTTAATTTACTTTAAAGATGGAGAAGTAAAATTCTTTGATGGTGGTTATGATGAATTCTTAGCTAAAGTTGGCTTTGAAAATGAGGATTTAGAAGCTACAGATAATAAGAAAGGGAAATTAACTAAGAAAGAAATTCATGCTCTCAGACAAGAAATCATTAAACGAAAATCAAAAGAGTGTCGTCCTTTAGAAAATGATCTAACCAAGCTAGAAAAACTTTTAAGTGAGCTGGATGAGAAAGAGGCCAATATTAATGCTGAGCTTGCAAAGGCCACTGAGTCTATGGAAGAAAAAAAGGTTTTAGAACTTTCTAGATCACTTGGAGAAATTCAAGAAGAAATAGAAACTGCTCTCGATAAATCTATGCAAATAGAAGATGAGTTAACTTTGATTTATAAGAAATATGATGAGGAGTTAGAGAGTATAGGGGACTCGTAAGCCCCCTTAGAGAATATAAATTATTCTTTTGATTCTTCAGCTGCTGGTGCTGCTTCTGCTGCTGGAGCTTCTTCTCCACCTGCTAAAGCTTCTTCAGTTGCTTCTTCTTCTGGCTCTGCTTTCTTAGGAGCCATAATAGTTACAACAGTTAATTCACCTTCATCTTCAAATGAATACTTTCCACCGCTATTGATGTCTTTTACATGAATTGAATCACCAATTTCTAATTCAGTAATATCTACTTCAATTTGGTCAGGGATATTCATTGGAGTTCCTTTAACTAAAAGAACTTTTCTCGTTTGAGATGCTGTTCCACCAGCTTTAACACCTTTTGATTCACCAATGATATTTACTGGAACTTTTACAGTTGTTTCAACACCTTTAGTTAGTTTATGAAAATCAATCTGGTAGATTACTTTGTGAAGTGGGTCTTTGTGAATGAACTTAGTGTTTACTAAGTGTTTTTTTCCACCAACTTCAAGTTCAAAGATTTTACCTTTGTTTTGAAAAACATGTTGGAATTCAACTTGATTAACAAAAAGAGGAACAGAATCCATACCTTTACCAAAAAAGATTGCTGGAATATTTCCTTGTTTACGTTCACGCATTAGATCACCTCTTGATAATCCTAACGTTCTATCATTTGCCTTAAGCATTTCCTGTGCCATTTTTCCTCCTTAAAAGAAACTATTATATATAAATGTTTTATCCACGTCTATTTTGCTAATTTATCTTTGACTAAATTTGTCGCCTTCTTTCCATCAAAGCGACCTTTAATTTTTCCAGATAACTCCTTCATAACCAAACCAAAATTAGCATTTTCTTGGCCCGAAATGATGTCATCAATAATTTTTAATACATCTTCCTCACTAAGTGGCTTGGGCATAAACTCACTCAATACCGCAATCTCAGCAGTAATCTCTTTATACTGCTCAGAGTCTTTAGGGTACATTTCTAGTGAATCTTTTACTTTCTTTGTATAAGAGATCACTATATCTTGTTCATCTTGCTTTTTTGTACTCGTATCATTTTCGATAAAAAGCTTTTTTAAATAGCGAAGTGCATTTAGTCTCGTTTTATCTTTTGCCTTCATGGCCATTTTAATTTCTTCACTAATTTGGTCTTTTAAATTACTCATACTACCTCACTTCATATGTATGGTGATGAAAGTCAATTTTGTTCTCACCAAAATTAGTTTTTGACGAACTCAAATGCTTTAGATGAAAGTTCTTAAATTCCTCTTCAAACTCATTGGTTGAAATTGAAAAAGGAGGACCTTGCATTTGGCTTTGATCATATTCAAATGTTATCGCATAAAGACGAGTATCATTTTTTAAAAGCTTTTTATAAAGCTGATAAAGTTTAGTTCTCATTTCTTGTGGAAGTGCCACAAGGGAAGCACGATCATAAATGAGATCAATATCCTTAAAGACATTCTCATCAATATTAAATATATCTCCACAATAAAGTTCTATATTAAGGGAGCGATAAACCTTAATGTTTTCATTTACTTCTTGCACATCAAATTGGAGTGCATTCTCAATAAAGAAATCATGGCAGGCCTTTTCAGCTAGCTCAACTCCAATGATTTTCTGGGCGTGATTTGCAAGATAGATAATGTCTTTGGTTTTACCACAAAGCGGAACGAGAACATTTGGTTTGCTGTGATGATCTGTTAAGTAATGAGGAAGGTATTCCATTAAATTAGGATTATACTCATCTTGATGAAATCCTATCTGATTCATTTCCCATTTTGAAAGCCAAAAGTCTTTTTCCATAATTAAGTCCTTGAATATTAAAGGGTAGCACAAATATCTGAAAATGCTTTGAGCAGTGTTTAAAGCTTAGGCCTTGTATAATTAGTTCACAGGGTCAAAAGGCTCAAGTTATTGATATCACACCTGGATGCACGGCATTGTATTTGCATCATAATACACCAAGAGAGAGGACATTATGAGAATTTTACTAAGTACACTTATGACTTTATTTGCATTCACTGTATTTGCACAAGAGCAGACAGACCTTAATCAAGATCAGATTGATAGAGCTGCCATTGAGCGTGAATTGGATGAAAAAGTAGAAAACGCACAAACTGAAGAGGAGCGTAATCTCTTAACTAAGTTTAAAGATTGGTCTAAGGGTGTTGCCGAGTCTGATATTGCAAAAAAGTCAGGCCGAGGTCTTGGTAAAGCGAGTTCATTTATTACAACTGAGACTCTAAGACCTTTTATTGCAACAGGTAGTTTCTTTAGAGGATTATTTTCAAAAAGTGATACTGCAAAAACAAGAGTAAGATCTCTAGCTTATACATTCTATCTCGAAAATGAAAAAGAATTAAATGAGCTCTATAAAGATCCTAAGAAATTAGAAAATTACTTAAATGAAAATGGTAAGCAAGGACTTGTTCCAAGTTATGCTGGCATGATTCAAGACCTATTTAAAGAAAAAATACTAAAGACAATTAAAGGTATGTTAATAGATATTGATTTTAACCCATCATTAGAAAAAGATGGAAAGTCTATGTCTTTAAGTGATGCAAGCTCTTTAGAAGAATTAGCACAAATGATCCAAGACTTGAGAGTAGAAGAGAATCCTTTTATTCTACTTTCAATTGATACAGAGAAATTAAATAATGAAACATTAAAGAAGAACTTAGCTTGTAATAATCTTGCAACATTAGCTCCTCATATTGATATCGCACCTCTTATAAGCTCTCTTACTAATGCTGCTGTAAGCGGAGATGGTATAAATGAGAATGATTATAAAAAAGCAATTAGTCAGCAATTACTAGCAGACATTGATGAATTTATAGCTCAGTTCATAGAAATGGATAATGGTGTTTGGAAAAATAAAGAGATTATGAGTGAACTTGGTGAGACTACCGCAGGGATTGTTGCTCAGTATGCAGTTCCTTCCATTGTATTAGGTTCAATTGTTAATGGTGCGGGTGCCGTATATCTAGGTGTAACAGCTCTTAGTACTATTGGTTCAGGACTGTCAGTAGCAACGTGTACAAAAAATAAGAATATCGATAAATTAATGGAAGATGCAGACTTTAGAAACTTTTGTTCTTATGTGGTTATGCGAAGTTCACAAAAGATTCTTAAAAGTAAGGCACGTGGTTTCTTAGCAGGACAAAGTCTTAGAAATACTTTTAGAATGATTGGTTATAAGAAAAAATTCCTTGATCGTTGCCAAGAAGAAACTGGTAAATCAAGAAGTAATTGTCGCACTATCTATAAAGAAGAAAAACAAGAGTACCTTGCAAATTGTATGGCATTTGGAATGAGTAGAAGAGAGTGTGGCCGTCTAAGAAAAGAAGACTTACTAAGTAGTGCTTCTGGCCGTAAAGTTAGTTCACAAGAATAAAATGCTTTTTTATTGTCACCCAAGGCAAGTTTTGAAATAATATATCTATGGTTAAGTATATTTGCTCAAAAATTGCCAAGGCGTGGGGATGGAAATATGTTAATAATCTCCCTGCTGATTTAGGAAGCTACGTTGCTCTAGGGGCACCCCATACTTCAAATTGGGATTTTATCACAGCAATGACCATTATCCATAATGCCAAGGATGTAAAATCTAAATTTCTTATCAAATCTAGTTGGACTCGCTTTCCAATGAACTTTTTCTTTGATGCAATTGGAGGAGTAGGTGTTGATCGTAAAGCAATAAGTCAAAAAGGGAATATCAATAGTACTGATCTTCTATCTCAAATGTTTCATACTGAACAAAAGATTGCTCTCTGGGTCGCTCCTGAAGGAACTCGTTCTTTAAATACAAAGTGGAAAACTGGTTTTTATTATATTGCCAAAAAGGCCAATGTTCCTATTGTGCTTGCATATGCGGATTGGAAAACTAAAACTCTTGGCCTAGGTAAAGTAATTTATCCCACAGATAGTCTTGAAAATGATATGCGCCAAATTATGGAATTTTACCGTCCTATGCAGGGTAAGATTCAAGAAAAATTTAGTATTGATCCTCAGTACTTAATTGAGCATAAAACTGAAGATAAGAATTAAATTCTTTAGGTATCTCTTTTAGTAATTCATACTGATGTTTTTTATATACCTTATTTCTCTCATTGTACTTAAGTTTTAGACTTTGATTTAAAAATCTCTCAAGTTTTTGTCTCAAGAGATTAGGGTTCGCTTTTATTTCATTATAATCTAGATGCAGTACTTTTAATTTAAGCTCTTTTATATTTTTTAAAGCTTGCTCTAGGTCAAAGGAAAGTCTTTGATTCATCTTAGGAATCATAAACTCTAAATCATAGATGGGAGTAAACATATGGGCATATGTTTGCGCTAATGAATACGCAGAAGGAAGTACATTACTAAGATCTCGATGTAAAAAGATATACTTTGCATTTGGAAAATACTTATTAAGTTGATCAATAGCTTGTAAGTGCATAGGTGCTTTTAATAAGAAGGTTTCTTTATTTGTTTGAATTAAACTTAAGGCCTTATAATAAAACTCATATGTATAATCAAAATTTTCATTTAATAACTCTTTCTCATAATTTGGTAAGTGAAACATTAAGGGATAGATTTGAGAGATAAAGCTACATAAGAGTATTTTAGAGCACTCCTCAGGTCCTTGGTTATTTACTTTATGAATGTATTGAATTTTAGGCGTGAGGTAGTTTTGAAAGAGTAACATCACCTTCCCATTGAGACGTCTTAGAAATTTAAATTGATAGCGTCCAATATGATTTAATTCCCAAAAACTAAAGCACTTAAATTTCTTATCACTTCCTAAGTATTGATGAAAATAAGTAGACCCGGTACGGGGTAAACCTAATATGAAGATACATTTCTTATTAAATTTTTTATGTTCTCTTTCTACAAAGGCAATATTTTTTAAGTTTTCAAAAACAAAGGCATTGAATAATAACTTACCTAGGGGATCAAAATTATTATTTTGATAAATATCTCCCATAAGTAAACTTAGGTACTTTTTTACTTTTAAAGGTAATTCTCTTTGGTATTTTTTCTCATACCAAGTATTTAATTCATCAAAACTATATTCTTTAGGAAAAAGAAAAAAGTTTAAAATTTTAATGAGAAGAGGTCTTTTATAAGGATCTTTCATTTGATTTCATCAGATCCTGCATAATCATTCTTGCTTGTAGGAATAAAGGTGTGAACTTTAAGAGCACATAGACCGTATAATTATTTATAAAGCCAGGTAAGACGCTATCTTTATTCTTCTTAAGGGCAGTATATGAAATCTCAGCACATCTTTTTGCACTCATCATTTGCACCCGTTGTACCCAAGAGTTATTTTGATTAGCTTTTTTGAAAAATTCTGTTTTTGTGACACCTGGGTTAAGTACATTCACTTTGATGGGTGTCTCTTTCAGCTCATAATGAAGAGATATACCGAAGTTTTTTAAATAGGCCTTAGTTGCACCATAGATTGAGTATAGGGGAGTTGGTAGGTAGCCAGCAATACTTGCAATAAACTGAATTGCTCCTTCACCTTTTTCTAGCATCTCTGGTAGAAATTCCCTTGTGATTAATGTGGGTGCTTGCATATTTAGATACATTAACTTTCTAATCTGATCTTCATTCATTTTATGTAAATACTCAAATAAACCCATGCCGGCATTATTAATAATGCAATTAATAAAAACATTTTTCTCTTTTACAAATGATCTGATTTGTTTATGAGAGTCAGGCTCAGTTAAATCCAGTGGGAGGATTAAGCAATTGATTTGGTACTTATCACAAAGCTCATTTTTTAATTCATCTAGCCTTTCTTTACGTCTGGCAACTAAGAGTAAATTATGACCATTAGCTGCAAGGACATGGGCATACTCCAGTCCAATTCCTGAGCTCGCACCTGTGAGGAGTGTATATTTATTCATTTCTCTTCCTTAGTTTTACAAAGAGTCCACCTTTAGGCCTTAAAGTAATAGTGGCAAGTGGTTCTGTTGGTTTTGATTGGTCTAGTTCAAAGTCAAAATGCTTAAAGAGCATGATGAGTATGGTTCTCAATTCAACTCTTGCTAAGAACTCACCAATACAACTTCTGGGACCAACTCCAAAGGGAACAAATGCTTTCTTATTATAGTCTTGATTAAAGCGATCTGGCTTAAAGCTATGAGGGTCTTCCCAATAATCTTTATTATGATGAAGAAAGTATGCTGCAACAATGGCAATCATTCCTTTTTTCATTTTGACCCCTTGAAACTCATCATCTTCTTTTATCTCACGGGATGTTATCCATACCGGGGGAGATAGACGTAAGCTTTCATTGATAACATTTTCTAAATATGGAATTTGATCTAGTTCTTCAAAGCTTGGAATTTTACTTTTTATTTTAAGGTCAATTTCTTCTCTTAGCTTTTGGTATACTTCAGGGTTTCTACCAAGATGATAAAGTGTCCATGTTAATGCATTGGCCGTCGTTTCATGTCCACCAACCATAAAAGTCATTAATTCATCTCTTAGGTATTCGTCAGTAATACCTTTCGCTTTATTTTGCATTTGAGCTTTTATCAATAAGGAGATCATATCCTCACGCTCATGATAGTCTTGCCTTCTCTTGGCAATAAGATCAAAAATAATTGTATTAAGATACTTAACTGCCTGTTTGAAATTTCGATTTGACTTAGTTGGAATATGCTTTTGAAAACCAAAGATATGAAAGATTTGATTCTCCATCCCTGTCATATAATCATGAATGGCCTTTGAGACTCTTTCAGATCTTCCACTTAAATCCATATGAAAAAGCACTTTAGAAATTATAGATAAAGTTAATTGCATCATATCTTGATGAATATCGTATACGTGCTCATCTCGATAATTTTTAAAAAGCTCATCAGTGGAGCTAACAATTTCTTGAAAATAACTTTCTAGTTTTTTTACTCTGAAAGCTGGATTGACAATCGTACGATTTTGTCTCCAAAACTCATGTGGAGCTATTAAAAGACCTCTTCCAATAAGAGGCTCCATTTTTTCATAAGCTTTACCTTTTATGAAATTAAGGTAATTTGTTTTTAGCACGTATTCATGAAAGTCTGGATGATTTAAGGCCAGTACATGGTACCTTGCTATTTTAAACTCAATAAAACTACCATACTTAGCATTTAATTTAAGGCCATAGGCCAAAGGATCTTTTCTTATTTCTTTATAATCTTTTATAACCTTCCAAATTGATGGTCCTTGAACTTTATGCATTTTTTGGTACTCCAATAAAGCTGGTCACTTTTAGAAATAAACTAGTTCTTCTCTCAATATAGTGCCACTCATAGTGATCAATATCTTTTACCATTTCCATTAATTCACTCTTTGTTCTAATTCGCAATACGGTAACGAGGATATCCCATAAGGTTACAAAAGGGATTAGTGGAATAATATAAGTAAAGAATAATCTTGAGAGTTGAAATGGTCTTACTAGGGGCATAAGAAAGAGCATTCCTATAGGACTTGGTAAGACTAGTGCAATTGACTTTAAGTCTCTTTGTACAAATTCACTAATACAAATGGATGATTGACTGGCCACTGCATTTTGAATCAGTTTTTTGGCATCACCATCATTGAAATGGTGAAAGGCAGTGTAAAGAGTTAAAAGATCACCTTTTTGAAACTTATAATCTAGAGCGTTTACTGAAAAATTTATATAATCAATATTAGATATCTGAGCTGCTTTTTTAAAAGCACTAAGGTTTGGGTAGAGATCTGTTAATAGGATTGGAGTGTCTTTAAAGTAATTGGCCATATTTAAGCTCGGGCCCCCACCTCCTGAGCATAAGTCAATAATTCTATTTATGGGTCTATCTTTTAAAACTTCCTTGATGGACAGATGAACAGGATCATAAATTTTAAAAACCCTAAGTAGAAACTCCAAGTAACTAGTTACCCCATCCCGAATGATATGGGGAAGAGCCGCTAGGTCTTGAAGCTCAATAAATTGAATTCTTTTAAACATAAATTGATTTTAAAGAAGTTTATGAGCTTTTAAAAACACTTTCGTGATAAAAAATACCTAATCATTTTAGAGTACTTACTCATATATTTGAAATTATTGATTTTTCTATTGTTTATTATATTAAGTTGCATTATTAATTTCCGATAATTTTTCATTAAACTGTCCAGAGGTAAGACAATATGGAAATGATTATTGAACTTTGTGGTTGGGTAGGTGCTATCTTAGTATTAGGAGCCTACTTTTTAATTTCAGCTGATAAGGTGAAAAGTGATTCAATTTCATTTCAATTATTAAATGTATTTGGAGCCCTTACCCTCATCGTTTATACATATTCTCGCGAGGCCTATGCTTCAGTACTAGTAAACTCTATTTGGGTATTGATTGGTCTTAAAGCACTGACTCCAATTCTTTTAAAGAAAGCAAAAAAATCGGCTATTATCGTTAAAGATGCTACTCTAGAGGTAGCGGAAACTGTTACAGAAGTAGCAGTGGATGTTGTGAGTGAAGTCATCCCAGATGCTCTGCAAGGAAAAATTGAAGAAACCATAGAGGAAACTATTGAAGTCGTGAGCACTCCAATAGAAGCGAGTATTAAAGTAAAAATTGATTAAGCTATTTCTTTCTAAGCAATAAGAGTGCTGGTAAAAATAAAAGATCCGTTATAAGTGCAAAGCTCAAAACGATTGCACAAAGTATTCCAAAGTAATGATTCGGTAAAAAATCTGCCATAATAAAGCTTCCAAATCCCACAACTAAAAGAATAGTTGTTAAAACTAAGGCCTTGCCTGTAGAGAGAAAAGTTCTTTCAAGTGCAATTTTGGTATCTTGGTATTTTTTACGGTTTAATTCAAAATGCGTTACAAAGTGAATGGTATCATCTACTGCAATTCCTAAACATATAGCACTTACAATACTTGTCCCAATATCAATATAAATATCAAAAATAGACATAAAGGCAGCACCCATGGTGAGAGGAATAACATTTGGAAGCATGGCCAGGAGAGCTAATTTAAAATTTCTAAATACAATTAGAATGATAAGGGATACCAGCACTATTGCCATGGACATTGATTTTAAAAATGAATCCACAACAAGTCCGTTAACTTTAGCGTAGATTGGAAAATATCCACCTGTTCTAATTTTTAGGCCCATCTCATCGGCAATTTTATATATCTCTTCATGAGTCGCAACTGCTTCCTTAGTAGTCTCAAGTGTCCAGCGTAGTTTAAACTTTAAAAAGCGATTATCGATGCTTACTAAGTTATCAAGACCCAAGCCTTGGGGTAATCCAAAAGAGTAGAGCATAAGTGCTTCAGCTACTTTTTCTTGAGAGTTCGGTAGCACAAGATCCTTATCTGTTCCACTTAGAAGGTATTTATTCATCTTTTTAAGAATAGTGAGAACAGAGCTAATTTGTACCACATCTGATTTTTTTTCTAGTCTTTTAAAAAATGCTTCTACTTTATTTAGGAAAACAGGATCCTTAACTCCATCGGCCAGCCCAGAATCAATTTCAATATCAATTCCTCGCAGACCTCTGAAATGTTCTTTGGACTTATAATATGCCTTTTTAATAGTTGTACTATCGCGAAAGTATTTTACTGGATCTGAATTAACTTCATTTTGTGTCGAAAGATAGAGTGAAGTTAAAGAAAGTGCACTGAAAACAATGATAATCATCGTTTTATTGTTTAAGATAAAAGAGCTTAGTTTTAAAAGAGGATTAGGTGCTGATGTATCAACTGGCTTTCTTTGTAATGACCAAGCTGGAGGACATAATAAAATAAGTGGAGGTAAGATAAGATATGTATTTAACCAGGCCAGCACACTTCCAACTCCAGCAAGAACTCCTAGGTCACTTAAAGGAATTAAATCAGTAAATGCAATGGTAAGAAAACTTACTGTGGTGGTTAGAGTCGTAAGTACAGTGGCTAAGAAATTCTTTTCTATAGAATAGCTAATGGCACTTTTAACCGCTTCACCCTCATGCCTTTTTTGATAATAAGAAGTTAGTATGTGAATGGTATCAGCTAGGCAGATGGCCAAAATAATCCCAGGTATTGCAGCAAGGATACTATTAAAAATCACCCCACTAAAACCAAGTATTCCAAAGACTGTGAGGATGGTGATAAAGCTTACTAACATGGGTGCAAAAATACCCAAAATAGATCGGTAGAAATAAATGAGTAATAGAAAAATAAAACCAAACATAAATGGTATTATTTTTAAGTTATCTGATAATGATATTTCTTTGAAAGCGTGGGTGATAGGAATACTACCAACTTTTAAAAACTTAAATCCCTTTTCTTCGTACTCATCAGTAAGTTTATTTAAATCCTCCATAATCTCTTCATAGACTGGAGCTTTCCCAAAGAGAGGTTTGATTTGAGCACGAATAAAAATAACAGCCTGGTCTTTGGAGATAAGGTTATTATACAGATCAGGGTTTAGATCTAGTTTTTTATTGATTGCCTTTAAATCCATAGATTCAAATAGGGGACTTATTTCAATATCATCTTCACTACTTTGAATATGATTAAAATTAGAAAGTGAATCAACTCGGTAGACACTTTTTATTTCCCACATTCTTTGGGTCATCTCTTTTATATGTTCAAGATTCTCTTTGGTGAAAAGCAGATCATCCCGATAAATTCCTAATGCGATAATTTGATCTGTACCAAAACGTTTTTCAAATTCATCTAGAGATTTAAGTACCGGATGTTCATCTTCAAACCAAATACGAGGTGTGAAGTCGGATGTAATTTTTGTAAGACCTATTAAAGAAATACTAAAGATAATAAGTGATACGCTAAGAGCAAGCTTTGGTTTATTTAGTATAAAATGAATGAATTTATCTCTTAAAGCTTGCAACATATCTAATCTCACATACAATTATAGAAAAAGGGTGAAAATTGGTACTTTTTATCCCAGGTGTATATTCTGGACCCATTAACTATTTATTCAATACTTATTTTAAACCACAATTTGATTATTTAAAGAGTAATAATATTAGATTTGAAATGTCTAAGGGGAATTCAGAACACCTTATTTCATATAACGCCAAGTGCCTAAGAGAACAAATACTCAATAGTCCAGATCCACTAACTATAATTACCCACTCAAAGGGTGGGATTGATCTCTTGGAGACATTGCGAGCTTATCCAGAAGTTAAAAACAATATAAGGCGGATTATATGTCTGCAAGCACCATTTTATGGTTCACCGGTAGCAGATCTATTAACTAGCAAGTGGTGGGGAAGAGCTTTTTGTCGCTTTTCCCTCTTTGTTTTAAATGGCCATAAGGATTGTCTTTATGAAATTAGAACTGATGTACGCCAAAAGTATATGCAAGAATTTAGGGCCCATGAGTGCTTTCGTGGTGTTGATACGACTTTAGTTGGAGCTTATAAGGATCCAGAACTGGGAAGGCGCTTTGATACTTGTTTATTTCTTTTTCGCAATTGGATGTCAAAGAGTGGCTTAAAGTCCGATGGCCTTGTTCCAATTGAATCGACTCAAATACAAACAATTCAGGGTAGGATTATTAAAGATCTTGATCATGCTAGTGCGGTTGTTATTAGAACACCTTTAAAGTTTGAAACATTAAAATTTAACGAGTTTCTATTTAATCATCTAAAAGCTGTGGATTAGCTACTAGCTCACGAATATAATGACACATTTTAGCTGCATGGACTCCGTCGAGAACACGATGATCAAATGTTGTGGTTAGATAAATTTCTTTTGATGGAACTGCTTTATCATCTACAAATTTTACGGTGTCTTGCACTTGCCCCATGGCCATAAGAAAAGAAACACGACTATAAGTGGCCAAAGGAGTATAGGCCAGATCAACACCTAAGCTTCCTACATTAGTAAACATTATGCCTGCAAAGGGATCTTTTTTTACACCAAGTAGTGGACTCCATATATTTAGGCCATAGAGTACAAAGCCAATAAATAATAATACAGGTCTTAGAATAAAAGTTGGTAAGAATTTTAAAAGTGACTTTATTTGATCAAATTCACTTTTTTCACCACTTTTATATTCTTTAGAAGTTTGACTGAGCTCTTTTGCAATATCTTCAATACTGAGCTGATTGGCACTTCTGATAACTGTTCCGGTTAGTTCTCTACCTTGATCATCTGCTGCAATATGCACAAAGATATCCGCATTCTCTCTTTGATACAGTTTTCCAAAACGGATAAATGAATTAGCATCAGGGTAGCGCTTAATAACTTTTGCAAGGACTTTAATCATAATATGAGTCAGGGTAATTTTCACATCACTCTTTTGATTAATTTGATCAAGATATTTTAAAAGTTCATCTGCATTTACTTTTAAAAGTCCATGTACACTAGAGTCATCAACAATTTTCCATGTTGCCATAGAAACTTTTCTCCAAGGAGAAAGTTGAGTTTTTTTAATTTGTTCTACATTTTTTTGAAAACCTAGCATAAAATAATTTTATCACTTATGTTAGTTAAAAACATATTGGAAATTATTCCTAGTATCCTTATTTATGCTGTACTTTATCTTATTGCCAATAAAGTACAATTAATCACCCCCACAAAAGTCCCTATGACTTATGGAGATGAGCTCTTTCAGTTTAATCCACACTGGGTACTAATTTACTTTTCAAGCTATATCTCTATTCCTATGGCGTATCTCTTACTATTTTACCAAAATGGTCGAATGTTTATCCGCTCATTTTTGTCACTTACATTTTTGAGTTTTTTTGTCTTTATGCTATTTCCAACCATAGTTAGTCGTAGTGATTTTCAATCTGTTGGAATGAATCCTATTTACCAATTTCTTTTTAATATATTACATAGTGCTGATAGTCCTACCAATTGTATTCCATCATTACATGTAAGCACTGCATTCTTAATTTTTTATCTTTCTTTTAGTTATAAAAATAAACTATTGATCATGGGAACTCTAATTTATGCTATATTAGTTAGTCTATCGACCTTGTATGTAAAACAACATTTATTATTAGATGTGTATACAGGTTTTCTGGCCGCAAGTGTAATTGCATTATTAAATTATTATTGGGAGAAGAAAAATGGAAAAAACACTTTGGAATAAAGGAACACATGAATATAAAGTGAATAAATTTTACTCCCATGGCGTAGAAAATTATGGTGATTTTCATGGTGGATACTTAAATTTTGGATATTGGGAAAATGGTAATGAAGATTACTTAAAAGCTGCTCACACACTTATTCATAAACTTGGAGATATGTTAAAGCTCAACTCTCAATCTCACTTATTAGATGTTGCTTGTGGGATGGGGGGACAATGTGTCTATGTTGCTGAGAATTTTGAAGTTGGACAAATAACAGGTTTTGATTTGGTATTTGAACACCTTAAATGGGCCAAGTGGAGAAGAGATAAAAAAGATATTAAAAATATTGATTTCGTTCAAGGTACAGCAGTTGATATGCCTTTTGATGAGAAGACTTTTTCACATATTCTCTGTGTGGAGGGAATAGTTCACTTTAATACTCGTGAGAAGTTCTTTGAAGAATGTCATCGTGTTTTAAAAGACAATGGCCGAGTTGTTTTTTCAGACTATGCTATAAAAAAACGTCCTAAAAATAAGTTTGAGGAATTTCTTTTAAAAACCACTACGGATCTTTGGAATATACCAAGAGATAATTTCTCAACTCCAGACGAATATAAAAAGAAATTAGAAGAAAAAGGTTTTAAAAACGTTGTGGTTCATTGTGTAGGGGATAATGTTATTCCAGGTTACTGTAAAGAACAGGCCAGAAAAGAATGCATTAATGAACTCTCTAAAATACGAGGACTATTTGCGGGGCGCTTTGGTCATATAATAGATATCGTTTTAGATTGGACCTATAAAAAAGGTCTTTGTGATTATATCTTAGTCGAAGCTGATAAAAACTGAGACACTAGTATGGGGGTGAATAAATAAAAACATCCTTGTTTTTGGATAAGCTGAATTCTCCCATCCTTGGTCGAACCCCTTTGGGGCATGTTCAGCTCATCAGATTCTTTTTTAATTAATTTTAGCTTGTTAAATAATTTTCAGGCTTCGAAGATTGTAGAAGTGACGATATATATCAAGGTGACATTGTAGCATTCTGGGATCTTTAGTCGTGCACCAGGTTCTTCGAAACAGACGATTTAGATCAGCTCGGAGTTTGGCATTGAACTGATTTATTGAAAAAATGGGATCGTATTTTTGTTTTTTTAGTTCCCCTTGGCCACTCACACA